>Ga0163150_10001893_pt1 | contig 33955 bp, 26 predicted proteins | sample OliLakLV19P2IB_FD_148628 | JGI IMG/M metagenome (GOLD analysis project Ga0163150, IMG submission 148628) | Freshwater microbial mat bacterial communities from Lake Vanda, McMurdo Dry Valleys, Antarctica - Oligotrophic Lake LV.19.P2.IB | ecosystem: Environmental > Aquatic > Freshwater > Lake >...
CCTTACCGTCACCACCTTTTCCACCGCCAGGTCCGCCACCGCCGCCAGGTCCACCGCCTCCAGGTCCGCCTTTGCCTGCACCGCCAGGCCCGCCTCCCGGTCCACCTTTGCCTGCTCCGCCACCTCCAGGTCCGCCGCCTCCAGGTCCGCCACCTCCAGGTCCGCCTTTGCCTCCACCGCCACCTCCAGGTCCACCACCACCTGGGCCACCTCCGCCAGCACCACCTTGCCCACCTCCTTGGTTGTTATTTGCACCTTGGTTGCTTCTACCTTGGTTATTGTTTCCGCCTTGGTTATTTCCACGTGGCGCTTGGAAAGCAACTAGGAATCCGCTTGGAATTCGTTGGAATGGGTCGAGATAAACATAGTCGCTGATGCCAGCATCTATTGTGCTACCTGTTCGCCCACCCGGTCGTGCACCTCCACCTTGGCCACCTCGTTGAGGTCCATTTTGATTTTGTTGTCCTTGACCAGCACCATTGCCTTGGCCGCCACCCGGACCAGCGCCACCTCGACCAGGTCCGCCGGGTCCACCGCCTTTACCGTCGCCGGGTCCACCGCCTCTACCGTCGCCAGGTCCACCGCCTTTACCGTCGCCGGGTCCACCGCCTCTACCGTCGCCAGGTCCACCGCCTCTACCGTCGCCAGGTCCACCACCTTTACCGTCGCCGGGTCCACCGCCTCTACCGTCGCCGGGTCCACCACCCTTACCATTGCCAGGTCCGCCAGGTCCACCGTTCTGGCCACCACGACCTTGATCGGCTCCGCCGCCTTGACCGCCGCCACGGCCGCCCTGGCCACCTGCTGCGGTGGCACCCGTAGCATTCGGATCACCAGGGCCGAGCGCGCGATAGGCCAAAATAAAAGAGGCCCAATCTTCGTTTCCGAGTGCGTTGGTCAGATCGGTTTGAAGCTGTGTGAGATCGGTACCGTTGATGTTGATCCGCGGAACTCCTTCGGCATCGACGTTTTTCTCGCGGCTGTAAAGTGTTAAATATTGAGCCCATCCAAGCTGTGGCATAACTTGCTGCGTGTTGGGATCGATAAAACCGTTGGGCGTCGATGCACCAGCCGCGAGTGGTCCTAGAGCAGCCAATTCGAAACTATCAAGAACACCGTTTCGATTCTGATCGAGTCCGAATAAATGTTGCGGAGTAACACCGCGAACCAATAGCAATTCATCGACCGATAAAAGCGGGCCATTGGTAGCCGAGTAGGGAGTTGGCAATTGCGAATAGTATTCGCTTTCGGCCCCATACGCTCGTGGCTCCTCGTCTTCGTCCATAAAGTCGAGAATCGCATCGGCGATATCTTCAGTCATGCCAGGCAAACCCATCAAGAGCTGTTGGCCAACGCCGCCCGAACTGGCTGCCGACTCGGCCGAACCAGCAAGGTCGCTAGGCATACCCAGCGATGATAAGCTTGGCGATGCTGCGCCCATGGCGGCACTCAGACCGCTGGCCGCCCCCATGATTTTATCGATCGTTATCAAAGCATTGAGATTCAATCGAGCCGACTCATTTTGCAAGCCGTATCGAGCGCTCGCATAGTATCCTTGTTCGTCGATATTGGGGGCGATCACAGAGAAATTGCAAAGTTCACGCGGATCAGCATCCGGCACAATGTTCGCTGCTTGAAAATAAGTAGGGTTGTCCCAAACACCACCTGAATCGATCCGTCCTTGCTTGGTATTCGCTAAGAACAAACGCACGGCAGCTACGCCTGAATCCGCGGCGCATCGAGCCTGAATCGCGCGATTGGTGAGCAGCGTTTCTTCGTAGCTCATCAACATCGATTCGGAGAGCGAAACGGCGGTTAACGAAACACCGCTGACAACCAGCAAGACCATCAATAGCAAAAATGCTCGACGTTTCATCATGATCAGAACCCTGAACTGCTTGTAGGAGACGAAGTTGAACTGTCCGCCGCTGCTTTTTCGGCCGGGGTCGTCAGAAGCTGAGCTCCTGGAACCAAAGCCAATGTACTAAATGTTTCGATGCCGGTTTCGCTCGTTGGCAACGCCATCAAGCTTTCTAAACTCATGCCCGGAGTCAATGGATTCTCACGAGCTTGTCTCGCGTGTTGCATCGCAATGGTAATCTGTATTGCCCATGGAAGTCCTTGAACACTGCTGTCCCAGGTCGTTGTCCATTGAAGGCCATCAAAATACGAAAACGAGATCGCAATAATTTCAGAGGCGAGCAAGTGACCGGTGTTCGAAATCTGATCGATGTTTCCTTGTTCAAGCGCCCATCGCGTCACAGCTCGATCGAGCGATCTTCGAATCAGCCCACCGCTTGAAATCGGCCCGACACCGACGGCTGAGCTGAGCGCATCCTGAATGCCACCTAATTGCGGCGACTGAATGTAATAGGAGACTGTCTTGGTATCGCTTGGGACATCCGTCACCTTGCTCTCCATCAGGTTTTGCATCTCTGGAATGTATTCGTCGGGTCGAGGCGGCCGCGAAATATCGACCTCGATTGCCGTGTCGGTACCATATATGCCTGGCGGTAACGGAGCAGTCGTCGGGTCCGCTAACGCAGGATCTGTCGGGGCTGCGGTCGATCCTCCTGGTGCAGCGCCTTGCTGACCACCGCCGCCACTTTGTTGTCCACCACCTTGTTGTCCACCACCTTGTTGTCCACCACCTTGCTGCCCACCACCTTGTTGTCCGCCGCCTTGCTGGCCACCGCCTTGCTTTCCGCCCATTACACTGCTCGCGGCAGAACTCATCAAAAACGTTTCCAAAGTCTTAGCGTCATCGTTGGATTGTACGCGGAGCACTCCTCGAATATCGTCGGCGATCATCGTGAGAACGGCACGAGCCAATCGTGCTTGGCGAACATTGTCGCGAGCGATCTCTAAGTGCCCTTGATAAATCTGAATCAGTCCGCCGATCAAGCCGGTGACTAAGACGGTTAGTCCGAGTGCAAGAAGAATCTCGATGAGCGTAATGCCGCGTGAACGTCTTGAATTGACAGAACGGTTGACGGAGTCGATGAAACTGGCTGGGCCAAAGCACCTAGTCACAACTAAATTGACATAACTCCACGTAGGCGAGTCTCTCCGAGACTCGCAAATTTCAGCGTCTCGGAGAGACGCTGCTACGTGGTTATGCCTAGAAACTTGTGCCAGGGTGCTTACTTTTTTCTGTATTAGAATCGTGTTCATTGAATACTCGATCCCGTCGCGTCTGTCTCGACCGGCTTGGTATCAAGGCCGAGACTTGGATCAATGATCCATTCTACTAACCTGGAGAGCGGGCGTTGGGATTCCGTCATGGCAAGTTCATCATTGACTTGAATCACGACGCCGATCAAATTTGGTTGTTCGGCCTGTATGACCTCCAGTGAATAATACCAAGTCGAACTATCGACGCTGGCTACTGGCGTCCATTGTGTACTTTGCAGCGGCAGTGCACCGGCCATCGCTTCGGCCATTTTGGATTCGCAGACCATTTGAGCTTGAGTCATCCGTCGAGCTCGAAGGCCGTTGTCGGCCGACTGCTGAAGGATTGTGGATAGAATTCCGACAGCGATTCCAAGAATAGAAAGGGCTAAGACTACTTCTAGGAGCGAGAGTCCGGCACGCATTTTTTGAGGTTGCATCATTATCCTCCCGCCGATGCGACTTCGAGGATCTTTACTTCACCCGTTAAGCCTCGAATTTGGACGGCCATCCGGCGACCGCGAACATCCTGTAACACAACATGCGCCGTAGTAGTACTTCCATCGGGATAAAACAGAATAGGTTGGGACCATCCCGAGACGCTCGACTGTAGGCTATCAGAAACCGTTTGTTCAGACATTGCGCGCATATCGTTCAAGATGTCGGCAGTAGCAAAGACAACACCTTCTTCGATCGCTTTTTGGCCCGCTGTCGGATCGACGCTATCCGAAGCTACGCCTGAGGATGTCGACTCGGTATCGAAAGCTTGTCCAAGTTCGGTAACAATCGTCGCACCCGCGCTGGCCTCGACGCTATCGCTAGCTTTGAGCCAAGACTGGACGGAAAACTGTGTTTGTCCGATCTGGCAGCGAAAGGCCTGTGCCTGGCCGGTCTTGATGGCTTCAAGGCGAGCTTTTTGAAGCTCTAGCCGGACATTTTCGGCTGCATTAAAAATCTTGCGAGCGGTAATCATGCTTTCATACGTCGGAACTGCTACCGACAAGGCGACGACCAAAATGGACAGCACCAAGAGCAGCTCGATCAGTGTGAAAGCACGTCGCATCGAAGTCTCATTTAATTCGTAATATCGTCAGCGGTGTTGGATTGGCCGTCTGGCCCAGTGCATCGGATCTCAAATTTCGAACCGTTGATCTTAAACTCATAAGGTCGGCCCCACGGATCTGGTGGAACCGGTTTCTCGGTGACGGCCGACCATTTCGATGGATCGACGTCGCTAGGCTGTGTCGACAACGACTCTAAGGTTGTCGGTAGTTGGCCAACATTGAGGCGATAAACGTTTATCAGGTTACTGATGGAGCTAATCTGCGTTTTGGCGGCCTTCTTGTTGGCTTCGTCCGAAACACCCACCGCGTTCACGACGACCAGTCCAGCCACGACCACCAGAATCGCAAGGACCAAGAGGATTTCAATCAAGGTAAAACCTTGACGACGGCGACGGCGGCGGAGCAACTTTCGATTCATTTCTATTTCCTTAATACGGAGGGTAAGTGAGGCGGGTTTACTAAAAGGTACTTGAGCTATTGAGAACGGGCACCATCAAAGCTAACACCACGAACATGACGATGCTAGCCAAGATGAGCAACATGATCGGTTCTAACAACCGGACCACGACGTCCAATCTTCGGAACGTTAGCTTCTCTAAATTTTCTGAGATCTGAACCAGGACAGTGTCGAGCGTATTGGATTCTTCAGCAACGGAAATCATCTCGACGACGGTTTTAGGAAAGTGGCCGCATGAATCCAACGGCTTTGCCAATCGAGCACCGGCCGTTACTTCGTCGGCAGCTTGGGCAATCGATTCAGCAAGGATGCGATTACCCGCCGCCATGCGACTGATATCCATCGATTTGAGCAACGGGACGCCGTTGGCAAGCAGCGTTCCAAGGACTCGGCAAAATCGCGAGACTGCTAAATTCAAGAAGACACTTCCCAGTAGTGGCGTTTTGATCTTAATCAAGTCGAATCGTCGCTTACCTTTTTCGGTCTTCAAGTATTGATAAATGAAGATGGTAATGGCAGCCAAAACGCCAAGCACTGCCCACCAATACGATTGTGCAACACGGCTTACCGCGAGGAGGACCTCAGTGGCTGCCGGCAAATTGCCGCGTTCGCGCATCGTATTGAACAGTGGATCGAACTTAGGCACAAAGTAGACCAACAGCACCGACACGATGATCGAGCCGACTCCCGTGATGAACAATGGATACGCCAGGGCACCAATTGTTTTGCCTTTAAGTTCTTCCTGGAGCTCGACAAAGACCGCGACTCGATCGAGTGCATCTTCGAGAAAGCCACCTTCGCTACCTGCGCGAACCATGTTGACGGCCATGTCGTTAAATATCCTCGGGTATCGCCCAAAGGCATCGCCGAGAGCTTCCCCTTCTTCGACTCGCGCTTTCACATCGGTCAACGCGACTTGCAGCGTTTTGTTCCCCGATTGCTGCGATAGAACGGTAAGAGCCCGCAGCATTGGCACGCCACTTCGCAACAGAGTTCCAAGTTGCGAATAGAAGGCGGCCATCTTTGCACCGCCGACCCGACCGGTCGCAACCGTGTGGCTATTTCCTTTGCCGGCTGCAATCGTGACTGGGAAAAGCGATTTCGCGCCAAGCTGGACAGCTACCTCACGCTCGGTGTTGGCCGTTAAGGTTCCGGTGATTTTTTTGCCGCTAAAATCGCGGGCGGTGTAGGCAAATTCTGGCATTGGAAGCTATCCGATCTTGTCGCCCTTGGTCGCTCGAAGTACTTCTTCCACGGCGGTGCTGCCTTCGATGGTCTTTCGCCAAGCATCGTCGCGCAGCGTTTTCATGCCTGCTCTCAACGCTGCTTTACGGATGACGAAACTACTCACACGATCGTGAGCGAGCTGTCGAACTTCTTCGGTCGTTACCATCAATTCGTAAATTCCCATTCGTCCAATGTATCCGACACCGCGACAGTCGCGACATCCGACGGAACGATAAAGGGGTAAATCTCCGAGGGCTTCCCACGGGAAATCCGATGGCATATCGTCATGACCAGGTCGATAGGCTTCTTTACATTTCACACACAGTCGCCGAACCAGACGCTGAGCCATAACGCCTTCAACGGTACTCGCCACCAAGAACGGCTCAATGCCCATGTCGACGATACGCGTATAAGCACCGGCTGCATCGTTGGTGTGCAACGTACTAAAGACCGTGTGACCGGTCAGCGATGCTTGAATGGCATTTTCAGCCGTTTCCGCATCTCGAATTTCACCGACCAGAACAATGTCAGGGTCGTGTCGCAAAATACTCCGGAGCGAGGCCGCAAACGTCAAGCCAATTTTCGAGTGGACTTGAATCTGATTGATGCCGTCCAGTTGATACTCAACTGGGTCTTCAGTCGTGATGATTTTGTTTTCAGGCGATTTGATCTCAAGCAACGAACTGTAGAGCGTCGTGGTCTTTCCAGAACCGGTTGGTCCGGTGACCAGAATAATTCCATGCGGTAATCGAATCAGCTCGCTGTAGATTCGATAGGTCACTTCATCCATGCCGAGATTTCGCAAGTCGAATTTCATCGAACCCTTGTCGAGAATACGCATAACGAGGCTTTCGCCATGGATCATCGGAATGACCGACACACGAATATCGATTTCTCGACCATGCACTCGCAGCTTGATTCTTCCGTCTTGCGGCAATCTCTTCTCGGCGATATTCAGCTTGGCCATAATCTTGAGCCGCGAGATAATCGCCGCTTGGAATCGATTGATTTCTGGCGGTACTGGTTGGTTGTGCAAAATCCCGTCGATACGATAACGAACGACCAATCCTGCCGATTGCGATTCAACGTGCACGTCACTGGCTCGCGAATCGACAGCTTCCACGAGGATTTCGTTGACCAAGCGAACCACCGAAGCTTCTTGGGCCATTTCGGCCAGCTCGCTGCCGTCACCTTCGATCGCTTCAAGCAATTCAATGTCTTCATTTTCGCCGCGCGCAGCCAGCAAGCCTTCAACAGTCTCACTACCGACGCCAAGGTGCTTTTTGACAAGCTTGGCGATTTCGTTGCGTTCGGCCAAAATCGGTGTTACGGGACAACGCAATGCGGCCGCCGCTTCGTCGATCGGATAAAGATCAAAGGGACTCGACGTGGCGACCACGACCGTTCCATGTTCGCGACGAATGGGGAACAGCGAATGGCGGTAGATAAGTTTCTGCGGAAAATCGACGAGCAGTTTCAGGTCAACTTCAGCCGATCGCAAATCGATGAAATCTAAACCGGTTTCGTCGGCAAGTGCTCGAAGCGCGACTTCTTCGGTGACAAATCCATTTTGAATTGCTGAATCGACGATATTCGTTCCAGCCGCGCTTGCGCGCGAGCGAACAAGCTGCTCTTCACTGATCAGTCCTCTTCGAACCAAAAGTTCGCCAGCGTCCGTAATCATAAGTTTTCGATAAACCTTGCTTCAACTTGCTATGTAAATTTGCGATTGGAAAATCGCCGATGCAATGCTGGGATAAAAACAGCCGGTACGCGCTAGCCTTCGATTTTCAAGCAATTCACAGAAACCGTGTGCCAGCGGACGTCGGCTGATGAATAGTCTCTTTAGCGACCGCCGCCTTGTGGAGTTCCTCCACCGCCTCGAGTTCCACCGCCAGGAGCACCGCCACCGCCAGGAGCACCGCCACCGCGCGTTCCACCGCCCGGTGCGCCGCCAAAACCACCCCCTGGAAATCCACCTCGCGTGCCTCCGCCCGGTCCGCCACCGAAGCCACCGCCTGGAGTTCCGCCTCCGAAGCCACCACGACTTTGCAATGCTTGAAAGAACTCGGCGCGACGTTGCGCAGATTCGGCATCCGAGCCACTTCCACCGCCTGAGCTTCCGGAAGAACTATTGGATGCTTGTGAACTACTACCGCCGGTTGCCGTAGTGCTGTTCGTTTTCGCCTTAGCACCGAACATGCTCGAAAGGGCTTTGCCCGCGATCTCTGCGTTGACAAATTCTCCCAACTGCACGATTTCAATTTTTTCTTCGGTAGCCGTACTACCTTCATCGAGCATCTTGACCAATTCTTCGACTTGTAGGAAAAGACTTTGGGACGCCGTAACGATGAGAGCGTTGTTTTTCTTGTCGGTCCCGATCGACATCGTTTGTGGTTTCAATTCAGTTGCCGAACTGCGACCGCCGCGACTGCTTCCTCCAGGTCCGCCACCTCCGCCGCCACGCAAAGCTTCGATGAAATCTTGAGGCGAAGGTTGCCTTTGTTGATTATTACCTCCTCCGCCGCCGGACGATGCCGATTGCGCAATTTGAGCGGAGAAAACTTGCTTGACGATCGTGGCGATCTCGTCGGCATCGTGATGAATGATCGGAATAATGCGTGGAACGCCTTGCGTTTCAATTCGAATCGGGCTGTCTTCTCGGTCGACGATCGTCAAGAGTTGTTCGACGAGATCGAGATCCATCGCGTTGGCGCTTACCAACAAACAATTCAGTCGCGGGTCGGCAGTAATGCTGATCTCGCCACTCGCCATCCCTCCTGAAAGCGTAGAGCTCGTCGCACCGCCTCCACCACCGAAGCCTAAAAGTCCACCGACAAGACCACCACCTACTTCGCCGAGCATGCTGCCGAGCAACCCTCCGGAACCACCGCTACTAGCACCGCTCGACGCTTCGCCCGCCAAAATACTTCGAATCAATTCGTCGGCCGATTTGGCCGAGATGTACTTCAAGTAAAAGACGGTCGGCTCGCTGCTAGCGTTCAAAATCTGTTCGGTTACGATCCTTGCAAGCTGCTCGAATTCGGCCAAGGCCTTGGGATCGTCGCAAGTCACGACTAGCCCCGTTGGGCTTCGATAAATCACAATGTCACTCGCTCCCGACGACGTGTCGTTGGACGAACCGAGGCCCGAATTTTCCGAAGCGGAATCATCGGCGATCGTTCGAACAAACCTGCCACTTCGAACTGGTGACACATCGGTTGTCGACGGGTCTAAGGTCTTTGCACGACTTTCGTCAGGGTTCAATCGTCGAGAAGACTCCGTTCCACCGACTTCTTGGCTTTTCAATTCTGAAGGCAGTTTGATGCGAATTCGATTCTTGCGTTTCTGCACGTCCCAAAGATATTGAATTTGTTCGAGCACTCGATCGGCTGACTTACCCGTCATCGGGAGGACTCGGACATTTCCGCCCATATAATCGAGGTCAGGGCTGGTTTCTTCGAGTTTCGTTAGCAATTCACGCACTTGCACTAATTCTTGAGGCGATCCCTTTACCATCAACGTTTTCGTCATAGCATCGCCGAAGAAAATCGGACCTGTTACCGCCGCTGCGTTCGCCCCAGTTGCCGTGCTTGGCTTTCCAAAAAACTTCTCTAAGGTCGTAATCGCAGCTTGAACATCGATGCGCTGCAATGGAATCACGGTAAAACTGCTGGAAATACCCGCCAGCTTTGCCAACGTTTCTTCGATTAGCTTGTGATCCGCTTTGGTGGCCAAGGCGACGACACTATTCGTTTTGGGTTCCAGCGATATTCTAACGCCTGGGCTTCCTTCGAGCAGCGTCTGCAAAACGTTATAGGCAGTATCGGCATCGGACGATTGTATCGAGTGCGTTTCTAAGCTTGGTTGTTCGATCGCGACCGCCGATGAACCTCCCTCACCTGGCTTGACGTCGATCTGCGTTGCGAGGTCTCTGAGCAACTGAAGTTTATCCATCGAGCCGGTCGCAAAGATCGTATTGCCAAACGTATCGGTCGAGACATTGAAATCGGTCGATTGATTCGCACCTTCAGCAAGTCCCAATAGCGAACGAGCGATACTTAGGACTTCTTCGGCAGAAACGTGCTTGAGAGCAATCGTGACAACTTTCGAGCCGCGTGTGCTATCTGGATCTTCAACGCGTTTGAGCATGTCGCGGATCAACCGCAGCTTGCCAGCCGTTTCCGTAACCAAGATCTGACCGGCTGATCCAAGCGGAATTGCCGAGCCCTCGGGGCCCATCAAGAGGCCGATTTCACGTTGAGCTTCTTCCGGCGATAGTCGAGACAGGACAAACAAACTCTTGAGCAACTCGTACTCGCCGCGATTATCGAGCTCTTCGGGTGGCACGAGTTCGGCTAACTCTCGCAATAAACCACGCACCACATCCGGAGACTCGCCGTTACCCAAATCAATGACCATCAACGACCGCTGCCGTCGAATGAGTCGATAAGCCCTATTCAGTAAAACACCATTCATGATGTCGAGCGATTCGGCAATCGTATAAGTCCGGAACGGGTCTTGATAAGTAAACGTTCCGACGGGATACGAGTCGTATTGAAGACTCAGTTCGGCTTCCTTCGCCATCCATTGGAGGACTTCTTCCCAAGGTGCCTTCTTGAAGTTCAGAGTCAGTTGAACCTCAGCAGTCGCGACCGGCTTCGCTTGTGCGTTGCTCGCTGCCGTCGAAACTTCGGCTTTTTGCTCAACCGATTCTTTCTTAGGAAGTTCGGCCGCTGGATTTTGATTGCTTGGATTTTGATTGCTTGGATTTTGAACGACTGGATTTTGAACAACTGCCGAAGCCTGAGGCACGGCTGCCGGAGCCTTGGCGGCTTGTCCAGCCATCGACTGCCATGTCGCCCATTGACCGCCGGTCAACACAGCGCGCAGCCGGCGTTCAATTTCGACGCGTGCTGCATCCGGACCAAGCTCGACGACCAACGGACTTCGGCTTTCAACGACCTGTTTAATTTGTTCGACCTGTCCTTGGCTCAATCCGAGTGTTTCGGCGACTTCGGTTTCACCGAGACTGACAAGGCCGAGCTTCGAGAGCCGCATTCGTTCAAGCCGACCTCGTTGCTGGATGCTGAGAAGCCGAAAGCCTTGTTGCTCGAGCTTGCGAACATGCTCTCGCAATTGCTCGTCGCGCGAGCTAGGCGGAAGCTTGCGCATCTCGGCACCGATGTCTAACGCCTTGGCTTCCTGAGCTGCAATGAGCTTATTGAGTTCACTGAGCTGTTGCTCGGTAAGCTGCAATTCCTTGGCAACGTCGGCCTGTACGGCCATCGCAAGGATACCGACCAACTCAGGGTCAGCGGCAAAAACCAAGCGGGGCAGGAAAGCCAGCGCGAGGAAAAAACTACAGGGGATAAGGGCAGACTTAGGCCAACAAAAGGATTTCATAGAGTCGTCGCCGAACGAAAAGCAGCTTAAGGGGAAGAAATTCAACATGGGGCTAGGTTCTGGCTAGTACTATTTAAACTAGTCAACTAAGTCTCTTTCTGAACCCCCCGAATCGCCCCAAGTTCCGATAATATCGAATCTTGGGGCTGAAAAAACCGAACCCCTAACCTTCATAAATTCGCAATAATATTGAAATAAAGGGTTGTTTTTTGAACAAGTTCGCCTAGGTGTTACTCGTCAAGGCTATCGTCAATCGCTCTGAAACATGCGATAGTTTTATTATGCAACCGATTCAAGACAATCTGCGCTGGGCGGCGATCCAGTTGCTCCAGCAATACCAACGCTGTGGGATCAGTATGGTCGCGCGCGGGACCGACCGCTGGGTCGACGCCTGGTCCGAAAGCCCAACTGCCCTTTCGGAAGTCGCGAACAGTCTAGGGGACGAAAAAAGCAGTCTGACGAAAGTCGCAGTTCCGCCCCAAAAAACTGCGTCACCGTCAACTCGAGAACCGCTGCCGCCAATGCCTTTGGTTCCTCTCAAGTCGGCTTCCAGAAATGCCGCTGCCCGTGGGACGCAACCGGCGAAGGTGTCTACCGAAGGTTTGCAAATACTGAGCGAAGAATGGCTCGGGCCATCGCTTCCCAATGCCGAGCGACTGGAGATTTTCGAGACGCTTCGCGAAAAAGTAGCCGAATGCCGCACGTGCGAAGAATTGGCATGCAGCCGGACGCAAACCGTATTCGGAGTCGGAGCGATCTCGCCGCGAGTCGTCTTTTTTGGTGAAGCCCCTGGGGCGGATGAAGACCGACTTGGCGAGCCCTTTGTCGGGGCGGCTGGACAGTTGCTCAACAAGATTATGGCGGCATCGCATTTGAAACGCGAAGAGGTCTATATCCTGAATTCGCTCAAATGCCGCCCACCAGGTAATCGAACTCCCGTCGATTCGGAAATTGAAAATTGCCGCTCTTTCTTTGAAGCCCAGCTCGATGTGCTTCAGCCTGAGTTCATCGTTTGCTTAGGCGCCGTCGCGGTTCGAGCTGTGTTGCAAACGACCGAGCCGATCGGTCGGCTTCGTGGACGATTTCATCGTTATCGAAAAGCCCAAGTCTTGGTAACGTACCATCCAGCTTATCTTTTGCGCACTGAAAGCGCCAAGAAGCTCGTCTGGGATGACATGAAAATGCTGATGACCGCGATGGGGATTCAGCTTCCAAATGCCTAAGAAAGAAGACATAAAAATACAATGATGCAAAATGTCAACTTAGGAAGTTTTACAGTTGGAAACGGGAATCGTCCGTTGTTGATCGCGGGCCCTTGCGTGATTGAATCTTACGATCTCACCATGAAGATCGCGGCGCATTTGGAATCGGTCGCCTCCGTCTTGAATGTTCCGTTGGTTTTTAAAGCTTCGTTTGATAAAGCCAACCGAACCAGCAATAAAAGTTTTCGAGGGCTCGGAATCGACGAGGGATTGAGAGTCCTCGAGTCGGTCACCAAAAAACTAGGATGTCCGGTAACGACCGATATCCACCTTCCAGACCAAGCGGCACCCACTGCCGAAGTTTGTTCGCTTCTCCAGATTCCAGCCTTTCTTGCCCGTCAAACCGATTTACTGGTGGCCGCTGCCAAAACAGGTCGAGCGATCAACGTCAAGAAAGGGCAATTCATGGCGCCGTTAGATATGCAGTATGTAGTCGAAAAAATTCGTGAGACGAGCGAAAGCGGAGTCATGTTGTGTGAACGCGGAACTTTTTTCGGCTATGGTCGACTGGTCAATGACATGCAAGCCATTCCGCTTATGCAGTCGTTAGGTGTGCCGGTCGTTTTTGACGCCACCCATTCGGTACAGCAACCGGGCGGGCTCGGTGGCTCGACAGGTGGAAATCGCGCGATGGTAGAACCGCTGGCGCGAGCTGCGGCAGCTCTTGGTGCCAACGGTTTTTTCTTTGAAGTGCATCCCAATCCTGAGCAATCGCCAAGCGACGGCCCTAATATGATCTATCTCGACCATTTCGCCGAAGTCTTTCAGCGAGTCCTGCGAATTTGGGAAACCAACGATCAATTCAAGGCGTAGAAATCTCAAATCTCAAATCTCAAGTTAGAGAGCAACTTATCGATCGTGAAGCCTTTCCGTTATTTAGTCGTGTTTGTTCTCTTGGCCAGCTTGCCATCCTGCTGGCACCGCGAAGACGCTCGAGAGCTTCGTCGTCGCGAAGCCCGAACCGTTGAAAACGAAGAGCACGTCGATACGATCGACAAGGCGATGGCGTTCCTGCCGATGCTGTTGCGCTTTGATCGAGGCCCGATCCTTCGAGATTTTATCAATCAAGTAAACACTTGGGCCTTGGCCCAGCCGATGCAGCCCGGTTGGAAGCATTCGTCGATGGTAGATAAGTTGCCTGCCACGTTGCTCGAAACCGATATCGCCAAGCGACTTGATCGAATCGAGTTCGCGGATTTGGAAAGCGAGTATTTGTCGCAATGCAAGTTGATGAAAGATGTCGGAGAGTGGGTCTTAGAGCGACCCTATCGCGATCCGTTGTTTGCCCCTTGGCTAACGCAGCAGATGGCTAAGCTCTCGGGGGTCGATGCAACGCGACTCGAGCACACAATGAAGCTTTTCGATTGGACGGTTCGAAATGTCGCCCTCGAAGGGGCTGCCAAAGACATCGAAGCGATGATCCGTGACCCTTTGCAACCGATTACGGATATCGGCGTCGGCTATCGAGCTTTGCCGTGGCAAACGATGATGGTCGGGCGAGGCGACGCGCTTCAGCGAACGCGCGTCTTCTCGCAATTGCTCTTCCAGCAAGATATCCCGGCAATCCAACTGGCCTTGCCAGACCCAGCCACCGGTGCCACCGGTTCCGATCGACTTCTGTGGTGTATCGGTGTACCGATCGCCAACGAAATCTACCTCTTTGAAATGCGATTCGGCTTGCCATTGCCAACGGCCAATCAGGCCGAGGTTTCAACGCTTCGCGAAGCCCGGACGAACGCTTCGGTTTTACGTCGCGCGAAGTTGCCCGGGTGGTTTGACTATCCCGTCGCATCGAGCGATCTGCCGCGACTGATCGCGCTCTTGGACGTGGAACCCTTTGCGCTCGGTGTCGGCATGAAGGCTCTGGAAGAACGACTGACTGGCGAGTATCGAATGAAGCTTTCGATGAACGTCGATGAAATTGTTGCGAAGCTCAATTCGATCGATCCTGATTTGTCGGTACAACTTTGGACGCTTCCTTGGTTAGCTCAGTTGTACAATCGCAACGTCCGAAGTCGTATTCACGACCTATCGCCATTCTCGCTCAAATATGCTGGTGAATACGGTGCCTACATGAACGAGAGCCTCGTGCAACAAGCTCGAATGGCGCACTTTCGAGGCGAATTCGATACGAATTTAGATGTCGTTGGAGCGCCGACGAAGTATATGAGTATTCGAACCGACGAAGGGACGCTTGCCAAACTCGCCTACGATTCCGACATTCAGCGCCAACTGCATGTGATTCGAGGGATGAACGAAAAGCAAGAAGCATTTCAGTATCGAATACAGCTCGCTCAGCAGTTCTATCGAACCGCGAAACTCGATTCGAACGCCTTTCTCGGGTTTCTGCAATTCGATCTTGAAAATATCGACGCCGCTAAAGATTGGCTCGACAATCGGCTGCTTAAGATCGAGGGAACCGAACGCTGGCGAGCTCACGCCAGATATCTTCTCGGACGCTGCTGCGAAGAAGATGGCGAAGTTCACGATGCCATCGAATGGTACAAATACGAAGGGACTCCGCAGGAAGCTGGAAATCGAATTCGAGTCCGGCTCTTGGAAAAAGCCGAATCGCAATAATGACTGTTCGAATGCGAGTTTTCTATTACGTTGCATTGCCGCGAAAGACAAAATAGACGGCGGCAGCCATGCATAATGCCGCCCATAGAAAGTCCCAACGCAAACTTTGCTTCATGTAGAAGATCGCAAACGGAACGAAAACCGAAAAGGTGATGACTTCTTGAAGGATTTTGAGTTGCCCAAGCGATAGTTCGGTGTAGCCTATTCGATTGGCAGGTACTTGAATGAGGTACTCGGCTGTTCACGCAAACTCGATTTAGAAGGACCTCGATGCCACGCATCCATTGGAAGCATATTGTAGCCATCTTAGGTTTGATCGGTTGCGTCGCCATGTTCTTCGGCTTGCCTTTGTTGCGATCACAACGCTGGGAACATACCGAGCATTCATCACGATCGCACGTGCCGGTAAAATCACAGGCCGAGATCGAAGAAGAAAATGAAATCACGGCAGCCGTCGCAACAGATGAAAGTCAGTACGCGCCAGAGATAGGTATTCGCTATGTCAAGCAAATACCGACAACGAAGGTAGCGATGGAAGCAGCCTTTCGCCAACGACGTTCAGACGCTGCAATCATGTTGCCCGCTTCTGAACCGTTGTTCATGACGCATTTCGCCCGAGAGTTATATCGAGACGATCCGACGAAGCGCGCCTCGTCCTTGCTATCGACTCGGCGGGCTGTGTTTTCGATCGGTATCGATATCAACGACTCCGACATCCGGCAGATTCCCTGGCTAAGTCGCTCGTCGGTCGTGAGTTTTGTTCAGGGGCATTTTGTGAGCTTACAAGCCTGGATTGTTCAAGATGAGCTTACCGACCAGTGGCACTTGCATCATCGTCCGATCGCTGCCTTGGCGCACTATGGCAACCGCCATTCGACGCACACTTTTGTGAGTCCCATCACCGAAACGGTCGCCGATATTCGAGGGCTTGGGGTTATTCGTCGTGAGGTCGGGCATGGCGAAACAAAAACTTCGATGGCACAGACGGCCGTTTGGCTATTCAAAAGTATTCGGATGGCTGAATCGATTCCGTCGACGTATTACGACTACGCTTTTGTTCGTGTTTCCGGTAGCGACTTGGAACCGAATCGGTTTACGGTTGTTCTTACCGCGAACAATCGAACAGAATGGCACAGTTTATCGGCCTCAGATGGCGCACATGTTCCCTATCGAAGCAGCGACACCAGTACCTTGGGCTTCGTTCACTTTACTGAGTATGCAAGTGATGGCCTGCATCCGAAAGCGAGCGCGACTCGCAGTCTTCGTATCCAATCTAAAAGCGTAACCACGCTCGATCAAATCGTAGCGTATTTGGCGAAGTCGGAACTCGAAGGTGATTGGGGAAATCATCTCTCCGAAATTCTAGATTTTGTTTCCGCGAAATAAAGGTCGCTTTTTGTTCGGCAAAAAGAGGCCTTCAACAGGCGGGAGCCTAGTAGCAAGTGTTGCTTGCATTGTGATCGCCGGGAAGGGTCGGAATTACGATCGATTCTTCGGCGACAGCGCCAAGTTGTCTCGGTGAATGATCTCTTGGTAGGGGCACTCGCCGAGTATTTTCTCGATGCCATCGGAGCGAACACCGATGATCTTGGCGACCTGCGATGACGTGTAGTTGATCTGGCCTCGCGCCAGTTCAACATTGTTCTCGTCGACGATGGCGACCGGATCGCCTTTTTCGAAAATACCCGAGATCGCGCGAATGCCGATGGCAAGCAACGAGCTCCCTTGCTCGACAATCGCTCGAGCGGCACCGGCATCGACGACTACGCGGCCAGCGCATTGAGCGCTGAATCCGACCCAGCGCTTTTTAGGCGTCAAGCCTTTAGGCTGTGGAAGAAAAAGACTGCCGATCAGTTCCCCATCGGCCAATCGTGGCAGTACTTGAGGCTCGCGGCCCCAAGCGATAATGACACTTTGACCACTCCCGGTAACAAAGCGCGCGGCTGCAAGTTTGCTTGCCATCCCGCCTTTGCTAACGCCAGTCTTGCGGTCGCGAACAAGTTCTTCGATGGAGGAATTGATTTCAGGAATCGTATGCAGGACCTGGGCTGCCGGATCGATCGGGTCACGATCGTAAAGACCTTTGACATCGCTGAGGATGACCAACATCGGCTTTGAAAAAAGCCCCGCAACCATAGCGGCCAATCGGTCGTTGTCACCAAAGGTGGTTTTCAATTCATCGACAGCGACCGTATCATTTTCGTTAATGATTGGGATCGCTCCGATCGTGTGAAGGCTCAATAGTGTATTGCGAACGTTCAGATAGCGAACGCGATCATCGAGATCCGATGCCGTCAGAAGAACTTGGGCTGCATGATGACCGTGTCGTGTGAGGCATTCCTCGTAAGCTTGAATTAAGGCCGCTTGGCCAACGGCTGCCACGGCTTGTAATGTTGCTAAATCCTTCGGGCGACTTGTCAGCCCTAATCGTCCCACACCCGAGGCAACGGCACCGCTGCTGACCAGTACGACGCGCTTTCCTCGTTTCACCAATTCCGCAAGCTGGCTGCTAAGATTCTCGATTTGCTCTCGGTCCAATCGGCTTTCCGGAGTCGTCAAGGCACGCGAGCCGACTTTGACGACCCAGACTTCGGCGGCATTGATCGTTTGTTGGCGTTGTGCTGAGATTGTCATGAAATTCTAGGGAATTCGGCGATTGCGGTCGTCGTTCAACATTCTAGTTGGCGACTTACTTTAACGTCGGTTGAAGGCTGCAACAATCGAGGTTGACGATTCGCCTGGATATTCCGGCGGTTGGCTCAAACGGCGATGCAAGATACAATCTAGGGACACCGGCGGCTTTTTGAACTCGATTTTACGGATCATGATGAGCGAATTACACCACGAGTGCGGCGTTGCGGCCATTTACTACATGGCTAAAGGCGGCATTAGCCCGATCTTTCCAGAAAATGAGCGCAACGAAATTTCGCGGTTGCTTCCGCGAATGCTGCAAGACATTCAAAACCGCGGTCAGCTCGCCGCTGGGATGACTACGTTCAATCCCGACCGTTCGCTTTTGCTCGATACGATGAAAGACGTTGGTTCGGTCAGCGAAGTCTTTCGTTTGTCTCATCGCGGAAAAAGTGAAGCGTTGATGCAACAGTATGCTGGATGCGCGGCGATCGGCCATGTTCGATATGCAACGTGCGGTCAAGATGATAAATCGTACGCTCAACCTTTCGAACGCCAGCATATCCACAAACACAAATGGTTTAGCTTTTGTTTCAATGGACAGCTTGCCAATTACGACGAACTTCGTGAGCGACTAACTCGGGATGGCGAACATCATCTAGCTCGCGATACCGATACCGAAATCATCATGCACGAGCTTGGTCGGCAGTTGTCGGATGTAGGATCCAGTAGTCGATCGCTGGTCGACGTTTTTAAAGACGCTTCGATACAGTTTGATGGAGCCTATTCGCTGGCCCTTCTGAACGCCAAAGGCGAGATGCTAGTCGCGCGAGATCCACTTGGAATAAAACCGATGTGCTATGCCGTAGATGGCCCTATCTTTGCCGCGGCCAGCGAGAGCGTTGCCTTGCTAAACCTGTCCTTTCCTCGCGAATCGATCAAGTCCTTACCGCCTGGACATGCCATATTCGTATCCGCTGACGGATTTCGTGTCGAACGCTTCGCGGATCCCTTGCCACCTAAGCATTGCTTTTTCGAATGGATTTACTTTGCGAACGTCGCCAGTACGCTCGATGATCGAAGCGTCTATCTGTCTCGTACCCAGCTCGGGGTCGAACTAGCCAATATGGAACGAGCCGAAGGCAAAGTAGTGATCGACGAAGACACTATTGTTGTACCGGTTCCCGACACGAGTAAAGCCGCGGCGGACTCGATGGCCTTCCAACTTGGAATACCATCGCGCGAAGGCTTGATTCGCAATCGTTACAGCGGGCGAACGTTTATCGAAGGTGGCCGGGCGCGAAATGCCAAGGCTTCGAGCAAGTACACGCCACTTCGCGAAGTTTTAGAAGGCAAGCGAGTCTTTCTCGTGGAAGATTCGATCGTGCGATCGACTACGATGAAGGTCTTATTGCATCGAATTCGCGAAATGGGCGGTGCGAAGGAAATACATGTTCGCGTTGCGTGCCCACCGATTGTCGCCCCCTGCTTCTACGGCATTGACATGTCGACGATCAACGAACTATTTGCCCCGAAATTCCTCGAAAACAACGAGCTTACCCGAGCTAGTGAGGAACGTATGGCGGCGCAATTGGGATGCGACTCACTTCGCTACCTGCCGGTAGCGTCTATCGCTCGAGCGGTTCAGATGCCGCCGGAACATCTTTGCCAAGCTTGTGTCACTGGCAATTATCCAACGGCCTGCGGAACGAAGCTTTACCAGATTGCATTGCAGAATTTTAAAAATGGTAGTAACGAGGATCGTACGTACGAGGTGCGTTCCAACAATGTAGCAACAGGGGCGACTGTGTCGCTGGTTTGATGTCTACGACGCATTTTGTCATGTCACCCGAAGACAAGAATTACGCAGAACCCGAACTGCAGTCCGAACTCTATTCGAGTTATGCGTATTTGCATCCGAAGAGACCGATTTGGCGAGTTCAGGTGCAAGGGCAGGTCTACATCGACCGTCCGCTCCCTTTTTCCAAGCGACTTCTGCTGCGTGGCCTTACACGAGCCTTACATCTAACGCCCGAGCAGTCCGCAAGCGATATTTTTCGATCGCGAGTCAGCGGATTTTTAATGACGCCAAAAGTAGGACAACGGATGCGCGTCCAGCATGACGCGTTTAGCTATCGGATTCGTCAGCGGAGTCGTCGCAGCGGGCTCTTTCAAGGTCGCATTGATATGCCCGTTGCCGGTCTTCCTTTGGTCGATGTAAGTGCTCCAGCCGCACAAACGCTCTCGATTATGACAGGCCTCGAATGCGGCGCTTCATCGGGTTCTGTTTTTCTTGCCGGTCTCTCGGGTGTGAGCATCATTACGGACATTGACGATACGATCAAACAAACCGACGTAACTCGCCGTTCCAGAATGCTGGCGCGGACCTTTGTCGAAGAGTTTGAATCGATCGCTGGAATGGCAGAGGTCTACCGTCATTGGGAAGAGCTCGGCGGGTTGTTTCACTATGTTTCGAGTAGTCCTTGGCAGATCTATCGACCGCTGACGGCGTTTATCGATGACCATGGTTTTCCAAAGGGGAGTATGCATCTGAAATGGTTCCGTCTCCGCGACGAAGTTTTTAAGCGATGGAGTATCGTTCGCCGAAAAAGTAAAACCGGAGTTATTGCCCAGATGCTCAAACGGATGCCGTATCGAAAATTTCTGATGATCGGCGATTCGGGAGAACGCGATCCCGAGATATACGCCAAAGTTGCCAAACGCTTTCCGCAACAGATTTTGGGCATCTTCATTCGCGACCTGGATGAGCATCCGATCGATGGAACCCGTCACGATCGGCTCATAAAACGCTTGGGAGCCATTCCGCTGACACTATTTCGCGAACCTCATGAGATCGCGGATTCTCTTGAAAGAGCCCAGAAGCTAGGATAGTGGGATAAAGCGAGAGCTGTTTTTTGGACTCGCCAGGAGTATGGCTGAGTCTTAATTCATTGGTTTTCTATTTTGATTTGGATTGAACGTGAAAAAGGTTGGCTTTGTCGGTTGGCGAGGAATGGTCGGGTCTGTTTTGATGCAGCGGATGACCGAAGAGAACGATTTTTCGGTCGTGGAACCGGTCTTTTTCAGCACGTCCAACGCAGGTGGCCAAGGACCAAAACTTGGCGGCCAAGAGTCAGGGGCTTTGCTATCGGCGATGGATATCGCCAGCCTCTCGAAAATGGACATCGTGATTACCTGCCAAGGCGGTGATTATACCAACGAAGTCTATCCGCAACTGCGAGACAAGGGGTGGAAAGGTTACTGGATCGATGCCGCATCGACGCTCAGAATGAAAGACGATGCGATCATCATTCTTGATCCGGTAAACGATCATGTGATTCGAGACGGCGTTTCACGAGGTATCAAAGATTATATCGGCGGCAACTGCACGGTATCGCTGATGCTGATGTCGCTGCACGGACTATTTAAGCACGATTTAGTTGATTGGCTTACGAGCATGACTTATCAAGCAGCTTCAGGAGCCGGAGCACAGAATATGCGAGAATTGCTGACGCAAATGGGAACAGCCCATGCGTCGGTCGCTAAGGCCTTAGACAACCCTGCTTCGGCAATTCTTGAAATCGATCGAACCGTCGCAGAGACCTTGCGAGACGACGCATTTCCGGTCAACAATTTCGGAGTTCCGTTAGCGGGAAGCTTGATTCCTTGGATCGATAAAGATCTTGAACATGGTCAAAGCAAAGAAGAATGGAAAGGACCAACGGAGACGAATAAGATTCTCGGCTTGGCACCGGGAACGATTCCGGTCGATGGACTCTGCGTTCGAATCGGTGCCATGCGATGCCATTCACAAGCGATTACCCTTTGTCTCAAGAAGAATGTACCGCTGAATGAAATTGAAAATATGTTGGCAGAGGCCAATCCGTGGGCCAAAGTCGTTCCCAACACGAAAGAAGCGTCGTTGAAGCAGCTCACGCCGGTAGCCGTAACTGGCGGTCTGGATTGTCCTGTCGGTCGTTTAAGAAAGCTTGAATTGGGCAGCGATAACCGAGGGCGGTTCCTCTCTGCATTCATCGTCGGCGATCAGTTGTTATGGGGTGCCGCCGAGCCGCTGCGCCGTATGCTTCGGATTCTCGTGGAAGAGTAAAACCTAGCCACATGACGCTGACTTTATTCAATAGCGAGCAACCTATTTCGCCTCGGTCGCTATCAGTTTGAAGATCGCGTAATGGCCGCCGTCGGGAAATTGATACGACTCGGTATCGATCGACAAAACACCGCTGACAGTCATCACGCGTAAGTCTTGGTAGTCGGTTGTTTTGCCGGGAGCCATTTCGACCATGATGCAATCGTAGATTGCCGCACCAGGGCCGAAGCAGCATTCTTTGTTATCACGTACCAGCACAAAATTCTTGATCCCTTTGGTTTGAAAGACCGACGACGGGAGCATGAAGCCACGAATGCGAACTTTCTTTTCGTGAAGAGCACGAATGGAATCGGTCAGCATCGAATCTTCAAAGATCCCATCCTTCTCGATATCAAACTTGAGATCATCAAAAGTGATCTCGCCGCGGAGTTTAGCTAACTCTCGGGCTCGTTTCTCTTGAGCAGCTTTGGCTTCCTCTTCCGCTGTGAGCGTCGGCTTAGGCTTCTCGCCATCGACTGGCGTTTCAGCGAACAAAAGAACATTACCAAGCAAGCAAATGGCGAGTGCCAAAATGCATTGCCAAAGTTTCAACGATTTTTCGCGGATAGGCTCTGAATTTATCATTGTCGCCTTTCGCTCCGCGAAGGTGGCGTTAACGATACGCACTTCCGCGGAGCGAAAGGCGACGTTGGGACGAAGCGCATCGATAATTTCACAGCCTACGAGTGAACAATAACCATATAATCGGTTCATCGCCTAGGCTCGCTAAAGGTGCTTACAGGAACTCGCGTCATTTTCTTGCCGTTGTCTACGTTACTTTGGCTTGGTCCTGCTCTAAGAAGTGCAGCCTTCAATCCGGAGATCGTCAATTGATCGCGAAGTACAATTGGCTCATCTTGTTTGCCGGCTGGGTAGATCGCCAAGACAGGAATCGAAGCGCTCCGAAGCTCATTCAATTTTTGCTTCACTGCCAACGATCGGTCGGTCCAGTCGGCCAGCATCGGTACGATATTTTGTTCTTCAATGACTTTGGCGATCTCGGCAGTCTCGATCACCGCCCACAAATTGAGCTTGCAATTGGCACACCACTGGGCCGTAAAGTCGATCATCACCGTTTTGCCTTCGGCTTGATATTTGGCTAACGCTGCCGATGAATAAGGAACCCAGTCGATGATTTGCTTTTTGGGTCCGAGATAGTGCAACGACGCCATTGTCGCAATGGTGCAGAACGAAATGGCCAATCCCCAATGTGTGAACTTTGTTTTCCATTCCGACCACACTGGGACTTTACCGATCCACCAACAAGCCATCCAGACGAAGATCAGCATCGTTACGATCGCAATACGATAGGCGTCGGTAAACTGTGAAACAAACCAGACGACCGATAACAACATAGGGAACGCTAGAACTTCCTTCAGCGTTTGCATCCATGCGCCCGGCTTCGGCAAAAAACCGATCGCGCTGGGCCAACATGCGATAGTGATGTAAGGAAGACTCATTCCTAAACCGACGCCGAAGTACATTGCGAGAATAACCCAAGCGGGCTGATCGATGGTAACAGAAAAAACGGCCCCGAGACCGGGGGCGGCACAAGGCGTCGCGAGGACGGTCGTCAGCAAGCCTTTGAAATAGGCTCCAATCGGTCCTTCTCGTCGCATTAGATCGGATGAATTTTGGCTCGTTGCAAAACCTGGGATGGGAATTTCCCAAACACCGAGAAAGCTGAGCGACATCGCAAACATGAGAATCGTTAATCCAATCCGCATTCCAAAATTTCCGAATTGCTCGCCCCAGCCAAAACTTTCGCCGGTAATCGCGCGGAACCCGATCGTCAAAAACGCGAGTGCCATGAAAACGCTGAGTATTCCTGCGATGTACCAAATATTCAGCATCGTCACGCTCGAACCACCTTGTTTGCCTTCGTTGACGAAGCTGAGCACCTTCAAGCCGATGACTGGGAGCACGCATGGCATCAAGTTCAAAATAAAACCACCGAGCAGCGCGAGTGCAAACTTGCTTAGTAAGGTCGGTAAACTTAGTACCGCTGCCAAAGGGCGAACACTCGCTTTGTCGGCAGAAGCTTCATCGATCCAAGTCAATCGCGAGGGCAATTTGACGACAGTCGCGTACGGCACTTTTTCGATGGCAAATTGCTGTGTATTCTGCGCATCGCCCTTTTTATCAACGTGAAGCTCGCCCGAGAATTTTATCCCCAACGGTTCTTCGCAAACGTCAACATTGCACGCTTGATAACCGACGTAGCCTTCGATCGGATAAATCCCATCGACGCTATCTGCCGGTATCGTAAGAGGGATGATCCATTGGGTCTTTGCGTTGTGATATGAGACGCTCAGTGAACCGGGAATCAACTCCTTCGTGATCGGCGGCTCGTTCGGTTTTGGCTCTCCCGCCAACAGCGAGCTTTTCTTAGACAATGCGATGATCGTGCTTGACTCGGTAAGTTGGTCCTTTGGCCGGACTGCATAGATATAGAATTTAGGATCGGTATCTGACGACAGGATCAAATCGACCGTCTCACCAGGCTTGGCGGAACTTTTTGACAATTTTACAACCCAACTCGTTCTTGCGCCCTTATCGAGAAAGGCCTTGCCATCGGACGCCGGTTTTGCAACTTCATAAAAACCACCAAACTCGGCTTCGACAGCTTCGCCGTCGATAGGAATGCAGGCATCCTTGCAAACTTGGCCGTCGACGGAAAGCTGAAGTGGGGAAGCACCTTCGGCAACTGGCTTTGCAAAAGAGACCGGTGCTGTCCACGACACCTGGTCGAAATGCTTCTCGACGCGCACTCCTTCAAATCCCGATTCGTTGGTGCTGACCTTGGGTTCGTTCTCCGCGACAAAAGGACCTTCGAGTTTCACGTTCTTGGTGAGAATTGCAATTTTGGTCGCTAGCGGACCGCCTTTGGGTTGCGTCACAGAATAAATCGTATGCTCAGGTTCAAGCGTCACCATGAGATGGACACGTCCTCGCTGGCCGCCTGATTCCGCTTCATACAGAGCGCTAAACTTGTAAGGCGCACCGGAGCTTGGTTCTGCAATGCCAAAGCCGCCAAACGCACCTAAGCTGGCTTTCTTTCCACCGAGCGCCGATCCCAAGGATGGCTTTTTATTGGTTTGCGCAAAGAGGTTTGTCGCGTTGCCAACGAGCAGAATGCTAGCAAAAAAGCAGCAGGCAATCCTTGCCAATCGGCTTCTTGGTTTTCCTGACTCAATCATCTCAATTGATCCTATTGCGGTTGCCGATCGCCGGTTTTACAAATGCACCGGCGGCTAGCGCCGTGCCGCTCACATTAAATTGTTGCTTTGTGGAAAAACCCGGAAGTTATTTTTGAGCAATTCCATAATATAGTAGCTCGACAGGAAACCTGGGGTCAACGCAGGTCTTGGGGATCCCAAGCTTGTATTCTACGTTCGAGAACGTCCAGCGGCATGCTACCATTGCGTAGTAACTGGTCATGAAAAGCGGCAATCGAAAACCGATCTCCCAGTCGTTGCTCGCATTTTTTCCTTAATTCCGTAATCTTAAGTTGCCCCATTTTATAACTTAACGCCTGCCCCGGATACGCCATATAGCGTTCGATCTCCGCAATTGTACCGTCTAACGATAAGGGCTCATTGGCCATCATAAACTCGATAGCTTGCTCGCGCGTCCATCCTTTCCAATGCAGCCCAACATCGACGACTAAGCGAATCGCGCGATGCATCTCGTCACCCAAGGCACCGATCCGTTGCTTAGGATCGCTATAAAGCCCCAGCTCGCTCCCGATCGACTCGCAGTAGAGCGCCCAACCCTCGCCATAGGCACCATACCAAAGGAACCTCGCGAATGGTGGTAGCGACTCGTTCTCTTGTTGGAGTGAGATCTGATAATGATGCCCCGGCAAGGCTTCATGGAGGAATAACGATTCCATGCCGCTGGTGATATTAAAATCCAAAGCATCCGGAATTGGGACGTAAAAGATTCCCGGTCGCGAACCATCCGCGTTGCCTGGCATGTATTCGGCACTCGCAGTTTTTTCTCGGAACGTTTCTGTTCGACGAATCTCGAAGGGCGTTTTCGGACGACTCGAGAACGCTTTATCGAGCATCGGTTCGAGTTTTGTCTGAATGGCTACGAAGAAGGCAAGAACCGCTTCGGGAGATTCGAATGGTTTGTATTGCGGGTCGGTCCTCAAGTCTTCGAAGAACTCCGTCAAGTCGCCTTCGAATCGCATCTGCTGTCGCACCAATTCCATTTCGTTTCGAATTCGCGCAACCTCTCTTTCGCCAATCGCATAGATTTCGTCGGGCGTCAAAGTCGTTGTCGTCCAATAGCGGACACAATATCGATAGTAGTCTTTGCCGTTGGGCAATGTCGAAACACCGGAGGTCGTTCGAGTTTTCGGCAGGTACTCGTCGCGCAAGAATACACCCATTCTTCGATAAGCAGGTATTACAAGTTCGGCGACCGCTCTCTGATAAGCGGTTGTCAATCTCTGTTGGTCTTGCGTCGAAAACGATTTCGGCATCCGCTCGATTGGTTTATAGAACAAGCTCTGCGTTGGATCGTCCGAAACGATGCTCTTATCTAAGAGTTGCTCGATCATTCGCTCGACTAAAATCGTGGGAAGCACGAACTCATCGGTTGCCCCTTCGCGAAATCGCTCGATGGCAACCAACGACCATGTCGAGAAAGCTTCGAGACGTTTGAGCCAGTCTTCGTAATCTTTGACCGACTTAAAGGGGTGCGTTCCGGTACCACTTCCCATTTGAGCTAGCCCGATCGGTAGTCCTTCAAATTGAGTAAACGGAATACGTTCAGCTTTGAACGGAAATGCGGCTAGCCTAATTTGAAGCTCATACCTCAAGATTTCAGCGGATAGTCGCAACGTGTCGCTCGCTAGCTCGGAGTCGATCTTTTCGAGTCGATTCAGCGTACTTTCATAGAACCGCTTTTCCTTCGCTAAGAATTCCTCTGAGATATCGATTTGAAGTTGATCGTTGTATCGCGAGTCGCCAAAACTCGTGGCTTCCAAAGGAAAGATTATCAAGAACTGTTCGTGATAGTCGGAGAAAAGTTGTTTCAGCCCACTGTCGGTCGCCGAGTCTGCTTTGGCTTGGTTCGTAAAAACACCCATCAACAGACACAACGCCCAAAAAACCGAATCTTCAATTCGCAACATATTTTTGAACTCGTTCAGCGGATTTTTTGATCGGGAAGCTCTTGTTTGATTCCATCGTCGATCGGCATCTTATCAGTGTCTGGCGTTAGGCCAACACCCTGCATTACATTGAGCAACTCGTCCTTCATCTGATTTACGACGTCGGCGTACTTCGGATTTGAAATCAGATTGTGCCGTTCCTCGGGATCAAACTCGATGTTGTAGAGTTCGGCCATGTGCCGATCGGGTCCGCCGTCGCCGTGCGGTGAATGAGTGTACTTCCATGATTCCGTTCGAACACTTCGCACGTTCGGCGTGTATGGAAACTGCTTTTCGTAGTTGTAATGATAAAGCCATGATTTCCGCCAATGAGGATCGCCGGATTGGACGAGCTTGACCCACGAGCGACCGTCGATGTTAGTTAGCGCCGGAGCGCGGCATAGTTCAAGCAAGCTTGGAGCGACATCCAGCGTCAGCACTTGCTGATCAATCGTCTTGGGTTGGTTGGTTTGTGTCAAGCCTGGAAATCGCACGATCTGAAGGATGCGAATACTTGGCTCATGAGCCGTTCGTTTATCAACCATTCCATGCTCGCCATTCAAAATGCCGTTGTCGCTCATAAATACGATAATCGTATTATCGAGTTCGCCGCGCTTCTTGAGGAACTCATAAAGCCGCCCCATGCTATCGTCGACCGATAACAAGGTTCCCCAGTAAGCTCGGGTCATGGCTTGGAAATCTTTGACGGCTTCCGGCGAATCGTCGGGAAACTGCTTTCGCCATTCAAAGAGCGGGCCGTAAATGCCGTGCCAGGTATACAATCGTTCCTTGATCCAAGTTGGCTTGTCCGCGAGCATGAAAGCGGTTTCGGGATAATTGACCCGAACGTTATCAAACGCCTTTTCATATTTGGGTTCAGGGAAGTAGAAACTATGCGGCGCTTTGTGCCCGATCATCAAACACCAAGGTTTCTGGTCGCGAGGTCGATTTAACCATTCCTCCGCCATATCGGTGACGACGGTTGTGTAGTAACCGTTTACCACTTCGCGTTTCTGGCCGTTAAAATTAAATTCGGTATCGAAATACTTGCCTTGTCCTTTGTGCGTTACAAACCAGTTAAAACCAGGCCGAGGTTCATCGTTTTCTTCGCCCATGTGCCATTTACCGATATAGGCAGTGTCGTAACCCATTGCGTGAAGTTGAACTGGGAAGTTCTTGAGAGCCGTCGGGTACTCGGTAAAGTTGTTGACAACGCCATGTTTGTGAGCGTAGAGTCCGCTCAGAATACTGGCTCGGCTAGGCGAACAAAGCGAAGTCGTACAGAAGGCGTTTTTGAAGTAGACGCCTTCATGACCTAGCCGATCGATATTAGGGGTTTTAAGGTGTGGATTACCGGCCAGCCCGACGGCATCCGACCGCTGGTCATCGGTCAAGATAAATAGAACGTTTGGTCGAGTCTCGGCGGAGATACCGGTGCCACACCCTAGCAATAAAAATGCGATGATCAAATTCAATTTCATAGGGTCCGGTCCGCTGCTTGGAGGAATTGGGAAAGGTGAAGTGCGACATCGCGCAAGGGAGCGATTCTAACCGAAAGCCTTACAAAGTTCGAGCGATCGGAGCATTTGCTTCAATCCGGAAAAATGGACGAGCGAAGTAGTCATGCAACGTTCCAGACTCGAATAAACCTTCCGATCATAACGATCGTACCGGTCGTTGGACTGACCGCGTCGCGGGTGCGAGAAAATGTCCGTAATTGCTAGAGATTTGTTAACCGTTAAAGTTTGACTCCTGCCTAAATTGTCCTAAGTTTCATTTGACGAGTCGCGTTCGAGTCGTTGCCTGGAAACGGGCCTTTTTATTGTCCTCGATGTTGGAACGCTGCGTATGGCGATATGCAGTGCAAATGTCGACGCGAGGCAGTGTGGTTAGAGTCAGGCAAACGGTGTTGAAGCCTAAGCCTATTGGAGTCGGAGGATACTATGAAGAATTTCGCACAGAAGATTAAGCGCTTCCTGAAGTCGGAAGACGGACCTACAGCAGTCGAGTACGCGGTTATGCTCTCGCTGATCATTGTCATTTGCTTGGGTGCTGTTAAGACGATCGGAACAAACGCATCGTCGACCTTCACCGCTGTTGCTCAACAAATCAGCGGTCCAGGCGCCTAGTTGGCAAATGGCTTCAACGCAAGCGGCGAGCGATTCTAGTTTTGGCTGGAGCGCTCGTCGCCTTTTTGCCTTACAGAAAGTTCCTTCTACGATGCACACAAATTTTTTGCCCATCGAAGCCATTCATGGACTTTGGGAAATGTTGGGATGTGCCATGGCTACGTTAGCCGCCACCTGGTTTTGGATGTTTCCTGTTCGCTAACGACGCATTATTTAAACCATTCATTAGTACTACAAGACACATTAGGGAATGATCATGGATTGGGTTTCGGTATCACAAGCTTTCACCGCTCACTGGCAAGTTTGGTTGGTTTCGGTGACGTTGGTTGTAGCAGCCGTTATCGATGGCTGGATGCTCAAGGTTCCCAATTGGATAACCTTCCCGATGATCTTGACGGGCTGGATCTACAGCGCCTACGCCGGTGGCTTGACGGGTTTTGGCTGGAGCCTGCTCGGTTCCGTCGTGGGACTGATGTTGCTGTACGTCCTTTACAGTGTCGGTGGCATGGGAGCCGGTGACGTTAAATTACTAGCAGGCATCGGTGCGTGGGTCTACGTCGACCACACCTTGAATATCTTTATCGCGACGACCATTGTCGGTGCTTTGATGGCACTGATGATGATTGGCTGGAGCGGTCAGTGGAAACACCACAGCAAACAATTCGTGATGATCCTTCGTGAATTTTGGCAAGCTCGCGACACCGAGTCGCTCTATCAGAAAGCTGCCGAGCGAAAGCCAACCATGCGTTTACTACCGTATGGGATTCCGATGACCATCGCCGCCCTAGGATACTTCGCCTTCCAAGGCATGTACTTCTAGCCTGTGAATGCATTCTGCTGACGGGTAGCTGCGTCTCTCCGAGACGCAAAAACCCCGTAGCTTTGCGGTGGTTTCAGTCTTAGAAAGACTGAACTACGTGATTTTTCCATAGCCGCAAAGCGACTGTCGACCAATATAAGACCACGCTAGACCGATCGGATTCGATCGATCACGATCAACAACTCTCGAGCGTTGCTTAGCGAACCAGCTTCTTTAAGAAACATCGTTCCGTGCTCGAGAGCTTTTAGATTGATTCCCGAAGCAGCAGACGGTTGAGCTACGGGCCGCGGGGAATTCTTGCTGGCAGCATTCTTATCGCTGCTCTTGCGATCAGATTTTTCACCCTTGAGCTTCGCACGCACGTTACCGACATCCGACACAGTGACACCGTATTGCGACAAAGCCTCGACAATATCTTTAGGCTTCGCCTCGGCATGATCTTCAATATAGTCGCGAATGCGTTTGGATTTACTAATCTTCTTCTCGTTTGTCATGGAACTACTTTCAGTCAATGGTGCTTGATCAGTTTCGGATTCTTGCTGGATTCGACGAACGATTTCTTCAGGAACCGAGTCCATCAAATCGTTTAAGTTTTGGAAGCGTTCTATCGAGGCTCTCATTTTGGTTCAACGGCTACGTAACATTGCGACGGTTGGAGATGAGTGATTTCATTCCCACCATGGACGCAAAAAAGCAAAAAAGGTTTGAGGAAACACAATCCTCCCAAACCTATCTAGAGCTCCCATTTTAACGGATCGTATGCTGAACGCTAGGGGCGGTTTTTATTGTTTTTTTATACCGCAGCGCGATTTCTAAGGTAAATAAAGTAAGTACGATCGATTCCCCATTCGTTGCGATGCGCCGCATGAAAATTGAGTCTCCCATCTCGTATCGTTCCTGGACGATCGCACTTTCGTTGGCGCTGGCCGCCTTCATGGGAATTCTCGTCTTCATTTCGCCGAGCCATTGTTGGAATCCAAGCACAGTTACCGAAGCTCCGTACGGAAACGATTTTTTACAAGAGTGGGTCGGCGGGCGAATGATTCTTGGGGGCGAGGCGCGAGAGCTTTACCACACACGAACCTTCGAGGCGCGGCAGCACGATCCGGCCTACACGGGTATTCAATGGTCTCGGGCTTGCTACTTTCCACCGGTATATCCACCCCCGCACTATGGCTTAGCCACATTGGTTGCATGGATCCCGTATCGTTTCGCGACGATCGCCTGGTCCGCTCTTCTGATGGCGTCGATGGGCCTCGGTAGCTGGGTAACCGCCAAGCACTTGGTTCGATTTCAAGACTTTCAGGGTGATGCGTTGACAAGACGCGTTATCGAGCGCTGGTCTTGGATCGGAATCGTCCTTTTTCCGTGCTCGGTTTATTGCTTTATCGTAGGACAAAAAGGGCCTTTTTGGTTGCTTATTTTCGCCGTCACCTGGGCTCTGTTGCGAAATAAAAAGGATGGTTGGGCAGGAATCGTGTTTGGGTTGCTCTCGATCAAACCGACGCTGTTTTTCCTGCTGCCGCTGGTAATGCTCCGTTACGGGCGATGGCGATTTCTCTTCGGAGCAACGCTAACAGTTGCCATGCTTTGGGGCGGAGCATTTGCGCTGCTTCCAATCGAAGTATGGAGCGGCTTTGCTGAAAAGCTTCGAATGAGCAGTAGCTACACTGGGATACAAGGATACCACCTCGACTGGTCATGCAGCTTAAATGCCCTTTCGTACGTCGCGATCGGAGAGCGCAATATCGCAGTCCTGAAGTGGTTTGTCGTGCTGCCGCTTTCGTTATACGGACTTTGGGTACTCGTAGAATCCCAAAGTTTAGACGTCGAAAATCCAGGTATTTTATGGTGCGTTCTATCGGCGACGTTTTTATTGAGCCCGCATACCTACTACTACGATCTCTTGATCCTATTGATACCGGTGCTTTGGTACTTGTCCATCGATCTCAAAAGAGGACTCTTCTACTACGCAATCCTGACGGGAGCCGTCGTTCTTGCCCCAGTCGCCTTACAGCATCTCGGGATTCCATTGATACCTTTCGTCTTGGTTGGGATTTTGGCCGAACAGCAAAAGAAAATGCGATTAGTTTCAAAAAGCGCGCTTCTTGACGGTATTCGCTGCGCCTGAGATGGTTAAAATACTCGTAAAGTGACCCGGCTTGCACCTAGGCTAGATTTGCGCTTTTCGAGGAGCTGACCGATGAGCGAGAGCTCGATGTTGGACTGTAGTGTATTGGTTTTGAACCGTTTCTACATGGCGGTTCGCGTGGTCGACGTTCGTCGAGCCATGACGCTTCTGTATCGAGGCTGTGCTGAAGTCATTACGATCGAGGACGATTCGTACGCGAATTATGACTTTGATAATTGGTGTGAAATGTCGCAGTTGCACGCGATGGAAAAACAGCATGGCGAAGAGTTTCTTCGAACACCTCACCAAGAAGTTCAGGTTCCTCGAATCGTTCGCTTGATTTTATTTGACAAGGTTCCAAAATCGACGGTTCGCTTTAACCGCAAAAACCTTTTCGCTCGAGACGGATATCGATGCCAGTATTGCGGGCAAACTCGTCCGATGAGTCAACTGAGTCTCGATCACGTAGTCCCTCGTTCGCAAGGCGGAAAAACAACCTGGGAAAACGTCGTCTGTAGTTGCACTCATTGCAATTCTAAAAAAGGTGGCCGTACGCCGGTTGAAGCGAACATGCGACTGCTTAACCATCCGATTCGTCCGCACGCAAATCCTGGGATGGTCGCGACGCTAAAAGATCCTCGATACGAATCGTGGAAGACTTTTTTGCCAGTAACCGCTGGCGGCTAAACGACCTTCGTTTCTAAAAGCTGTTATAACAAAACGGTTCGAGTTATTGTTTATATGCTTCTGCTGAGAGCCATTCGTTCTAAAAAGGAATTTGCATGTCCGCCGAGTTGAAATTGAAAGAGTTAGGTATTTCGCTTCCGCCCGCTCCAAAGCCCGCCGGCCTTTATAAACCGATGTTGATCGTCGGCAACCTAGCCTACCTGTCGGGACACGGGCCGCTCAATAGCGACGGAACATTGCATCTTGGTCGAGTCGGCGACGACATTACGCCCGAGCAAGGCAAGGAAGCTGCCCGGCAAACGGGACTTGCATTGTTGGCGACGCTTCGCGCCAATCTCGGCTCGCTCGATCGAGTTGTTCGCGTCATAAAGTTGCTGGGTTTAGTTCGGTGTACCGAGGTTTTCGACCAGCAGCCAGCCGTCATGAACGGCTGTAGCCAATTGTTCGTTGATCTATGGGGAAGCGACTTAGGTGTCGGTGTCCGCAGCGCGCTGGGCACCAACGCTCTCCCGTCAGGAATGGCCGTCGAAATCGAAGCGATCTTCGAAATTAAGCACTAGGCAGAGCGTTTTCGTTCCCGACGTTCAAATGTCCTCCAATAACTTTTTAACTTTTTTTCGTAGAAGCTAAAAAATTGTTGACGGCAGCCACGAAGAATTCGATAATCCGTCGGTTGCTTGGCATCGATGTGCCAGCCGATTTTGTGATTGCCCTCACGGGAGATGTTAGTAAAGGGATGAGTTAGGTGACGAATATCTACGTCGGGAATTTGTCGTATCAAGCTTCGGAAGATGACTTGAGACAAGCATTTAGTCAGTTCGGTAACGTGAGTAAAGTTAGCATCGTTATCGATCGTGAAACGGGTCGCTCGAGAGGCTTCGCGTTTATTGAAATGCCTAATGAGGAAGAGGCAAAAGCAGCTATGGATGGTTTGAACCAGCAAGAAGTCGCAGGGCGACGTATTTCGTGCAACGAAGCAAAACCACGAGAAGACCGACCTAGCGGTGGCCATCGCGGCGGCGGTGGTGGTGGTTATCGCGGCGGAGGTGGTCGAGATGGTGGAGGAGGCGGTGGAGGAG
>Ga0163150_10001896_pt1 | contig 33938 bp, 30 predicted proteins | sample OliLakLV19P2IB_FD_148628 | JGI IMG/M metagenome (GOLD analysis project Ga0163150, IMG submission 148628) | Freshwater microbial mat bacterial communities from Lake Vanda, McMurdo Dry Valleys, Antarctica - Oligotrophic Lake LV.19.P2.IB | ecosystem: Environmental > Aquatic > Freshwater > Lake >...
GGGGCGCGTTACGAGCTGCTCCACCTGTTCCGACGAGAGGCCGACCGCCTCGGTTTGAACGGCCACCTGCGGCGGCGCGAACTCGGGAAAAACGTCGAGCTTCGCGCGCGCGGCAGTGTTCATGCCGTAGACGAAGAGCACACAGGCCAACGCGATGACTACGCCCCGATACCGGATCGAGAATTCGACGAGTGCCTTTAGCATCGGTATTGATCCTCCGGGCTCGTCACCTGGCCTGCGCCTCTTCGAGAATCTGGATCTGGGACTTCTGCTCCTCCGAGAGCAGCATCTGAGCGCCGATCGTCACAAGCCGACCGCCGGCCGAGATTGCCTGCGTCACCAACCAGCCTCGGGCCGTGCTCCGGTCGAGATTGACTTCCGCGCGGGTGAATTTGTCTTCCGCTACCTGCCGGCAAACCCAGGTCTTTCCGGCTGAGCGAACCACGGCAGACTGCGGAATCAGGATGCCGGCGGCGGATTTACCCGGGACCTGGAGATAGGCGGTGACCGCGGCGCCAGGCCGCAGGATGGTGCCCAGTCCGGCAACCCGGAAGAGGTATCCTTCGCCGAGCGTTCTTGGGTCGGTGGTTGAAGCCAGGCTCACGCGTTCGCCTCGGACCTGGCGGTCTTCGTGCCCAACTGGAACGATTCGAGCAGAGGAAATCCTGGAGTTCGCCGCCTCACCAGCGGGCAAATCCACGCGGGCGAACATCGAATCGAATTGGGCGACCCGCAGGATCTGCTGGCCGCTCTCCACCGACTCATTTGGATGGGCGATTACTTCGACGACTTCTCCCGCTCGCGCGATCAAGGCAACTGGTCCCGCGCCACCAGCCTGTGCCTTCGAGGCGGACTCAAGTTGCGCGGCGTTCTTGCGCGCCGCGTTGAGACTGGCTTCGTCCGCCTTGAGGCGAGCCTCGGCCTCCTGAACCGCACGGTCCGACATATTCTTGACGCCAGGCCATCAGTCGTAGAGGTTTTCCCGGCGCAACGCTTCGGCGGGAATCGCGGAGCCGCGCCGCCTGGGAAGCCGGCTAACCCACGCACGGAATGTGCGCGCGCGCTCGGCTGGCGCCCGGGACTGCCAAAGAGCCTGAGGCGCTTCGGGAATCAGGCGGAGGGATTGGCCTTCATGCTCCAGCCGGAAGCGGGCTCGCGGACCAGCCCCGAGGAGCCCAGCGGGGATCTGGAGCTCGCCGCTGGCGTTCGTTTCCAGGATAGTGGGCTCGGCCATGACGTTCACCTGGATGCTAGCACGTCCACGGGGCACCATACGGTTGGTCGTTGGATCGAGTGCGACGGTGAGGCGGGCGGAACCGAGCAGCTGGGCTGCGGCGCGCCGAGGGTCGTCGTGTTGAGCGTGGGACGCATGAAGAGTTTTGCGCCATCGCGGCGGGGAGCTATTTTGTCGAAGAGGATTCAATGCCGGGCGGCGCGGGGAAAACGGGCAGGTCCGCGTCAGGCGAAAACCCGCCCGCGCCGTACCGTCATCTGAAAGGGTGTGCCCAGGCAGATCAGGACATCGTTTTGAGCGGCCAGCGGGCCCCAGGCCTCGCGCAGGAACTCGCTGCCTGGTTTGGTCTGGTTCAGCAGACGCATGCCGGGGGTACCGTAAGAGGGCGCTCCGGCTCCAGTGTCGCTCCTGGAGGAGGACGCAGAGTAAACAACGGAACGTAGGATCCTCTGGTAACTCGATCCGCACCGAACTGGCGGACAACTCCGTTCGATAGATCTCATCGAGCTTTGAGCGAAGTTCGAACGCCCGGCGGCGCACGGACGAATCGTTCAAAGGCGAATAGGCAGCAGGGCGGCCCAGCGCCTCCGTGCCGGTCGAGTACTCCTTGATTTCACGGGCACGGCCGTCGATTTCGAGTTCGCAGACGTAACGGAGGAAGTTCTTGAGTTGTTCACTGCGCACCAGTGCCTGGGACTTGAGCACGTCCTGCAAGTGCCCGCGGTTTATCTGCCCGGGTCTGCTCGGCGGCGGCGGGGATCATCGTTCGTACTGCTTCTACGCCACTTCGCATCGTTTGCAACAAGTTGCAACAACCGTGACAAGACCCGTAAGCCACTGTGAGAGGGCATGGAACAACGGTACGATCAATAATCGCTTAGGGAGATCCTCGATGATCAAAGTTGGAATCGTGTTGCTGATGGCTTGCGCCATCCTGTTGAACGCCCAGGAATCCAGGGGAGTGATTACCGGACGCGTCTCCGACCGTTCCGACTCGGCGATTCCAGGCGTCGAAGTCCGGGCCAGTCACGTGGAGACGGGCATCGTCACGAATGCGGTGTCTGGCGCCAGCGGGGCATTCCGGCTGCCTTTCCTCACGCCGGGCATTTACCAGGTAACCGCGGAGTTCACCGGGTTCAAGAAACTCACCATCGACCAGGTGGAAGTGCGGGTGGGTGAGACACTGGATCTCCCCGTGAGGCTTGAGCTGGGCAATGTATCTGAGACGGTGGAGGTGAACGGCAGCGCTCCGCTGCTGGAGACCGGAACGGCCTCGGTGGGTACATTCATGGACCAGCGGCGAGTGCAGGACCTGCCGATGCGGGGCGGCAACCCCATGGAACTGGCGAGGCTCGCTCCGCAAGTGGTGAATCTGACCAATCTGCGGGCGATGAAGGCGTCGTCGCCCAGCGGAACCTCGCAAATCTCGGTGGCGGGCGGGGCCCGGTTCAACACCGAGTTCCAGATCGACGGCATCACCAACACCACCGCCGACCTGGGCGACGGACGATTGCGCGTGGCCTTCATTCCGCCCTCCAGCGCGATCTCGGAGTTCCGCATGGAAGTCTCGCCCTACGACGCGGCCTTCGGGCACACCTCTGGCGCGACTGTGAATATCAGCACGAAGAGCGGAACCAACGATCTGCACGGCGATCTCCGGTACTGGTTCCGCAACTCCGCTCTGGACGCGCCGAACTGGTTCGAGAATCGCAACGGCACGAAGCCCGCCGTTTATCAGGACAACCGTTACGGGGTGTCGGCGGGCGGTCCCTTGTCGATCCCCAAACTGTATTCGGGGCGCAACCGCACGTTTTGGTTTTACGCATACGAAGGAAATCAGTGGGGTCGGCCTACGTCGACCACAAACACGGTGCCAACACTTGCCGAACGCAGGGGTGACTTTTCCGCCTTGCTCGCCATTCCGCAGGGCACGCGTTATCAGATCTACGACCCGGCATCGACGCGCGCCGTCGGCGGCGGACGCTTCCAGCGAGATCCGTTCGCCGGTAATATCCTTCCTGCCAGCAGGCTGGACGCGGTGGGACTCAACCTTGTGCGGCTGTTCCCGGAGCCCAATATCGCAGGACGCAACGACGGGTCGAACAATCACTACTATGTGGATGTCCGGAAGCAGGAATACAACACACATATGGGGCGCTTCGATCACCAGTTCCGAGAAGGACACCGGCTGTTTTTCCGCATCCACAACTACGACTGGCGGAGTGGCCAGGACCGCTACGGCAGCCCGCAAGGCAGGTTCAATACGCGTTCGGCGCGCAAGGGTCTGGCCCTCGACGATGTGCTCCTGCTGAGTCCCACGCTGGTGCTCAATTTGCGTTATGGCTTCACCTATGGCGACATGGGCGAGACCCGCGACACGCAAGGGATCGATCTGGCTACGCTGGGATTTTCGCGAAATCTGACCTCGCTGCTCGATCCTGCGCGGACAACGGTGCCAAGAGTCCGCATGGGGCCGTTCTCGCCGCTTTCGGAATGGAATAACGGCGATGGCGCCAACTCCAGCTTCACCCACACCATACTGGTGAACGCCACGCAGTCGCGCGGCCCGCACAGCCTTCGCTATGGCTTCGACGGCCGGCTCTACCGAGGCTTCGGCACCCGGACGCCACTGGGGAATTCGCCGGATCTCAATTACTCGAACGCTTTCACGCGGGGCCCGATGGACAACTCCGCGCAAGCGCCCATCGGCCAGGAACTCGCTTCCATGCTACTCGGCATTCCCGACGGGCAAATGGACCGCACCGCCACCAGCGCTTTCCAGGACAAATATGTGGGATTGTTCCTGCAGGACGACTGGCGCATCAACAGCCGGCTGACACTGAATGCGGGGTTGCGGTACGAACTGGAATCGCCGATCACGGAACGCTTTGACCGGCTGGTGGCCGGCTACGACTTCCTGACAGCGAATCCCATAGAGGCGCAGGCCAGAGCGGCCTACGCCCGCAGCCCGTTGCCGGAGCTGTCCGCCGCGGATTTCCGGGTGACCGGAGGACTGACCTTTGCAGGCACCGGCGGCCGCGGCCGGAGCCCATTCCGCGGCGAAAAGAACAACTTTCTGCCACGTATCGGACTGGCGTATAAGCTCGGTTCGAGCACCGTGGTCCGGGCGGGATACGGCATTTACTACGACAGTCTGGGCGTCAACAAGACCACCGCGCAGCAGACAGGCTTTTCACAATCGACACCCATTCGCGCATCGCTCGACAACGGCTTGTCCTTTGTGGCAACCAACGCAAATCCGTTTCCGCAGGGCTTGATCGAAGCTCGAGGGGCAGCCGGCGGGCTGGCGACCAGTCTTGGCCAGGGTTTCACATTCTACGATCCGAACCTCAGGCATGCGTACTCCCAGCGATGGTCGTTCGCGCTGCAGCACATGCTGCCAGGTCAGGTGCTGATTGAGCCGGGGTACACGGCGAACCGGGGTACACGGCTCGGCGTGACGCGCGAGCTCAATGCCTTGCCGAATCAGTATCTGAGCACATCCGCCGTCCGCGATGAAACCCGCATCGCCTCCCTGTCGCAGGTTTTCCCCAATCCATTCTTTGGTCTGGCGCCTTCCTACACCGGCACCATCACACGCGCCAATCTGCTTCGTCCCTATCCCCAGTTTGGCAATCTGACGGCGATTGTGCCGGACGGCTATTCCTGGTATCACTCGATGCAACTGCGCGCAGAGCGGCGGTTGCGCAACGGCCTGAGCATCCAGGGTTCTTATGTATGGTCGAAGTTCATGGAGGCGCAGGACTACCTGAATCCGGCGGACGCGCGGCCGTACGAGAGCCTGTCGGACACAGACCGGCCGCATCGCATCACAATCAGCGGGATTTGGGAGATTCCTCTGGGGCGTGGCCGGCGTTTGGGCGGCCAGATGGCGAAGGCGATGGATTTCCTGGTGGGCGGCTGGCAGTTGAACGGGGTTTCGATCATGCAGTCAGGACCGCCACTCGGTTTTGGCAACGCTTTACTGACAACGGACATCCGGGCCGTCCCTCTCGCGGGGGACCTGCGCAGCGTGGACCGCTGGTTCAACACCGACGTGTTCGTGCGCGACGCGAGCCGGCAGTTTCAACAGAAGTACCGGCAGTTTCCGCTTCGCTTTGGCGGCGTTCGCGCCGACGGTCAGCGAGGGTCGGACTGGTCGTTATTCAAGGCGTTCCCGGTCACTGAGCGGGTTAAGGTCCAGTTTCGCGCCGAGCTCTACAATGCGTACAACCAGGCGAGCTTTAACTCACCCAACACCAACCCGACCAGTGGCGCGTTTGGCACAGTGACCGATACGGCGTCCGAGGCAAAGAACTGGCAATTCTCGCTGTTTCTGAGATTTTGACGATGCTGCTTCCGCGTCGAAAACTCCTGGCCTACCCGCTGGCGCACGCAGCCGCCGCAGTGGCCTCGCCTCGACGTAGCCCGGTTCGACCGTGCCCGCGTGCTGTCGGAGGTGGACCTTTTTCTCAATCGGGCGCCAGTCACCGTGACAGCCTCCCGAAGCCCGCGGAGTGCTGGTGGAACGCACGATTTCTTTTCTGAAGGCGACTACTGGTGGCCCGACCCAAAAAATCCGGCCGCGCCTTATCTCCGGCGCGATGGCATGACGAACCCGGACAATTTCGTCGAACGTCGAGACGCGCTGATGCGGTTGAGTGTCGAGATGCCCGCACTGACCGCCGCGTGGAAGGTGACCGGAAGGAAGAAGTATGCCGAACACGCCGCGCGCCATTTGCGGGCCTGGTTCGTGGATGGAGCCCCGCGAATGAATCCGCATCTGGAATACGCGCAGGCAATTCACGGCCGGCGGCATGGTCGGGACGTAAATGCCAATCGCCGCGCCGTGCCGCGTAATGGCGACGGGCGTCTGGTCGAGGCGTGGGCCGAACTACATCAGGACGAACTCCAGGCTGGCTGGGACCTGCTCTACTCCGGTCGCCGCGCCCATCCTGTCGAACCGCTAAAATAGAGAAGCTGCAATGCCCCACCTGATTTGTAAAGTTACGGACTTTAAGATCGTCGGACCTTTCCAGTTGTGCGTGCGATTTGACGACGCCACAGAACAGGCCATCGATTTCCAGCCTGTTCTGCGAGGTGAACTGTATGGTCCATTGCGCGATCTCGCGCTGTTCAACCAGGTCCGGATTGACCCCGAGGCAGACACACTGGTGTGGCCCAACGGTGCTGATTTCGATCCGGCCACGCTCCACGACTGGCCCCGTTACCTGGGGCCATCAGTCGAGATGGCAAGCCGGTGGGAGACGATACCGGCATAGGGAACCGTAAGCGTCCTGAGGCAGGAAGCCCTGCTCATGCTGGACAACATTCAACGGCGACGTCGGCCACCCGAATGAAGTCGGCATTATTCTTGCCGGGCTGGGAACCACCCCCTATACTCCGATCAGGAGCCTGACACCAATGACGCCCCTGGAACGTTTGCACGCTGTGGCGGCGACACTGCCTGCGGAAGCCGTTGAAGCTCTCCTCGTTCTGGCCGAGCAAATCCCCGCCGCAGACACGCTCATAGCCGCTGGCCTGTTCCCGCGCCTTGCCACGCTGCCAGAAGAGGATGTCGATGAGCCGACAACGGAGGAACTGACCGAAGCGCTCCGGAATGCCGGTCGGGACGGCTGGGCCTCACAGGAAGAAGTGGAGCGCAAACTGGGTCTGCAATGAGCGCCACCGTTCGCTCGGACCGGACCGCGCTCGATGACCCGCGCGTGAGAGCCTTGTAATCGGACAGGCTTAGAAGGCACTCCGCCGTTACGCGCGATCTATCCGGCCTACGGACGGAGCCTGAGTACGGTGATCGGCTCGAATCCACTGGTCTTGTCGTCCTGAATGTTGGCCATGTAGAAGAAGTCACAGTCCGCGATTACTCCGGTGGTTACGCCGTCGAACAATGGGTTCCGGCGTTCCAACATTTCGAATCTATGGACGCCTCTTGCGTCACTGGTCAATAGCAGCCGGACCACGCGGGGCCCATGAAACCGTCTGGATGGCGATCAGCGATCCTCCTACTCGCGCCTGAAAAGGATCGGTAATTTCGGCGCGCTCAGCGCGCCTCCGACGCCGCGAGTGCGAGCACAAAAAAAGCCCCCGAAGCGCTGAGGCTCCGGGGGCTGATGGTGAGGTTCACGCTTCTAGAATACGTACTTCAGCGCGAACTGGAGATTCCGCATGTTGGTGCGGGTTCCGCGGATGGTGCCGAAAGTGGCGCTGGCCACGTTGGAGTCGGGGTTGCCCCATACCGGATGGTTCATGATGTTGAACGCCTCAAAGCGGAACTGCACCTTGTGGCCTTCTATGATCTTGAAATCTTTCAGCGTGGAGAAATCCCACGCGAGGATTCCAGGAGTGGTGGCGGCGTTGCGGCCGAGGTTGCCGTGCCTGCCATCGGCGGCGCGGCTGAAGGCGGCGGGATTCCACCAGCCGTCGATGTTGCTGTTCCAGCCGGCGGTCGGGTCGATGCCCGTCGCGTCAGCACGGCCGAAGCCATGACCCACATTGGCCGGATCGCCGCTCTGCGAGATGTTGATCGGGAAGCCGGACTGAACGGTCACGATGGAACCCAGTTGCCATCCGCCAAGCAGTGCGTTAGCAAATGAGTTCTGGATATCCACCGATCGGCCCTTGCCCACCGGCAGATCGTAGGACGCCGCCGTCACATAGCGGTGCGCCGTGTCGAACGCCGAACGGGCGCGTTCGCACTGGCGGCAGTAGCTGTTCTGCGGGAACAGCGTGTCATTACCCTGGTTGCGGATGGACGACGACGTGTCGATGGACTTTGACCACGTGTAGCTCATCAGGTACGTGAGCCCCTTCGAATAGCGCTTCGTCAGCTTGGTACCCAGCGAGTTGTAGTTGCCGCGTCCGCCGTTATCCACCAACTGGATGATGCCGAAGTTGGGGAAGGGCGAGCGCTGCGCCACCGACAGACCGGAACTGCGCGGCGCCGGAAGAGCTTCGTTGGCGGAACGGAGAGCTTCGAGGCGGCGGCTCACGCTGCCGAGGTACCCCACTTCCAGCATGGTGTCGCCCGCCAGTTGACGCTGCACGTTCAACGTGTACTGCATGCTGTAGGGGGTCCGCCGGTCATACGGATTGGCGAAGGTGTAGGGACGGAAGACGTTCGCCACGCCGCCGGCGATGGAGGCGAGCGAATTGGCCCATGTCAGGTACTTGGTGTCGGAGTTGTCGCGCAGACGGCCCGCCAGATTGCGCGCCATGTCGAAGCGCGGGTTGCCGGTGTCTTGCGAATAGAACATGCCGCCGCCGCCGCGGATGACCCACTTATCGTTGGGAGACCAGGCCATGCCGATGCGGGGAGCCCAGTCGTTATTGTCGCGATTGACCAGCCGCGCGCCAAAGGCTCCGTCGCACTTGACGGTGATATCGGGCCAGCGGATGGCCACGCCTTCATAGCAGTTCTGGCGGGCGGGCGTCTGGCGCTGGAAGAAGGGCCACAGGTTCTGCGGCGCAGTTGCGTTGCGGAAGTCTGTGGGGTGAACCTCGTTCGGTACCAGACCGTTGAACAGCGTGCCGGTCTGATCCTCCCACGGCGGCGTGTTCTCGTACCGCAGACCGATGTTGACCGTCAGCTTGTTGGTCACCTTCCACGTGTCATCGAAGTAGAATGCGAACGAATTGGCGCGGAAGTCAGCCTTCGCGATGGAGACGGCCGCTTCGGCCTGCTGCGGCTGACCCAGCAGAAAGTCAGCGAAGGAATCGCCGCTGACGCCGGGAGCGCCGGGGTTACGCGTAGCGTTGCGGATGAAGCTGAACTGGCCCCGCGCGAACTGGTTGCCCACCTGGCGGTAGGCGTCGTTGCGGAACTCGCCGCCGAACTTGAAGCTGTGCTTGCCGCGGATCCAGCTTAGGTTGTTGATCACCTGCATCACGCGGTTGTTGTTCTCATACGGCCCTTCGGACGAGTTGCCGAAGCCAGTCAGACCGTGGTCAAGCGAGATGTTCGGGATGCCCCACTGCACCGGCGGACCGGATTGCAGGCCGGGGATCTTCAGTTCGCCCACCACGTCGCGGGTGAAGGCGAGTTCGGGGCCGGCGGTGTTGTAGAAACTGCTGTAGCCGAAGCGGAACTCGTTCACCAGCGTCGCCGTCAGCACACGGCTGTTGGTGACCGCGTACTGCTCAAACGTGGTGACTACTTTGTCGCCGTTCTGCCTTAGCGATTCCACCAACAGGTTTTCGTCGCCCACGCTGTAGCGGCCAAACCACTGCGAATTGGCCGATTCCACGAAATCGAAGCGGCCGGTAAACTGGTCGCGATTAACGGGCGTTCCCCTGGCCCATTGGTAGTTATTCCGGTCTCCGGCCAGGTTCGGCGCCGGCAGGAAGTTCATCAGCACCTTGGATGTATCGGTGAACCGGTTCTGCGGAATCACGTTTCCGGGAAAGAGCGAACCTCCGGCGGCGCCCGGGTTCGGACGGGTGGACGGATCCCAGATGCCGTTGGTGCCCAACGGGAGCGCGGAGAAATCGCCGTTACGCGCGGCGGCGGTCGGAACAGTGGTCAGGCCCTGCAGGGAGCGGCGCTGGCGGAACCACTCGTAGTTCGTCATGAAGAACAGACGATTCTTGCCGTTGAAGAGCTTGGGCACTACCACCGGACCGCTCAGCGTGAAGCCGTACTGGTTCCACTTGAAGGGGTCCTTCGGCGGACGGGCCGCGCTGAAAGCATAATTCTTCGCGTCGAGCTTTTCATTCCGGAGGAATTCATAGGCTGTTCCGTGAAAATCGTTCGATCCACCCTTGGTGGACATATTCACCTGGGCGGTGCCGCGGCCGAATTCCGCGGGGTAAATGCCCGTCTGCACCTTGAATTCCTGCAGCGCGTCAACCGAAGGTTCAGCGATGTAGGTGTTGAAGTTGGGGTCGGTGTTCTCAATGCCATCGAGGGTGAAGTGGTTAAACTGCGACCGCTGGCCCGCAATGGAGATCGACCGGTCCGTGCGGATACCGCCCTGACGGGCGCCGGCCTGGCCGGCGGACGGGAAGCCGAAGCTCACGTTCGGGGACAACGCCGCGAGGCTGAGTGCGTTGCGGCCATTCAGCGGCAGATCGACGATCTGCTTGTTGGCGATTACTGTACCCACGGTGACGTTCTCGGTGGTCAACTGCGCGGCGGTGGCGGAGACTTCCACCGATTCGCTCACTTGCCCCACAGCGAGTTCAACGTCGAGACGCAGGCTCTGCTGCACTTCCAGCTGGATGCCGGTGCGAACCGCGCCCTTGAAGCCGCTGGCCGCGACTCTCAGGCTGTATCCGCCCGGCGACAAAGCCGGGAAATTGAAGGCGCCGGAATCGTTGGTTTTGGTTTCGCGTGCAGACGCGGTGGCGGCGCTGGTGACGGTGACGGTCGCGTTGGTAACTACCGCGCCGGAAGTGTCAGTAACAATACCTGAGATATCGCCGAGCGTCTGAGCTGCCATCGGCAGTACAAGACACAGGGCGCACAAAACGATGTGCAATGTCCTCTTCATTGAGGGATCCCCTTAGAGTGAACGTTCGCTCCCTTTGTTTCGCAGCGAGGCGAACTGTACCAAAGAATGTATCACCTCCGGCCACTGAGCGGGCACATTAAACTCGGCCACCTCCCGGAGGGGCTCCTCCCCCACGACCCTTCGAAATAGAATAAGCTAAATGCAGTATGAGACCCTTGCTGTGCGTTGCCGCTCTTGCTCTGAGCGGCGGCATGGCGCTCTGTCAGAGCACCCCCACCATCAAGCAAACCCGCATTGAGCGGACCTCGCCTGCTTCCGCTGAAGACATGTACACGAAGTATTGTGCCGTGTGTCACGGAAAAGACGGCAAAGGCGGAGGCCCCGCAGCCGCTGCCATGAAGAAGGTTCCCACCGATCTGACCACGCTGTCGAAAAAGAACGGTGGCAAATTCCACGGGCCGGCCGTAAGCCAGTCCATCACCGGCGAGCAGGCTGTCACCGCTCACGGAAGCGCCAACATGCCCGTCTGGGGTACCCTGTTCCGCGAGGACGGACAGGATGAATCCCAGGTTCGGCTCCGTATCGCCAATCTGGTGAAGTACATCGAGAAGATGCAGGTGAAGTAAATGGCCTGGTTCTACGGGGCGATCCTGCCAGCTATGGTTCGCCCTCCAGGCTATTTCCCGTATCCCCTGCCCATCCACAGCCTAAGTTAAATCCCGGTCTCTCCCTGCGCGACTCAACATCGACCAACCGGCCCATATCCAGATTGCGCCGGCACAGAGGGAGTCGATCAGTTGATCTGCCAATCGGCGATAATCGGACTTGTTCGTCACGCTGGGAATAAGTGGATCTTGATGGTCTCCTCAGCCAGTCCTGGCAATGTACTACCCTCCTCGGACGACCAACAGAATTCTCGCATTGATGTCCGCTCGCGCCGTGGCCCATAGCTCAGGCGGAGTGAATACCTGAGCACTCCAGCCTCCCAGCGATTGAACAATCTTCGCGGAGAATGTCGTTGCGTCAGGCAAAGCAAGCTCTCGGCCGAAGCTCTCCAGGACGACTAATCCGCCGGGACGCGTTTGGTCCGCGGCGAGGTGATCGGGAGCAGAGCGTCGTGATGCATCCAGCCACCGTGACAGCCTCCCGAAGCCCGCGGAGTGCTGGTGGAACGCACGATTTCTTTTCTGAAGGCGACTACTGGTGGCCCGACCCCAGGAATCCGGACGCGCCTTATCTCCGGCGCGATGGCATGACGAACCCGGACAATTTCGTCGCACGTCGAGACGCGCTGATGCGGTCGAGTGTCGAGATGCCCGCTTTGACCGCCGCGTGGATGGTGACCCAAGGAAGAAGTATGCCGAACACGCCGCGCGCCATTTGCGGGCCTGGTTCGTGGATGGAGCCACGCGAATGAATCCGCAGCTGGAATACGCGCAGGCAATTCACGGCCGGTCCAAAGGGCGAGGCACCGGAATCATCGATACGATCCATCTGGTGGAGGTCGCGCGGGCAGCGCCGCTGGCCGCCGAATCGGGTGCGCTGCGTTCCGAAGAGTTCGCGCCGGTCCGAAAATGGTTCGCGGACTACCTCCGGTGGATGACCACGAGCGCCAATGGCGTCGAGGAACGGGACGCCAGAAACAACCACGGTACGTGCTTCGCCATGCAGGTTGCCGCATTCGCCCGGCTCACCGGGCAACGGGATCTGATCGACGATGCGGCCCGGCGCTTTGAAACGGGCGACGGGCGCGGCATACGCAGGGCCATTGAGTTCCTGGTACCCGGCATCGCCGACAAGAAGCGCTGGCCGCATCCACCGGATGTCATGTACTCTGAGCATTGGCCGATGCGCCAGCAGGCACTGCTCTTCGGCGGCCTCGCCTGCGGCCGCCAGGAGTATCTCGATCTTTGGAAAACGCTGCCCGCGAGTTCCCAGGTCGCCGAAGTCGTCCGCAACTATTTTATTCGCCAACCGGCGCTATGGACCTAATTACGAAAATGCCAAACCTGTCCAGACGAGATTTGTTGCTAAGTGGACTGGCGATTCCCGCGCTGGCGCAGGCGAAGCGCCCGAACGTGCTCTTCATTGCGGTGGACGACCTGCGTCCCGAACTCGGCTGTTACGGCGCAAAGACCATCCTCACGCCGAACATTGACCGCATCGCCAGACAGGGAATGACCTTCCTGCGCGCGTATTGCCAGCAGGCCGTTTGCTCTCCCTCACGAACCAGCGTCATGACCGGCGCCCGGCCAGACACGACCAAAGTATGGGATCTGGTGACGCATTTCCGTGACGCGATGCCGGAAACGGTGACCGTGGCGCAGCACTTCAGACAGAACGGCTACTTTGTCCAGGGAATGGGCAAGATCTTCCACCCGGGCTATGACGATCCGCGCTCCTGGTCGACACCGTGGCAAACGCCAGACGCCCCCAGTTACGCGGCTGTCAAGACGGCTGTTGTGGTGGACGAGGACGCAAAGAAGAAGTCGAAGAACGGCCCCGCGTTTGAGTCCGGCAACGTGCCGGACGATTTCTACAAGGACGGCAAAGTGGCCGCTCTCGCGGTGGAGACGCTGGGCACGCTGGCCAAAAAGCGGGAGCCCTTCTTCCTCGCGGTTGGATTCGCGAAGCCACACTTGCCGTTCGTCTCCCCAAAGAAGTACTGGGACATGTACGATCCGGCCGAGATCAGGCTGGCGCCGAATCCTTACCGTCCGAAGGATGCGCCCGATTACGCGCTGACCACCAGCGGCGAACTGCGGAATTATCACGGCATGCCGGACAACGGTCCCGTGCCGGACGATTTGGCGCGCAAGCTCAAGCACGGCTATTACGCGGCCGCCAGTTACACGGATGCGCAGATCGGCAAGGTGCTGGATCAACTGGACCGGCTGGGCCTTCGCAAAAATACGGTGATCGTATTGTGGGGAGATCACGGCTGGAAGCTGGGCGAGCATGGCGAATGGTGCAAGCACAGCAATGTCGAGAACGACACGAATGCGCCGCTGCTGTTTTCGGCCCCAGGAATGAAAGCGGCCGGGCAGTCGTCGAAGGCGCTGGTGGAATTCGTTGACATTTATCCCACGCTCGCGGACGTGGCGGGTCTGCCTTTGCCTCGTCATCTGGAGGGCATCAGCTTCAAACCCTTGCTGGACGATCCGAAACGACCCTGGAAGAGCGCGGCGTTCAGCCAGTATCCGCGCGGCAGGAAGTTGATGGGCTACTCGATGCGGACGGAGCGTTACCGCTTCACGGTCTGGCTGGACCGCCAGGATCACAGCAAGGTGGAGGCCGTGGAGTTATACGATCACCAGACCGATCCGCAGGAAAACACCAACATCGCCGGGCAGCCCGCGAACGCCGACCTGGTGAACCGGCTGATGGCGCAATGGAAGCAAGGCTGGCCGTCGGCAAAACCGGCAGCCAGCGGGAGAGCATAGTGAATTCGACTGCACACACAACCATTTCCCGCCGGAGAATGATGGCCGGCCTCGGCGCCGCGGGTTTGCTGCACGGCGCCAGCACGAAGCCGAACTTCGTTTTCATTCTTGCCGACGACCTTGGCACAGGCGGGTTGAGTTGTTATGGCTCAAACAATTTCAGGACTCCCCACATCGATGCCCTGGCAGCAAGCGGCATCCGATACACCAACGCATACACTGCGCCGCTGTGCGGACCATCACGTGCGCTGATCATGACGGGGCGCTATGCGTTTCGCACCGGCGCCACCAACCAGGATGCAACGGGAGAGATCAAACCGGACCGGGAGACGTTCCTGCCGAAGGTGCTGCGGCCAGCCGGATACAGGAGCGCCTGCGTGGGCAAGTGGGGTCAGTTGCCACTCGGGCCGGCCTCGTTCGGCTTCGACGAGTATCTCCAGTTTCGCGGCAGCGGGTCGTACTGGAACAGCCAGGAGAGAGCCCGGAACTATGTGGTCAATGGCCAGTCAAAGCCGCTGGCTGATAAGCAGTATCTGCCGGACGTCATGCACGATTTCGCGGCCGATTTCGTTGCCCGGCACCGGGACAAACCATTCTGCCTGTATTACTCGCTGTCGCATATTCACGCGGAAATTTTGCCCACTCCGGACAGCCCTCCGGACAGCAAGGATCTCTACGGCGACAACATACGCTACATGGACAAGCTGGTGGGCAGGATCGTTGGGGAACTGGACCGGCTGAAGCTGAGAGAGAACACCGTGATTGTGTTCGTGGGAGACAACGGCACGGGCAACGGATATGCGGAGCGCTCCACCGTACGCGGACGCAGACTGTCCGGTGAGAAGGGTTCCATGCTCGAGGGTGGCGCGCTGGTGCCCATGATTGTCAGTTGGAAGGGGACGGCGCCAGCCGCAAAGGTGACCCCGGCGCTGACTGATTCCACCGACTTTCTTCCCACGTTCGCCGAACTGGCGGGGGCTTCTCTGCCCGCGGGAAGAGTCATTGACGGGCGTAGCCTGGCGCCGCAGTGGCGCCGGAAGCAGGCACGTCCGCGGGACTGGGTGTTCATCCAGCTGGCGCGACAGTGGTACGTTCGCGATGCCAAATGGAAGCTAAATCAGAAGGGCGAATTGTTCGATATGAGCGGCGCGCCGTTCGAGGAGCCGCTGGCGGCGGTCGGCTCAACGGAGGCTGCCGCGGCCCGAGCGAAATTGCAGGCGGTACTCGACCAGCTGAACCCTGCCGGCGGAATTGTCGATCAGGGAGACGGTACCGGACGCCACGCGAATCGAGCGAAGAAAGAATAGCCCAGGAAGCGTTTGCCACCCTGCTCCAGCCAGGCGGTAGCGCGACGGACTCCGTGCGGGCTGGAAACGCGGGCTCGGATGGGGGGCTCCACCAGAAGAAGAATGCGAGGAATGAGAATACGCGTCGCTATGGTTTCAGTATGACAACGGGCGGGCGCGAACCGGATGAGGCAGTATCCCATCCGCGGCTCCGGTCAGAAGGACTACCTGCACGCCGCTCAACCTCTCCCTGGAAACACCGAATAATATCAAGGAACTACCTGCGGTTTTAGCAGTCCTGAGTACTTGATATTACCGTTGCATCTGCTCGTAAAACTCCGGGGTTTTACTGTTGCAGGAGATCAGCCCGTGTGATACTGTCAGGCCACGGTTACAATTGTTAATCAACGGGATCGAAACAGAGGGGACTTTCTATGTGTAATGGAAAAAATAAGCTCGGTTGCTTCGTTCTCCTGAATCTCTGCGCAATGTTGGCGTGGGGCCAGGCAACTAACGGGACTATTTCCGGGGTGATCGAAGATCCACAGAGTGCATCGGTAGTGGGAGCGACAGTATCGCTGAACTCCCCTGGCCGTGATCTCAATCTCGAAACAGTATCGGATTCATCCGGACGGTTCGTCTTTGCTGCCGTCCCGCCCGGCGCCTACCAGCTAAAGATTTCCAAAACCGGCTTCAAGGCTCTGGATCGCCGCGGTATCACGCTGCAGGTCGGCGAACGGCTCACTCTGGGAGATATCCGCCTCGAAATCGGTCAGGTTACCGAGACCATCGAAGTCAGCGCCGAGACCCTCACGCTCAAGACTGAATCCGCAGAACGCTCCAACGTCCTGACTTCCAAACAGGTGGAGAACATCGCGGTGAACGGCCGATCGTACCTGGGTCTGGCTGGCCTTACCGCCGGCGTGGTCTCGACGGGTAACTTCCAGGTCGCCGGCACCGGTGGCCTCGCCAATATATCCGCCAACGGCGCACGCACCAACCAAAACCAGCTTCTCCTCAACGGCATCTCGAACGTCGATACCGGAAACAACGGTGACCAGCTGGCCACACTGAGTCTCGATTCTATCCAGGAATTCCGCATTCTCACCTCTTCCTACCAGGCGGAATACGGCCGCAGCGCCGGGGCCCAGATCATTGTTCAAACCAAGTCCGGCACCCGCGACTTTCACGGCAGCGGTTACTACTACCGGCGCCATGACTCCATGAACGCCAACAGCTGGACCCGCAACAACCAGGTCAACACCCAGGTCATCAATGGCACTCCCACCAGCGTCGTTGGCCTGCCGCGACAGCTTTACCGTTTCCAAAATCCCGGCTACACGATCGGCGGCCCCGTCTACATTCCCGGGTTGTTCAACAGGAACAAAGACAAACTCTTCTTCTTCTGGAGCCAGGAGTACCAGCGCCAGTTGCAGCCGGAAAACCCCCGCCGTATCACCGTGCCCACCGCCGAAGAGCGCAACGGCAACTTCGCCAACAGCCTCAACAACCAGGGCCGCCCCCTTGGCGCGATCCGTGACCCCCTCTCCAACGCCCCATTCCCGAACAGCCAGATCCCACTCAGCCGTTTTTACGCTCCTGGCCGCGCGTTGATGAATCTCTTCCCGCTGCCCAATCAGCCCCAAACCACCACTCTCAACTACAACTATGAGAGCCAGGTCTCCACCCGTCGACCCCGCCGCGAAGACCTGATCCGTATTGATTACAACATCACCGACAGGCTCCGCCTCTTCGGGAATATTGTTAATAACAACAATATCTTCACCTCGCCCTACGGCTCGTTCGTGCTGGGCAGCAACACAGGCCAGTTCCTGATCGATGACGGCCGTCCCGGCAAGAGCTACGGAACCGGTCTCACCTACATCATTTCTTCGAAAATGACCACGGAATTCACTTTCGGCTATGGCCGCAATGACATTCTGATCACGCCCAACGCCGCCAATGTGGATGCTCTTACCCGAGCCAAAACCGGCGTCAATCTTCCGCTCATTTACCCTGGAGCCCTCCAGAAGGACTTTATCCCCGCCTTCACCTTCAACGGAACCCGCCTGGGCAATTCCCCCAGCCTTGGCGCTGGCAACGCGCCCTTCGTCAATTACAACGACACGACTGACTTCGTCAGCAACACCACCCGCATCTTCGACCGTCACACCATGAAGTTCGGCGCCTACGTCCAGTTCAGCCGCAAGGACCAAACCTCCTTCGCCAACGCCAACGGCAACTATAACTTCGGCGATAATCCCGCCAACCCCTTCGACACGAATTTCGGTTACTCCAACGCTCTGCTCGGGGTATACAACAGCTTCCAGCAATCCCGCGCCTATGCCAACGGTGCGTATCGCTACCTGAATGTCGAATTCTTCGTTCAGGACACCTGGAAGGTCAGCAGGCGCCTCACCATCGACTATGGTGTCCGCTTCGCCTGGATCCAGCCCCAGTACGATCGTTCGCTTGCGGTTTCCTCGTGGCGTCCCGATCGCTGGAATGCCGCGGACGCCATGCGCCTGTTCCAGCCCCAGTTGAATGCCGCCGGACAAACCATCGGCGCCATCGATCCCCAGACCAACACGATTCTCCCCGCCCTGAACATTGGCCGTCTGGTTCCCAACAGCGGCAATCTCCTGAATGGCATCATCATTCCCGGCAAGGACACCAACAAGTACCTGCAGGAGAACCGCGGGCTGCAATACGGTCCGCGCCTCGGCGTCGCCTGGGACGTCCGTGGCAACCAGACCCTTGTCTTCCGCGCCGGCGGTGGCATCTATTACGACCGCTTCCAGGGCAACCGTGTCTTCGACCTGCTGACCAACCCGCCCACCGTACTGCAGCCCACCATTAACTTCGGCTTCGCCCAGGACATCACCTCTGGCGGCAACCCCATCATCGGGCCCCCCGGCCTGGTGATGGCTGACCCCACCGGCGCCATACCCACCACCTACAACCTGAATGCCGGCATTCAGGCCAAACTTCCGTGGGACCTGATTCTCGACACGGGCTACGTCGGCTCCATGGGCCGCCGGCTGCAGAACAACCGGAACCTGAACGCCGTCCCCTACGGCGCATTCTTCGCTAACCCCTCCGCGCCGAACGCGGACTTCCTCCGCCCCTATCGTGGCTTTGGCAACATCAACATCTACGAAGGCACGGGGAACTCCAATTACAACTCCTGGCAGGCCACCGTCACCCGCCGCATGAAGAGCATGTTCGTCAACTTCAACTACACCTTCTCCAAGGCCCTCGGCACTGGCTCGGGTGACGGCGACTTCTTCCGGATCGACAGCCTGCAGCGTTTCGCCAACTACAGCTATCTGGATTTCCACCGCAAGCACAACATCAATTTAAACTTCGTCTATAACCTGCCCAGCTTCGCCAAAGCCGGTTCCATGGGCGCGAGAACCCGCAATGCGGTGCTCAATAACTGGCAGCTCTCCGGCATTTACACCTTCACCAGCGGCCAGCCCCAGGGCGTCGGCTTCTCCATCCCCGGCTTTGCCAACCAGTTCGTCACCGGTTCCTTCACCGAAGGCGCCCGGATCCGCGTTTTGGGTGATCCCAAACAGGGAATCGCTTCCGGCGATATCTTCAATAACCTCAACCCCGCCGCCTTCGCCCCTCCGCAGGTCGGCTCCATCGGCGTCGAATCCAGCCCCCGGCTGGTCTTCCTCCCAGCCATCAACAACTGGAACATGTCCTTCCAGAAGGCCTTCACTATCGCGGAAAATAACAGCCTCCAGTTCCGTGTGGACGCCTTCAATTTCTTCAATAAAACCCAGTTCACCGACTACAACCGCACGCTCAACTTCACCAGCCTGACCAACCCCACGCCCACCAACGTAACCCGCGCTTTTGGCGGCTTCGGTGCGGTGAACGGCGTTCGCGACCCCCGCATCATCCAGCTGATGGTCCGCTTTCAGTTCTGATACCGGCCCGCCCGTAAACAGTACTGACGAAACCACAGCTTCGGTTCCTCTGAAGCCTCCCCGCACAAGGGAGGCTTCAGAGTTCACATCTTTGGCATGATCCGCAGTTACCCCAGCCTCCTCGTTCTTGCTCTGTTGACGGTCGGCGCTGCGTTCGCCTGGCAGCAGCAACAGGCGACCGTGAAACTCCCATCCCCGTTCGCCACGCCCTCGGTTCGCAACGCGCCGCAGGTGGTTCAGCGCCCGGAAGGCTCGCAACTCTCACTCCCTCAGGTCAGGGCTTCCGGATCGACGACTTCACGTCGGGGTTCCAGCGTCCGCGCATCATGCTCTACGCACCCGGCGGAGAGATCCCGATCAGCGAGTCGATCACCAATGGCTCCGTCCTGGTGATGGCCGGCAAGCCGCTGGCGCAGCGCAAGACCCTGATCTCCGGCCTCCACCGCCCGTACGTCGGCGAAACCACTTCCGTGAAGCGCTATAAGTACGATGCGGCTGGCCTTCGACGCGAAGGGCGAGAAGCTCTGTGTGGGCATCGGCTCCGCCTCCAGCGTTTCCCCGGGCGAGCCAGAGCAGCGCACCGCCATCAGCCGGTGCAATCCGGACGGCTCCATCTACTTCCACCCGGCCACCGGCCGGCTATGGGCCAGCGTGCAGGAGCGCGATGAGCTCGGCGACGATCTGGCGCCCGACTACCTTACGCACATTTAGAAGGGCGGCTTCTACGGCTGGCCCTACGCTTATTTCGGGCCGAACGAGGATCCCCGCAACAATGGTCAGCGTACGGATCTGGTGGCAAAAACCATCACGCCGGATGTCTCCCCTGGTGCTCACGTGGCTGTCATCGACTGGAAGTTTTATACTGGCAAGCAGTTCCCGTCGAAGTACGAGGGCGGAGCGTTTGTGGGTCTGCACGGCTCCTGCTCATGCGCAGGAGTCAGCCGTCGCCGTTCGAGCGAGAACTGATTGTTCACCACGATGACTGGTAAACCTGGCTTCCCGTCAGCCCGTCCGACCATGCAAGTGAAGCCGGAACGCAGAAGGTGGACAAGGTGCGACGAGTGGTTCACCCGCCAGCCCGCTACCACATCCACTTCACCCCCACCGGCCCAGCTGGCTCAATTTGGCAGCGCGGCTTTTTGGCGAAGTTACCGCACGCTGCGTTCGCCGTGGCAGCCATACGGCAGTCAGCAGCCTGGAGAAGGCAATGCTCAGCTACCTCGACGAACGCAACAAGGACCCGAAAGCCGTTTGTCTGGACAGCTGATGCCGATCTGATCCTCGGGAAGGTTCAGCGACTTTGTGAACGGATTAACAACTCAGGACACCAGCGTCTTGCGCTGGCTCCACTCGATGGGCTCACTGCGACAACAAAGCTCGCAGCATTTCTGCCGTGATTCTTCGCTGTTGTTCCGGGCTGCCAGATCGCTGGGCTTCGCCGAGCCCGACGCGGAAGATCTGGTGCAGGACGTATTCGCGACGTTCCTCGATCGGCTGGATGCCTTCGAAGGCCGGTCGCAGCCTGGAACGTGGTTGTTTGGAATCCTGCATCGAAAGGTGATGGAGCGCCGCAGGGCTTCCATCCAGGACGAACGCACGGATGCGATCGACGATGTGTTCGAATCGCGCTTCGATGTGAGCGGCAAGTGGGCTCGCCCACCCGCCGATCTGGAACGGTTGTTCTTATCGAAGGAACTGGGAGAATTGATTCACGGCTGCATGGACGGCCTGCCGTCAAATCAGAGGGAAGCATTCGTCCTCCGTGAGGTCGAGGGATTTGAGACGGGTGAGATCTGTAAGATTTTGGAAGTCAGCTTCACTAACTTTGGGGTACTGATCCATCGAGCGCGAGCCCGGCTGCGTGAGTGTCTCGAAGCGAAGGGATGGAGCAGATGATGATTTCGTGCAGGAACGTAGCGAGACTCCTGACATCGGATCAGCTCCAGTCACAGAGCTGGTGGAAGCGGATGGAGGTTCGCCTGCACCTTGCGATGTGCGATTTCTGCTCCCGCCTCGCGCGCCAGCTTGAGCAATTGCGCTCCGGCGCCCTCCAGATGCGCAACCAGAACGAGGCCGATGGGGGCCTCGAGGATCGGTTGATCCGCCGGTTGACTGGAAAGTAGGAATCAACCGCCCGCCAAAAACTGCCACAGAATGGAAGGCGGTACCGGCTCCCTCAGCAGCGCCAACATCGCCAGGACGCCGCGTTTGGAGCGCGGCGTCCTGTGCGGCTCCCAGGGGATATCAGTCCGACCGACTGATAGCACATCGGTCACACTGGTGTGAGGAGAACAGCGTCCACATCATCTTCCAGTAGCGCACGGGCAACTTCCGGAGCTGTTTGGGCCATCAGCCGGCCTGGCGCGGCGAAGGCGGTACTCGACCAACTGAACCCCGCCGGCGGAATTGTCGATCAGGGAGACGGTACCGGGCGCCACGCGAATCGAGCGAAAAAAGAATAGCCCAAATTGCGTTCGCCCCTCTGCGCGCGTCGATGTCAGAAGCTGAGCCGTAGTCCGCCCCAGGCTCCGATGGGAGCACCCGGAGCCAGGAACGTCGAGTTGACCAGTGGAAACTCACCACTCACGGCCGGAAAAGGACGCGCGAGAAAGGACCCTTGCGGCGTGATTCCCGTGGCGCCAAGCTGGGCAGCGGTGTAATAGCGATGGTTCAGCAGGTTGTTGACCTGGGCGAACACTTCCACGTATTTGTTTACCCGATACCGTGCTGCGGGACTGATGACGCTGTAGCCACCGCTGCGCCCGGGGCCGACGTAGTACACTCCGTCCGGCTGATGCCGGTTGTTCTCATTGCCGCGGGCCAGGGAGCTGGAAACAGCAATGAAGTTGATGTCCACGTTGAGTTTCTTCGTGACGCGAATATCGGCGTACGCCTTCAGCAGGTGGCGCGGCGTCAGCGGGATGCGATTGCCTGGACTGATCCGGATTTCGCCCTCCAGCCCACGTGCTCCGGTCAGTGCGCGGGTATTGGTGCTGTTCCCTGCCCCATTCACGCTTTCCGCGCTCTGGTAAGTAGCGTCAAGGAAGGTGTAGCCCCCTCCGGCACTGACGCGGCCGATCTGGCTGCGTATATCTGTTTCCAGACCTTGCCTCCTCGTCCTGCCGAAATTTCTGAAATACCCGTAGCCGGACGCCGTAGCGGAAACGAACAGGATGTCACTGGAATTCTGCGCCCGGAACCACCCTGCACTCCAGACGACTCTGGATTCGGGGCCGCTGCGTACGCCGGCCTCGAACGTCCGGGCTACTACCTGTAGCAGCGGCGGGTCACCCGCCATCGCGTTTGGCAGTTTGCAAGGCACGCTGGGGTTTGCGCAGCCGAGCTCCACGCTGGTAGGCGCTCGGCTGCCCTCGCTGTAGCTGAAATACAGATTCAGAGCGCCGGTGGGGCTGTAGGTCACGCCTGCCGCCGGGTTGAACCGTGAGAATGTATGCTTCGCGGTCAGGGACTCCTCTCCGGCAGGCCGGATGCGGTCGCGATTATCTACCGCCGTGTGGTTGTACCGGCCGGAAAATGTGAAATTCCAGTTCCTTGCCGATACCGTGTCCGTCCCGTAGAAACTGCCGGTTTTGATACGGCCATCAATGTTCACGCGCGTGTCGAATGGTTCGCCGTCCACGTCGCCCCCGGTAACCCCGTCGCCGAATGCCCCGACCCCGGTTACGCTCCGGTCGCGATTGAGATATCCGAGTTCGCTCAGTTGCTGGAAACCAACCGAACTGTGGTCGAATGCAGCGCCGGCCGTAAACTGATTGCGCCACAAGCCGGTTGTCTCAAACCACGTACCCTGCATGGAAAACCCACCATTGTGCTGGTCGATGTGGGACCGGTTGAGCAGCCCGTTGCACTTCTCCGCCGGCTCGTCCCGCAACAGCCCCTGAGCGATGCAGCGCCATTTCGGAAAAGGAGCGTTGGCGGCGGCTTCGCCAGCAGTTGGAAATCCCGTGTAGCCAGCCGCGGTCAGGGCGGCGCGCTCGGCAGCACTCGGCTGGTAGACCGACTGGTCGAGCGAATCGTCATTGAGATCGCCGTTCAGAGTGTTTGTGCGAATGTACCGCTGATAAACGTTGCCGGAAAGCTGCACTTTGCCGATTCGATGCCGTGCCATCAAATTGAAGGATGGCGTCAGGTTTGCGGTCTTGTCCGGAATCGTATAAACGGAGTTGTAGTCTGCCCACAGAAGCCGCTGCTCCTGTAAACCATTTCCGATCAGGGAATTGTTGGCATAAAAGCCCGTCAACCCGACGCTGGTGTTGGAGTTCTGCCAACCCAGCCGGACGAAAAACTGGCGCACGTTGGACGGCGAGTGGTCCCTCCATCCATCCTCAAAAAGCAGATTGGTGGCGGCGTACCAACTCAGCCCCCTGGCATTCGAGCCGCCATGTTCGAGTTCCCCGATTTTGCGGCCATAACTTCCGCCTGTGAAGGTGATTTCACTATGGTCACGGCCGCGCCCGTCTTTAGTTTCCAAAGACAGCGCTCCGCCCAGTGTATTCAACCCAAACAACGGATTCGAGCCGGGAATCAGAGACACTTCCGCGACCGCGAATTTCGGAATCAGGTCCCAACTCACCACGTCTCCAAACGGCTGGTTCAGCCGCACCCCGTCCATGTAGATGGAAAGGCCTTGCGGGGTGCCCAGCAGTGGCGAAGCCGTATAGCCGCGATAATTCAGATCGGGCTGAAACGGGTTTCCCTGAACCTCGTTCAGGTACACGCCGGTAAGCCGTTTGTTCAGGAAGTCGGACAGATTCAGGGCGCCGCTGTTCTCAATATCGCGGCTGTTGCCCGCCTTCACCGGCAGAGGCGTCTCCAGGGCGGAGAGGTTACTTCCGGGGAGCGGCGTTGTACCGACGACGTCCACCTGAGCCGTCTGAGCGCCCAGACTGAGGTTGATGGTCCGCGTCATGGGAGCCTCCGACTGGACATCGAGTGTGGTTGTCCGGGTAGCGAAGCCGGTTGCGGTCACCGCAAGCCGATAGCGGCCGGGCAGCAGCCCAGTGAACGAGTAGATTCCTTCCGCATCCGTGGCAAACCGTTGCACGGTTCCAGCGGACAGATTCTCGAGCTTGCCCGCCGCGACCACGACCGCTCCGGAAGGGTCTTTGACTTCTATTCGGACCTGACCCACCGGGTGCTGTGCCTCAGCGGGCTGCAAGGCCAAAAACCCGGCCACCAGCAGGCACCACACTACCCCGGAAGCCCGGCGGACCGAGCCGCGAGAGGTCGTCATATAGATACATATTCCGCGTCGGCCCGGCATGTTCAGGTTTTTTTAATCCGGCTCGAAATAATCTCCAGGTGCCGCGTCGGCGGGAGTGACTACAATCGGTCAGTAACCGGCGTCATGGCTGAGCCTTTTCCAACTCCCGCAATTCCGCTGCCGGGCCGTCTGTCCGGCGAAGAGACAGACTCATCGCGATGCACGGAACTCGAAATCGAGGTCGTCGGGCTGTTTGATCGAATGCGCGTCCGGATCCTGCGATATGCCCTCAGCTTTGGCCTTCCCATACCAGACGCGGAAGAGGTGGTACAGGACGTATTTCTCGCGCTCTACCAACATCTCTCCAGCGGCAAGTGTCGAGACGGCCAATCTCAGGACGGCCACTCTCAAAACGGATGGTCCGGCTGGCTGTTCCGCGTGACGCACAATTTGTCGTTGAAACGCAGGAGCGCCATTTCGCGAACCGCAGTTGAGCTGATGACACCCGGTGCCGAGGGCATATCCAGCCTGGTTGCCGACCCGCAGCCGAACCCCGAAGACCAGTTTGCTTTCCGCCAGCGGCGGGGCCGCCTTCGTTCTGTCGTCGATGCCTTGCCACCGCTGGACCGCCAGTGCCTGTATTTGCGCGCCGAAGGCTTTCGGTATCGCGAAATCGCCGACGTTCTGGGCATTTCATTAGGGAGTGTGGCGAACTCTCTGGCAAGGTCGCTGTCGCGATTGTCGACAGCCGATGAAAGGCTTGGGTGATGGGGAATCACGACACTCATCTCACCGACGAAACACTGCTGCTGTTCGCGGACGGGGAAACCCGCGGATCGCAGGAGAAGGGTATCCGCGATCATCTGGCTGCATGCGGGTCATGCCGGTTGCGCATGCGCGAACTCGACGGCGCCATCGCCGCCGTGACCCGAATGCACAGGCAGATCGATCGGCCGGCGCTGCCCCCTCCCGAAGGTCCGCGCGCATTATTAAAAGCCCGGCTCCGGGAGTTGGCTGCCGAAAGGCAGCGCTCGGCCGCGCGGTTGAGCGTCAGCCGGCATGTTCGCGTACTCGCCCTGGGTGCGGTAATCGGAGTGTTGCTGGTTGCCCTGTGGCCGGAGCCCGATGTCAGTGAACCTGTCGCCATCCCGCGGATTGATCTGACTCCGGGCGCAGTTCGTACCGTGGCGGCGGCGGATGTGTGCGCGGTGGCCTTCAGCGGGAATGCCGACGTAATGCCGGCGGTGCAACGGCAGGTGTTTGCCCAGTATGGTATGCCGAACGCAGAACGGCGAGCCTTTGAGGTCGACTACCTGATTACACCGGCATTGGGCGGCTCGGATGACATCCGCAATCTCTGGCCACAACCCTATACCGGCTCTCGCTGGAATGCGTACGTCAAGGACGCATTGGAAACGCGGCTGCGGGAGATGGTGTGTAGTGGCCAGCTTGACCTGGCAACGGCGCAGCACGAGATCGCAGTCAACTGGATCGCCGCCTACAAGAAGTACTTCCACACGCGGCGGCCGCTGCCGCAACATCTCCAGCAGGAACTCCCGACAGAATAGACCGTCCCGTGTCGTTGCTGACGTCTCAGGTAACCCGGCACAAGCCGGCTTCCGACACTTGACCCCCACCCACGCGGGCAATCCGCCGCCCCCAACAGCAGTGCCGCCCGGGTACTTGGCGGGCATTACCTGCTGACGCCCCGCATTCCCGTCGATAAAACAGGCATAACCATGGGCATACTCCGTCCGCAGCGTCGCCTGCAATTATTGTTAATCCTCGCCGCCGCAGCCCTGTCCGTAACCCCGTCGAGGGCAGCCGAGTACTTCGCCGCACCCGACGGCAAACCCACCGGCAACGGAACCATTCAGGCCCCGTGGGACCTGGTCACGGCCATCGGTAAGTCGGCCGTCGTCCGTCCCGGCGACACACTCAACCTGCGCGGCGGAACGTACGTCACACCAAGCCGCCGTGCCATCTTCATTACCCTGAGCGGCTCCCCCGGCAACCCCGTCACCGTCCGTCCCTCGCCCACCGAGCATGCCGTCATCGACGGCGGCTTCTACGTTACGGGAAGCTGGCTCATCGTTCGCGACCTTGAGATCGCCAGCAGTCTCACCAGACGCACCACCTCCTACTCCGGCTCCTTCCCGTCCGACATCACCACACCCAGCGGCATTGAAGTCACCGGAACCAACGTTAAGATCGTCAACAACGTCGTACACGACATGTCCACCGGCGTCGCCTCGTGGAAACAGGCATCGGACAACGAGTTCTACGGCAACCTCGGCTACTACAACGGATGGCTTGGGCCCGACCGGCCGCACGGTCACGGTGCCTACATGCAGAACACCTCCGGCAGGAAACTGCTCCACGACAACATCTTCTTCTCCGGCTTCGAACTCGGCCTCCAGCTCTACGGCAGCGCCAGCACGTTCCTGAACAACTTCGAACTCGAAGGCAACATCATCTTCAAGAGCGGCGAACTCGGTGGCCGCAGCTCCCGTAACATCCTGATTGGTGGCGACGTCGTGGCAGCCAACCCAGTCCTGCGCGATAACTACACTTACTTCCCAACGTCGGTTACTACCGACGGCGAGAACAACGTCGGCTACTGGCCCAACGGCACGGGCTGCTCCAACCTCATCGTGGAGAACAATTACATGGTGGGCGGCGCCACGGCTCTGGCACTGCAGAAATGCACCGTGAACACCATGAGGGGCAACACCTTCTTCGGCGACACGAAGAACTGGACACCCGCCACTTACCCGGGTAACTTCGTTCTCGGCCGCGTGCGCCCGACCACTTACAGAGCGTTCGTGCGGCCGAATAAGTACGAGTCCGGCCGGGCCAACATCGCCATCTTCAACTGGACCCGCCTGGCCACCGTGCCGGTCGATCTCTCGGGCATTGGCCTTATTGTGGGCGACGCCTTCGAGATCCGCGACGCACAGAATTTCTACGGCCCCAGCGTCTGGCAGGGTGTCTTCACCGGAGCACCCATCGACATACCCATGACGTCCACGGCCGTAGCCCAGCCAGTCGGCAACGTCCCCTACAAACCCACGCATTCCGACATGGAATTCGGGGCCTTCATCGTAATGAAGCTGAAGGACGGCAGCACGCCACCTCCTCCGGCCTTCGCCATCACAGGCCCGGCGGTTTCCGGCGTCACCACCAGCGGCGCGACCCTCACCTGGACCACCAACACCGCCTCCAGCACAGCGGTCGAGTATGGACCTACAACGGCTCTCGGCCAAAGGTCCGCCGTCATCCCCGCACTGACCACCGGGCATGCCGTCACACTTACCGGCCTCACCGCCGGAACCACTTACTACACACGCCTGGTCAGCACGGACGCAGCCAGTAAGACCGCGGAGGATCGGACCCTCACCTTCACCACAGTGAAGCCACCTCCGCCGTCTGCCCCCACCATCTCAGGCGCGGCAGTCTCCGGCATCACCACCAGCGGAGCGACCCTCACCTGGACCACCAGCACACCGACCAGCACCACGGTCGAATACGGAACCACGTCGGTGCTCGGCCTGAAGGCCCCGGTCATTCCGGCCCTGACAACCGGCCATGCCGTCACACTTACAGGCCTCACCGCGGGAACCACTTACTACACACGACTGGCCAGCACCGATGCCGCCAGTCAGACTGCGGAGGACCGTACCCTGACCTTCGCCACGGCAACGGCAACGCCAGCCCCGACACCAACTCCGACACCAACGCCGGCGCCCACGGTGAAGTACACGGGCTGGACCGAAGCCGAGAACGGCAACCGCGCTTATTTCCCGATCGTCAGCGATGCCTCCGTGTCCGGCCGCAAGTACGTCTATGCCGAGAAGAATGAAGTGGGCACCGTGACGTATAACGTATACACATCCGTTGCCGGAACGTTCACATTCTGGTTCCGCGCACGTGCGAAAGACAGTCAGTCCGCTTCCTTCTACCTCAGCCTCAACGCAAGCCCTGAGGCTGTCCTCGCCATGTCGCCATCACCCACCTGGCAATGGGTGCGCCTCTCCAACGCATTCGTTCTGAAGGCCGGCTGGCACAAGCTGATCCTGCGGTCCCGTCAGGCGAACACCGCTGTCGACGGGTTCCTGCTCACCAATGACCTGACATTAATTCCGACCGATCGAGCCAACACAACCATCCGTTAAACAATTCTTTCTCCACATGTACCTTTTGGGGCAGAGCGACGACCGTCGCCCTGCCCTTTTTCTCCCCGCGGTGCGATGCTGGTTGGAACATCTACATGGCGCAAACACCCCGAACTGTCACGCGACGCCAGGCCCTAACCACAGGGGCTGCCGCCGCAGTCTCCCTGCGGCAAGCCTCAGGTGCCCCCGCCGCCCACATCGAAGAGATCAAAACCATCTCTGTACAGCCGGGTAACTACCACGGCTGGGCGACGCTCGCGCAACGGCGCAATGGCGAACTGCTCGTCGCCTGTTCCGGCGGACGCGAGGCCCACGTGTGCCCCTTCGGCCAGGTGGAACTCATCCGCTCCAAAGACGCCGGAGACCACTGGAGATGGCCCCAGGTCATCGTCGACACCGCTTCGGACGACCGCGATGCAGGCATCTGCGAGACCGCGAAGGGAACCTTGCTCGCCACCACCTTCACCTCACTCGCCTTCCTGGATGTCATGGCCAAATCGGCCGCCAGTTGGCCTGCAGACAAACGAGCCCGCTGGGAAGCCGTCAACCGGCGAGCCACTCCGCGGCAGTTCCGCGACCTCCTCGGAACCTGGATGGTCCGCTCCACCGACGGCGGCCTGACCTGGTCCGCACCATACCGCGTGCCCGTGAACAGCCCCCATGGCCCGAGCCTCGCGACCAGTGGCCGTCTCATCTATGCCGGAAAGCAGCTGTGGGAGCCAGGCTCAAAGAACGGTTTCTGCGAGTCGGCCGACGACGGCCTCACCTGGCGCTGGGTATCCGACATACCCGCCCGCGCCGGAGACGACCCGGTTCAGTATCACGAATTCCACCAGGTGGAAGCGGCCAACGGCAGCATCGTCGTCCACATCCGAAACCACAACAGGAACGATGAGCGTGAGACGCTTCAGTGCGAGTCCACCAATGGCGGAAAGACCTGGACCACACCGCATTCCATCGGCGTCTGGGGTCTGCCCTCTCACCTGTTGCGACTCAGCAACGGATGGCTCCTCATGTCTTACGGCTACCGCCGCCCACCATTCGGCAATCAGGTGCGAATCAGTCGCGACCACGCCCGTACCTGGTCCGAGCCCATCACGCTCTCAGACGACGGCGCCAGCGTCGACCTCGGCTATCCGGCTACGGTCGAGCTGCCCGACAAACGCCTGGTCACCGTCTGGTACGAACAACTCAGGACCTCGCCACAGGCCGTCCTGAGAATGGCACGCTGGACCCTGCCAAAGTAAGTGACTTACTGCGCCTCGCCAAAGTCATAGGCATCGGTGGCAACAAGAGTTACCGAGTAAGTCCCGAGGTTATTCTGCCAGTGCGCGTTGTCATTGACCGCCAGCATGAGCCGCCCTGCGGGCAACCCCGTCTTCACAGCTTTCTTACCGACGAAGAAGACCTCGCCACCAGCACCCACGCGGCCCACCAAAGCCCCAAAAGGATGCCCGCCCACAAGGTGAGTCTTGTAAGTGGGCGACCCGGGCTTAGTAAGTCCGTTCGGATCCGAAGACCATCCGTCCTCATTAAACGACAGCCGGGCAAACCCCTCCGCCGCCAGATCCACCTTCGACGAACCCGACAGGGACACGCCAGTATCCAGATACTCAATCTGATTGCAGTGCCGCAGTGAGTGGACCGCCATGCTTCGCTTCACCAGCTTCTTTCGAACCGCCAGCGTCCGCACCGAATCCCACGGCACCGCGGTCTTCGTACCGTCCGCCTTCCGCACTTCCAGAGATCCCTGCGGCGCCGCGATCCGGACCATCTTTCCGCCCTCCATTCGCACCAGGCTCAGCGTCCGGTCGAACCCGTCGGCACCGCTCGGCATGATGCGCTCAAACAGCCGGTACAGTGGCCGGGGCTCATGCTGGTCCGTGTCCTTGTAAGCCTTCAGCAACGGATCGAGCACCGGCACTCCAATGGCCGTCAGTTCCTCCACCGCCGCATCCCGGGAGGCTCGTTCTTTGCCCTGAATCGCAGCAATCCCGGCGGCAATTCGATCCTTCTCCAGCGCCGATGCCGCCACCCCGCCGTGAAACGACAAAACACTCCCCGAGGCCTGATGCAAAGCCGCGGCAACATTAGCCTGACCCTCCACCGCAGTCCCGTCCGTGGTGCGAATCAGAACCCAGTCAGAAGACGCCGCGGACAAAAGGAGCCCAGACAGCAGCAACAGCAGGCAGGAACGTCGAATCATCCGACCTACTCTATACCAGGCTTCCCGCCGCGGAGGTGTTACCTATGCTGGCGTTCGGGTAGTATGGCTTTTATGGCAATCGTGAGTGCGGCACTGGCTGCCCGACTGGAAGAGCCCGACGCTGCGCTGATCCGCGCCTGTGAAATTGCGAACCAGGACACGGATGTCGCCGAAATCGAAAAGGAGCTTGACGGACTTGGCGATGAGATGCCGGAACCATGGAAGTGATCCCCGAGCGCGGTGATATCTGGTCGGTAGTGGATCCCACGCTCGGTTCTGAGATTCGCAAACCACGTCCCTGCGTTGTGATGTCGGTGAAAGTACTGAACGATCCCGATCTCCTGTGGCGGGTAACCCGTTGTCGCGTTGAGCGACCAAATCCGAGCGGTGGCAAAGGAACGCATGCGCACTCGACTCAGCGCCGTCACTTAGAAGAGATGGCGGCACTTGAGGATGGTCTCAGGCAGATCATGCAGCTTGGCTAGCAGGGGGGGCAGCTCCCCAGAGCTGCGGCGGGCGCCCACGCCCGCCTGCATTCGTGCGCCGAGCCGGCAGGCTTCTTTGACTGCAGCGTCCATCACCCCACTCTTCCAGTCACTGAAGTTTGCCGTAGAGCCGGTGGAGGTACGGGTCGTCAGCCTGCTGAGCGGCGGTGAAGGTGGCGGCGGCGATCAGGAGGGAGAGGAGACGGATGGGCATTTGGTTTCTTCCTGGGTGGGCGGGCGAGGTTTTTAGGGGTGCACCAACGCTCCCTTATCGTAATCCCAGACGTTATTGACGGACCGACTTAGATGTCTTTCTGGCCGCGGCTCAGCAGATCGCGCGGGCTCCACTTTCGTGACGCACGGCGGAACATCCGGGTCGAGGACGACATATCGATAAAACAGAATCTTGTGATGCCAACTATCTATGATACCGATGTATCACATTCAGCGTCTGAACATGCAGGAGACAGTAACACTACCATGACCAACTTGCTCACCAGACTCACCCTGACGGCGGCTCTTTCGACCGCTGCCCTGCTCGGCGCCAGCAACCAGCACTTCACCGAGATCTCGGACGCGGCTCAGCGCACTCAGACGGAAGCCCGCTCAATCAGCGCCGCGCTGAAGACGAAGAATCCCAACCTCACCAGCATCCGGACCCAGTTGACGACGCTCGAGAACCACGCGACGGAACTGTCGAAGATGGTGGAAGCGATCCAGGCCGACGGAGCCTCGCTGACGGGCACGCAGAAGGTGGCGTTTGAGCGGATGACGATGGCTGCGAAGATCGTGTCGGTGTTCGTGGAGAACAAGAAGAACCTGATGGACGGTGTCGATGCTGGAAAGAGCATTGCTCTGCTGCGCGCCAAGGCCGACGGAATCGCCCTGCGCGCCGACATGGTCCAGAAGTCCGCCGCTCGGCTGAAGACGTAAGCAACCAACCTTCCCCAGTGAACCACTGATGGCCCGTCCGGTCTCTCTCCCAGGGCAGTTCCGGACGGGCCTTTTTTTTCCTACCCGCGCACGTCCAACCCACTCAGTCAGCCAGAACGGACGCGAACGCGGATTGGCGGCCAGATTCGTGGTTTCGCCAGATGCCTTACGGTCGCGGCTCTGTAACGGTGCTGGCGTTTGGCGAGTGGTGACGAGCGGTCCGCGAGGAGTTCCCCCTCGGTCTGACAGCGGGGGCAGTAGTTGGTTTCGTTGCTGGCATACGCAATGCCCACGTTGGGACCGTGACTGACTCCCTTCATGGCGCCGAGAAACTCCTTCAGACGGGCGGGGGTCAGGTGCGGTCCACCGGCGCAGGCCTTCTGATCCTGAGCTGGCAGATCGTGCGGGGCCGGCGCGAACGTTTCACCAATTAGAAGGAACTGCTGGCTTCGGACGTTGGACGCGAGGCACAATCGGTGGCTGGATCATTTGGGGAAGCCTTAATTCGAGCAGCCGCGAGGGAATATACTCATGCGATGGCCCGACGCGGCGAATACGGTTACGATGCGCCTTACTTCCCGGTGATCTTCGGTTTGATGTCGGTGGCCAGCGCGATCGTCGCGGCGATCTGCTGGCAGCAGGGCGACGTGCGCACGGAGAGTGGTCCAGGAGAGATCCCTGGCGGCGGGCAGCAGGTTGTTGCGCAGGTGGCCGGAGCGGAGGCTGGACGCGGCGTAGACGAGGCCGGTGATGACCACTAACCAGGCGGTCTGAAAGTGGAGCGATCGGCTCCAGCCGTTCTGGTCGGGGAGGACGAAGTCGTAGCCGGTTTTCACCGAGGCGCGCGAGGCGGGGATGGGAATCTGAAAGAGCGCGGGCATCCGCGAATTGCCGTCCTCACCCCAGTAGAAGCGGGGGTGCGAGATGACGAGTTCGGCTCCGCTGATGAGCAGGGCGAGGAAGCAGAGCGTCGTGAGCCAGTGGGTGACGCGGACGAGAGGGGTGTGGCGGAGGTTCGCCCTTGCGGCGAGTTCAGTGGGCGAGGGATTTGCCACCTCGCGATGATAGCAAGGTTGTGGCGGCGCGTGGCGAACCACCGCTCCCTGACGGTCGCGGCTCTGAAGGAGTCTTGGTTACTCCGATTCAGGAGTCGACGCGCTCAGGTTCGGAGGTGTCCTCCGCTTCGCGGTCGATCCGATCCTCCCGGTCCTTTTGCCGCTCCTGCTCGCGGCGTTTTTCCAGCGCTTCACGCTCTTCCCGGCCATCGCTCATTGGGGGAGCCTCCTGACGTCAGATGAAATCGCCCGCTTCCGTCCACGTTGGGCACCCACATTGAATGCACCGTGTCGAGGTAGCGAACCGCAGATCGGCGACAGCGGCGTTCTGCGGCAGGCAAAATGTAACGGTTGGAAATCACTGCTGTCCAAATTAGCCCGTATATCTCACAGTCCGGCTAACCAAAGGCCGCTTGCTAACGCCTAAACATATGTATCAAGAGATGTTTCGGTAAGAAAGAGAGCGGCCCTTGCTATGACAGAGTG
>Ga0163150_10001898_pt1 | contig 33883 bp, 29 predicted proteins | sample OliLakLV19P2IB_FD_148628 | JGI IMG/M metagenome (GOLD analysis project Ga0163150, IMG submission 148628) | Freshwater microbial mat bacterial communities from Lake Vanda, McMurdo Dry Valleys, Antarctica - Oligotrophic Lake LV.19.P2.IB | ecosystem: Environmental > Aquatic > Freshwater > Lake >...
TTGTCGGCGCCTACAACAGGTCGTACACCGGTTCGAGCAAATCGCGTTCAAGGCAAATTACCTTGATGCCTGCATCGTGCGCTTTCTTCACGACTGAGGTTAGCGGGGCGGACTCGTTGGGCGCGACGATCAATAGATCAACACCTTGCTGAATGATATTTTCAATTTGCGCCACCTGCTTCGCATTGTCTTGTTGCGCATCATGAATAACCAGACTGATTTCATTGCCCAAACGCGCAGCGTTGCGCTTAAAGATGGCGTTTTGGACTGTCCGGTACGGCTCGGCGCTGTTACATTGCGAAAAAGCGATTCTATACGTTTTTGGCTGGGCCTCCGATTTCGCGGCAACCGTTGAATCTGTTGCCGGTCCCGAAGGCGTCGCTTGTTGTTCCGGCCCACAACCACTCAGCGCGAACGCCGCCAGCAGCAAGCAGCCGAATCGGTTAAAGTTCCTCATCATTCCTCCTCGTATCGCGGCTTCGCGTCGCTTGATCAAGTCCGCGCTTGCCGCCGAGACCCCGCAGTCTGCAACCAGACCGCGGCGATGATAATGACCGCTTTGAGCATCCATTGCATATTTTCGTCGACATTGCGTAGGCCGAGAAGATTCGATAGCACCCCAAGCGCGAGCGTCCCTACGACTGTTCCAAGCACGCTTCCCCGGCCTCCAGCCAGGCTTGTACCGCCGATGACCGCCGCGGCGATCGCATCCAGTTCGTACCCCACTCCGGCATTGGGACTGCCCTGGTGGTTTTGACAACAATGGAGGATTCCTGCCACACCGGCAAGAAAACCGGACAGCGCGTACACACGCATTTGCACCCAACCAACATTGATGCCGGACAAGCGGGCAGCGGGCTCGCTTCCACCGACTGCGACGAGGTAGCGGCCGAATCGGGTATGACGCAACAGGCCGTGGCCCATAACGGCTGTCACAATAAACGCGCTCACGACAATCTTTTTCTGCGCGACAAAAGCGATGACCTGATCGACATAGTCCGTGCCGAACCCTACCTGTAACGTTGCGTTGTCAACATACCAACGAGCCAAACCCCGGCTACCGATCATGGCCGCCAATGTCACGATAAAAGGTTGCATTCGCAGCCTGGAAATGGTCATGCCGTTCATCAGGCCAAACGCGGTGGTGATTGCGAGTGTTGCGGTGAGAGCGACAGGCAATGGGATTGATGTCCGGACAAAGAGCACTGCAAACGCAGTTCCGGAAAGGGCCAACAGTGAACCCACGGAGAGGTCAATTCCACCGGCGATAATTACAAGCGTCATCGCGATGGCCAATATCCCTGTCTCCGAAATTTGCCGGGCGATATTCAAAAGATTGCCGGTATTCCAGAAAATAGGGTAGCCGTCGCGGGTTGGAGAAAAGATGGTTGCAAGCACGATAACGAAGATCAGTGTTAAAAAAGGGCGGCCCAGCCGCCTGAAAGCCGCTGGAGTTCTACCAAGTTCATCCACTATCGGCCGCGCCGATCGAATTCCCACACTTCCTCCAGGGTCGTTAGGCCGCCTTCGTTTACTTCCGCGTACATCCCTTGGAACGCACTGCCGTAACTCTTCGTCGGATCGTCGAGCAAACACAACCACGCCACACCGTGCGGAAGTTCGGACTCGCTCGTCGATGGATCGGCCAGCCGCCGCGTCCATGTGCCGCTGTCAGTCACGGTCGTCACGCGGGAGATTGCGGCGCCCAGCACCACTCCCCGCATTTCCGATGTCGGCGGAACCGGTATCAGCCAAAACCTGCGGGATTTCACCACCGCCGGGAAAATAGAATCAGGCCCCGCGATGACAGTAATTTCGCCATCGGTGCGTTCGATGCGAAGCGTGCAATTCGGCTTGATCCGCGCTGTATTCCGTAAGGCAACACGTGCTGGTTCGGCGGCTGCGCGTTGGGCAGTCACGCGGAACCGCGCGCTGGGCCCTGTCTTGTGCAACTGAATTTCCTTTTTCAGCCGCATACCGTTCACGCTGGATGGCGGGCCCAGCATGGAAATATAGTCGGAGCGGTACTCGAGCACTTCCGCGGGTCCTCGGCGGACTGCGGCGTCCTGGGCCGTGTAGGGCAGTATATCGGTGTGAAGACCGCCTGGGTCCGCCCATTCAGTGCCCGCAGTGATTTCAGGTGATACAGTCAATGGCGCAACAAAATTCTCTCCTCCCTCGAATCCGATGTACCGGATCGCGAACAAGCGCGGGTCTACCTCAATGCGAATAGTGCCGTTTTCGAGCGCGTATACCGGGTCTGCGGCGAAGGACGTAAGTGCAATGGCTATCAGGAATCCCATGAATATCAATTTCCTCTTCCCCACGCATTTTGGGAGATGGCCGAGGCCAATGCAACCAAATCCAAGGACGTTGTTCACAGTGCGCATAGTCTTTGAACTGTAAAAGCCTCTCTGATAGGCTTTTGCATGGCATTTTTCCCGCGGACGCGGGGCCTCAGGAGGTATGGCGCGTGTTGACGAGAATCGAAATATTCGATACCACGCTTCGCGACGGTGAGCAATCGCCCGGCGCAAGCATGAACGTTCAAGAGAAAATCCAGATGGCCCTGCAACTTGAACGCCTCAATGTCGACACTATAGAAGCCGGTTTTCCCATCGCGTCAGAACAGGAATTCGAAGGCGTCCAGAAGGTCGCGTCCAGCGTCAAAACGCCGCGGGTTGCCGCGCTCGCTCGCGCAAGCCGGCTGGATATTGAGCGCGCGGCGAAGGCCATCGAAAAGGCCGAGCGTCCAGTGCTGCATACATTCCTGGCCACGTCCGACATTCACCTCGAATTTAAGCTGAAAATGTCGCGGCAGGAAGTACTTGATCGCGCTGCCGAATCGGTTCGCCTCGCGAAAAGTCTGATTGGCCGCGTCGAGTATAGCGCCGAGGACGCCACGCGCACCGACCTTGAATATCTCGCGCAGGTCGCGGGCGCCGCAATCGCCGCGGGCGCGGACGTTATCAATCTGCCGGACACGGTCGGCTACACCACGCCGATGGAAATCGAAGAGATGTTTCGCTACGTAATCGCGAAAACCAATCCGCCGGATTCGGTAGTCTTCTCGTGCCACAACCACAATGATCTTGGCCTGGCTGTCGCGAATGCTCTCGCCGCGGTGCGGGGCGGCGCGCGTCAGATAGAATGTTGCGTGAACGGCATCGGAGAGCGCGCGGGGAATACCGCGCTGGAAGAAGTTGTGATGGCCATGAAAACGCGCCACCAGGTTTACCCCTACGACACGGATATTGTCGCGGACGAATTGACCAATACGAGCCGGCTGCTGGGCGCGATTACCGGCTTGGCCATTTCCTACAACAAGCCCATTGTGGGGCGCAATGCCTTCGCCCACGAAGCCGGCATCCATCAACATGGCGTCATCGCGAGCCGTATCACCTACGAAATAATGACTCCGGAATCCGTTGGACGAAAGAGCAACGATCTGGTGTTGGGGAAACATTCGGGTAAACACGGTCTGACCAAACGTTGCGCCGACATCGGGTTTCAACTGACCGACGCCGAAGTACAACAGTTGTACGAAAAATTTATTGCGCTGGCGGACAAGAAAAAGGAAGTCTTCGAAGATGATTTGCGCGTCCTCATCGCGTCCATGCGAAACGAAAGTTTCGAAACGTATTCGCTCGAACAACTTCGAACTGCCACGGGTGAGCCGACAATTGCCCTCGTGAAACTCCGCCGCGGCAAGGAAGAGCTTACCGAAACCGCAACAGGCGACGGACCGGTCGATGCGGCGTGCGCGGCAATCGAGCGGATCGTAGGCGTCAGTGGCCGTCTTCAGGAGTTTTCAATCCGCGCGGCTTCTCCGGGCAAAGAGGCGCTGGGCGAAGCGCATGTTGCCGTGCTGCTGGATGGAAAGTCGTTCTACGGCACGGGCGCGAGCACTGATATTGTCGAGGCGGCGGTCCACGCATATCTGAGCGCCATCAACAAGTATCTTGCGCTCAAGTCTACGCAGGAACCCACGCCGATAACCGCGCAAGCGCGGTGAATTGGATTGGCATTGTACGCGGATCTGTCAACCGTCATGCGCGCGGTCAATGCGCTAGTGGATGAATACCGCGTGCATTGTTTGTGGTTTTTGCGCAAGGACTATTATCCGGAATCCGTTGAAGACGCAATTCGCGTTCTACAGTCAATCGAAAATCACGGCGATGTTGCCGCGTTTCAGAAAGCAGCCCCACTCCGACAATGGCTCTCACGGCATTCCAACGAAATCTCTGCCGTCTAATTTCACGCAATCGAATCGCGAACGGGGAAAGTTACGTTGCGGGCGGGGCAGCGCTGAATACCATCACGCAAAGCCCTCGACTATCTCGCGATATAGATATTTTTCATGATTCAAATGTGGCGGTGTCATCAAGTTGGGCTGCGGACCGCACTGTTCTGGAAAAAAACGATTTTGGAATTCGCGTCATCCGCGAGCGTGAAGGCTATGTAGAAGCCGTCATATCGAAGTCGAATGACTCCGTCGTTATACAATGGGCGACGGATAGTGCTTTTCGATTTTTCCCACTGATGGAACATGAAGAACTTGGGCTTACGCTGCATCCTTTTGATCTGGCGACCAACAAGGTTTTGGCGCTCGTGGGGCGCGTCGAGGTGCGTGATTGGATAGACATAATCAACTGCCATACGACGATTCAACGATTCGGATACCTAGCCTGGGCCGCAAGCGCGAAAGACCCCGGGTTTTCAGCGCCCGCCATACTTTGCGAGGCGGCACGGACTGCCCGCTATTCCGGGACAGAGGTGAGCGCTCTGGATTTCGGCTCAACTCCACCCGATGCCGTTGAGCTTGGGAAATCGTGGCACGAAATGCTCAAGGAAGCGCAAGAGCTTGTTCCGGAAATCCCACCAGAGCAATCGGGAACATGCCTGCTTAACTCGAACGGCGCCCTTTATGGGGGCGATGTGGGAACACTGCGAGAAGATATCGCGGCTGGCCAGGTTCGATATCATCGCGGACAATTGCGGGGCGCTTACCCACAAATCGTAGGGGTGTAATCAGTGCGGTTCGATATTTAATCCGTACTCCGCAATTTTGGCGTAGAGTGTGCTGCGTCCGATAGCCAGTATGCGCGCCGCCTCGTTCACCCGGCCTTCGCATTGTTCCAATGTTTTCTCGATATGGCGTTTTTCAACGTCGGCGAGTGCAAGTAATGGCGGTTCGGAACTCGATTCGCTGCTACCGCCTGAAGAAGATTCCAGGTCATAAACCTGTATCAATTCTGATCGCGCCAGCGCTATCGCGCGTTCGATGGTGTTGCGGAGCTGTCGCACATTTCCTGGCCAATGGTGCGCAACGAGAAAATCCATCGCCGCATCCGATATGCCGGTGACAGGCCGCTTTGCACGGCCAAGGCTCAGATTGAAAAAATGGTGCGCAAGCTGGGCGATATCCGCGGGCCGCTCGCGTAACGGGGGAATTGTAATCCGGAATCCGTTCAGCCGATGATACAGGTCTTCGCGGAATGCGCCACGCCGGACCTGCGCCGGGATGTCCTTGTTCGTTGCGGCGAGAACGCGAATGTCAACCTCCGTTTCCCGGACTCCTCCCACGCGAAAGAAACGGCCCGATTCGATCACGCGGAGTAACTTGGCCTGGTTGTCGAGGCTCAAATCCCCCACTTCATCTAAAAACAGTGTGCCGCCGCTGGCCTGCTCGATAAGCCCTATTCGCCGTTGCGCCGCGCCCGTGAATGCACCCTTCTCATATCCGAAGAGTTCACTTTCAAACAGGTGCGCTGGAATCGCCGCGCAATTCACAATGACCAACGGGCCGCCCGCGCGCGCGGATTGCTCGTGAAGGATGTGAGACACCAGTTCTTTGCCCGTGCCCGTTTCACCGGCGACGAGGACGTTTAGATTCGTCATTGCCGCTTTTTCGATAAGCGCGCGCAACTGTTTGATCGGCGCGCTGTCGCCGACAATGACCGTCGAGACACGCGTCACCGCTCGCAGGGTTTCGTTGTCGCGCCGCAAGCGTTCCATTTGGCGCATCGAATGAAAGTACGGCGCGCTGGTCTGCGCAACCGCGATAAGGAACCGGAGATCGTTGTCGCTTGGCAGACGGTGTTCGGCCTCGAGCCGCAGCATGATGCAACCCGCCTGATGGCCCTGGAGTTCAATAGGCGCCGCGAGCAAGGTTGCGAGGCGTTCAACTTCGCCTTCGCGGCTGATAATGGGAATGTTTAGGCCCTCGCGCCGAAGCAGAGCTTTTTTCGCCTTTCGCTTGACTTCATTGGGCGGCGTCACCGGGTCCCCGATCAGAATCGATTGCGGAGAATAGTAGACCAACTCGCCACTCAAAGGTTGCAACATCGCCACCCAAATCATCGTGGGATGGAAATATCCTTCCACTGCTTCAAACAGCACCGACATTACATCGACAATGTTGGACGCGCGACTGCAGCGCCGGCTGACGTCAAAAAGCGCAGCCAGTTCGATTACCGAGTTCGGGTATGCCTTCGCCACCAAATCGGCAGTCACATCGCCCAAGACCTGCGATTGGTCTTCCGAAAGATTCACGGTGGTTCCCGCAGGTGTATTTTCGGCGAAGAAGTTTCCCTTCCGCTCATGCGTGGTGACCAGGAACAACGAACGTCCCACCGCAATTTCATCACCAGGGCTCAACGTGCATTGCGAAGCGGGATGCCCGTTCACGAGCGTGGAATTGCTACTCCCCAAATCGTTCAGGAAAATGGTTTCGCCGTTGGAGAGGACTTCGCAGTGGTGGCGCGATACAAGCGAGTCGCCGACGAAGATGTCGCAATTGTGGGCGCGGCCAATGACGAGTTTATCGTGTCCGATACCCCAACTGAGTCCCTTGCTTGGTCCGGTTTGCGACGTGAGACTGTACATCATCGCACCAAATGCCCCTGCTGCGTGTCAATGGATTCAAGCGACATAGCGCACGCAAAGAATATAATACCGGAAGAAGGTTGTGAAAACTTGGGCGGTTTCATTCGATGTCCACGATTCGCACTTCGATTTTCCCCATGAACGGCGCCACCTTCCACCACTCCGAGAGATCGCCGCTAATAAGCTTGATATGAGTTGCATCCGCCACGACTTGATCAAGGGTCGGGTCCATCCATACCCAGCGCCCGGCGTATACCTCGGGCCACGCATGATAGTAAAACGCGTTGAACTCCTCACTCCATACGATGCCGATCGCCATCCGTGTAGGGATTCCACTGGCCCGCGCCAATGCCGTAAACAGCATGGTGTGTTCATTGCAATCGCCCTCGAGCGTGGTCAAAACATCCAGCGCGGTGGGCAAGCTGGGCACGATTCCCTTTCGCACGGACTTGCTGACCCATTCGTGAATAAGGACGCTTTTCTCCCAGTCGTCCACTTTGCCCGCAACGATTTCATTTGCGGCCTGAACGATTCGGGGATGATCAATCTGCAAGAAGATATCGTTCGCCAATGCTTTCGCGCGCGTATCCGCGTCGAGGGGCGCGCCCATTTCGACTGGCCCCAAGGGCGTGATCACGAGTCTTCCATCCGCATGCAGGGTCTGTGCATCATCGCTGGGAACTGCCATTGCCCCGTCAATTCCGGACAGCACAACTTCCATTCTGGTGGCGCCGCGAAAAGGCGCTTGACCTATTGCGGCAACCGCCGCCAACTTCAGCAATCCGTCTCCCTGGGCGTTGCTCGCAAGCATTGACCTTCGAGCTTCCAATTCGTCCATGCGCTGAAAGACGATACCGATAGGGGTTTCCGCGCGCACGACATTGCCGCTTTCATCTACCCAAGCCGTCGAAGTGATACCCGATAATTCGGTGACGAGGACCTTCGTCTCAATCGCTTCATCCATAATTGTGATTACTTCTTCGCGAATGCAGCGAATACGGGCATTGCCGGAGGACATGGTGAGAGGGTCGAAGGCATCAACGACAATTTCTTCCCCGACCTCGATATCGGGCATTCCAAGCGCATTCAAACCTGGAGCATTTGTCAACACTTGGTTGTCCGTGAAAGGAAGATCGAACGGCGTGCGTTCACCTCCAGTCGTCATCGTTCCCAACAGCCTGCCTTCTTCCACCGTGCCGTCCACCGTGGTTTCATGTTCACCCGAGCGCATCGTTACCATGAATTCGCGGAAACCATCGCGCTCCGTTGCCCATGCATGGCCGTTGACGCGCAACTCGCCTTTGAAACTGCCGAGGTTCAAGCGCATTTGTCCCATCACACTGGCGATCATGCCTGATTGATCCGCGCGTTGTGTCGGTTCGGTATGGACATTCACAAAACCGATGGGGGTCTGCCCGGCATCGTTAACGAAAAGCCCGAGCCAGATGTCGGTAGGCGCCGCCGGCATATCGGAGCGCGGGGCTTGCCAGTGAGGCGTGAATACTTCGCGGCGGAGCAACAGCGTCATCATCACCAACCAGAACCCCAGGATGAGGATTCCGGCTGCAATTATGAGACGCCGCCGCAACACTTCTTATATTTCTTTCCGCTGCCGCAGGGACAGGGATCGTTTGGCCCAACGCTGGGCGTCAATTTGCGGACAGGTTCCTGTCGCGGCCGTTTTTGACCTTCTTCCCGCGCGGGCGCTTGTGCCTGGGCCGCAGTTTCCTGTCCCGCGAGCTTGAATTTGCTGGTGTCGTAGGCCGCGAAGCTGCGGTCCTGCTGCTTGTCCGCGCCAACCATGTTGTAGTCTGAAATCGTGGCAAAAGGATCGTTTTTGGCGTTGAGTGTGCCGCGCTGAGCTTCAACTCGCCGCGTTTTCCGTACTTCGGGATCGGTGAGCCGGAAGACGGTCTGCAAGACGCGCTCTTCGATTCCGCGCATCATGGTGTCAAACATTTCGTAGCCTTCGGTCTTGTATTCGACAAGCGGGTCCTTCTGGCCGTAAGCGCGCAGCCTGACAGATTCGCGAAGGTAGTCCATCGAATACAGATGGTCTATCCATTTCTCGTCCACCGCGCTGAGCAACGCCATCTTCTCGATGTCATGCACGTATTTTCGCGCGAGCTTCTTAAAATCGACGCGGGAATCATCGCCGCCGATCTGCTCCCGGAAACTTTGACGATACTCTTCCTCTATCGATTCTTCGTTGGTTGCATAGCGTTGCCGCGCCTGGCTGAGCAGATCGATGTCCAGGGGTTGCGGTTCAGTGTCCTCGGGTACATCGAGTTCAGGCTCGTAGCCGTATATCTGCTTGTAGCGCGCGGCCAACCCGTCCAGGTCCCAATTTTCGGGCAGCTCATCCTGTTGAGCATATTCCTCGATCATGTCGCGGATGCTATTGTCGAACATTTTCACGATGCGATCACGGACATCGCGGTCTTCAAGGACTTCGCGGCGCATGCCGTAGATGACCTGCCGTTGCAAGTTCATCACGTCATCGTATTCCTTCAAATGTTTTCGGGCTTCAAAGTTCCACTCTTCCACGCTGCGTTGCGCGCGTTCGATTGCCTTCGTCACGGACCGTTGGCTCAGGGGTTCGTCATCCATTTCTTCCTGACTGCCGATCCACTGCAACATTTTCTTCAGGCGGTCCCCCCCAAATAAGCGGGCGACCTCGTCTTCAAGACTCAGGAAAAAGCGGGTCGTTCCGGGGTCGCCCTGACGGCCGCAACGGCCGCGCAACTGATTGTCAATACGCCGCGATTCGTGGCGCTCCGTACCAACAATGGCTAGGCCACCAAGTTCACGGACCCCCTCGCCGAGTTTAATGTCGGTACCGCGACCGGCCATGTTCGTCGCAATCGTTATCGCGCCCTGTTTGCCCGCGTTGGAAATGATCGACGCTTCGCGTTCGTGGTGCTTGGCGTTGAGGACTTGAAAGTCGGTGATACCCCGTTGCCGCAGCAAATCGGCTACCAACTCGGATTTTTCAATCGATACCGTGCCCACAAGGACCGGACGTCCAGAATCGTGAATAAAGGATATTTCCTGCGTCACCGCCTTGAACTTGCCAAGTTCCGTCGCGAATACGAGATCGGTCATGTCATCGCGGATGAGCGGCAGGTTGGTAGGAATCTGGACCACGTCGAGGTTGTAAATGGATGCGAATTCCATGGCCTCGGTCATCGCCGTTCCGGTCATGCCACTAATCTTTTTGTATAACCGGAAGAGGTTCTGGTATGTAATTGTCGCAATGGTCTGGGTTTCAAACTGCACCGAGACGCGCTCTTTGGCCTCAATCGCCTGATGTAACCCATCCGAATATCGCCGCCCTTCCATGAGGCGGCCGGTGAATTCATCGACGATCAACACTTCGCCGTCGCGCACCACGTATTCATCGTCCCGTTTGTACAAATTGTGCGCGCGAATGGATTGCTCGATCATGTGGATGATACCGAGTGAATCCGACGTGAATAGGTCTTCTATCCCAATGAGCCGTTCGATCAGTGCCATGCCATCGTCTGAAATGATGACGTGCCGGTGCTTTTCGTCCACCTCGTAGTGGTCGCCTTTTTTTAATTGCCTCACGACTTCATCGACCCGAAAATACAGGTCGGTGCTCTTTTCGGGGCGGCCTGAAATGATAAGGGGTGTCCGGGCCTCGTCAATCAGGATCGAATCGATTTCGTCGATGATGGCGTAATTCAACGGTCGCTGCACGCGATATTCGGGACGGCGCGCCATGTTGTCGCGGAGGTAGTCAAAACCAAACTCGTTGTTCGTGCCGTAGGTGACGTCAGCACGGTAGCCTACTTGGCGTTCCGCATTGTCCATGTCATGTTGAATCAAGCCAACGGTAAGGCCAAGATATTCGTAGATCGGGCCCATCCACTCGCGGTCGCGCCGCGCGAGGTAGTCGTTGACCGTGACAAGGTGGACGCCTTTGCCATCGAGAGCGTTCAGGTAACACGGCAATGTAGCGACAAGCGTCTTGCCTTCACCGGTTACCATTTCCGCGATGCAACCCTGGTGAAGTACGACGCCGCCGAAAATCTGAACGTCAAACAGTCGCATGCCCGTGACACGCTTTGCCGCCTCGCAGCACACGGCATACGCCTCGGGCAAAATATCGTCGAGCGTCGCGCCTTGCCCGAGCTTTTCCTTCAATACTGATGTCTGCGCCCGAAGGGTATCGTTGCTCATCAGCCTGCACGTTCGCTCGTGCATGCGCACGGCGTGAAGCAATGGGCTTAACCGCTTGACCTGGCGTTCTTTATTGGTGCCAAAAAGTGATTTTAATAGCGTGTCTAACAAGGGAGTACCTCATTTGCGAAGGACGGGGTGGTTACCGCCTGTGACGTGTTAGTTGGTCAATTACAGGCAGAATGATAGCAAAGGTTTGCCGTTTCAACAAACCGGGGTCGAGGTTTCCATCGGGTAGGTCAGTCCCCACTGGGCGCGCAGCCGATCCATGGTTTCCATGATGGTGATGGTTTCGGCAAGCGCCATTCCGTCGCTTTCCTTCTTGCCTTCTCGCAGGCAGCGCATGACTTCGAGGGCCTGATATTCGTACCCGTTGGCTTGATGCGGCTGCTGGAATGCAACCGGCTGCTCGTCCTTCAGCGTTAAGGTTGCTGTTGTTGCGCACCAGAATGGCGCGTGGACACGAATCGATCCGGTCTCTCCGAGAACATGCGCATCGTGCGGCGTGTCGGTGCGAATACCGCTTGCCAACACCGCCAGCTTTCCGCCAGGATACATCAGCACTATCCCCGCCTGTTCATCTACGCCGGTTTCGCCAAGGTTGGCCGCGCCCGTAACCGTCGAAGGCGAACCGCTAAACACCATCGACGCAAATGATATCGGGTACACCCCCACGTCAAGCAGACTTCCACCTCCGTACGCGGGACTAAACAGCCGCCATTCGGGTTTTACTTCCGCGCGGAACCCAAAGTCCGCCAGGACCATCCTGGGCTGTCCGATCTTGCCTTCTTGAATCCATTTCATGGTTTGGACGATTGCGGGAATGTAGCGCGTCCACATGGCTTCCATCAGAAATACGTTTTGCTCTCGAGCGCGCTGAACCATTTTTCTTGCTTCCACCGCGTTGATAGAGAACGGTTTTTCGCACAGGACCGCTTTGCGATGCTCGAGGCACAGCAAAGTATTTTCGCGATGCAACTGGTGCGGAGTCGATACATAGATAACATCCACGTCCGGATCGGCGGCGAGCGCCTCATACGAAGCATGCGCGCGGGCAAACCCAAACTCATGTGCGAACGCGTCCGCCGTCTCCTGTTTGCGCGATCCGACTGCGGCGAGTTCCGCATCTGGAACAGATTGTAGACCGCACACAAATTTTTTGGCGATTGCGCCTGTCCCAAGAATCCCCCAACGAATCGGTGTGCTCATTCGGTTCCCTTCTTCAGATGCGTTTGCATGAATGCATACGCCATATTTCCCTTAAACTCGTGTCCACCCGGAAAAACGTCCAACACGAAGTTTTCCGGTTTTCCCAATCCGTCCCAATGTCGCCGTGCGCGCCCGGCTTCCGCCCTTGCTCCCTCGATTGCGAACAGTGTGTCTGCATCCCCGACTTCGATTAACAAGGGGCGCGGACTTATCAACGCGCAAATTTCGGCGTCGTTAAACGTATTCATATAGTTGAAGAATGACCAGTCCTGCCATGAATACCTGCGCCGCTCATTGAAAAAGCAGGAACTGACCGCGGCATCAATCCGCGGATCCAACGCCGCTGCGTACAGCGTATACAGGCCTCCGTAGGACAGGCCCATCATTCCAATTTTGTCACGATCCACTTCCGGGCGCTGAAGCACGGCGTCTGTCAGGCGAAAGATTTTCCAAAGCTCGACCGCGAGGATTGACGTGCCAAGATTCTGAAGTTGTTCGTCCATCGTGCGGCGGTCAGGTCCTTCAATGGCCTCCTTCCCGCCAAAAGGGAAAATGAGAGCGGGTTCGAGCGTAACATAACCTTCCGCAAGCGCGCGTTGCGTCATCCAACCGTAATTGCCAGTTCCGGCGCCTTCGAGCATGCCGTGGACCAGTTCCGGATTGCCGCCGCCACCGTGTTGGCAAATCATCAACGGGGCAGGTTTTTCGATACCTCTTGGGAAACTGACAATGGCATACGCGTCCACCCCTTCCAATACTTCGATCCATAGCCGATAGATTTGCGCACTGGGATCGTCCGCGACATGTTCCCAGCGCGCGGGTGCGGCGCGCCGGATGAGCGGCGGCGGGAATCCAATGGATTTCCGGACGCGGTCGCGCAACGCAATTGTGGAAATTGCGTAAGCGTGCAGGCTGGAATAGTCAGGTTTGAAGGATTCGTCGCGAACCGCGGGCGAGAGATCGTGCAATTCCTGAATATAGCCGTGAATCTGCGTGAAACCTGTCTGACGATTAGCGTGCGACTTCTCGACCGGCTCGGTATATCGTTGTGCATAAGGCTCGTCCGCATGGATGATGCCGGTCGATAAACAGATGATGGCTGAAATAAAACGGAAATGAAAACGCATGGCCGAAAGCATAGGCGCGGAACTTGCCGCGATCAAGCAGGCCACTACTCGTGAATCACGATGCGAAAAGGAACACTCTGAGTCGCGGTCCGTGTCGGGTCCCGCCTGAAGGACTTCCCCGGTCTGGCCGGCGCGTAGTTAAACGAAATATCCAGTTTTCCGATTAGTTCACCGGGTCCCAGGAGCCCTTTGTCCGCGAAACGGGAAAGGTCAAATTCGGCGGGCATACGCTGTGTGTAAGGCCACGACAGCAAATTTCGTTTGAGTGGTCCCCAATAATTTTTCCCGGGGCGGTCGATTACAAGTTCGGGATAGAAAATCCCTTTCGGACCCTTCGCGGTGGTGGTTGTGTAATCGGCGTAAAAGCGCACGCGCGTAATATCCACGTTGCGATGCCAGGCATGGATCGCCACCTCGAACTTCAGCACGTCGCGCATCCCCGACTGGGCCGGCACGACCGCGCTAACCCTCGGATCCGGCCAGAAAAACGGCAGGATAATGAGGTAGGCCGCGATTATTCCGATTACACCGCCAGCCAGTCGCTTCGCGCGGACTGTCATGCGCAGCTAGACGACTTCCAGCCCTTGCACGCGTTCGGTCTGATAGGCTTTGGCGGAAAAGTCGGCGAGCAATTGCCGGTCCGCCATCGTCAGCGCAGTCTCGCCCGTGACAATTTTCAGGTTCTCATCAATGTCGCTGGGATAAGACACGCCGATATTCAGCACGCTGATGCGGGGATCGTTCAAGACCCACCGGATCGCCGCGGCCGGAAGACGTTTCACCGCTTGCGCGTCGTAGTCGGGTAAGACATTCTTCGCGTTGTGATTGAATACCCACGCGCCGAGCACTTTCATGGCAATGATGCCCATCTCCAGTTCGTGCGCCTTGGCGACGCAGTTCTCGCGCCATTCGACTTGCACCTCGCTATGCCGCGTGTTGTAGCCTTTGCGGAAATAGCCGTATTCGATGAGGACCGAATCAAAACCTTCGGTGGCGATTAGTTCGTACATCTTGTGAAACGCATTGTGTCCTGTGATGCCGATGTGGTGAATCAGCCCTTCGTCGCGCAGTTTGACGAGTTCTTCGTACTGTTTCATCAGCACGGGAATTTCGTGCTGCTCGATCATCGGGCCGTGAATCTGCATGAGGTCGATATGATCAGTCTGCAATTCCTGCAACGACTTCTCGACGCTCGGCCGCACCTTCGCCGCATCGTCCACCATTACCTTGGATGCGATGAACACCTTGTCGCGAATGTCCTTCAACCCTTCGCCCATGAGGGTTTCGCTTTCCAAGTAGATGCGGGCGGTATCGTAGTAGCGAATTCCCTTGTCGTAAGCGTCGCGCACCATCTTTACGCGGTCTTCGCGGGACGGCGGATCGTTGAGGCCGTAATACGTGTACTCGCGTTCCATCATCGCGGAACCACCGTGGCCGAGTATCGGGAATGAATAACCGGTCTTGCCAAATTTGCGGACAGGGATCGCACCCGAATAGGTGATTGCTTTTTTAGCCGGTGCTGCCTGCGCAATCTCGCTTGTAAGCGCCGTCACCGCAGCGGCGCCTATTCCAGTCTTGAGAAAATTGCGGCGGTTTAGCATGTCCGAAAAGCGTTCCATGGTCCAGCCTCCTCAACAGGTTGATGGAGCATTATGGTCGCATGGACGCGCGGGTATTGCAAGGAGTGTCACTTCGCCGGGGGGAAAACGATTTCAAGCATCTTTTTTTCATACTTTTCAAGATTCCGTTCCGCCACGCTTGATGTCATAAGGACTAGCGTGTTCTCGTCCATGTAGCGGCGAAAGTCGGTTGTGAAAAGCCCGTTCCCTCCATTGTGGGTAATGAGGCGTGTACCCCGAGGCGTGTCCAGGACTGACCAGCCGTATCCGTAGTAGACCTCCCGGTCCGGCATTTCGCGCACATGATTCCCAAACATCAATTCAGCCGAAGCCCCGGTCAGTACGGAATTGTCCAAGAGAGCATGGTGCCACTTCCGCAGGTCTTCGAGTGTTGACAGAATTCCGCCATTGCAGCGTAGGTGCCAGCCAGGGCCATCCGGCAACCACGCATGATCGAGCATCGTGCCCCAGTCCTTGCCGTCTTCATAAAGATGCACAATGTTTTCTCGATCCCGTGCAGGAATTTTGTATCCGGTCGCCAGCATGCCCGAAGGTTCAAAGAGCTGTTTGAATAGGAACTGTTCGTACGGCTCACCGGACACGATTTCGATCACCGCGCCAAGGACGCTATATCCGGCGTTAGAATACCGGTATCGCGTGCCCGGTTCCGATCTCAGTTCAGATGCTAATGCGAGCGCCAAAAAGTCGTCCCGGCTGATAACGGAATAGTCGGCGCCAAAAATGTCCCGCATTCCTGAACTGTGCGTGAGCAGGTGATGCAGTGTTATCGATCTCTTATCCGGCGGAACGTTTGGCAAGAATTTGCCCAACGCGTCTTGCGCGTCCAGTTTTCCGGCTTCCTGAAGCTTCATAATGCCGGCGGCCGTAAATTGCTTGGTAATCGACCCGATGTCGAACACCGTGTCCCGCGTAAACATCCGTTGCGATTCGCGGTGTGACCAGCCGTATCCGCTTGCAATGACGATCTCTCCATTGCGTTCCACCAACAACGCGCCCGAGAATCCTTCGTTTTCGATACCGAGCATGTAGTTATTAAGCGACGTGCCCAATGCGTCGCGATATGCGCCGCGCGAAGAAACCCATTCCTGTCCAGCCGCGAGCACTGGCGCGGCGAGAAACACGATGAGGGCGCCGATGCGTTGTATTTGCGTCAATCTAACTACCACTCTGTTTTGCTCACGGACCTAGAAACCCGCTGCACAATCTCTTCGACGCGCTCCCGCAACGCTGGATCGATAACGATCTCAATTTCAGCTTCTCGTATAGACTTGCGTATCTCCTCCCCAATCTGACCTACCGATGACCCGGTAATTTCTTGCGCTTCTTGCGCGTTAATCCATTCAGTTAAATGATCGGCGACCCGTTCCGAAATCTTTTCGGCGACCTGACGGTCGGCTTCGCTCGTGATGATTCGCGCACTATTCACTTCATCCGCAATGATTCGCGCGACCGCATCATGTATTTTTCCTTTTTCAAAAGACGAGTATCGAGGCGCTTCCAATTGCAACTGGTTTAAACCATCTAAGACCTTGCTTTTTGTCCGAAACCGCGTGAGGGTTCGGTTCAACCATTGTTGCGCGTCTACATCAAATTCGTGTTCCGCTCCATTCAGGCGAACGGTGAATTCGAATCCGTCTGAGCCAGTTCCGTGAATATCGAATCGCCTTGTCTCGCCATTGCGACGTTCCTCCACGCGTCCCGTTGTGCCCGGCGTGAGTCCTATGAGGATGCCGTTTCTGACCAGAAAATCGCCCTTCGCGCGAATGTAATAGACCGAGTTATCGAGCGATTCGTCCAGTTCGAGATCCGTACGATAGACGGTTACACCGGCCGCGTGTTTCCATGCATCCGCGAAAGTCTCATCAGTGCCAAGACCGGCCATGCTGAACGCCAGGCCAAAACCAAGCAGCGTTGCGGCCAGCACTTTCCGGCTTCGCAGCGAACTCGAAAGCCGGGGTGAGAGCAACGCGGCGATTCGTTTGCCAATTTGCGTCCTGACCGCGAACAATCCAGACCGTGCCGCGCGTGACTCCGGGGCGTGGGCCGCGCGCAACAAACTAAACAGTGCCTCCGCGTAATCTCGCCCTTCTTCAACATTCACGATTAACGCGCGGTCGCAAGCCAGCTCCGCGTACTCCTCCCACTTTCGCCCGGCATACCAAACCGCGGGATGGAAAAAGAACGCTGCGCTCACGATGCGCCGAATGCCGTTCGCGAAGGTGTCGCCGAGTTTCCAGTGCATTAGTTCGTGGCGCAACGACCACTCGATGAGTCGCGCATGCTCGGCGCCTCCAATCCAGCGCGGCACCAAAATTACGGGGGAAAGGAAGCCCACGATGGCCGGCGTCTGGAGCTGGTCCGTCATGATGACCTCCGGTACATGGCGTACTCCGAGGTCTTGGCTGAGACGGGACACCACGCTGCGCATCACATGCGTTGGCCTGAATCCGGAATGTGTTATGCGATAGACTCTTTTTCTGTCCGCCTGTATGCGCCAAACCGCCGCGCAGACACCAAGCAGCCATAGGGACACGATGAATTCCTGAACATCCGGACGCCATGCCGGTTTGTCGAACCTCAAAGCGGATGCGCGCGGGTGAACTAATCCGTTGATGGAACCAGCGGACGAAAATGCTGAGCTCCTGCCAATGTCATCAATAAGCGTGGCTTCACTTATCTCCGGCGGGGAGAGGTCCAAACGTATGACAGGCATCGGTGAACCGGCGCACAAAGTAAGCAATGGTTTCACCAGAACGAGCAACCACATTATCGCTATCACGCGGGGGACTCGATGACCGGCGAGCCTTGCAATTCCCGCGACCACCGCCGCGAATACCGCGACTTCGATGCTTGCGAAAACTAGTCTCTCCCAAAGCGTGTCCATGTCCAACCAGGCGTCCATCATCGCTTTCGCCCTCCCTGCTTATGCTCATCAAGCATCCGTTGAATTTCGCGCATGTCGTCCTTGCTGATCCGTTCCTCGTTCAAAAGGTGGAGGATTGCCTGCCGCGGTGAGCCACCGAACAGCTTCGACACCACCTGGCGCAACGAGCGTCCCGCAACCGAATCTCTACTCACCGTTGCCCGGAAACGATATCCCCGTTCCGTCGTCGGAACGAGTTCTATGTAACCCTTCTTGCGTATATTCGACAGTACGGTCTTTATGGTGGTGTCCGCGAGCGTGCGTTTGCTTTGATATGCACCAATGACGTCTGCGGTGGAACACTCGCCAAGGCTCCATACGGTGTCCATAACATCGAGTTCGAGTTTCGACAAGTCGTCGAGAATATCGTGGCGCACGCGCAACTCCTCGTAGTGACTATAAGCTTGACCTTGTGACTATTAGTATAGTCGATTATCGGCCCGTTGTCAACCCCAGCAACCGGATTGGTACAGTGTTCCGCGGCCATACGACGGGGAGGTGACGAGCAATGGGCAATGGAAAACTGCTGAAGAAGCAGGTAACCGAAAAGTATTGTATTTCCGACGGTGAAAAGTTCCAACTCTCGGATATCGATCCGGACGATACGGGACCCTTCAAATCCTCACACAAAAGCGAGGCCGCGGAACTGCTCGCGGACTCGACCAAGACCTTGTCAGAACTCCAGGAAAAGTTGTATGCGCAGGACCGGTGGTCCGTGCTGCTCATTTTCCAGGCAATGGACGCCGCGGGAAAAGATGGCACCATTAAGCACGTAATGTCCGGAGTGAACCCTCAAGGTTGCCAGGTCAGCGCCTTCAAGGCGCCTTCACATGAAGAACTGGACCATGATTTCCTTTGGCGCACCACGAAAGCTCTGCCGGAACGTGGCCGGATCGGCATCTTTAACCGCTCGTACTACGAAGAAGTGTTGGTGGTCCGCGTAAACGCTGGAATACTTGCTTCGCAACGCATTCCGGAAACACTCGTGACGAAACGCATTTGGAAGGAGCGTTTCGAGGACATCAACGCAATGGAGCGCTATCTCGCCCGAAACGGCGTTATTATTCGCAAGTTCTTCCTTCATGTCTCGAAGAAAGAACAAAAAGAGCGTTTTCTGGCCCGGCTCGACGACCCCGCGAAGAACTGGAAGTTTTCATTGGGTGATGTGAACGAGCGCGCGCGATGGGATGAATACATGCAGGCATACGAGGACATGATTCAACATACCGCCACCGATCATGCCCCCTGGCTTGTCGTTCCCGCTGATCACAAATGGTACACGCGGCTTGTAGTTTCTCACGCCATCATAGACGCGCTCGAGTCACTCGATCTTGCGTTTCCAACGATCACGAACGAACAGCGCGCCGAACTTGACGAAGCGCGCAAGGTCCTATCTGGCGAAACTTAGAAGGTGGATCATCAACGCCGAAATTTTGTGCGAACGTAGGATTCCGAAATGATGAACGTGCCGAAACCCTTGCCGAGCGGATGACCGGTGATTTGCCCATTCCGCTCCACCTTGTACGTGTCGTTACCCTTTGGCGTAATCGGATCATGAATGGTGATCCATTTCCTGTTTCCCACGCTGTGCGCCCCGACTACGGTGACCGCATGGCTCGCCGTTACCGCGCCGCTCGGACTTGTCTTAAAATCAATGACCAGTTCGACGTCCTCACCCGCCTTGAGTTCCGCGAGAATCTTGTCCCACATGTCGCTCAATCCATCGGTGACGACCGCATCAATTTTCTTGTTGTCGAGAAAGAGCATGTGGCGATTCGTGAACTCGATTTTTCCGGGCAGGAAATTTGCGGGAGCGACACCCTGATTCGAATGTTGCATGTCCGAATCCAGCTCGTTTAGCAAATCCGTCGTCGTTGCCGGCATGTCCGCCATGAAGTTATGTTTAGCCGCCAACCACAACAATGAATTTGCCGATGCGATAGGCACGCACTCATTTTTCTTTCCCGCGCGCGGAGGCAGGTCCGGAACTTTATCATTGAAAATCTTCTCGTCGGCCTTTAGATTGCCGCCTGCAAGTAAAGCGTTACCGGCGACGATGGAAGACGGAATTCCCCCGATGAATCCGGGTTCGTAGCTGAAAGCCTCGCCGATGTCCCATTCCACCCGCTTGCCGCGAAAGTCGTTCTCGTCTTCCATGCCCGCAAAATCAGAAACGATGACTCGGACTGGAATACGGCTGCGCGCATCACGCAACAGCTTTTTCAAGAAGCGCTTCTTTTCAAACTGAATGGGAAACACCGTAAGGACGCTCCCTTCGGAATATGACAATTCACTGACAACAGCCTGCTCATCGGCCGCGAATGTGCCATCGCGATTGATGTCAATAAAGACGTCAAATTCCGCGGGCCCGGCCAGATTCTCTTCGATGGGCAAACCAATGGAAGCCGTTCCCAATTGAACGCCCCCGGAAGTGAAGACGATGATCTTTGGCGCCCCTCCGTCGAAGACCGTGCCGGCCTCGGCAATAGCGGAAACGCAGAAGAACGATAGTACAACCCGAGAGATACGCTCGAACCGCATGGCAAGGACCTCCGAAATAGACAGGTGCACCGGGACGCCACACAGAAGAAAGGTTAATCGTAAACCGCAATATGAATTCTGTCAACGGCATTCGCCGCTGAGAATCGCTGTTTCGTTTCGCAACAACGGGGTCTGAAAAGTGAACGCATCGCAAATCATAAAAGTCGAATCCCCTCGAGCCGGTTCGAATCAAGTGCAGTATTTGCAATAGGTTATTTGAAAATCCACGCCATTGGCATCGGGGTTGCTCTTGGAGAATTACGCCTCGTTGTTGCCTACCAGGAACAGAAGGCGCAGCAGCACGGCTGACACACTCACAAAAAATAGGAGCCCCCCCCACAATGACAAGCACACCAGAAACTGCTTCCCGGTACATTGTTCCTCGCGTCAACGTTGTAGAAGACGTTGATCGGGTGCTTATCGAAGCGGAACTTCCCGGTGTTGACAAGGGTAATCTTGCACTCGAAGTGAAGGAAGGCGAACTCACACTGGTCGGTAAACGGGGCAACGGCCACCGTGAAGGTCACTTTATCATGCGCGAACGCGCGCCCGCGGATTACCGGCGGGTGTTCGCATTGAGCAATGCGATCGACCCGAGCCGCGTCGAAGCAGAGATGAAGGACGGCGTATTGACGGTGACGTTGCACAAATCCGAGCTGGTCAAGCCGCGGAAGATAGTGGTTAACTAAACCCAATACAATAGGCCCAGATGCGCGCTTGGCGTGCGGGCCCTTTATTCAAAAATTCGGGCCGTTCCTTTTCTACGAGGAACGGCCCTATCCGCAGTTACTTGGGTGTCATAGAAAGTCCGGAAGCCCAAGCAACGTATAGCTCTTATACAACTTCGATATTGTTCGTGACCGACTTCACTCCGTCGGTGTTCTTGGCGATGTTTTCCGCCACGCTTTTCTGGGCTTCGGAAATGACGGAACCGCTCAACTTGCACACACCGCCATCGACTTCGACGTCGATATTCCGGATGCTGATGTTGTCATCCCACATGATCGATGATTCGACCATTTTCTCGACCCATTCATCTGAAACGGTTTGGATCGCGTCGTCCGTGGTTTCTTTGACAGGCTTTGTCTCGCCGGGAGCTTTTACTTCCAGATTGGATTCGACCGCCGCGACGCCAGAGGTGTCATCAATGATGCGCACTATCTCGTTTTTCTTTGCTTCCGATTCGACTGTGCCACTTACGACAACCTTGCTACCAGTGACATCGACATTCACCATGGTGTCTTTGAGACTCGCGTTATAGGCGAGCCGGCGATGGATGCGCGCATTCAAATTGGCGTCGTCAACCTGGGTGCGCCATTCCCTGTTTTCTTCCACAACCGGCGCCGACCGATCCACGGTAAGTTCATTGTTGACGGAAGTCACGCCCTTCACCGATTTCGCCAGCCGACCAGCCAAATCCTTATCGGCCTGCTCTCGGACGACACCAGTCATGATAACGACACCGCCCTTAGTAGTGGTGTTGATCTTGAAAGGATTCAAATCACCATTCATCAGAAAAATTGTTTCAATGCGCGCGGTAGTAACGAAATCCTCCGCGGTTTTGGCATTATCTTGGGCTAATGCCGTTACCGCACCCATCACTGCAAGCGCCATTGCCATGCCCATGTATGCTGGGCGTTTAAGATTTATCATCGGTTAATCTCCTTTGTTGGTCATGTCGTTCGAACTGCATTGCGAGACCGGAAAACCCTTATCCCACGACACAATGCTTACACTAGGAGTCTACCGGGTGTGCGTGCTCTTTGCTGTCGGCGGCATCCCCACATAGCCGTAGGATTCTGTACGGTCCGCCGTGTAGTATAAAAACCGACACGCTTCGCCCTTTGTCTCTACTTTGCAAACGTTACTTTGTCAGGCATGCAGGGAAACTCGGCAAAGCAACTACGGGGAGAAATTCATGACGAATGAGTTTGAGCGGCGAGAGTTTCTCGAACGTCTCGGCATCGGCACGGCAGGCTTGCTGCTCGGCGGGTACCAGGCGACGGCCGCTGGTTTGCCGGCGAACGAGACGATTCGCATAGGCTGCATTGGCACGGGAGGACGTTGCGGCCAACTTGTCAAGCCGCTGAAGTCTATACCGGGTGTCCGGATTTCCGCTGTCTGTGATGTATGGGATGCAAACCTCGAACGAGGCAAAGCTTTCGCCGAACCGGATGCGTTCGCTACGAAGCATTACGAAGAAGTTTTGGCACGTGACGATATCGATGCTGTGTTGATCGCGACACCAGACCATCAGCATGTGCCGATCACCATTGCGGCCTGCGCCGCGGGCAAAGACGTCTACGTCGAAAAACCATTGACGCATGACCTCGCGGAAGGCCAGGCGGTGATCGACGCGCAAAAAAGTTCCAATCGCGTTGTCCAGGTCGGGATGCAGCAGCGCAGCATGCCGCAACTGATCGAAGCCAGGGAGATCATTCAATCCGGCCAGTTGGGCGATGTGCGAAAAATTCATCTAACGTGGAACCGCAATATGGACCGGTCGGCGCGGGCCAAGTACAACATCCCGCCGGAAAGCGTCGATTGGAATGCCTTTCTCGGCGATGCGCCAGACCAGCCATTTGACGAATACCGGTTCAGGAACTGGCGGTTCTATTGGGACTTCGGTGGTGGCGTCTTCACCGACCTCATGGTCCATTTCATAGACGTAGCGCATTGGTTTATGAACATGGAGCAGCCGGCTACTGCAACCAGCATCGGCAATTGGTTTACCAAGACCAAAGACGAGTGGCAAACGCCTGACACGGTACAAACGCTGATGCAATACGCGGAACCGGAGATGCAGGTCTATTTCGAGGGCACGTTCTACAACGCCCGCAACGCCGCGATGCTCGAATTTATGGGATCGGACGCCACACTCTACTGTGATCGCGGCCGATACGAAGTGCATCCGGAATACGAGAAAAAGGTCGCCTATAAGGAACTAGTGCTCGGTACGGGAGCCCGCGGCCAGGACTTCTACGATGCGCCCGACGGCGAACTTCTCCATCTGAACAATTGGCTGGAATGCATCCGGTCCCGCAAAACTCCCAATGCGCCAGTCGAAGCTGGAGTGCATGCTGCGGGAGCGGCGCATCTGGCAAACCGGGCCTTGCGCGAAAATACGGTCGCAACTTGGTCAAAGTAAAAGGAACAATTCAGGGTCGTTGGACTTTTTTAAGGCCGTCCTCCCACCACTCTTTAAGGGGATGCAATTCGAGGCTTTCCAGCCCGTTCCGCCGATGCGCCGCGGCGGGCCGGATGTCATGCGCCATCATGTCGTCTTTCAGCGCGGGGAGTTCGGAAACCACCGTTCCGCCCGGATCAATGATGCGGCTTTGGCCAAGGCTTACAGACGATGACCCTTCGAGCGGGCCCACGCCGTTGCTTTGAACAACCCAGATGCCGTTCTCGACGGCGCGCGCGATCAATTGCGCGCGATATCCGTCCATTTTTCGCAATGCGTCCGGCAGGGAATTAATCTCGTAACTGATATAGAAGCAGATTTGCGCGCCAGCCAGGACGGGTAAACGCACCAGTTCGGGAAAACGTTCGTCATGGCAAATAATCACCGTCGCCGGAATCCCGTCAATCTCGAATAGCGCCAGATGATCGCCGGGTTGAAAGTGGCCCTCCGGCGCCATCTTGTGATACCGCGTGATTTCTTCACCGTTCGGCCCAATCAACACCGCTGAGTTAAACGGTTTCTCAAGACCGGACCGCGTCGCCGTGCCGTAGAGCACGTAAACTTTGTTCGCTGCCGCGTGCTTCGCGATTTCCGCCATGCCCGCTTCGAGTTTGTCCCAGTCAATCTTCGAGACTGTGTCACTGTCGAATCCCGACAAAACCGTTTCAGGAAAAACAACCATCCGCGCGCCGTCCAATGCCGCGCTTTCGATGCCTTTGAAAATGCGGTCCCGATTTCGCTCGAGGTCGGCCGTAACTTCCATCTGGACTGATGCCACACGCAGAACTTCCGGCGGACTCTCCGCTGCAACAGTGATCGGAGCGGTCACGATACTCGAAACAATTGCTACAAGCGCAGCGTTTAACCGCATAACAAATCCTCCGGTTCAGCAAAAAAAGCAGGACCCTCCCCCATTGGATTTTCTATTTCCGCCCGGGCTGCCCGTAATATGCACGGTCTCCGTGCTTCCGGTGAAAATGTTTATCGAGCAAATGTTCCGGAATGGGCAAAAGAGAAGGATTCAGGCCGTAACTGTGATACGCCATGCGCGCGACTTCTTCCAAGACAATCGAGTTCTCCACAGCCTGGGATACGGAAGCGCCCCAAGTGAACGGCGCATGCTTCGCCACCAGGACCGCGGGACATGTTAAAGGGTCTCGACCATCGAAGCAGCGAACAATGGACTGACCAACCGCCTGCTCATACGATGCGCCGGTCTCTCCGTCCCTGAGTGAATTCGTAACTGGAATATCACCGCAAAAATAATCGGCGTGAGTCGTGCCGAGGCATGGAATCGGATTGCATGCCTGCGCCCAGCAGGTTGCGTAGTGTGAATGTGAATGGGCGATGCCGCCGATTTGTGTGAACGCCGCGTACAGTGCAAGGTGTATGGGAAGATCAACCGAAGGTTTCAGCTCGCCTTCCACCACTTCGCCCGAAAGATTCACCACGACCATGTCGCGAGGTTTCATTTTTTCATACACCAGCCCGCTGGGTTTGATTACAACGTGACCGGATTCGCGATCCACCGCGCTGGCATTGCCCCAGGTGAGCATGACCAAGCCGCGAAACGCCAAGTCCAGATTCGCTTCGCAAACGGCCTTTCGCAAATCGCCAAACATTTACGCGGCGGCTTCGCTCAGGCAGGCGTCGCTAAATTCGAGCAGACGCGCTTCAACTGGCGCATAGTCCACAAAGTGCATGAGTTCGCCGCGCACCTTCGCCGCATTCCGGAGTCCCCGCAAGTAACCCGCGTAGTGTTTGCGGAATTCGACCACCGCGCGCTGCTCGCCGCGTTCCTGCACAACGAGGCGCAGGTGATGAAGGCACGTGTCTATGCGTTCTTCGACGGAGGGATCGGGCGCAAAGTCCCCAGTGCGCAGGTAGTGTTTCGTTTGTTGAAAAATCCACGGATTCTGAATCGCGCCGCGCCCAATCATCACACCGTCGCAACCGGTCTCGAACATGCGCTTAACGTCCTCCGGCGTATGGATGTCGCCGTTGCCGATAATCGGAATCGAAACAGTTCCCTTCAGTTTTTCCAGCCACGACCAATCCGCATTGCCGCGATGGCCCTGATCGCGTGTCCGGCAGTGAACAGCCAACGCCTTCACGCCGAGTTGTTCCAGCATGCGCGCGACCTCGAGTATGACGATGCTTTTTTCGTCCCAACCCAGGCGCGTTTTCACGGTGACGGGAAGCGAGGTTCCCGCGATCACCGACTTAACGATGGCCTCGAACTTATGCAGGTCGCGCAATAGACCAGCGCCGGATTCACGAAGCGCGACTTTCTTGACCCAGCATCCGCAGTTAATATCGATGAAATCGGGGTTCGCGCGTTCAGCTACCTGCGCCGCGCCTTCCATCGAAGTTTCAACACCGCCAAAAATCTGCACGGCAACGGGACGTTCTTCCTCGACGACGCGAATCTTGGCCAAAGCCTTGCGCGCATCGCGAATCAGTGCCTCGCTGCTGGTGAATTCCGTGTACAGCAAATCCGCGCCCAGGCGTTTGCAAATAAGACGAAACGGAATATCCGTCACGTCTTCCATCGGCGCGAGAGCAAGCGGCTTGTCAATTTCGATTGGGCCTATGCGCATATTTCTTGTCGTTTCCAATGTTGATAAATTCGGGACAATCGCCGTCCCGCGGTAAACGGCGAGGGTACGCATCGTTTCAGGGTTGGCGGTTACTCGTAAATTTTTCGTGACGATCCCGCAGGAAGGCGAAGACTTCATCCGCGGGAACGCCCTTTCCTCGATCCAATTCGTCAAGGCTTACCTGTAATTCTGCTCGAATTTCGTCGTCATCCAACTCCCGCTCCGCTAATGCTTCAAAAGCTTTGTCTCAATACTTCTTCTGCGGACGAGTACCGTCCGGTTTTCAGGTGAAGATCAATTAGCGCATGTACGAATGTTGGAAGTTCCATGCTATTTTTCCGTGTTCATGTTTAATTCTACTAAACGTTCCCTATCCTCGTCACACTCGTTAAAATTGGCAGAACTATTTACGCAAACAACGTCGCTTCGGCCATTAAGCCGGGTCCGAAGCCCAGCGCAACGCATGGCCGTGGCGCGCAAGCCTCGCGAAGGCGGTTCAGAATAAACAGAATGGTCGGTGACGACATATTGCCATGATTCTTGAGCACTTCTTTCGACACATCCACGGCGTCCTTGGGCAGGCCGAGTGCCTTCACCACTGAACCGAGGATGCGCGGTCCGCCGGGATGAACCGCCCACGATTTCACCGCGTCAATGGTCAGGCCATGTTGTTCGAGCCAGGATTCCATCCACGGGCGCAGATGGCTGCCAATCAGTTCCGGCACGCGCGATGAAAGCGACATGATGAAACCATTGTTGCCGATGCGCCACGTCATAGCGTCTTCCGAGTCCGGTACCAAACAGGAACCGGTGCCGTGAATTTGCCAGTCATCCGAGTTTTCTTCTGAGGCGCCACCAACAATTGCGGCGGAGCCATCCGCAAATAATGCATTCGCAACAAGCTGATCGGGGTTCCACCCATAGTGATAATGCAGACTGCACAGTTCGACGGCGCACAACAGAACGCGGGCGTTCGGATCGCTCTCGACAAACCCTCGAGCGACACGCAGAGCGTTCAGTGCCCCGTGACACCCCATAAACCCAACATGGGTGCGTTGGCAGGTCAGAGGCAAGCCAAGCTGTTTGATCAAGCCTATATCCACGCCGGGCGCGGCGAATCCGCTGCATGAAACCGTCACAAGGTGCGTAATTTGTCCGGGCTTCATGCGCGCTTCTTCGAGCGCCGCGCGCGAGGCCGTAACTGCAAGCGGAAGCGATTCATTTTCGTATTTTTCCATGCGTGCGCGAATGGACGGGCCCTGCTGCATCGCGCCGTTTGGAGGCGGGAAAAACGAATGGCGGTCCGACATTTCTTCCGGCCCATCAAGCACCACGGTATGACGCCGCTGCACCCCGGTCATTCGATAGAGCAGGGTCAATTGCCGGCCTTGTTCCTCGGTTTCACAAAACCCTTTTTTTGCGTACGCGACGGCTTCGTCGATGCCAATCGAATAGCGCGGAACAGCAATGCCTTGTCCGAAAATTGTAAATCGATTCACGGGTGAATTCCCTTCTGTATCGAAACGGGTGCATTGATCTTGCGTACGAACGGCCCGGCGACTCCTGGCCTGATGGAGATGACCCGGATCGCGGCGCTTACGATCCACGGGCGCCGCAGGGCCGCGGAAAGCGCGATGCAGGTGCGCGTCCGGCTGGAGACAACATTCCGGTGCGCCATCCTCCATGCGTGTTCGTGTTCGCGTGAATAGTTCTCGCTGGCCGCGGACGCAATCGGCGCAAGCGCCACCGCGGACGTCAGCGCCCATTTCATTCCCTCTCCGGTAAACGGTTCGACGTAACCGGCGGAGTCGCCCACGAGAAACGTGCGGTGACCAGCGACTGCCGCGGGACGTTGGGTAAGTAACGGCGTGCCTTTCCAAACAATATCGTTGATATCAGGGATCGTGGAGAATCCCGCGTCATTGAGGAGACGCCGCGCCGCGTTTGCAAGGCCCTGGGAATCTTTCACAAAAGCAACGTCCATTGCCGCCGCTATCGTTGTGCGGCCATCTTCCAATCGGCAGACGCCAACATATCCCGCGCGACCGCACGCCATGTAGACAACGCCCGGTTCATACGCAAGCGGCGCCGCGATGCTGACTGCCCCCGCGCCCACACGGGAGCGCGTCATTCGCAAACGTGCTTGATGGCGTTCTTCCATTAGCCCGCCCCCGAGTCCATCAGCGGCAATGATAATTTTTCCGGTCGCTTTCACGCTTTCATCAGCGCATCGAAGTGAGACCACCTGATGCTCGACCGGCGATTGTTCGCGTTTTGCCGTCGTGCCTGGCAGGAATGAAACGCCTTCGTCAATTGCAGATTGCACGAGTTCCAAATCCAGGCGCTCGCGCGATAACACTGCATAGTCCGGCAGAGGTATACGCACGCGACGCCCGGCAGACGCCGCGATCATGGCGTTGGTCTTTACCGCCCCGCTCGTTGTTAGCAAGTTACCCAAACCGATCGATGCCAAAGTTTCCTGCGCCGCCGTTCCAAGACAGCAGCCGCAAACCTTGTATCGGGGGAACTGCGCGCGGTCAACGAGCAACGCACGCCGGCCACCTTTGGCCAGTTGCCGGGCAACGATTGCACCTGCGCAGCCAGCGCCGATTACGATGGCGTCCCAGGTGAAGTGGCGGGCCTCGTTCCATGAAATCGTGTTCATGCAGGCGACCATGTAAATAGAAACCGGAACGGCCAACTTGACTGAATGCGGTGGCCGGCCATGCCCGCCTGAGTTGCCAGCGCGCTAAATTCTGCCGGGGTGAAGGCAGACACCACCGAGCGCGGCCCGTCGTAATGGACGACGTAGTTTCGGGTGAGCACCCGGCACGCGACATGGGCGAGCGCATATCCAGCAGTGCTTCGCCGCAGGTCGCTGATCACGATCAATCCCGGCCGCGCGTTACGCAAGGCCGACAGAACGCGCAAGGCCGCTCCATGTTCGAGGTGGTGCATGAACAGCGTATTTACGATTACGTCGTAACCCTCGGGCGGAGGATTGTTCAGCACGTCGCATTGGAAAAATCGCACGCGATGATGCTCAACACCCGAGCGTTTGGTTGCATAGGCGACGGCTTCCGCGGACAAGTCGCATCCATGAATCTCGACGGGCAATCTGTTTCGTGCCGCACGGCGTGAAAGCGCAAGGACAACGTCCCCACCGCCACAAGCTAGGTCCAGCACTCGGACTGGACGATTCAGCTTGCGCGCGAATGCCCGGATAGGCCCCCAGACACTGCCGGCGGCGCGGCTTAGCAGGTTGATGCGCTCCAGACCTTTCAGCGCTCCCGCGCGCAAGCCGGGTTCAAGGTCCTGCCGATCCATAAGCTCGGACTCGATAGTCCGTTCGCGCACGCTCATGAAGAACGGAAGAATTCCTTCTCGCGGGCTATTGGCTGACATGCCCATGTTTCCGGCCTTTTCCAGCAAAGGGAAATCGCGCGCGATTTCCCGTCCCGTCTATCGCATCTAATAACGTGCCACGCTGGGGTCTCCGTGGACCGCATAAGCGTCGATTCCGCCCGTGAGGTTCCTGACGCGCCTGAATCCTTCGGATTCGAGATATTCCTGCGCCATTAGTGAGCGAATGCCGTGATGGCACATCACGACTATCTCTTTCGTTTTCCAAATTTCGAGTTCCGCCATGCGATCGTCGAGGTCGGGCATCGGGATATGCGTGCATCCGTCAACGCGAGCAAGGGCAAGTTCTTCGTCGCTACGCACGTCAAGTAGCAGAAACTCATCGGCGCGCTCCAGTTTTTCCTTGAGTTCGCGCGGCGAACATGTTCTCACTTCGTGGCCTCGTGATAGATTTCCGCCCCTCCATCTCGAAACCGTCCGGCCATCTCGTTCATTCCTTCGGCTTGAGCGATGTCGGTGTCTACGCCCAACTCCTTCGCATAGTCTCGAATTTGCTGTGTGATCTCCATCGAACAGAATTTGGGTCCGCACATGGAACAGAAATGGGCAAGCTTGGCGCCTTCGGCGGGAAGCGTTTCGTCGTGAAATTCTCGCGCGCGTTCGGGATCCATGGCAAGCGCAAACTGGTCTTCCCAACGAAATTCAAACCGCGCCCTGCTCAGTGCGTTGTCCCACACCTGCGCGCCGGGATGCCCCTTGGCAAGATCGGCGGCATGCGCGGCTATCTTGTAAGCAATGACTCCTTCGCGCACGTCGTTCTTATTCGGAAGACCGAGGTGTTCCTTGGGCGTGACGTAACAGAGCAGCGCGGTGCCGTACCATCCAATCATCGCCGCGCCTATTGCGGAGGTAATGTGGTCATATCCCGGCGCGACGTCTGTGGTCAGTGGGCCAAGAGTATAAAACGGCGCTTCACCGCACCAATCGAGTTGCTTCTCCATATTTTCTTTAATCATGTGCATGGGAACATGGCCGGGACCTTCGTTCATGACTTGCACATCGAAAGCCCACGCGCGTTTCGTCAGCTCGCCTTGCGTTTTCAATTCAGCGAACTGCGCTTCGTCATTGGCATCCGCCAGACACCCTGGTCGCAGGCCGTCCCCTATGGAAAATGACACGTCATACGCCGCCATGATCTCGCAAATTTCATCCCAGCGCGTGTATAGAAAATTTTCCTTGTGGTGCGCAAGACACCACTTCGCCATAATCGATCCGCCCCGGCTCACGATTCCGGTCACGCGCTTCGCGGTGAGCGGGATGAATCGCAACAGTACGCCCGCGTGGATCGTGAAATAATCGACGCCTTGCTCCGCCTGCTCGATGAGCGTATCGCGGAACAGGTCCCACGTGAGGTCCTCGGGCTTCCCCCCCACTTTTTCCAGTGCCTGATAAATCGGCACGGTGCCAATCGGCACCGGCGAATTGCGAACAATCCATTCGCGCGTTTCGTGAATGTTCGGCCCGGTGGAAAGATCCATTACGGTGTCCGCGCCCCAGCGGATCGCCCATACCATTTTCTCGACTTCTTCTTCGATGGAACTAGTCACCGCGCTATTGCCGATGTTCGCATTGATCTTGACGAGAAAATTCCGGCCAATGACCATTGGTTCGAGTTCGGGATGATTGATGTTCGCGGGGATAATGGCACGTCCACGCGCGATTTCATCTCGCACGAATTCGGGCGTAATCGATTTTTGAAGGTTCGCGCCCCAGTGATTACCAGGGTGCTGTCGTTTCAACTCGTCGAGCTGCTGGTCCATTCGCATATTTTCGCGGATGGCGACAAACTCCATCTCCGCCGTAACCTCGCCGCGTTTTGCGTAATGCATCTGTGTCACGCGCCGGCCGGTTTGAGCCCGAACTGGCTTTCGCGTGCGCACGAACCGGACCGGTAACAGGTCCGGATCATGCTCGCGTTTGCGCCCGTATTCAGACGTAACGTCGTCGAGCGTCTCGATGTCCGCGCGATCGCGAATCCAGTCCTGACGAAGCGAAGCGAGCCCCTTGCGAACGTCGATGCCGATATCCGGGTCCGTGTAGGGTCCAGATGTGTCGTACAACGTGATTGCCGGGTTTGGCTCGGCCGTACCCTCGCCGCGCGATTTTGTGGAGGCTTGTGCAACTTCGCGCATCGGTACGCGAACGCGTCCATCTCCACCTTCTACATATACCTTCTTGCTTTTTGGAAATGGAGCGCGAGAGATTACGTCCGGCTGCACCACCGAAAAAACGGGCAACCGATCCGAAGAAACCGACATTTTTCAATACCTCCTGAAAAAGCGCGTCGGGCCGGGATAAATCCAATAAAACAAACGCCGCACCTTACCCATCAGGCTACAGCAGCCGGAAGAACTTGTCAAAAGACAGGACGCAACCGGGTCAGGGCTTTGCCTTTCCATATGTGATATAGAACTGATTTTGAAATCGTTCCGTTGGATCGAATTTACGTTTCAAATTAAAGAACTCTCCGGAGCGCGGATAAGCCCATTCAAACTGATCTTTTGTGGCGTGAAGCCGGTACGGCAGATAGTAGCTTCCTTCGCAACTAATGGCTGCCTCTATCAATTCACTCGTCATTCCTCGCATGGCAGCATCGGCCTGTTCCGTCCGCTTCATGTTGTACAACATGACAAACGCAAACATATCCTGATCCGCATACCGGAGGAAGACATCGGAATCTTTTTTTACATTTCTAACGGTAACATTCAGCAGTTCGACGTCATGTTTTGGAATGATTTTTTGCGCCCGTGAAATAAAACTGTCGAAATGGTCATATGGCACGAAATATTCGTGCAGAATGTCCGTGCGGTCTTCGTCACGTTCTTGAAAAATCGTTACGCTTTCATTGATGAGTTGATTGCGCGTGAACTCTTTGTCATTCAGCCGTTTGCTGGCGAACACTTCGGCTTTCCAGCGCAAAACCTTGCCGGACTTGTGCCCAATCTGCGCGCGATAAACCGCGCGCCTCAACTTCGACTGTCCCAATTTCTCTATCTTAGGAATGTCTGTTGATTGGGCTTTCGTTCGAATAAAAGTCATAAGCACTGCTTCCCGCAGGAACGTGTCTTCTCCTGGAACGACGCATAGGCGCCCGTAAACCATCCCAACGTCCGCGGTAGTGGTAACTTTGTCCTCAAACCGCTCTACGTAGGTATCAGTGTCCAGAATTTCCACCACGGGCTGATACACTTCATTCGGAACAACACGGAGCTCGACATCCAAAATGATGCCAAACAACCCGAATCCGCCAAGCGCAAGGGAAAATAGTTCCTGATTCTCGTCGCGGCTGCATCGAACAATTGAACCATCCGCGCGCATTATGCGGAACGATTTCACCGTCGACGCAATAGGCGGTTTGTTGTGTTGCCAGCCGTGACAGTTGACGCTAATGGAGCCTCCAACCGTAAAATCATTGTTCGATTGCATCACCCAAACGGAATATCCACGAGCGTCGAGATAGGGTACGACCGAAGACCATCTCGCCCCAGACCCCACATGGAGAATTTTCTGCATGTCATCCAGTTCCATGGCGTTGAAGGGGAGCATGTTCACAACAATTCCATCGGGCGCAATGGTATGTCCACCCATGCTGTGCCGTGCGCCCGCGATGGATACTGGAAGGTTTTCCGCTGTTGCGCGAATCAATAGTTGTTTTAACTGCGCCTCTGCTTTGACGGGATCGGTTGGAATGTTCCATATTTCGTGGACGCGAGTCTGGTTGAGCCGGCTTGCATCATCGGTGACAATTGCGGCCTCCCAAGCTCGTACGTCAGACGAAGACGCAAAAACCAAAAAAAGGATGGGGAATAGAATAGGATTCAGCCGAAAAGCGATTGGCCACATGCTTTTCTTCCTCGATGCAAACTTGAAGATGATAGAATTGCCATATTCCAGGGGATGAACACCATGAGTATTCGATTGGCTATCCACACCATTTTGTTCCACACGATCATACTATTCTTTGTCACGATCATAGCACACGGCGAACAACCGCGTTTGAGCCGTCCGGTTGCCGGCATGAACTATGGCGCATTGACCCGGCAACTCGCGCAGCCAGGCCATGTGGTCGTCAAACCCGACAAGGACATGCCGGAATGGTGGGCTGGCGCACCCTCGGCGGTTCGCGATCAGGACGGCAT
>Ga0163150_10001899_pt1 | contig 33876 bp, 38 predicted proteins | sample OliLakLV19P2IB_FD_148628 | JGI IMG/M metagenome (GOLD analysis project Ga0163150, IMG submission 148628) | Freshwater microbial mat bacterial communities from Lake Vanda, McMurdo Dry Valleys, Antarctica - Oligotrophic Lake LV.19.P2.IB | ecosystem: Environmental > Aquatic > Freshwater > Lake >...
GTGATCAGGTTGGAGCCACGACTTATACGGTTGAGACGAAGGGATTGACATATATCCCTGTGATTGCCGGAGCCACGTATAACCAGGCTGCGATCACGACGTTACCTGGAAATCCTGTGGTCGCGACTGGCAAGGGAACAACGACCGCGACGGATAATTCGGTGATTACTGCCAATCAGACAAGTAATACAATGTTTAACATTGCATCGAATAATCCAGATACGGGAGATTTCACATTTGGACAAATTAGCTGGGGTTATTTTGGTGCCGCGAATGCATTTATCGGAACCGGCGGAAGTCTTGGAACAAGTGTCACGCTTGCACTGAACGGTACAGTCGGAAGAGTGATCAAAGTTGAATTTCTTAACACAGGGGGTGTTAAGAAATTATTCAACGTTGTTCTCGCAACAGGCCAGCAGAACCATGCTTTTGATTTGACCGGATTTACGACAGCAATGGCGTCGATTAATTTTGTCAGTGATCAGGTTGGAGCAACGAATTATAGTGTGGAGACGAAGGGGCTAGCATTTGTGCCACCTATTAATCCGACACCTGGTCTTACAGCTGCTGATATAAGCAATTTACCTTTCCTTAACTGGGTTGCCTTTGATAGTGACGGAGCGGCAAGTAATGTTGTGGGATTGATTGACCAGGTAAGCTCAAATGTGGCTAATTTGACTTATGACACGAATCAACAAGGCGGATTTGCGGGATTAATCAGCACTTTTGATGATTTTGGAACACCTGCATTTGAAAGTGCAGCGCTGAGTGGCAATCTGACGCTTGGATTGAAGTTGTCATCGGGTGTCACGGGCGATGTCTTAATTCGTTTAGAAGATGTCTCTGGCGGCAACAAGTCTTTCCGTTTGTCTGGTGTGACCAATGTTGAGCAGTTTTACCGCATTGCGCTGACTGACTTTGTTGGTGTCAATCTCGCACAAGTGCGCAACGTTGTGCTTGTTGTTGAGAATAATCGTACATCGGATAACACATCTACTTTGCAAGTGCGAGTTGCAAATCACCCATTCATACCTCCTGTGAATGCGGATGCAACGGTCAACGCAACTAATATTAGTTTGCTGAACTTTTTAAATGTGATTGGTTTTGCATCAGCGGCACCTCAACCCGTTGGCGCTGGGTCGATGAGTCAAATTGATGATCGAAATACTCGCCTCTCTTACAGCACTTCAAATGCCGGAAGTTTTTCTGGACTAAGCTATGTATTTGATAATTTTGGAACAACGGGTGTTGTTGAGACGGGTGATTTAACTGGCCAAACGATTAAGTTTGGTATTAAAAATACGAATGGAAATATCGGTAAAATAGAATTGCAGATTACTGACATCACAGGCAAGTCAGATAAGGTTGTTCTTAATCTCAGTGGGCTTGCGCTGAATGCTTATCGTTACTTTAGCGTGCCAATGAGTGCTTTTGATTTGCCGGGGCTTGATTTTACAAAAATCAAGGAAATCGTTGTCGTTCAAAGTGGAGCAAACGGAGTTTTAGAAATTCAAATGGGTAAAGTGCCATTTACACCGGTGATTGAAGCAACACCCGCGCTCACAGCCGCGGATGTAAGTAATTATCCATTTGTTAATTGGGTTGCATTTGACAATGATGGCAGTGCAAGCGGTTCAGCAGCTGTTTTTAATCAAACGGGTGCAACAGTAGGGACATTAAACTACGGTATCAGTGTCAATGATAGTTTTGCCGGCATGATTAGCACATTTGATGACTTTGGTACGGTCCCAATCGAAAGCGCTTCGATTTCGGGCAATATCACATTAGGGCTTAAATTGGCTTCGGGTGTGACGGGAGTTATTCAGCTCGAAGTTGAAGATATGAATGGCAATAAGGACAGCGTCTTTTTGAATAATGTCACCGATGTTGAAAAGTTCTATCGTGTTGATTTGACGCGGTTCGAAGGGATTGACTTCACGCGTTTGCGTAATATTTCAGTGGTGGCAGTTCATGGAAAAACATCGGATGACAATGCGAGTTTGCAAATTCGGATGGCAAATCATCCCTTTATTCCGCCCGTTAATTTTAATGCAGCCTTAACATCAGCGAATATTAGCCAATTAACCGGTCTGTATGGAGTGATCGGAATTAACGGTAATGCACTTCAGAATAGTGCGCAACGTTTTGACCTTCAATATAACGTTTCAGCGGATGGATCTTTCTCGAGTTCCGTGAGTCACTTTGATGATTTCAACACGGCGACGATTGAGACAAAGGATTTAACCGCGTCTTTCCCGGTGACGCTTGGCTTACGACTTGCAAGCGGAACAGGCAGTGTTTTGATGGAATTTGAAGATCTCTCAGGCAACAAAGTTTTGGTTCGTCTTGCCAATGTCAGCACAACGGAACGTTTCTATCAAATTCCGATGAGCTTGGTGCAAGGCAAAGGCGTTGATTTAACAAAGCTTAAAGGTATTAATCTGACCCTTGTGAATGGCAATGTGACTTCTCCAATCGGAACGCTTGAAGTTCGTTTGGGAAATCACCCCATTCCAAATGGAATTAATGCTCCGGCATCTGTGTTTAATGCTGCGCTCATTGCGACGCTTAACGCGACTCCCGATGTTTTTTCGGGTGGTGGGAACACCGTCGTAGGACAGTCTTCCGGAGTGACTCAGTTGACAGTGACGTCGGATCATGAGTTTGAATATAGCTATGATATTCATGGCAGCAACTCTGCTTTTGCTTTTGCAGTTGTAACAAACGGCTCATTTGACGGCAGCGGTGTTTTTGTGGGAACGGCATTAAATTTACCTCAGACTTTTCAAGTTGGAGTGCAGGGTTCAGACAACAATAAAGTGCGGCTTGAAATCGAAGATATCAACCATAAGAAGGTCGTTTTCTTGTTAGTTTTGGATCCTGTGATGCAAAACTACACGATCGATCTTTCTGCTGCCAATATTCCATTAGGTTTTGATCGCACACAGATTGCGAAAATGGTATTTTCAAGTGACCGTAATACGTCCTTTAATCAAGATGTCGTTAAGGTTCAGATTAAAGGCTTGAATTATGTCCCTACAATTTTTGGTACGGATCTTGATTCGATTCGCGCTGATTTGCTAACGCAAGGTTTGAATTATTTTAAAACGGGCGCGGGCATTGATCCTGTGACTCATTTGCCTTATGAATTGATCAATGCAGATGGTACGACTGTGAAAACAACTCAGCCTACTTTAATTGGATTCTATGCGCAGATTCTCGGTGAAGTGATTCAAGGTAAATTGAATAACCAGATGACACAGGCACAAGCTTTGGCAGAATTGAACGCCGTGGTAGATTCAATTTTAAATATTCAGTCTGCACATGGCTGGCAGGGTTTATTGCCGACCTCCATTAATTTGAATCCGCTTTCGGTCACCGAAACGACGGTTGCCGTGGGTGACAATGCGAATTTAATGCAAAGTTTGGCTGTTGCGGTTGGCTTGATGGAAGCTGCGACTTTGTCGGCAGGCGATAGAGCGCAGGCGAACTCGATTGCGACGAAGATCAATCAGTTTATGAACAATCAGCTCCCCGGATATTTGGCTATGGTTGAAACCAATCCAGCCTCACCTAAATTGGGATTGTTCCATGCTGCGGTTACACCGAGCACACCGACAACGGGTGCATTTAGCCCGTATTATATTGATCGTCTCGCAACGGAATTTCGCGGTGCAATCGCTTTCTTGGTTGCGCGTTTTCCGACGCTGTCACGCACGGTTTGGGATAATTTACAGCTGACGTATAACACTTATACGGATAGAACCGGTGCGCAAATTAAGAACCTTGCGGTCTATGATGGATCAGCTTTCCAAATGTTTTGGCCGCTTCTGCGTAATAACGAGCGTGATTTTATTGGATTCCGGAATGCAATTTATAATCACTTCGTGTCACAGCAGGATTGGGCATCGATTAATAATTTGCCCGGCTTCCAGTCTGCAGCGTATTTGCCTTCAGGGCCTTATGAAGGTCAAGTAGGCGTACCCGGCACGCAGGAACGCACCGATGGGCGTTTAGTACTGAACACCGCATCAACTTATGCGATTGCGGCGGCATTTGGCGTTGACCCGTTTGCCGTCTTAGGCTGGATGGATCAAGTCGATTTCATTGACGCTCTTCATGATGCGCCCTATGGTTTCTGGGATAGCGCGCGTTCCAATTCAGAAGTCACTCGGGTCTCGCTCGGAATCGATATTGCTTCAACCGTTCTCGGCTTGTCGAATGCAAGCGGTGATGCTTTTGATGTCTATTTAAAGAGCCATGGATTTCTATCTTCGTTTAATCATCTCTATGATGATGCAAGCAAGAGGATTGATGTTTTTGCGTCAGCTTCTCCTTTGGCGCAGATTCCAGATTTTCCAACTCGATCGCTTGCGGTGTTTGAACACACTGCATCTGTTGCAGGAAGTGGTTTGACACCTAATACCATTAGAGCGGCTGATTCGCGTTTCTTAACGGGATATACATTTCAGTTTGGTGCGTTAGCCGGTGGCGTGGGAAGTTATGAGTGGACGCTTAACCAGGTCTATGATGCGAAGGCCGATCAGCTTACCATTCACTACTCCGCAACAGATACGCCTCAATCCGTTGAGATTCAGCTCAAGGATGACTCGGGGGCTATTTTATGGTCAGGGACTGCATTGCTTGCGAACACAAATGGCGCTCTGACGACTTTGCGACTTACACTTCCTGACCAAACCGTGCTGAATAATGTGAAGAAGGTCACGATGGTTGTAAATCAAACAACAACAGGTGATAACAGCGCGAATTTTAATATTCACGCGATTACTTTTCAGCATGTTGTTGCCGTGGTCTTGCAGAACCTTAACCCAAATTCAGCTTATACAAGCGCTAATTTAACCACTTTGCCGGGAGGTTCAACGATTTCCGCCATTAACCGTCTTTGTGGAACGGTGACTTGTTTTGGTCAGCCAAGTCCGAATAACTATCGTGTTCAATTTAACCCCAGTGTGTCAACGAATGCGGGGATGAGTCTTGATTTCGGTGCGACGGGGGTTGATTTGTCAGGGTTAACATCACTTGTTTTTGGTGTGCAATCAGGTCAAACAAATCGTGTGATCCTGGAGCTTGAAGATTTAGATGGAAAGAAAGTTAAGTTCAACGTTAATGATGTTTCTGGAGTTAGAAAATATTATGAATTTTTGACTTCGATGGCTGCAACTAAAGTCGATTTAACAAGAATTCGCCGCATCAATCTTCTTTTTGATCCAACGGCAACAACAACTCCATTAGTAAATGGAACTGGGTTTATTACCTGGAGCTTGCTCGGGACACATATTTAAAAAAGCCAGATCGAAAAGAGCCCCGAAAATGTGAAAGTTTTCGGGGCTTTTTGCTTTTGACAAACCTTGTCGCCGTTGTTACCATTCTTCGCCGGACAACTCGGCACTAATCATACTTTATGGCTCATTCACAAATTAGTCCGGTTGAAGAACTTATCGATGAAATTCGCCAAGGCCACATGGTCGTGATGGCGGATGATGAGTCGCGTGAGAACGAAGGCGATCTGATCTTTGCAGCTGACAAGGTTACCCCTGATCTTGTCAACTTTATGATGCGTTTTGGTCGCGGGCTGATTTGTGTTCCTCTCTCTTCCGAAAAAGTCCGTTCTCTGGGGTTGGGTGTAATGAATCCAACCAACGAAGATTCAATGGGAACGGCTTTTACACTTTCGGTGGATGCGCGCGAAGGCATCTCCACCGGGATTTCAGCTTTTGATCGAGCCCACACAATTCAGGTTTTGGCTCGCGCCGCTTCAAAGCGTGAAAACTTAGCGATTCCAGGGCATCTTTTCCCATTGATTGCTAAAGAGGGAGGAGTGTTGCGTCGCGCTGGACATACCGAGGCTGCAGTGGATCTAGCTCGTCTTGCAGGTCTATCTCCCGCGGGGGTTATTTGTGAAATTGTGAATGATGATGGAACGATGGCGCGTTTGCCTGATCTATTAAAGTTCTGTGAAGAGCATCGTCTTAAATTTGGAACCATTCGCGATTTAATCGAATATCGTCGAAAGAAGGAAACTCTCGTTCGTCGGATGAGTGAGGCTCCCATGGCGGCGCCTGTCTCGGGTTGGAAATTAATCACTTACCAGTCTGTTGCCGGCGGGGCAGAACATGTGGCATTGGTTAAAGGTTCGCTTCAAGGCGCTGTTTTGACTCGTGTTACGGATGCATGTTTTGCAGATGATGTTGTGAGCGCGATTCGTCGACGACAAGATTCCGGGTTGCTTGCTGCTTTGCGCATGGTTGAACGAGAAAGTCAGGGGGTTGTGCTTTACGTGAATCAATCATCCAAAGCCATTTCAATGGCACAAAAACTACAAAATAAAAATAATTGGGCATGCCTCCCCGAGCATTCATCTGAGGGAACCCCTCACGCCAATGAGCTGCGCGATTATGGCATTGGCGCACAGATCTTAAAAGACTTGGGTTGTTTTAAACTAAAAATCATGACCAATCATCCTCGTAAAATTGTCGGTTTAGAGGGGCATGGTCTCCAGGTTGTTGAAAGTATCCCTATGGATTGGTCGATTGCGGCGACCGATCAAGATATTTCGCTTAACCTTCAATCGATTTTAAATTTCTAATGAAAAAATCGATGCGCGGTCACTTAAACGGCTCAGGAAAAAAAATCGGAATTGTTGTTTCTGAGTTTAATGATTTTATTACGAAGCGTTTGCTTGATTCGGCGGTTATTTTTTTGAAGAAAGCAGGGGTCTCAGAAACGCAAATTAAAATCGTGTGGGTTCCAGGTGCTCTTGAGGTTCCTTTTTTTTGCAAAGCTCTCAAAAAAAGTTTAAATTGTGATGGGGTCATTGCTCTCGCCTGTGTTTTGCGCGGTGAAACTTATCACTATGAATGTGTTTCGCATGAGGTGACTCGCGGTGTTTCACAGGTTGCACTTGAGTCCGGCGTACCGGTGGCGACAGCTATTCTCACTTTAGATCATCTTGAACAGGCGATTGATCGCGCCGGACTTAAAGCGGGCAACAAGGGCGCCCATGCCGCACAAGCATTGCTTGAAATGATGTCTCTTCAAAGTCAGTTAATCGAAGCCGGCCGATTGGGAAAGCCCAAAGGCAACCGCTCTTTTTCAGCTCTGCGGATTATCCGCAACCGCAGGAGGTAGTATGCGTAAGCGAACTCAAGGGCGCGAAAGCGCACTCAAGGTGATGTATCAAAAAGAGATGACAGGCGAGCAAGCGGATGAAGCTTTGAGAAATTTTTTTCAAGCGCAGCCTAAAATGGATAAAGAGATGCGTGAGTTTATTGAAAAGCTTGTTGTCGGGGTTCAGAGTGGAGCCGCAAGTTTAGATAAGCGAGTTGAAACCGTGGCTGAAAATTGGAGTATGAAGCGCATGGCGGTGCTTGATCGCAACATTCTTCGCATGGCCGTTTATGAAATGACTGAAATGACTGAGACGCCTGTCAAAGTTGTTATCAATGAAGCCGTGAATCTCGCCAAAAAGTATTCGGGCGAAAACTCGGGTAAGTTCGTTAATGGTATTCTCGATAAATTGATGCACTGTGATCATTCTGGCTCTGCGCTGAAAGCACAACCGCCAATCCTGCCGGCGTAAGCTGCATGAAAAAAAGAAAACTTCATCAACCTTTTATTGCGGTCAAAATCGCGCGAACCTTCGACGGGCTCTGTTATCGGGGCTCTGAGCTTGGAGCTCAACCGCGGAATCCAGCATGAGAAGTGATCGACCCTTTATCACCATTAAGATCGCGCAGACTTTTGATGGTCTGTTTATTTTGCCTCTGAGATTTCAACTCAACCGCGGCATCTAATATGGTAAAGAGCCGCCCTTTTATTACTATTAAGATTGCACAAACCTTCGACGGTAAAATTGCGGCGACGGGTGGCAAGTCACGTTGGATTACGGGGCCGCAGTCGCGTGCATTTGTTCATCAGCTTCGGGAGCAGCATGACGCTGTGCTTGTCGGAAAAAATACATTCCTTCTCGATCGTCCTCGTCTTTCAAGTTTAAAGTCTGGCAATCCCGCATTTAAAATTATTTTAGCTTCACGGGATATGCTTCCTGTGAAAAACAGCCGAATTTTTGAAGGGGCGGCTCAGGTTGTTTTTATCATCGAGAAAAAAGATTTAAAAAAATGGTTGAGTTCGCCATCGCTTAAAAAAAACGACTGTATTTTTCTTATTGTTCGGAAGAAAAAATCAACCGGTTATGATTTGCAAGAGTTAATGGCAAAGCTTAAACACTTGGGTGTCAAAAAATTACTTGTCGAAGGCGGGGGCGAAGTTTTCTGGTCATTCCTTCATCATCAATTGGCTGATCGTATTTTCTGGATGATGGCCCCGAAAGTCATTGGCGGTCGTTTAGCGAAGACTTCCGTCGAGGGAACTGGTTTGAAAGATCCCAACTTAGCGATTGACCTCCATGTGAAAAGTGTGAGAAAGCTTGGCAGAGATTATTGTTTTGAGGCGACATTGGACAAAACTAAAATTTGATAACGATGTCGTCCCCGCGAGGGCGGGGACCCAGATTCCCGCTTTCGCGGGAATGACTTTGTTTATATGGGAAAGTTAGAAAAAGTCATGTTCACAGGCATTATTCAAAATTTGGGACGAGTTACGGCTGTATCGCAGCGTGGCAAGGTCGTTCGGATGGCGTTTCAATTTGAGATTGCGCAAAAGCAAGTTCAAAAAGGTGAGAGCATTGCTGTGAATGGCGTTTGTCTGACGGCGATTCGAATTGATTCAAAACAGTTTGAAGCCGATTTGGTCCTTGAAACAATGGCATCAACAAATCTGGGACAGCTTAAGCCAAAAGATCGGGTCAATTTAGAGCGATCATTACGTGTCGGCGATGCAATCGGTGGCCACATTGTGACGGGGCATGTTGATGCGGTTGGAAAAATTTCTGAAATTCGCGATAGGGTCGGTAATTGGAGCTTGTTGGTCCATGCTCCTAAGACTATAATTTCGAAGCTTGCAGTCAAGGGCTCTGTTGCCTGTGATGGCGTAAGTTTGACTTTGCAAGCTGTGAATTCAAAAACTTTTTGCGTGGCCGTAATTCCGCATACGCTGGTGATGACAACTTTGCGCTTTCTCAAAGTGGGACATCTCGTCAACTTAGAAGTCGATCATAGCTTTGATTTAATGCGTCACCCGAAGCGGGTGAGAAATATGCGTCGACTTAATATTCAAAATTTAATCAAGCAGGGATTCTGATGCATCAGCATTATGTTTTAAAAAATGATTCTTCAGAGCTCTCTCCTTTTCGTGAAAAAATGCGTGACCTGCTACCGTCTTTGGGCTGGACTGAAATGCAGGTTGGAGAATGGGCGCTCATTTTGGACGAAGCTCTGACCAATGTCATGCGCCACGCTTATCCGCAGAAGATAGGTGAAATTCGTGTTGATATTTATGATTCACAAAAGCAAACCGAGTTTGTTCTCGAAGATGATGGCGTTGCGTTTGATCCGACTCAAATGCCTGAACCCAAACTACCGAAAGAAACTCCGGGGGGACTGGGCGTTTTATTTATTCGCTCACTTGCCGATATTTTTGAATATGAGTCGACTTATAAAAAAGGGAATCGGTTGCGTTTGGTGCGTTATAAAACTTGTGAAAAAAGGAGTTCTCTATGAAGGTAAATTGCTCGATCCAAAATGATGTTCAGATGGTGGAGGTCGAGGGCGATCTTGATTTTCACTCATCCCCCAATTTGCGCCAAACTCTGAATCAGTTTACGGATAAAAAAGTTCCTAAAATTATTATCAATTTAAAAAAAGTGGGGTATATGGATAGTTCCGGTATCGCCACTTTTGTTGAAGCTTTACAAAAAACAAAAAAATATCAGGGCAAGCTTGTTCTCTCTGAAATGGCGCCCGCCGTGCGCGGTGTTTTTGAAATCGCCAAGCTCGACGGAATTTTTAATTTGACGGCCACCAATCAGGAAGCCTTCCAAAAGGTTGGAGCTTAAACCAGAATGCTGAAAGAGTTTTTTGGAAAAATTGGAAATACAACGGCGTTTCTTCTCGCAGGGACAGCTCGGTTAGGCGCTCTTTTTGCGGACGTTACAAGGCATTTCCTGGGAACTCTGATTCGCCCGAAGACGCTTCCGCGAGAGACTTTTTCTTATCAACTCATGACGATGGGCCTTGACTCTGTCGGAATTATCTCGCTTGTGGGCGCCTCGGTCGGGGCTGTGTTGGCTCTTCAAGCGGCGTATTCTCTTAAAGACTTCGGAGCGCTTAATTATACGGGCAGTCTCGTTTGTGTTTCAATGGCGCGTGAACTGGGCCCTCTCATCGCCGCGATTGTCATTTGTGGACGGATTGGTGCGCGTATTGCTGCTGAGTTGGGATCGATGCAAGTTCAAGAAGAAGTCGATGCTTTGACGACCATGGCGATTCATCCGGTTCGGTTTTTAGTTTTACCGCGCGTGATGGCCCTTTTAATCACATTGCCTTGTTTGACCGTTGTTGCCAATTGGATGGGAATGATCGGCGGTTATCTTATTGGCCGCTTTGCTTTGGGGATTAACCCGGAAGTTTACATTGCGAATTCGATTCGAGCTTTGGTTCTCAAAGATATTTACACCGGTTTAATTAAAAGCAGTTTGTTCAGCATTTTAATTGCGCTCGTCAGCTGCCATCAGGGTTTATCCGTCCAAGGGGGCTCCGACGCAGTGGGAAAAGCGACAACACAAGCGGTTGTGATTTCGATCGTTTTAATTATCGTTGTTGATTGTTTGGCGACCGCGGTTATTTACTACGCAATCGGCTAAAATTGATTATGGATAACATCATTGAGATTAATAATCTGGTAAAAATTTTTGGCGATCGCGCTGTTTTAAATGGCGTGACAGTCGGAATTCCTCGTGGAAAAATTACGGTGATTATGGGGGGCTCGGGTTGCGGTAAAAGCACTTTTTTGCGCCATTTAATCGGGCTCCATCAGCCGACATCTGGTGATATTTATTTTGAAGGTAAAAACATCGCGAAGATGAATCGCTCAGGCATGGATGAAGTCCGACGGTCATTTGGAATGATGTTTCAGGGGTCGGCACTTTTTAATTCGATGACAGTTGCCGAAAACGTTGCGGTTCCTTTACGTGAGCATACCCCGCTGCCAATGGAAACCATCAGCATTATTGTTAAAATCAAACTGGAGTTGGTAGGTTTGACCGGATTTGAAAATTTTTATCCCCATCAGATTTCGGGTGGAATGAAGAAACGAGTTGCTCTCGCGCGGGCAATTGCACTTGATCCCAAAATTGTTTTTTATGATGAGCCAGGAGCAGGTTTAGATCCCATTACCGGGAGTATGATTGATCAACTTATTCTTGATTTGAGCCGCAAACTCAATATGACATCGGTTGTTGTGACCCATGAAATGAAAAGCGCGTTTCGCATTGCGGACCAAGTCATTATGCTTCACAAAGGGCGCGTGCTTCAGGTTGGAACAGCTGAGCAAATTCAAAATTCGTCCGATGCGTATGTTCGTCAGTTCATCGAAGGTGAACCCGAAGGCGTAATTCCTTTTAAACAGACCAGTGAAGCCTATTTGAACGGCTTGTTAGATTCCTAGGAGGGAACGTGAGTTATTCATCATCAGAAGTGAAATCAGGTTTTTTTATATTATTTTCAATCGCAGCTTTGCTGGTGATGACATTTGTGGTTGGGGGAATGCAGGGCGGTGAGAAAGCCAAATGGAAAATCCGTTTTGGTTATGTCGGTGGGCTTGAAAAAGGCGCGCCGGTTTACTATGCCGGACGAGAAGTCGGCAAAGTCACTGATCTGACCGTTGAAAATGGCGAAGAGCGTCCCGTTGTGATTACGATTGAAGCACCGAGCGATTTGGCTGTGCGTGCTGACAGCAAGGCTTTTGTTGATACTCTCGGAATGATGGGCGAAAAAATGGTCGAAATTAGCCCGGGTAAGAAAGCGCAACCTATTTTGAAACCAGGCTCAATGATTGAGGGAGAAGACCCTATTCCGATGCATGAAATGATGGGTAATTTACACTCCTTGACAGGTGAGATGATGACGATGTCAGCCTCGCTTAATCCGATGATTAAAAATCTCAATGACATGATGCTAAAGAATGCCGGCCTGATTCAATCCACGCTCGAGCATGTGCACGGCACAACGAAGGGCCTGGATCATGTTTTAAATGGTAATCAGGAGCAAATTGGAAAAATTATTGCTAACCTTCAGGAAACTTCTTCCAATGTTCGCGATTTGACGAACGATTTAAAAGCACATCCTTGGCGACTTATTCGCAAAGGCTGAATTCATTGTTGAGTAAAAGCTTTATCTCAATTGTGAAGCGGTTTCCCCTCAATCTTCCGAATTTGAATTTCAACGGGACGCGCGTGAGTCAAACAATTTCTTTGCGAGACCATGCAATTCATGCTTAAAAAAATTCAACCGCAGCTCGCCCGTTTTTTTAAAACGATCCCCCGGCATTTGATCATTGCATTTGCTATCGTCGCATCGCTGTATGTGCTTGATGTCACAAGCATCATTAATTGTCGTGAGCGTGATGCGTATGATTTCCGTATGAAGAAACGTCCTGCGCAGAAGGCCAGCCGTGGCATTGTGATTCTTGCGATTGATGATAACAGTCTGCAAGCTTTAGGGTCGTGGCCTTGGCGACGACGTCTTCATGCTGAGTTGATTCGCCATTTAAATGCTGCTGGCGCGAAAGCCATATTTTTCGACGTTTTGTTTCCCGAAAGGTCTCAAAATCCAGAAGATGATCAGATTCTGGCTCAAGCTCTTCGAGAAGCAAAGAATGTTGTTTTGTCTTTTCATTTTCTTTCCCGCAATCCCTGGACACCTCTTTTTCCAATCGCTGAATTTAAAGAAGCTATTCGTGGGTTAGGTTATGCCGATGTGGAAAATGATGCCAAAGATGGCGTTGTGCGCACGATACTTCCTTATGTTCAAATTGGCGAACAACGTTACTTTCATAGCGCGGTGGCACTTTTTCTCTCTTTGTTTGAAAACGTCCAGGAGCGGCTTGAATGGGAGAAGGCTTTAGTGGCGCGATGCGGCAAGAATGAGCTTTTGATTAATTATCCCGGCGGCATGGATATGTTTCAGAAGTTTTCCGCAGGGGAGGTTTTTGAGAAAGTTCAAACGGAAGAAGGGAGACAGCTTCTTCGGAAAATATTTCAAGACAAAATTGTTTTGCTGGGTGATGTTGCCACCGGATCATCTGATTTAAGATCGACACCTCTTGCTCCTTTGTCACCCGGAATTGTTATTCAGGCAAGCGTTCTCAACACTTTAATCACGGAACAGTATTTATATGCCATCCCAAGACACTGGAATTATCTGCTCGCATTTTTCCTTGCTTGGTTAGTCGCGTTTCTTGGACAAAAACTAAAGCCCTTGTGGTCGCTTGGTATAACTATTTTTCAAATAGCGATTTACATTGTGATTAATTGCCTCGTCTTTAATTATTTTCTGATTGTGTTTCAATTGCCCATGCCGCTGGTTGCGATGTTTACGACGTTTATTGTCAGTCTTTTTATGCGATATGGAGATGTCCGTTTAGAAATGGCATTTCTTGCGCGGGAATTGGATATGGCTTCAAAAATTCAGCAAACGCTTTTACCCGCAACTGAATTAAAATTAACTCAGCTCGACGCTGGCTTTCGTTGCCTCTTTTATGAGCGAGTGGGCGGAGACTTGTATGATTGGATGGATTTAGGCAACGGAAAAGTGGCGCTTTGTTTGGGAGATGTTTCGGGCAAAGGTGTCCCGGCCGCGCTTTATATGTCGCGAGCTTTAAATGAGCTCAGGCATCAAGTGACTTCGGGGGCATTGCCTGGAGAAATTTTAACTTTGCTGAATAGTCATTTATCCAAGGGGGAAACCGCAGGAATGTTTTTGACCCTCTTTTTTATTATTATTGATTCAACGACTAAAAAGATACTTTACGCGAACGCTGGGCACGATTCTTTAGTTTACTATCATGCCAAGGAAAAACGCGGAGAGTTGATTTCGGCTGTAACGGGGTTGCCCATTGGCATTATGGAAGATCAAGTTTATGAAACGGGTGAAATTGATTTTGGAGTGGGGGATGTGATGATGTTAACAAGTGATGGCATTAAGGAGCAACGGTCTCCTCAGGGAGAGGAGTTTGGAAGTGATCGATTGCAAGCGTCACTTGCAAAGTTATCGAGTGCCGTCGATGCGGGCCAAGTCATTGATGGGGTGATGGCGGATGTTTTACGGTTTTCAGGTGGGCGTTCACCGCATGATGATCGCACGATTGTTTGTGCTAAAATTTTAGCGGGTTAATTTGCATCGTTAAGGAGTGGGTATGAAAAAAATAATCGCCACATTTTTCACATTAGTATTAAGCAGACCGAATAGATCTTTTGCGGAAGAAGCAGCAAAAATGGATGATCATGTTGCTTCAACCGGAACTAAGCTCGGATGTGGAATAGAAAATATTGTGACAAGCCCGGCGGAGATTCCCTGCACGATTGAAAGTGAAATGCATCAGGGCGATCGAATCATTCGATTTTTCACAGGATCGATAAAAGGAACCATTTTCTTTTTAAGACGCGCGCTCGTGGGCGCGACAGAAGTTGGAACTTTTTTTGTTCCGATGGAGCGCACGATTTCGCGTGTTTGCAGTGATAAGCATCAGGTCGCGACGATATGATGACGGCGAAACGGTTGTATTTATTTATAGCGCATGGCAGTAAAGAGCCTGCTGCTCAGGCCGGGTTTGAATCGTTACTTGCAAGTTTAGATGAGTCGCTTGCGCCTTATCCAGTTGCGGGAGCTTATTTAACCTTGAATAAGCCCAGTATCTCAGAAGCCATTGAGACTGCGATCAAAGAAGGGATAGAAGATTTTGTCATTGTTCCCTTATTCTTTTTTGAAGGATCTCACCTTAAAAATGATATTCCAAAAATATTGGCAGACTTAAAGCTTAAGCATCGTTTGATTGATTTTCAAATTTTGCCTCCGATTGCATCGATTGAGGGTTTTTCTGATTGGGTGGTGAAGAGCGCGACGAGTTGCAGGTCTCAAAAGTAAAAATGACAGACTCAGTTTCAGGTTCAAAACCGCTCATGGCTCCGTACCGTCGACATATCTTTGTTTGTGTGGGTGAAAAGTGCCATACGGATTCAAGCGGAGTCGCTGTTTATGAGCATCTCAAACAAAAACTCAAAGAAAATAGAACCGATCCTGATTTACAGCTCGTGATGCGAAGCAAGTCAACTTGCTTGGGCGTTTGTCAAAAAGGCCCCATTTGTGTGGTTTACCCTGAAGGGGTATGGTATTGCGGCATGACGAATACAAAAATGGATCGTATTGTGAATGATCATTTAAAGCAGGGGAAGCCAGTTCAAGATTGGGTTTTTTATCCTCAGCCGTGATTTCTTTAAAACAGCTGCCTTAAAAGCATGGCTTTCCTTGACGTCTAAATCCCGTACTCCTTATAATGCATTGTTCCGAATCGACACTTTTAAAAATGCTTCTAAGAGCCTTTAATTATGATTTTTACAACTAAGCGCAAACCTGAAGCCGAAGAAAAAAACTGGTGTGTCGTGCTGAAAAGTTTTAACAGCACCCTTGACCGCACCCGTCTGATTCAGAAACTTCAAAAAGCTTTTGAGATATCGGCGGAAGACGCGCTTGATGTGATGCAGAACACCCCGATTATTCTTCTGGATCATCTCCCTCAAGAGCAAGCCAGTAAAATCAAAGAGTATTTCAGTGAGAGTGGCGTTGAAGTCATGCTCACTCAGGATAGTTTTTATAAACGCCGTTGTTACCGCACGGTTTGGCCGACGATGCCTAATTTAGAGTCCATTCTTAAGCCCATTGCTGCCGTGAGCGCGTCAAGTCGTGTCACGAGCGCTGTCGCTTCGGTTCGCGAAAATGTTGATCAACCGATGTCAGAAAATACACTGCCACCTTCCGCGCCAGAGCTTTCGTCTGTACGTCCTTCGCAAGATCAGGCTTGGAGTACTTCCCAAAAAGAATTTTTAGAACAAAAAGAAATGTTGATTCGTGATTCGTTAAAGCTTCAAGAGGAAGTTGCGCGGTTGAGATCGACCATGGATCGTTCACTCGAGCAAGTTGCCGAGAAAGAGCGCGCGTTGCAAGTATTGACTGCAGAAAAAAAAGAAAAAGAGTTAGAAGCTCAGCGGCTTGATTCACAGCTTGCTGCAGCGGAAGAAAAATTTAAAATTGCGCGCGAAGAATTTCGTGATACACGCGCTTATTTTGAAGAGCGCTTGCTGGCCCAAGAGTCAAAAATACAAGATCTTCAAGCTCAGACGGAAGGAATGAATCGTTTATTGCGTGATGTGCAGCTGTCCAAGCAAGAGCTGGAGCAGGTGTTAATCGATGAACGCGAGAAGTTTGAAGTGGCGCGAACCCAAATTGCATCAGGTGAAATTGACTGGGAGAAGCGCACGGCTCATTTAAGGCACGAGGCGGAACTTCAAAAGCGCGTTCTTCAGGAGTATGAGTCCAAACTTGCTTATTTTGAATTATCACGTAAACAAATTGAAGAGAGCGAATTAAATATTCGAAAAGAAATGGAAAAGCAGTCGTTTGCTGCTAAGAATCAGGAGTTGCGAGCGCAGCACTTGGAAAAAGAGCTGGAACGTTTTAAGTCGTCGCTTGAGTCACAGGAAAAGACTTGGGTTTCACGCTTGCAAGAAGTTGAGGTTCGTGAGAAAGAGCTCGAAAGCGCGCGCCGTCAAATCAAGGATTTACAAAATCAAATGGATCATCGCGAGCTGATTCAGCGCAAAGTGTTTATCGCGGAACAAATTTCAGCGAAAGAATTAAGGCTCAAAAGTTTGGTTAAAAAACAAGAGCAGCTTGAGGTCGAAGCTCGTGGGCGCGAAACGGATCTCAAAAAACTACTTGAAGAGCAAGAAATGGTTGAAAAGGGTTTGATTGAAGACAAACAGGCCCAAAAGCATCTTTTAGATAAGCTGAAAACAGCTGTTTCCGCTGTTGACCATGCAGACGCCATGATCCGTCAAGAGAAGACCCCTGTGTCGCCTGACCACAAAGCGTATTCATGATTGAGTTAACTCTGAATAAAATTTTGATCGACGAAAATCGAATCGATCAGGTTGTTGTCTTTCGTGAGAAAAAAGGCAATCGATTGTTGCCGCTTGTGATTGGTTTGCCCGAAGCTCAATCGATTCAATTGCGTGTGCGTGAAATTGAAACCCCGCGTCCCATGACGCATGATTTAATGACAAGCGTGATTCGTGATTTGGGAGCGAGCCTTCAAAATATTGTGATTGATCGCATTGATCAACAAACTTTTTTTGCAAAAATGAATTTAAAAAAATCGTCAGGTGAGGCTGTGTCCATTGACGCAAGACCGTCTGATTGCATTGCGATTGCGTTACGCTCAGGCGCGCCCATTTTTGCTGAGCCAAGCGTGATGCAGATGGCATCCGTATTATCGAAAGGAAAAAAATAATGATGAATCAAAATGAACCGTTCGATGTTGTTGTTATTGGTGGGGGCGGAGCAGGGATGACTGCGGCGCTTTATACGTCGAGAGCAAATTTAAAGACGGCCTTATTTGAAAAACTTGTTCCAGGCGGACAAATTGCGGTAACCGATTTAGTTGAAAATTATCCTGGTTTTCCGGAGGGTGTTCTTGGGCCTGATATTGCTCAAAAAATGCAGGCTCAGGCAGAGAAGTATGGAACACAATTCTTTTACGATGAAGTGACTGCTATTGAAAAAAAACCGGATCAAAGCTTTGATATTAAGACGGTTTCTCAGGTTTATTCAGCGCGCAGCGTCATTCTTGCGATGGGAGCGTCTTTCCGTATGCTTAACGTTGAAAACGAGCGCGAGTTGATTGGTAAAGGTGTTTCTTATTGCGCAACTTGTGACGGGGCTTTTTTTAAAGCAAAAGAAGTGGTGGTTGTCGGCGGTGGAGACTCAGCCCTTCAGGAAGGGATTTTTTTAACTCGTTTTGCGACCAAGGTGACCATTGTTCATCGACGCGATTCTTTGCGTGCGAGCCCCATTTTGCAAGACAGAGCGAAGTCGAATCCTAAGATTGAATTCATTTGGGATACTGCCGTTCAAAAAGTCATTGGAAAAGATAAAGTCGAGGGCTTGACTCTTAAGAATTTAAAAACAGGTGCGGAAAAAAACTTTTCGACTCAGGGCCTGTTTGTGTTTGTCGGCCACGATCCAAATTCGAAGTTGGTTAAAGGTCTGATTGATATGAATGATCACGGTTATGTGCTGACTCAAGAATCCTTACATACATCCGTTGATGGGATTTTTGCAGCGGGAGAGATTCGCCAAGGTGCCGTCAAACAGTTGGTGACGGCTTGCGGTGAAGGTTGTGAGGCGGCTCTCTCAGCGCAGGCTTATCTCGAGCATTGAGACATTTCCAGGAAGACTCTCTCAAGGTGATAAAGCGTCTTTTGCGTTTTGAAGCATACGTTTGTTATTGTTTTTTGGTAGCCTTGTTTGTTGGTTGTTCTAACCCCCATTCTTCTGCGGTCGTCGGCCTGAAAAAAGCGCCCGACTTTCAGGCGGATGTTTTTTACCCGCAAAACCAGCCGCGATTTCATTTTGACCAGGTTAATCGCGATCAACCCGTTTTACTTGTTTTTTGGGCGACATGGTGCCCCTCGTGCCAAGATGAGCTTCCACTTTTAAGCGAGCTTGTGACAAAATATAAGGGCAAAATCGAAATTGTTTCGATTAATGCTCAAGAAGAAGCTACGGAAGTTAAAAAGTATTTAGAACAAAAACCATGGAATTTCCCTGTTTTGCTCGATGAGAATGGTCAGTTATCGAATCTTTTTGAGGTCACCGCCATTCCGTCCGTTCTGCTTCTTGCAAAAGGCGGAAAAATTCTTTATTATGGTTTCCAGTTGCCAAACAAAGCAGAATTGGAGGCGGCCGTCGCTTTGTAATTAGTCGCTGTTTGGGGGCAAATGAGTTGTTTGATTTTTTAGTCTCGAACGCATCGAAGGAGTTTATTTATGGGTTCAGAGAGAGAGTTTGATCAGTACATGAATGAGCTGATGGCCTTATTGCAAAAAATCATTTCCAATCATCCGCAAATTTCTAAAAACACAGACTCTCAATCGCTTAAGTTTCCCAAGGGAAACTCCAATGTTTTTATTTTTAATTTTTTTCCAATGACCGATGAAGCTTTCGATGAATTTGACGAAATTTTAGATCGTGAGGATGAAGGCCGTCCTGAAGATTTAAAATATGAAATTAACACCGACGATCAGGTCTTTCTAAGAAAATACGGAATTCGGTTTTAGTGCAGCTGACACTTAGAAAATTTTTTCTGCGGGGCCTCTTTTTACTCTTTGCCTTCTTCGCGCTTTCTTCCTCAGCCTTTGCGCAGGGTTTTGATCACTCGGCGCTGGATCGTTTTCTTAAGGCCTATGTTGACACGGCAGGCAATGTCAATTATGCCGCGGCTAAAAACAATCATGCCGATTTAGATCTCTATCTCAAACAAGTTGAAAACATCGACCTTAAGTCATTTGAAGCGGGACCTAAGCCTGAGGTGATGGCTTTTTGGCTCAATGTTTACCACGCGGGCTTGTTAGCCTTAATTATTGAAAACTATCCTCTTAAAAGCACAGAACAGATTCCGAGTTTTTGGGATCGTCAGTTTTTGAAGGTAGGGGTGAGAAGTTTAACTGCCCAGACGAGTTTTAGCCTGTCTCAGATTCGTAACGAGAAGTTAATCGTCTTGTATCAGGATGAAAAAGTTCATCTTGCTTTGGCCTTGGCCGCGCGGCATGGGCCGGTTTTTCCACGTGAGGCTTTTACGGGTTTGCGCGTTTTGGGACAGCTTTACAAAAGTGCACGACGTGAGGTTGCCCGCAAGGAAATGGTTCAAATTGATACAGCTGCTGGCAGGATTCAACTTTCGCGTGTTTTTGAATGGTATGCGCCTGATTTTCTAAAAAACTTTGGCCGACCCGAAAGAAGAGGCCGTCTTTCCCGTACAAAAACTGCGGTTGTTAATTTTTTAATTCGTTACACGAAAGATATCAATGAGGTTCGTTTTTTAAAGGCAGCAAAATTCAAACTCGAGTTTGTGCCTTTTGATTGGACGCTCAACGACGCCGCTACGGTTGGATGAAGAAAAAAACACGCCTTCGCATTGCTTGCATTCAGTTGAATGCGAGTAACAACTGGAAGAAAAACTGGACGAAAGTTCAAAAACAACTATTGCAGGCCGTGAATGCGGGTGCCGAAGTCGCTCTCTTACCTGAAAATTTTATTGCGCGGGCAACTGAATCGGAAATGAATCAAATTGCCGATAAAGTTGTTCCTCGCGTATTGGCTGCGCTTCAAATTTTTTCAAAAAAAAATCATATCGCCGTGATATCGGGAAGTGTTCCTGAAAAATTAGGGCGTCAGCGTTCTCGCAAACCTCAATCAGCCAATACTTGCAGCGTTTTTTCTTCGAAAGGGAAAATAGTTTTGAGTTATCAGAAGATGCATTTGTTTGATGTCGATTTACCGGGCGTTTCAGTGCAGGAGTCTCGGTCTGTTCGCGCTGGAAAGCAGCCTGGTTTTTTTAAAGTAGATGGCATTGCCGCGGGAGTGGGGATTTGTTATGACTTGCGTTTTCCCGAGTATTTCAGAGCGTTGTCGCAGCAGGGGGCAGAAATTCTTTTTGTTCCGGCGAACTTTACAGCGGCGACGGGTGAGACTGCTTGGGAAGTTCTTTTGCGAGCTCGCGCCATTGAAAATCAATGCTATGTCGTCGCTGCGGGACAATGGGGACGTCATCCTGCATCAGGCATTGCGAGTTATGGAAACAGCATGGTGATTGATCCTTTGGGACGTGTCATGAAGCGAGCATCATTCGCGCGGTCGGAGGTTTTGATCGTTGATTTAGATCTTAAGCTTTTAAGGGACTACCGAAAGTGCTTTCCTGTTTTGAAGCATCGAAAAATACTCTAAAAAGAGGGTGTTTAAGGCTTTTTTAAAGTCTCAAAATACGCTTGACAGGACGCAGCTTAGCCCATAGAATTTCGACTCATTTTTTAGGAGATAGACATGAGCACTTATGCAATTATCGAGTCAGGGTCAAAGCAGTATTGGGTTGAAGCGAATCAGACGATCCAAGTTGAAAAACTAGGCGAAATCACAGATAAGAAAGTGGAGCTCGAAAGAGTGCTTTTTTATTCAGACGAAAATGGCACAAAGATTGGGACGCCAGTGATTGCTGGCGCAAAAGTAATTTGTGAATATTTAGGCGAAGTTAAGTCTAAGAAAGTCATTAACTTTAAGTTTAAACGCCGCAAAGACTATAAGCGAAAAGTCGGACATCGTCAGACTTATGCAGAACTCTTAATCAAAGAAATCAAAGTCAAGTAGGACAGGTAGGATCTCATGGCACATAAGGTTGGTCAGGGTAGTACATCAAACGGAAGAGATTCAAATCCAAAGAATCTTGGCGTTAAAATTTACGGTAGCCAGAAAATCAAAGCGGGGATGATTATCCTTCGTCAGCGCGGAACAAAATTTCGCCCTGGCCGCAACGTTGGCATCGGCGGCGATGACACTTTGTTTGCTAAGCGTGACGGTGTGGTGGAGTTTCATAAAAATCGCACAGTCAATATCGTTACAGCCTAAATTTTCTAATCTTTTAAGGGCTAAAAAGCTTGAGCCGTTGGCTCTGCTTTTTAGCCCTTTGTTTTTTAATAACGATTTTCGATAAGCTCAAATCGTGAATTACCCAGTTAACCCAAAGTACATATAGGTTTTTATGCTCAATTTCGTCCACGTGTTAGTTCAAGCCGGTGATGGTGGTAAAGGTTGCGAGAGCTATGAAGCTCGCATGGATAGAAAAATTGTGCCCAACGGAGGCGACGGTGGTCGTGGTGGACATGTCATTTTTAAGGCGTCTCATCAAGCACCTAAAATTGAAAAGTTGAAACAGCGTCAACATATTTTGGCTGAATCAGGCGCGCATGGCGGAAGCAATGGTAAGCGCGGGCGCAAGGGTAAGGATGATGTGATTCTCGTGCCGCCCGGAACACGTATTTACAACCGCGCCACTCGTCTCAGTATTCGCGATTTAAAAAATGATGGTGATGAAGTGATGGTTGCGCGAGGTGGAAATGGAGGTTTTGGTAATACGGGTGGACGAAAACATTCATCAGGCACTTTCGGTGGAAAACTTGAAATTGAGCTCGAATACTTTTTAGTCTCGGATGTTTTTTTAGTGGGATTGCCAAGTTCAGGTAAATCACTTTTCATGAGTACTTTGACGCATGCGCAAGTGCCCGTAACGGATTATCCTTTTTCGACGCGCTACCCTGCGGTGGGGGCTTATGATTATGATGGTTATAAGCAAATGTTTGTTTGCGAAATGCCATCGGTGTATGAGGGATCTCGAGACGGGCATGGTTTGGGACTCGACTGCTTGCGACAGCTTGTTCGTGCTAAAGTGATTGTTCTTTTTGTGGATGCAACCACTGAATTTTCAGCTTCGCCTCGTGAAGGCTTAAATGAGCTCAGAGCCATTTTAAAAGAGTATGCACCTGAAGAATCAAAATTTGATCTTTGTGCAGTTGTTAATAAAATAGACGCGGCTCAAGATGCAAAGAAAACTCAGAAGCTATTTTCTAAGTTGGATATCCCTGTTTTTTTTATCTCGGCACAAGAGAAAAAGGGGCTGGAGCCTTTACTTGAATATTTAACTAAGCAGTGTGAGGCTCGCATCAATGAAAACGTCATCAGCTAGAAAAAAGCGGGTGGTCGTAAAAATTGGGACGAGCATCCTAAGCACTTCCCAGGGTGTTTTCTCGAGCTCGGCGCATGCGCGTTTGTGTGAGCAGGTTTTGAATCTCATGAAAACGCACGAGATGGTCATTGTCAGCTCAGGTGCGATTGCGCTCGGAATGCAAGTGACGGGGCGTAAAAAGCGTCCCACAGTGATGGCCGAACTTCAAGCGTGCGCGGCCGTGGGACAGGGTAAGCTGATGAACGCTTACGAACGTTTTTTTTCGAAGAAAGATCGACATGTGGCACAAATTCTTTTGACGCGCGATGCAGTTGAAGATAAACAGCGATTTTTGAATGCCCGCGCAACCCTCAAGACATTGATTTCCGAAAAAATCATTCCGATCGTTAACGAGAATGATACGGTCGCAACTGAAGAAATTGCTTTTGGTGATAATGATATTCTTTCAGTTCATGTTGCGCATCTTGTTCACGCGGACCTTCTTATTAACCTTTCGAATGTGAATGGGTTTTTGTTAAAAAGCGGAGAGCGATTACGCGAAGTTCGCGGTCTTCAGTCGATTAATAAAGAGCTTCGCTCGCATTTGGGATCTAAGTCAGGCGAGACGACAGTTGGCGGGATGGCAGCCAAGCTTAATGCAGCTAGTGTTGCGATGAAGTTAGGAATCCCGCTTCAAATTGTGGACGGCAATCGCCCCCATGTCATTATGAATGCCGTGATGGGTAAGGATGAAGGGACTCTTTTTAGACCGTAAAAATATGAAGCTGAAAACCGCATTACAAAAAAAATTAGATGTCAAAGTTGCCGCTTGTGGCAAGAGCGCGCGCGCGGCCTGTGTTTGGAGTTTAAAATTACGTAATCAGCTTCTAGAGAATGTTGCCCGTAAGTTGGAAAAAGAAACCACCAAAATTTTAAGCGCCAATCAAAAAGATTTAGAACGTGCCAAAAAAGCGGGTCTTGCCGCTGCGATGGTAGACCGTTTGACTCTGAGTGCTCAAAGAATTCAAGCGATGGCAGACGGTGTGCGTTCAGTGCGCCGATTGCCCGATCCTTTGGGCCGAATCACTTATCAATATCAGAATGCTGTCGGGCTAAAAATTAAGCGGGTGACTGTTCCGTTGGGAGTGATCTTGATTATTTTTGAATCACGCCCCAATGTCACAGTGGAATGCGCGGCCCTTGCTCTTAAAAGTGGTAATGCGGTCATTTTACGGGGTGGGCGTGAAGCTTTTGAGTCTAACCAAGTTTTGGTGAAAATTTTTAGGAAGGTTTTGGCGGAGCAGTCTGTTTCACAAGATGTGGTTTCTTTTATTGAGACGATAGATTATGAAACGGTTGATTATCTGCTTCAGCAAGAAGGCCGGATCCATTTAGTGATTCCTCGCGGAGGTCAGGGTTTGATTCGCAGCGTTGTTGAAAAGTCGCGTATTCCCGTCGTGAAGCACTATCAGGGAATCTGTCATATTTTTGTAGATGCAAAAGCTGATCTTGAAAAGGCGGCGGCCATTGTTGAGAACGCAAAGTTGCAGCGCCCTGGCGTTTGCAATGCGCTGGAAACTTTGCTCGTCCATGAAAAAATTGCAGCTCGCTTTCTGCCCATATTGGGGCTTCGCTTGAAAGCGGGTGGATGTGAAGTGCGCGGCGATCAAACAACTCGACGATATATTTCTTGGGCGAAATCGGCAAAGCCGAGTGACTATGGGAAAGAGTTTTTAGAGAAAATTTTAGCGGTGAAGGTTGTTTCGAATTTGGATTCTGCAATGGAACATATTGCTCAGTATGGCTCTGGACACACGGATGCAATTATCACGCGCGACAAACAGGCTGCAAAAACTTTTTGTGATCATGTTGACTCTGCCTCGGTGATGGTCAATGCTTCAACGCGTTTTGCGGATGGTTTTGAATATGGTTTGGGCGCCGAAATCGGAATTTCAACGGATAAGGTGCATGCACGAGGGCCGATGGGGCTTGAAGGGTTGACATCCTATAAGTATGTTGTCACCGGCCGTGGCCACATTCGACGGTAGTTATTTTGCCTTTGCGCTTCAGCACAACCGGCAGTCAGCTTTAGAATTTTTGTAATCTCATCTATGAAGCATAAGCAGAAAGTTGGGCTTTTTGGCGGCTCGTTTGATCCGGTGCATCGGGCTCATCATACCTTGGCAGCACAAGCACTTAACCAGTTTGGTTTAGATCGTGTAGTATGGATTCCTACTTTTTTTTCTCCTTTTAAAAAATCTGTCGATGGGATGGCTTCTCCTGAACATCGCATGGCGATGGTTAAGCTTGTGTGTGAAGGCGAGCTCCCGTTTGAAATAAGCCCCTATGAGATTGAAAAAGAAAATACTTCGTACTCTTGTGAAACCTTGCGGCATTTTCAGCAAATGGATAGCACCGCACAGTATTTTTGGGTTCTGGGTGCCGATGCTTTGGCGCGAATCAGCGAGTGGAAGGAAGTGGATTTTTTAATGCAGAATTTGACTTTTCTTGTTGCGGGGAGAGGTGTTGAGCTTTCGGGGCTTCCCACAGCGTTAAAAATGCAATCCATTCGGATGGATTGGAACCCTATTTCATCAACGGAGCTGAAGTCGGGGCTTTCAAAAGGAAAGTATTGGGAGCAACTTCATCCCAAAGTGGCTGAGTATATTCAAGAAAAACATCTTTATGGGACAGGGAAATGATTTCAGCAAGTTCGATTCTCATTCTTGCGATCTTGATGGTCTTCTCCGCTTTTTTTTCAAGTGCGGAAACGGCGATATTTTCTTTGTCGAAAATAGATTGTGCTTTTATTAAGCGCAATCATCCTCGCCTCGGCAAATGGGTACTGCTTCAACTCGACTCGCCCCGAAAAACGCTTACATCCATTTTGATTGGAAGTTTGACAGCCAACACATGGGCAACTTCGCTGGTTGCTTCAGAAAGCTACGCCTCGGGTGGGGCGAAATCAGCGGTCATTGCAACGATTGTATTTGGCATGATGCTCACGGTTTTTGGAGAAATGGTGCCCAAGGTCATTGCGCTCAGACTCAAGATTCCCATCGCGCTTTTTTCAGCAATTCCGATGCATTTTTTTGCGATCTTATTTACTCCGATTCGTGTTTGCATGAAATGGCTCACCGATCACTCGTTTCAATTTTTGGCGCGCGAGCGTCATGACCTTAAGAATGCTTTGTCAGAAGATGAGCTGAAGGTTTTAGTAAGTATCGGAGAAGAAGAAGGCATGCTCGATGCGGAGGAACGAAAGCGGCTACATGAACTTTTTGAGCTAGGTGATCGACCGGTGCGTGAAATCATGACGCCGCGAACTGATTTGGCGGGTTTAGATGCGGATGAGCCGGCAGAAAAACATTTCGAGATGATTCGACGTAATCATTTTTCTTGGATGCCTGTTTTTCAGAATTCGTTGGATCAAGTGATTGGTGTCGTCGATGCGCAAACCTACCTTCTTGCGGCAGATCCACGTTTGCGTCAAATTATGAAAAAGCCAGTCTTTGTCCCGGAAACAAAGAAGATTAGTGACCTGCTTGCGGATTTTCGCAGTGACAGTGAAAACTTTGCCGTTTGTGTTGATGAACATGGCGGAACAGCCGGCGTCGTGACGCTTGAAGATATTTTGGAAGAGATTTTTGGCGAGTTTGAGGATGAGTACTCCAAAGCCCAAAATCCAATCCGTGAATTGGATGCGGAGTCCTTTTTGGTAGAAGGGAAAATCACGCTCGATGATTTTAACGAGTTCTTTCAATGCGCGCTTCATTCGGAAAGTGAAACAACCTTGGGCGGATTCTTAATGGAAAAAATCGGTGAGATTCCTACTAAGGGGATGCGTCACGAAAATGAGCAGTTTGAGTTTCAGATCCAAGACATGCAGCGTCAGAGAATTCGAACGGTCATTGTCGGGAAGAAAGCATGACGGGATTATTGCTCGCAATTTTTATTTTATTTTGCACAGTAGCATTTCTTGCTGCGGCCGAAATGGCTTTTATTTCGGTTCAGCCTGTGCGGCTACGTGAACAAGCTGAAAAGGCTAATCAGGGAGCAAAGTTAGTGGGCGAGTTGAGAGCTGACAGTCAGCACTTTCTTGGGGTCATTTTAATCGCAAACAACATGACTCAAGTGGCCTTGGCAGCTTTATTGAGTTATTTGTTTGAGTATCATTTTTCAATTCAGTCAGAATTGATTGCTGCTTTAATTATTATACCTTTGATGCTTGTGTTTTGCGAGGTGTTACCCAAAGAATATGCGCGGTTGCATTCGCTTGGATTTTTGATGTGGCACGCTCACGCGTTGAATTTCTTATACCGACTTCTGTACATGCCCGCGCATGCCTTTATTCGATTAACGGAAATACTTTTCCCAAATTTTAAAGAGAAGCACGAAAAAATTTTTATGAACGAGGTTGAGTTTAAGGCTTTGGTTGCAGAAAGTGAAAAGAAGGGCATGCTGGATCCTCATGAGCGTGACTTTGTAAATATGATTCTTGATTTTGAGCGCACGTCCGTTCGTTCGGTGATGATTCCGCTGGTTCAGGTGGCTCAAGTTGAGCTGCGTTCAGATATTAGTGATGTTCGTCAAGTGGCACGCGACAAAGGCGACCGCATGGTTTTGGTTTATGAAGATGATCCTTCCATCGTTGTGGGCGTGATATATGTGTTTGACGTTTTAAGTAAGGATCGTGAGAATGGACCGCTGAATGACTTTCTTAAAGCGCCGCTTTTTATATCCGAGAAAATGCCGCTTGAAGAAGCTTTTCAGCTTTTGAAGCGTAAACGACAATCATTTGCGCTTGTAACCGATGATCAATACGAAGTCGTAGGCGTCGCAACCGTTGAAAATTTACTTCTTGGAAAACAAGCATGAAAATAAAACGCTTTTTAGTGATTCTTAGTTTGATCGCCTTTTGCGCTCAGTCTGCTTTTGCTTATACGGATCGTGTGGATGCCAAGCCGCATGAGATTTATGATGCCGCAAAAATTAGTTTTGAAAAAGAGGGAATTTACAAACAAGACCCCGCGCATCTCACACTGACAACGCGTTGGATTTATTCTCGTATCAGAAGATCTCGAAATCGCCCGTTTATTCCAATTCAATTGAAAGAAAATGTGGATATCCGCTCTCAGATGGAAATTAAAATTGAAGAGCAAAAGAATTATACGGAAGTTTCGATTCAAGGGCGGTTTGAGGAAAAGGCAACGGGTGCGCCTCCGCAGCAGGCTTGGAAGAAAGCCTTAAGCTCTAAGGAGCTCTACTTTAAAGAGCGTGAAGCCTTTTTTAAAATTTTAAGCATTCTTGAAGCGCAGAGAAAATTATCCAACCCGCCCTCAACCCAACCAAGTTAGAGGTTTGCTCTAAAAACTGACAGCCCCTCATCTTAATTGAAATTTTCAATTAAGGTCCTTTCGTGGGTGCCGATAATTCTCCAGGCATCATGCAGGAGGTTTTCGGTTGAGAGTGATTGCAGTCGCAAATCAAAAGGGAGGTTGTGGTAAAACCACAACCAGCATTAACTTTTCCGCAGCGCTTGGCTTATTGCAAAAGCGAGTGTTGTTAGTCGATTTAGATCCCCAAGGTCATGTTGCTTGCGGACTCGGTATTCAACTGGCAGATGATCGTCCTTCGCTCTATGAGCTTTTAAGTCCTTTGCTTCCCGTGGTGACATCACTTGATGAAGTGATTGTGCCCGTTGACACTCACTTTGATGTCATCCCTTCGCGATCGAATTTGAGTTCTCTCGAAGAAGAGTTTCATTTTTTGCCGAATCAGCACGCCAGACTGCAATCTTTAGTTGAGCGGATTCGTCGTGATCGTCCTGGATATGATTTTCTTATTTTAGATTGCCCGCCTAACATTGGCGCTTTGACATGGAATGGCTTACACGCATGTGATGAGGTTTTGATTCCCGTTGAGCCGTCTTTCTTTTCTCTGCATGGACTTGGGAAAATCTCAGAAACATTACAAAAGGTCCAGGAGTACGGACGAAAGAAAGTGATCGTTCATGCGCTCATGACACTCTATGACCCTGAGATGACTTTAACACAAGAAATATGCGATGAAGTTCGCAATCACTTTGCCGGGGATATGCTAAAAACAAGGATTCATTGGGATGTTCAGCTGAAAGAAGCTGCGGCTGTGGGAAGAAGTATTATTCAGCATGCGCCTGATTCAAAAGCATTTCGGGATTACTTAAATTTAGCAGTCGAGTACTTAGAGCGCGACTGGGATCGAAAACTTCCAAAACGCGAATTAGGCTGGGATCAGGTTTGGAACCAGCACTATGGGCCGCGGGTCTTATCCGATGGCATTCTTTTTCAGTTTTTTAATCAAGGCGCGAGATCGGTAGAGGTTGCGGGAGATTTTAATCACTGGATCCCTGAACCGCTGCTGACAAGGGAGAATGGGCTTTGGCAGAAAGTGGTTTCAGTTAAGGATCGAAAGTTCCGATACAAGTACATCGTTGATGGGGAGTGGCAGGTTGACCCGCATCACGATGAAAAACGTGAAAACGAATTTGGCGGCATTGATTCTTACTTGGAGCTTCCGTGACCGAACGTATCAAACTTAAACGCGGGCTTTCTGATATCTCTCCTTTGTTTGCAAAAGAGCGTGTGACCACCATTTTGCCGCGGGCGCGAGTTGTTGCTCCTGAGCGTGTTTTCCCTTCCTCCGTTTTGCCGGAAGTCTATTTTATTTGGAGTGCTGATGAAGAGGGTGATGCGCACTTTTTAAATAACTTTTTTGCCTCAAAAATGGTTGCACCTAACTCAACAGCACTTTTGATGACATTAAGTGATAAGGATATGCCCGTTGAAAAGCACTCAAAGTTTGAATCTTGGAATAAGTCGCTGCATCGGATTCAGTTGCCGGTGAATCGCGTTCAGGAAGCTTTCGATCAAGCGAAATGCGATTCAGCTCACGACAGTCATTTTTCAGAAAGCCAAATATTTTTAGAAATGAGCGCAAGTTTGCTTGCTTCTCGACCTGAATTGGTTCGGATTCTTGATCATTTCGTTTTGTTTTTAAAGCCGCAGGTTGAGTCGGTGACTGAAACTTATCGAAAATTAAAGCGTTTTGCCGCGCTCGGTATGGCGGCGGAGGTAACTATTTTATTTGATGCAGATGACGCCGGTGGATTGCCAGCGCGTCTTTATGAGCTTTTTTCAGAGTTTGTTTCACAAAGACTGAGTCTGTCAGTGAACTACTTGGGGACATTGCATTTGAGTCGGGGCGGCGAAGGTTTGCGGCAAGATATTCGCTGGGAGAGCTGGACCGCTGCACGAGGTCGTCGAGTAGAGACTGTTGAAAAGATGAGTTTTTTGAATTGGGTGAATCAATTGAATCGAGAAGAGGTTTGCAGATGAAAACAGCGGTGATTGTTGATTTTGATACACGGCGAGTTCTGTTTCAGAAAATCGTTGAGTCTTTGCGGATTTTACCTTTCAATGAAGAATGGGATCTCAATTGGGGTGAGCCTTTTCTAGCGGTGACACGCGACAGGCGCGTTTGGGTGAGAATTTTTTATGAAGAATCCATGCCTGTTTCTGTTGAAAAGTTAAAGCATGAAATCGAACGGTTAAAACCCCATTTGTCCCAAGGTGGTGAAATATGCGTCTGCCTTCCCAAAAACTCACAGCTTGGAATCGCGGACTTGCCGATGGGCGCAGAGGTTCCCGTTCGTTTATGGAATTATTCACATTTGTCCGGAGGTGAAGTCACTTCCGATGAGTTAATAAAAAAGAAGCCACCCATCGTTTTGACTCTGAATAAGACCATCCAGGTTGAATCGGCGGCCTCACAGACAAGCGCAAGTGACCGGCTCTCCTCCGAAGAGGTTCGAGAGTTAGCCGAGATGGGCTTAGCTCTCAAGCGGTTTCATTTGAAGTTAGCTTCGTAAATGTCTGAGTTACGGCTTGATTGAGCTGAGCATCTCCACTATAATTCGACCCCATGAATTCAATATTTGACCACTTAGATACGATTAAAAAGTCACAGGCCTGTGACTCGAGAATTTATTTAATTAAGGGTGAGCTCGAAGAAATCCCTCAAGAAAAGCAAGCCATTAAGGCCGAACTTCAGTCTCACCAAGCTTCTTTGCATACCCTTGAGCAATCGCTTAAAGATTTTCAGCTCAAACAAAAAAATAAAGAGGGTGAGCTCGCCCAAAAAGAAAATGAAATTAAAAAGTTTGACGGACAGCTTGCTCAGGTTAAAACCAACAAAGAATATGGTTCAATTAAGCAAGAAATTGCTTCTTTGCAGGCAGATAACTCCTTGATCGAAGAGGAGATTCTTAAGCTGATGGATGCCGTTGAAGCTGCCTCGCGCGAATTGAAAACTGAAAAAGTCAGACTTGAGCAAGTGGCCAAGGAATATCAGAAAAGAGAACAAGATGTTCATGCTCAAGAAAGTGCATTGAAGTCTGAAGTTGAAAATTTAAAGAAAGAGCGCGAGGCTCTCGTTGCTGCGTTGCCAGGTCCAATCGCGCTCATGTACGGCCAGATTGCTAATCATAAACAGGGTATTGTTCTTGCCCCGATTCAAGCCGGAGTGTGCGGGGCTTGTAAGTTGAGTTTGCGCGCACAGGTGATCAACGAAGTTCAGATGGCACAAACAGTTGTTACTTGCGACAATTGCTCTCGTATTCTCTACATCGAAAAAGTCTAATTTCTTCTCTTCTTTTTTAAGCAGCTCTTTTCTCGCGAGTTGTGTGTAAATACCAATCCTTTTTGTCGCTTTGCCCAATCAACTCCCGGTGCTAGGAGATCACTCCTAGCACCGGGAGTTTCTCTTTGGTTTAAGTCAATATCCTCCACGAGCCGTGATTATCTTTTTAATCCAAATCCATTTAACGACTATTCCTAGTGGTTACCTGACAGGTGAACTACTATTTTTGAATCTTTTTTAAAAAAAAATACAAAAATACTAAAAAAGTTTGACACACATATGGCCGATCCCTATACTGCAGCAAGAAAGTGGTGGGAAGTGGAGGGAAGTGGAGTGATAAAGTTAATGAAGCAGATAATCAAAAAGGCGGATACCGATGTTCTACGGTGAATACGAACACGCCCTGGATGCCAAGAGCCGCGTCATTATCCCTGCGCGCTTTCGCGAGATTTTCAAAGAACGTTATGTTGAAAGATTTTTTATTACCCGCGGTCTAGATCAATGTTTGTTTCTCTTCACCGAAGAATCCTGGAAAAGCGTTGAAAAGAAATTTAGCGACATGCCTTTCACGCGCGGTGAATCCCGCAGCTTTAACCGTTTGCTTTTCTCAGGTGCTACGGATGCGATTTGTGATAAGCAGGGACGCATTTTGATTCCTGATTATTTAAAGACATTTGCGGAGATCAAGGCGGAAGTCATGATTATTGGTGTTTCAAGCCGCATTGAAATTTGGGCCAAAGATAAATGGCAAGACTTTTTGAAAAATAATAGCGGGCAATTTGAAGAGCTCGGTGAAAAATTAATTCTGGACTCATCCCAATCATCCAACAACCCTAAGGAGGGTTAATATGGCAACTCAAAATAAAACAACAGTTCGCTGGGGCGTCGATGTTCTTAAGTGTGAAGGAGATCTCAGTGCGATCGAGATGACTCGCATGAAAGGCCGTATGAACCGCCTTCTTAATCGTAATCATAAAAAATGGGTTCTTGATATGGGTTCAACACAACGTGTGGAACTTGCCGGTATCGGAATTTTGGTCGACCGCCTGCGTCATGTTCGCGAGCACAAAGGTGACATTAAAATTTGCAACCTTCGTCCCGAAGTCGAAAAGACTTTGCGCATGATTGGCGTGGGTGCTTTGATTGAGTCTTATTCGTCAGAAGAAGAGGCTCTTCGTAGCTTTGCAGCATAAGCCGGTCCTTTTTGAGGAGACGCTCCGCTATTTAGAGTTGCAGCCCGGGATGGTGGTTGTCGACGGAACATTGGGCGGAGGTGGGCATGCTGAGGCGATGTTGGAGATCATTGGTCCCGAAGGAACTTTGGTTGGCTTTGACAGGGATGAAGAAGCGATTAAGCGTTGCCAGGATAGGTTTAAGGACCGGAAGAATGTTCATGTTGTTCATGCAAACTTTCGAAGTATGGATCAGGCCTTGAGAGATCTCAATATTTCGCAAGTAAATGCCGTTTTATTAGATATAGGAATCTCCTCCTTTCAGATTGACGAAGCGGAGCGGGGATTCAGCTTCCAAAAGGAAGGGCCGCTTGACATGAGAATGAATAAGAGAGAAGGACCCACAGCTGCGGATTTGGTGAACACACTGCCTTCGAAGGAACTCGATCGAATTCTCTTTGAATGGGGTGAAGAGCGTTCAGCGCGCAAGATTACGCGAGTCATTTGTGATCGTCGATCCAAGAAAAGATTTGAAACGACACTTGATTTAGCGCAGACAATCGAAAAAATTGTTCCTCGCCACGGCCGGCTTCATCCTGCAACACGAACATTTCAAGGTTTACGGATTGCTGTGAACGATGAACTCGGTGCGTTGGAAGATGGCCTCCGCTTTGGATTTGAAAGTTTAGCCTCGGGCGGAAAAATGGCCGTGATTAGTTTTCATTCTCTTGAAGAGCGTATTGTAAAAAATTATTTTCGTGATAAGATGCGATCCGGTGATGGTTTATTAATTAATAAAAAACCGATTACACCCACAGTTGATGAAGTTCGACTTAACTCGCGCTCACGGAGCGCAAAACTGCGAGTCATAGAAAAAAGATGAGAGGCACGGGAAGAATTATTCTTGGGATTTTTGGCTGTTGCGCACTTGTCATGTTTTACGTGCACCTGCAAGTGGGAACTTTTTTGGCTTCTTACGAAATTGATCGCGCCGCATCAAAGATTTATTCTTCTAGCGAACAGTTGCGCAAATTAAAGTTTGAGGTTGAGCAATTTAAGGCTCCGCGCCTGCTTGAAGGCCAAGTTCGCCGATACCAAATGAAACTTGAAATTCCCAAAATGGTTTATCGTGTTCCACGCTCATTCGATGAGATTCAAAATGATTCTGTGACTCTTCAAGCAACCACGCAAGCTGCAGGCGCACCGCAGTTTTTACGGCAAGTTTTTAATGGTTGGATTCAGGTCGCCCACGCCAAGAACGATACTTCCGAAACGTAATCAT
>Ga0163150_10001901_pt1 | contig 33868 bp, 31 predicted proteins | sample OliLakLV19P2IB_FD_148628 | JGI IMG/M metagenome (GOLD analysis project Ga0163150, IMG submission 148628) | Freshwater microbial mat bacterial communities from Lake Vanda, McMurdo Dry Valleys, Antarctica - Oligotrophic Lake LV.19.P2.IB | ecosystem: Environmental > Aquatic > Freshwater > Lake >...
CCGCACGGTAGATGGGGTGCGCTCGTTTCCTGGCTGTGACCGTATGAGTCAAGAGGTGCTGTCCGGCGCGCGAGCGCCGGCCATGCACGGATAGCAGGTGGAGCAACGGACCGTTGTTCGCCACGCCAGGAAGACGTTTTACAGAAACTCGGGGACGGAGCCGGAAGGGAAAAAGAAGAGGAAGCTTTTAAGAAAAGAAAAAAAGGCCTTCGCGCGTCACGCCGTGCTTGACACTACTCATAGCAGGGCGACGTCACTCCGTGCGCGCCGGTTCCAATCTTCCATCTTCAATCTGCTCTCTTCTTTTGGAAGATTTCCGCGTTTCAGGTTTTTTAGAATGGGTAGCACAGGCGACTCGCCTGTCCTGGCGGGCGCCTCGCCCGGCACATTCCAATTTCCACGGTAGGGCGACGTCACTCCGTGCGCGCCGTCCCGCCTATTTCAGCCTTTCAACTTTTTCAGAATGGGTAGCACAGGCGACTCGCCTGTCCTGGCGGGCGCCTCGCCCGGCACATTCCAATTTCCACGGTAGGGCGACGTCACTCCGTGCGCGCCGTCCCGCCTATTTCAGCTTTTTCCTTTGTCAGCCTTTCAGCCTTTGGTCCCGTGGTCCTGTTGTCCCGATGTCAGTTCCGTTTTTGGAAAAGTCCCGTGGTCCCGTCGTCCCATGGTCCCGTCGTCCTAGTTCCTCTTTTTAGAACGCCCTTCCCAGATCCGGTTCCGAGATTAACCCTTCTCCTATGGATACGTTGACCATCCAGATACCCGAGTCCGTCTTGCTCCAGACCGGAGCCTCCCGCGAATCCCTGCAACAGGAGGGGACTTTTTGGCTGGCCCTCCGTTTTTTCCAGAGCGGTCGGCTCACCTCCGGTCAGGCGGCGGCCATGTGTGGTCTGAACCGCGTGGATTTTCTGTTCGAGGCTGGACGGAACGGCGTGCCAGCGGCCGATCTCGACGGAGACGAACTGAGTCGGGAAATGGGGGCGGCACTTGTCCGGTGAACTTCCGCGCAGCGTGGTCTGCAATTGTGGGCCATCAGCGTGGCCGCCGGTCAGTAGTCAGCTTTTGCTTCCGTGATTTTTACGGTCTGCTTTTGAATTGGGTCCTGACGCGCCGGCTTCCATCTCCCAGCTTGCGCCACCGCCCACCGCCCGCTTTCCCCTTTGCCACGGAAATTTGCGGGTGATAAACTTTTCGCATGAGCACACTGCTCGAAATTGAAGCCGCCTCCGAGGCGTTGCCGCCGGAACAGCAGGAAGAACTGGTCCGCTTCCTCACCGCCCGGCTTCGTCCCACCGGGGAACCCGTGCGCCAGGCCCGGCTCGTGCCAGGTGTCGCCGGCACCCTGCTGCTGGAAGCGCCACCCGGTGCCCCCCCCATGACCACCGAAGCGATCAAACAACTGCTCGAGGATTTCCCGTGACCGTCTGGTTGCTCGACGTGAACGTGCTCCTCGGTTGCGGCTGGAAAAGCCACACCGATCACCCGGATTTACTCGCCTGGCTGTTGCAAGTCCCCGACTGGGCCACCTGTCCCCTCACCGAATCGGCCTTCATGCGAATCAGCATGACCACCGCCTATCAGGCGACTTTTGACGACACCCGGAAATCGCTCGCGACATTGCGCGCCCTCCGCGGCCACCGTTTCCTGCCCGATGACGTGAACGCCGCCTTGCTGCCGGTTCTGACCAGCTACAAAGACACCACCGATGCACATCTCGTGACCCTGGCAAAACGGCACGCGTTCAAGCTGGCCACGCTGGATGCGACCCTGCTGGGAAAACCGTGGGCCGTCGGAGTGGCCGAGAAGCCCTTGCTGCCATCATTCAAACTCTGACCCACTGATGAACCGCCTACCGGCTTCCGTCCACCGGTCCCGCAGTCCCATTTCCGCTTTCTGCTTTCCCAATTTCTGTTTTTGAGAACAGTCCCATCGTCCCTCAGTCCCATGGTCCGCTTTCCCAAATTTTCCACGGTAGGGCGACGTCACTCCGTGCGCGCCGTCCCGCCTATTTCAGCCTTTCAACTTTTTCAGAATGGGTAGCACAGGCGACTCGCCTGTCCTGGCGGGCGACTCGCCCGGCACATTCCCGATTTCTGCTTTTAAGAAGATTCCCGCTTTTCCGACCGCCCCTTTCATCACCACCAAACCCGGAAAGGCTTGGAGCAGAAACTGACACCTCGTGAAAATCCCGACGCTTTACCTCGATACTTCCGTGCTGGGCGGCTGCTTCGATGACGAATTCGAGAAGGCCACCCGCGACTTATGGCGTCAAATGGGAGCAGGCCGTTTTCAATTCTTTACCTCGCTCGTTACGGTAAACGAACTCACCGAGGCTCCGGAGCGAGTTCGTGAACTCATGATCGATACCTTTGGTTCCCAGAACATTCTTGATGTGACCGCGGAAATCGAGCAACTCGCCGCTGCCTACATGACGCAGGCCATCCTGCCCCCGAAGTACAGCGATGACGCGCGCCACGTCGCTGTCTGCACCGTGGCCAGAATTGATTATCTGGTGAGTTGGAACTTCCGACACCTGGTCAACGTGGAACGCGAGAAGGGGTTTAATGCCGTGAACCTCTTGCAAGGCTATTCCACGGTGCGTATCGTTAACCCGTTGGAGTTGATCTATGGAGACCAAGCAGAAGACGTTTGATGCCGTGGCCGAATCTCGCCAATGGCGCGAGGTGGCCAGTCACCGATTGGACGCCATGCCCCCCGCCCAGCGGTTGGCCTATTTCAAGGAAGTCGGCGAGCGGTATCGGGCGAAGATTCGTCTTCTCCGAAACACGTCTGTCCTTGCTCCTTCTTGACTACGGCCCGGCGGTCCCGTGGTCTTGTTTCCACTTTCAACTTTCTGTTTTCTGCTTTTGAAATTTCAGCATTTCAGCATTTCAGCATTTCAGCTTTTTCAGAATGGGTAGCACAGGCGACTCGCCTGTCCTGGCGGGCGACTCGCCCGGCACATTCCAATTCCCACGGTAGGGCGACGTCACTCCGTGCGCGCCGTCCCACCTATTTCCGCGTTTCAGCGTTTCAGCCTTTTCCTCTGTCAGTATTTCCACTTTTCCCCTTTCCCCCTCCACGGTTTCTCCGCACTCTCCCGCGACTCCGGGGCAAATGGGACATCCAAAACCACCGCACCGGTCAGCGTGCGGTCCTGACCCGGACCGGGATTTCTCCCGCGACGAGTCGTTTCCCCACGCTGCCAGACATGAATACGGCCTCCAGCCACCGTCGCAGGTCTTGCTGTTCTCCACGGCAAACGGCCAAGGGCGGCAGCGTTTCTAAAATCCTGGAAGGCTGAACTGCTGAAATCAAGACCCGCGCTCGCTTGGGGTGCAGCTTGTCACTGTTGCTGCCCAGCCGCGAAGCGGCCCAGGAAATTAGCCAGATACGAAGTGTCTGGTTGGAGATTCGACACTGGGCGCGTCCTGAAAGGACGCTGGAGTTCCGCCGTCCCGCCGGGACGGAAACACTTTCCAGCCGCCCACCCGGCACTTCGTGCCTGGCTAATTTCCTGCGGTCGCTCCGCGACCAAAAGCCATCGCCGAGGCTCAACGACCACAATGGCAAGGGCGTGTTGCCCAAATGGAAAGGAGTCGCGGACAGCCATGTCCGCAGTTTTTCCATGGGATGATTTCGGCCTGATGGCGCATGGAGCAACCACGGCGGACATGGCTGTCCGCCGCTCCGGCGATTTGGGCAACACTCCCTTGACCCCCGCACCGGGATCGGCGCGCGGCTCTCCCGAGCCGCAGCGTGTGGATCAGTCGTGGCTGCTGCGGCTCTGGAGAGCCGCGCGCCGCGCCGGCAAGATGCACCCGCTCGCCTGCTCCAACGCCCTTTCAGCCTTTCAGCCTTTCAACTTTTTCAGAACGGGTAGCACAGGCGCCTCGCCTGTCCTGGCGGGCGACTCGCCCGGCCCATTCCAGTTTCGACTTTTCAGCCTTTCAGAATTTCAGTTTTCAGCGTTTCAGCCTGTCGTCCCAAAGTCCCGTGGTCTTGTTGTCCCGCTCTAATTTTTGTCATGAAATCGGACGAATTTTGGGTTCCTGTCTCATTTAGCAAACTGGCTCGGGCTTTCGCTCGACCAGCGGAGAGGGTTAGCTCATCAACAAAATGAATTCGCTTACCAAACGCGTGGTTTTGTTAAGTAACGGAAGGATTCAGTTAACCTTCGGAAGCTCTCCGATAACCTGCGCAAGCCTTCCGATAACCTGCTGAAGCTCTCTCTTAACCTGCTGAAGCTCTCGGATAACCTGCTGAAGGACTCTGAAACTTGCAAAACCTCTCCGCTAACCTGCGTAGCCTCTCCGCTAACTTGCCGAGGCTCTCAGCTAACTTGCGTAAGCTTTCCGATAACCTGCTGAAGCCTTACGATAACCTGCTGAAGCTCTCGGATAACTTGCGGAACGCTTCCTCAAAGCAGCGCCGCCTCTCGGTCAAGTAACCGAAGACCGTCCCCAATCAGCGGAAAACTCGCGCAAGGCGACTGATAACTTAGACGTGCTTCACCCACCTTCAGAATCGCGATTCCTGGGTTCTGCCAAGGCGAATCCAAAAGATGACCTCGTGCTCCCTAAATTCGGAAACCTCTATTCCATGAATCTGCATCGGCCTACCACCTTTGCGCGCCCCATTTCAGGCTTTTAGCCATTCAGCTTTCCGTTTTCAGGTTTTATAGAATGGGTAGCACAGGCGACTCGCCTGTCCTGGCGGGCGACTCGCCCGGCACATTCCAGTTTAGACCTTTCAGCTTTCCAGCTTTTCAGCTTTTCAGAACATGTGTGGTCTAGCCGCCATTTTCGCCTATAGCCCCGACGCCCCAGGCGTCGATCCCGACGAACTGCTCGCCATTCGCGACCGCATGACAACTCGCGGACCGGACGGGGCCGGGGAATGGATTTCTCCAGACGGTCGTGTGGGATTGGCCCATCGCCGCCTCTCGATTATCGATCTCTCGGACGCCGGCGCGCAGCCCATGTGGAATTCAGAACGCACGCTCTGCATTACCTTCAACGGCGAAATTTACAATTACCAAGCCCTTCGCACTTCACTCTCGGCTCTTGGCTATTCGTTCCATTCCGGCAGCGATACCGAGGTGCTCCTCCATCTCTACGCCCAGAAGGGCGCGGACATGGTCCATGACCTGCGCGGCATGTTCGCCTTCGCCATCTGGGATGCCCCCCGCCGCAGCCTCTTCTGCGCCCGCGACCCCTTCGGCATCAAGCCGCTCTACTACGCCGACGACGGCCGCACCATCCGCGTGGCTTCCCAAGTCAAGGCCCTGCTCCAGAGCCGGCACATAGATACCGCACCGGAACCCGCCGGCCACGTCGGGTTTTTTCTCTGGGGCAGCATTCCCGAACCATTCACTCTCTATCGCGGCATCCGCGCGCTCCCCGCCGGCCACACCCTGACGATCTCTCAACTATCAACTCTCAACCATCAACCAAAGAGCTTCTGCTCCATCCCCGAACTCCTGGGGAGCACACGCGCCTCGCGTGTTCCGTCAGGCGCCTCGCCGGACGATTCAGATCTCAACCCTCAACCCTCAACCCTCAACGCACAGGCATTGCTTCGCGACTCCCTCCGCGATTCCGTTCGCCACCACCTCATCGCCGACGTTCCCGTTGGCATCTTCCTCTCCGCCGGATTGGACTCCTCCACCCTCACCGCGCTCGTCAGTGAAATTCACCCCCACGTCCGCACCGTCACGCTGGGCTTCGAGGAATATCGCGGCACCGAAAACGACGAAGTGCCCCTCGCGGAAGCCGTCGCCCGCCAGTACGGGACGCAACACCAAACCGTTTGGATCACCCGCGCGGACTTCGAGCGCGAAACGGCGCACCTGTTCGAAGCCATGGACCAGCCGTCCATTGATGGCGTGAACACCTACTTCGTCAGCCTCGCCGCCCGCCGGGCCGGCCTGAAAGTGGTCCTCTCGGGCCTGGGTGGCGACGAGATTTTCGGCGGCTACCCCAGCTTTCGCGACGTGCCCCGCTCAGTTTCAGCCCTTCGCCCTTTCCGCTTTTTGTTGGGTGGCACAGGCGACTCGCCTGTCGTGGCGGGCGACTCGCCCGGCACTTCCTCGCTTTTGGCCCGCGGCTTCCGCGTCGTATCCGCGCCTTTCTTGAAACGCTTCACCTCCCCCAAATACGCCGGCCTGCTCGAATACGGCGGCACCTACGGCGGAGCCTACCTGCTCCGTCGCGGCATGTTCATGCCTTGGGAACTGCCCGAATTCCTTGACCCCGACCTCGTCCGCGAAGGCTGGCAACGCCTCAACACCCTCGCCGCACTGAACGCCACTTCCGACCTCCGTCCTCTGTCCTCCGGTTCTGGGAGCACAGGCGCCTCGCCTGTCCTGGCGGGCGCCTCGCCCGGCAGTTCGCTGACTTCTGCCCTCTCCCCTCTGTCCTCTGGTTCGGGGAGCACAGGCGCCTCGCCTGTCCTGGCGGGCGCCTCGCCCGGCAGTTCAGACCGCCCCGTAGTCCCGTCATCCCGTCCACCGTCCACCGACGCACTGCCCTCAGACCGCCTCCGCGTCTCCGCCCTCGAACTCACCTGGTACATGCGGAATCAACTCCTGCGCGACTCCGATTGGGCCGGCATGGCCCACTCCCTCGAAATACGCGTTCCATTGGTTGACGTGACTTTGCTCCGTGCCCTTAGCCCTTTGCTCCACTCCGCCGCTCCCCCCACCAAGCTGGACATGGCGCGCTCTGCCCTCTGCCCTCTGCCCTCTGCGGTTCTGCACCGTCCCAAGACCGGTTTTCAAACCCCCATCCGCGACTGGCTCCTGCAAACCTCTCAACACTCGACACTCAACGCTCAACCGTCCACGCAGTTGCGAGGATTGCGCGGCTGGGCGCATGAAGTTTATTCCCGCTTCAATTTGGAGTGCGGTGACTCGTCACCGCTTTCTGCTTCCCGCTCCAGGCTCCGGTCTCCGCAAGTCCCCAATTCCGCTCCAAACTCGAAACTCGAAACTCGCGCGGGGAGCGCTGGTGCCTCGCCAGCACCTTTCGGCACCCCGCCGAAAGTTACCGCCCCTCAACCCTCAACTCTCAAGTCTCAACTCCCGACCCGTTCCGACCTCCGCATTCTCGTTCTTCTCAGCGACGGCTTCGGCGGCTTTGGTGGAATTGCAAAGTTCAATCGCGATCTGCTCACGGCACTCTGTTCCTATCCGCGCACGACCGAAGTCATCGCTCTCCCTCGTTTGATGCCCCATGATCCCGGCATCCTTCCCCAAAAACTCACGCATGACATCTCGGGCTTGGGCGGAAAGCTCAACTTCGTCCGCACCGCCATCAAAGCCGCGCGCCGCCTCCGACCTTCTCGTCGTCCGGCTTCCGATCTGTGTTCTCTGACCCCCGGTCCGCTGATTTTCTGTGGTCACATCAACCTGTTGCCGGCGGCGTTGCTTGCCAAAAAAATCTGTGGCGGTTCTGTGCATCTCGTCATTCACGGAATTGATGCGTGGCAGCCAACACGAAACCCGCTGACGAATGCGTGTGTTCGCCGCATCGACGGGTTTATTTCGGTAAGCAACGTCACAAAACAGCGCTTCCTCGGCTGGTCTGGCTTGCGCCCGGAACAGGGACAAATTCTTCCCAACTGCGTCGATCTGTCGGCTTTCACGCCGGGCGCGAAATCGGATGACTTGCTCGCCCGCTACGCCCTGGCTGGCCGCAAAGTCATCATGACCCTCGGCCGCCTGGCATCGGAGGAACGCTACAAAGGATTCGATGAAGTATTGGAAGTGCTGCCGCGCCTCGTCATCGAAATCCCCGGCCTCTGCTATCTCATCTGCGGTGACGGACCGGATCGCGTTCGTTTGGTGGAGAAAGCCAAATCCCTCGGCTGCGAAGTTCGTGATTTCAGCGCAGGCGTTTCCTCTCCGCCTCGCTCGGGGAGTGGGACAAAGGGGGTGGTGTCGAAGCCCTCTCAACCCTCAACTTTCAACTCTCAACCTTCAACTCCACTCGTCATCTTCGCCGGCCGCATTTCCGACGCTGAAAAAGCCGATCACTACCGCCTCGCAGACGTGTACGTGATGCCCAGTTCCGGCGAAGGTTTTGGGATTGTTTACTTGGAGGCCTTGGCGTGCGGCATTCCCGTCATCGGCAGCAAAGTTGACGGGAGCCGTGAAGCGCTCATGGAAGGCAAATTGGGTAAGTTAGTTGATCCGCGAAATTGCGACGAAATCGTTTCCGCAGTTTTGGACGCGCTCACCAAGGAGCGCGCCCCCTCGCCACACCCAACGGGTGAAGGTGTTGACTATTTTTCCTTCAACCGCTTTGAAAGCCGCCTCCATAAGATCGTGAACACATTTTCTGGTTTTGAAGGCGTCCGGGAGCAAAGCGAATCAAACTCTGAAAACCGGCGGCTATTTCAGCCTTAGAAACGTGACTGAAGTTATCCTCCCGACACGGAAGGCACGAATCGCGATCCTGACTTCGGGACGTTTTCACGTCTGTGATCTTGCCAGAGAATTGTGTGCCCTCGGTCATCAGGTTGATTTTTATTCGTGCGTTCCGAAATCACGAACCCGGAAGTTTCAGCTTCCGGACTCTTGCAACCGGTCCTTGTTGTGGGCCGTGGCTCCGCTGTTCTTTCTGATGCGTTTCGCGCACGGCAAAGGCTGGCATTCCGTAGCGGAACATTTGTTCACCGAAGCATTGGATCGTGTGGCTGCGCGAGTGATTGCTCCTTGCGACGTTTTCATCGGGATGTCGGGCATGAGCACGATTAGTGCGCGAATGGCACGGCGAAAGTACGGTGCTCAAGTCTGGATCGAGCGAGGAAGCCGCCATATCCTCTCGCAAAAGGAGATTCTGGAGAACATGCCTGGCGCCGCCCATCGCCCAAAACCGGTATCCGACTTCGCAGTGCGGCGTGAATTGGCGGACTACGCAGTGGCGGATACCATCGTTGTCCCCTCTCTTCATGTCGAACGCAGTTTCCTCGAAAGGGGAACAAATCCTGTTCGGCTTTTCCGAAATCCCTATGGTGTCGATTTAACCATGTTCCCGGCAACTCCGGCTCCTCGCGGCGAAGTGCCGACCATCATTACAGCCGGAGCCTGGTCTTTGCGAAAAGGTTGCGATGTTCTGGTTCAGGCCTGGAAATCACTCAATGCAGTTCGTTTGATTCATGTTGGTCCGGTGTTGGATGCCCCTTTGCCTGAACACCCCGATTTTGAACACCACGACACCGTTCCCATGTGGCAATTGAAGGAGTTTTATGCGCAGGCCCATGTCTTCGTTCTGGCGTCGAGGGAAGAAGGATTGGCCTTGGTTCAGGCTCAGGCCTTGGCGTGTGGACTCAGGCTGGTTTGCACTGATCGAACCGGCGGTGAAGATTTGAAAGAGTTTTTGCATGATCCCGCGCTTGTTACCGTTGTGCCCTCAGACAATTGGCAGGCACTCGCCGAAGCCTTGAAAGCTGCCCTCAATTCGGCCTCCCGAGGCGGTGAGTTGCGTGACTTGCTCGGGGCAACACGGGCCACGTTGTCCTGGCGGGCCTACGGTGAACGATATGCTCGCGAGCTTGAAACACGTATTTCGCGGCACTGCTTTGAACCAGCTGTTGCGGGCAAAGGCAAAGGGGAGCAGTAAGCGCGCTAGCATAAAACGACATGTTTCGCTCCCTTCTCCAAAATAGTATTTTCCGTGCCTATGGAACGAGTCTGTTCGGGGTCTTTTCGGGTCTGCTCACCAACCTATGGCTGCTCCGCGAGATTACTCAAGTGATTCCAGTGCATGACTTCGGGATTTACGCCTTCGTCCTGCAAATCTCGGCTTATCTGGCGATACTTCAGCTCGGCCTTGATTTCGCCGCTTCACGACAAATCGCAGAGTCGCTCGGTCGGAAAGATGAGGCCGGGGCCAGCCGCGCCTTCTCCTATCTGCTGCGCTTCAATTACAAGGTCGTTTTGGCCGCGTTTGTGGCGGTTCTGACCTTGAGTGCCTTGCTGTGGAAGGGTTTGATCTTCCAACACTCCATTGATGAGTCTTCCGCGAAACTGGCCGGCTTGGTGGCGCTGGTGGCCGGCACCTCCCAGGTCATCACCTTTTTGACGCGCCCGTATTCCGCTGCGCTAATTGGTTCGCAATTTCAAGCCACTGTAAACATTTGCACGGTGGTCCGCACCCTCGGCACCACCTTGTTGGCCTTCGTCTTTCTGAAGGCAGGGTTCTATGTCCTGTGTGTGCCGGCGGCGGAAGTGGTCATCCAATCGGCTAATCTTTTTGCGCTGCGTCTACTGGCGAACCGGAAATGCCGCTGGAAAAATGCGCCGCCCGATCCGAGGGAGGGCAAGCAGGTAATGGGTTCCATGTTGCGGTACGGTGGCCTGACTACGCTGGGCGGTTTTGCCTGGACGGTGGAAGCGGGCATGGATGTGCTGATCCTCGGGGTGGTTTCCAGTGCCAGTGTGGTGGCGGCCTACGTGCTCTGGTGGCGGTTCCCTCAGATGATCTTCGATCTCTGCTCCCGGCTGGCCTTTAGTGCGTTCCCACGATTCTCCCACAGTTTTGGGGTGTCGCATGAAGCCACGCGCGCGATTTTTAGCAAGGTGGCCTACGTGACCCTGGGCCTGGCCACACTGGGCATGGTGGGGATTAGTTACTGGCTTCAACCCTTTGTGCATCTCTGGATCGGGGCGGATTATCTTGGGGAACAAAGTGTGTATCTGGCCTTGGCAATGGGGTTGTTGGTCTGCCTGCGAACGTGCGGGAACTTGCTCGGCATGTTCTGGCTGGCGTCCGGTCGGGCCGAGTTCACGACGGCATTGGCCTGGGTTCAAGCAGTGTTGAAGCTGACGCTGGCTGTCTTACTGGTGCCGAGGTGGGGAATATTGGGGGTGGTTGTAGCGTCGTGTGCGGCCAGCTTGTTGCAGGTGGGAGCCATGGCCTGGCATTTGGTGCGCGAGAAACTACTCACGCTTGCCCTTGGCGGTCGTGCGCTTGCCTTTATAAGCCTCGCCATTCTCATATCCCTGTTGTCGTCCCACTGGTCGATTGCGGTTGGTTGGGTTGGGTTGATTGGGGGAGCCGTTGCGACCTGTGGGGTTTGGTTGGCAAGTTGGATGTTGATGGCTTGCACGGGAGAATTGCGCCAGCCACTCATCAAGGCTATCACGGAGATCGGGAAGCGGGTTGGGTTTCTGAAAGCGGCTTAGAACATGTATTCCCCGCCGGATTATTCTGCTTCAGAAAACTTTCTCAACCCACGTTTGAGACCTTGGACGGTGTTTCTGTATCTGCATCGCAAGCCGATCTTGGATGCGGTCAAGGAGGCGGCCCCTTTGTTACGGGGCAGACTCTTGGACGTTGGGTGCGGGAACAAGCCCTATGCCAGCATCCTCCAGTGCGGAGAGCATGTCGGTGTGGACGTGGCCAGTTCACCGCATCATCGCGAGCGGATGGACAAGATTTATGACGGGCGGAGCTTGCCGTTCAGTGACAGCGAATTTGACTCGCTGCTCTGCTCGGAAGTGCTGGAGCATTGCCAGGATCCGCAGTTGGTTGTCCGGGAGATGGCGCGCGTGCTCAAGCCCGGCGGGCATGCCTTGCTCACAGTGCCTATGGTGTTTCACCACCACGAAGAGCCCTGGGATTTCCAGCGGTTCACCCGGTATGGCATGGAGCATCTTGCCCGACAGGCCGGGCTGAATGTGGTATGGCTCAAACCCCGGGGTGGAATGTATGGCACCGCGCTTGCTCAAGTGTATTGTGCGGTCGGCTACACCTTATCCCGCCGGCCCTTCATTGATGTTCTGCTCTGGATGATGTGGCCCATTTCTCTCATCATTTTCCAATGGGACAAACGGAGAAAAAACACGCCCGTGATGTCGTTGGGGTGGCAAATGCTGGTCAGTAAATGAATTTGTTCGCATGACAACTGAAAAGAGACCTGACAACAAAGTTTTCGATGAACTCGGCCATATGCAGTATGATTACAATAAAAAATATTTTGCCACCGGCATGACCGGTTGGCATGCGGCCAGTTCCCAAATAATCGCGAGTTCGCTTGTCAAGCATATCGGGCCGCACCAATTCAAAAAGGGCCTAGATGTCGGATGTGGTAATGGGTTTTACGGGCGGCTCTTAAAAAATTATGCGGACGAATTATCCGGGATGGATATTGTCGATTGTCTGACGGATTCCCCTGATGAAGAAAGTTACGAGCGATTCATTTTGGCAAATGGGGATGAAGCAAAGCGGCTGACGGGACAATTCGATTTTATTTTTTGCAGCGAAGTCATTGAGCATGTGGAAAACGATCAGGAATTTTTCCAGAAATTACACCAAATGTTAGCTCCAGGCGGAGTCTTGTTTTTGACGACTACTACCTACCCATGTTATCTCCCAATTTACCTGACGCGGCATCCCCGCCAGTGGTCGGCAGGAGATATCGGCTGCTTCTTTCTGGGCTGGATGGGAAGCGAGCGACATCGGAAGCTATTTGTGGTGACGCTTTGGGAATGGACCAAGGGACATTATCATGGTTTTAGCAAGCGAATGATGCGAAACCTCGCAGTGCGCACAGGCTTTCAAGTTGAAGCTCTCGACTATTTTCATGCTGAGTCTATCATAGACACAAAATTTTTTCTTAATCCCTTCAGGAACCTTCCTTGCCGCAAGCTGCTTCTGCCGGTTTTGCGGCTCGGCGGTTATCTGGGTTCGGTGGTGAACTCATGCTGTTCGCGGTTTAATATTTACGGACGCAATGTTTATCTGGTGGCAAAAAAGCGCACGTGAGTTATGAGCATCGTGATCGCCATTGACAGCCCTGGATTGGGCGGCTCGGAAAAGGACCTGATCCGTCTGTTGGAGTCACTTCGGCTGAAAAATTATTCCGTCCTGCATGCGAGCAAAATTCACCCGGAACTGACCGCCTACTTTGCCAGCCATAACATTCCGACATTCAGTCACCCAGTGCGCAACTCCTGGCGGCATGCGGTGACTGGGATAATAGAAGCCCACCGCTGGCTGCGCCAATTTCCGGCCCACACTTTCATCGTTTGGTCGCATCACTGTGAAAGCCACCGTTGGTTGCAGCTGGCTTTGGCCATGAGTCGGAGGCGGTTCATTGTTTGCGAGCGATTTATTCCGAATACAGCCAGGGAGGCAGCAAACAGTTGGTCGCGCCGGCTGAACAAACATTTTGTGGCACGCCGCGCTTATCGTGTGGTGGTTTGCGGGCATGATCAGGGCAGGAGCTACCATGAGTTTTTTTGCTCGGGTTGTTCAAATATCCAAGTCATCCCCAACACGAGGGCTGTCGGCGACCTGCTTTTAAAAGTGCAGCAATTAAAGGCCGCTCGCGCCCGGTTGAGAGAAACTATGGGATTAGATGATGGCTATTTGGTGGTCTGCGTGGGCCGTTTGGCTGCACAAAAAGACCAAGCTACACTGATTCGTGCCATAGGTATGGCGGCTTCCGGGCGCAGGGGTAAAGCACATTTGGCTTTGGTGGGAGAGGGTGAGGATCAGGCAATGCTCCAAGAACTGGCACTAAAGGTTGCTCCAAAGCAAGTCACTTTCACCGGACAACAATGCGACCCGCTAGTATGGTTGGCGGCGGCGGATGTTTTTGCTTTGTCCAGCCTGTCGGAGGGGTTGCCGGGGGCGTTGATCGAGGCTTTGGCGGCGGGGTTGCCGTGCATCGCCACGGATATTCCCGGCAATCGCGAACTGGTGCGGCACGAGGAGACGGGATTGCTGGTGCCGCTGCAGGATGCGGTCGCGATGGCGGCGGCCCTCAACCGGTTGCTGGCGAACCCGGCGGAAGCACGCCGGTTGGGCGAGGCCGGTCACCGGCATGTGTTGGAAAACTATGATGAGGAGAGTGAATTCCAGGCTTGGCGAAAATTGTTCGTCGAAATTCATGGCTCATGAGACGAACCGAAGATTGCCTAAACTTTTTGACCTGATACAAAGTTAAAAATGACTTTATGAATATCACCGAGCGACTGAGCTATTTCGGTAGGTCCTTCTGGAATTACCGCCGCCCAGAGCGGAAAGTGTGCCCCAACTGCGGGCTTTCCGGTCCGCATGAAATAGTGGAGAAAAAGTATTTGGTGACGAGTCTGGCTGAATGTGCTCAGTGTCGGATCAGATTTAGAATTCCCACCGATGCGCCGGGCTTCAATGAGTCCTATTATCAGACAAAATATCATCAGGGTTTCACGACTGATTGCCCGGATGAGAATACTTTGGCGGAACTGAGGCGCACTGGCTTCAAAGGGCATGAGAAAGATTTCGCCCGTTTCATCCGGCTGATACGGCTGCTCAACGCCTCGCCCGACTTGCGGATTTGCGATTTCGGTTGTTCTTGGGGATATGGGGCGTGGCAGTTTGCCCAAGCCGGCTATGAGGTGGTTGGCTATGAGGTGAGCGAGCCGCGGAAGCGTTATGCGCAGGAAAAAATGGGCGTGCAGGTTTTGGAAAACTTGACCAGCCTGACCGGGACTTACGATGTATTCTTTTCAAGTCATGTGCTGGAGCATGTGCCTTCGGTGCGGGAGGTGTGGGCGCTGGCCTTGCAAATACTCAAACCGGGCGGGTTATTTATCGCCGCCACCCCCAATGGTAGTGAGGAATATCGCGCGGCCAACCCCGGACTTTACGCACAGACATGGGGGAAGGTGCATCCGAACATCATTGGGTGTCGGTTTTACGAAAAGCTCTTTGCTGACCATGCCTATCATCTCGACACAACGGAATGGGATTTCGATGCCATTGCAAAATGGGATAAAATCGGCCAGACGGTCGCGTCGCGAAATGGTGCGGAATTGCTCGCGATAGCCCAGAAGGGTGTTTAAGTTGAGATACATAAGCTGTGCTCCGAGCTTTGACTTTGTTATTTTTTGAAAGCAGCTACAAGGCAACATAGCAACCTGGCAAAATGAAATCGCTACTGGTGAAAATTTTCGGCTTTCCGGCCACCCTGCTTCACGGGGATACAACGGTGGTGGATCGGTGGCTATGGCTTCAGTCACGCCTACCGAAGCCAAGCACGGCAGAGACGCTGCTAGATGTCGGGTGTGGTAGCGGGGCTTTCAGCATAGGGGCCGCCAAACGCGGCTACCGAGTCATGGGATTGAGTTGGGATGAGCGAAACCAAACGATTGCGGGGCAAAGGGCGATCCTGTGCGGCGCACCGACTGCGGAATTTACCATCCAAGACGCCAGGACATTAGACCGGCGGCAAGAGTTGTTCGGTAAGTTTAATGTGGTAATCTGTCTGGAGTGCATTGAACACATCTTGGACGACCAAAAGTTGATGATGGATCTTTCGCGGTGTTTGAAGCCGAGCGGGCGGTTGTTGCTGACAACGCCTAACGAAAATTACCGGCCGATAAGTACAGGAGATAACGGACCGTGGTCGCTGGTGGAGGACGGGGGCCATGTGCGCCGAGGTTATACGGAGGAACGCCTGAAAGCGCTTTGCCAACAAGTGGGCTTGCAGTTCAAAGACTGCTCTTATTGCACGGGTTTCCTGAGCCAAAAGACAACCTGGCTTTGGCGAGCCCTGAGCGGATTGCATCCCAAGTTGGCGTGGCTCGGAATCTTGCTCCTGCGCCCGGTTCCAATCGTGATGGATTCTTGGCTTACGCGTTGGCTTAATTGGCCGGGATATTCGATCTGCTTGGAAGCGCGAAAGATATCGCGGTGATCAACGGACGACCTTTAATGAATTGCTTGTTTGTCATGTATGCTTGTGCCTTGGGTGATCCCCCGGCGCGGCAGGCGATGGCAGCTTTTCGGCGTGAGGGTTATCGGGTTCATCTGATCCAACTCGGGAGCGGTCAAGCCAATGGCGCGGGAAACGCACCGGTTGATGCGGTGCATACGGTCGCCCTGCCCGCGTGGTTAGGAAGCAGCAAGGCGCTTCACAACTGGCTGCGCTGGCGGGCGTTCACAAGGCGGGTTGCCAACTTGATTGCAGAGGTAAAGCCCGAGTTGGTGGTCACTGTAATGTTGCACGCGCTGGCGGCATTGCCCTGGAAATTGGCCCACAGGAACTCTTGCAAGCTGCTTTCCTGCATCTACGACATTCCCGCGTTGGAATTCTCGGGCAAACTGGACCGGCCCATCATTGCGGCGGGTTGGCGGCGCTTGGCTGAGGCCGATGTGGTTTGGGCGAGCGATATCCACAAAGCCCGCCTCGCCCGGGAAATCGGGAAACTGTCGGCGCTGCCGGTGGTTTGTCACAACTGCCCGACTCTCGATTATCTGCCCGAACCCACATGGCCGCGAGACGGATGGTTCCGAAGCGAACTTCGCAAGGCAGGCGCGACGATTGGAGAGAATGGCGGAAGTATTCTGCTCAGGGCGGGCGCGGTGGGCGAGTGCGGTGGAATTGAAGAAACATTGCAAGCGATGCGCGATCTGCCAGATAATTACCTCTTTGTGATGATGGGGCGTCCCTCGGAGTTTTACAAACAATGTCTGGTAGGCGAAATCGAAAAGCTGGGGCTGAGACGCCGAGCCTTTTTTTGGGACCATGCTTCAGATGATATTTGGAAGAAAGCTCTTCAAGGCGCAGACATTGGTCATTTGATTCAAGGTCCCTTTCCTCCGGGCCGAATGGAGCGCCTTTATGAATTGAATTCTAGCCTGTCGAACAATCGCCTGTTTCAGTATATGGCTGCTGGACTGCCGATATTGGCTTACGATGATCCCCGAATGGCTGATCTTTATCGTGAGATTCCATGTTTCAGTATAGTCCGCGTATCTCATTTAAAAATTGATATTAAAACGCTCTGGAAAGGGTTAGGGGAAAACACCGGTTTTCGTAAACAGCAAGGTATGGCTGCGCGAAAATGGCACGAATCCAAATACAACTGGGAATATCAGTTTGCTCCTATATTGAATCATTTCCTTGCAACTTGAACTTCTAGGCGATTTTAAATGAAAAACATAAATGTGAAACGTTGCATTCAAGAGGTGGCAGCCTCTCTTTCGCAAGAAGGAGACGCGGATTATTTCGCATCCCATACCTCTCGCTACGAGCACTGCATCCAATCCGTTGCGTCAGTAGCGGAACCCGCTGCTAGAATTTTAGACGTCGGCAGCCACTACCTCCACCAAGCGGCTGCTTTTCGAGCATTAGGGCATGAAGTGCATGCCTTAGACGTTCCTGAGTTTGCCGGATTACCGTTTGTCACGGAAAGAGCAAAACAATTCCGAATTCATCAACATGAATGTGCGAATCTTGTCCACGGGGAGTTTCTTCGGTTCCTGCCAGACAATTACTTTCAGGTTGTCCTCTTTTGTGAGATTCTCGAACACATCACATTCAATCCAATCGCCTTTTGGCACCGCATTTATCAACTAATGGTTCCCGGAGGCATTATTTACATAAGCACGCCCAATTCGATGCAATTTGTCAATATGGTAAGTGCAGTCAAGCGAATTATTATGGGAGACGGGATAGGAATCAGCCTGAGTGCAATTTTCGACACTGTTACATATGGTCACCATTGGAAAGAGTATTCAAAAAAAGAAATTGTAAATTATTTTGCAACGCTGTCGCCGGATTTTGAGGTCCAAACGACAGGTTACACCTACAGAAAGCACCCAAATCGCCAAATGAACTTTAAATCCTCAGTGCGGAATTTAGTTCGAGTACTAGGCAATAAGTCAGGACTTGGCGCTGAAGAAATTAAAGCAATCGTCCGCCTGCCACAAAAAACGTGTTGGTCTGCCGTGCCAAAACAATATGGAGATTAATAGTCCGACAAAAACAATTGTGAATCCGCAAGGAGCTGGGTATGTCCAATTCTCATCTCTAATTAAAACAATTTAACGTGTCTAAAAGAACTGAGTTTTTGGATCACCACTACAGGGACAAAGTATATCGGAATGCGGGGAATCCCGAGTTGCTTCAATTGATTCCATCAACAACGAAAACCGTTTTGGACATTGGTTGTGGCGCGGGTGATAATGCTCGACTTCTCAAAAGTCGTGGCTGTCACGTCACAGGCTGGACCGTTTCTAAGCCGGAGGCTATTGCCGCTAGAGAATGGTGCGATGAAATCCTGATCGGAGATGTTGAAGACGACTTTAGCTTGCTTGAAAGTCGACGATTTGACGCAATTCTGTTATCCCACATACTTGAGCATTTGAGCAGGCCGGATTTTTTGCTTTCACACTTGCAGACTAAACTTTCAGAAGGCGGGAAAATATTCGCCGCGATCCCCAATATGGCGTTCTGGAGGTTGCGAGTGCAACTCTTGATGGGAAATTGGGGCAGAACAGAAACCGGACCGTTTGATAAAACACATCTTCACTTTTGGAGCTTCAAATCAGCTCCGAGTCTCGCCAGACAGAGCGGTCTTGAACTTGAAATGCATTTGCCGGGAAGCCTTGCTTGTCCGCTTTGGCCGCTCCGTTCTTTAGCACCGCAATTATCCCGAGCCATTGACAAAGCACTTGGTCCTATCTTTCCAAATTTGTTCGCAATGCAAACTTTACTAGTTGTTAAACCCAAATCATGCGTGCAATAATACCAGGAGCAGCCGGTTTTATTGACTCCATGTGGCCGAAATACTCGCTAAAGGGCGACATTCGCAATGTCTATTGCCATTTTGCCAATTGCGAAAGGCCGCCAAAGCTCGAAGCCAAATTGTCTCCTTCTTGAAATCTTCATATGTCACTTTTAGTCGTTGTTAAAATCTAACGTCTCCTCGTTTCTTTGTGTTAATTTCTGTTGAGATGGCCAGATTACTGAGTGCGCTAATTCCGGACAGGCGAACCGGAATCAGGGCAAGAATCTGGAAAATGGCCGGAATTAAATGCGGTAGTAATGTTGGCTTCTATCCTGGAGTGGTTATTTTTTCGCCTAAAAATCTAAGCATTGGCAGCCAAGCATTCTTGAACTCACAAGTCTTTATTGATGCGACTTCCTCTATTGTTATTGGGGAACGCGTTATGATAGGTCCTCGCTGCACCTTAGTGACTGCAACACACAGTGTAGAAACACGTTTGAACCAGTCTGCATCGATTTCCATAGGGAATGACGTGTGGATAGGCGCTAATGTTAGTATTTTGCCGGGCAGCTTTATCCCCGCTAACAGTGTGATTGCCGCTGGAGCCTTGGTGAAGGGCACTCTTACGGAAGCGGGGTTGTATGCCGGAGTTCCAGCAGAATTGAAGAGGCGCTTTTAATCGCAACAGATTCCAATTATTATTTGGTAATGCGAACTACTGGATTCAATTTTCGGTTTTATGTTTAGCCTTTTGACTTCTGCTTGCTCGTTTTCTCGAAACAAGCATCGCGCGATGGTCTAGAAATAAACGAGAGCCTTTGACGTTCTCAAGGTGGTAGCCCGCGAAAAAGATTATGAAAGCAATTGTAACCGGTGCGGCCGGATTTATTGGATCCCATGTGGCAGAGATTCTTGCAAACGATGGACACGATATTCTCGGCATTGATGATTTGTCTGGAGGATTTCCAGAGAACATTCCGGACAAGGTGACTTTCGAACAGAGGTCGGTTACTGACCCTCTGGATGACCTTTTCGAGAAGTTTCAACCACAGGCCGTATTTCACCTCGCTGCCTATGCTGCTGAAGGACTCTCGCACCACATTCCGGTCTTCAATTACACTAACAATGTGGTGGGGACAGCAAATGTTCTTTCCGCCAGCTATCGGGCGGACGCCAAACATTTTGTTTTCACTTCGTCAATAGCGGCCTACGGCCATCCTCACGAGGGTGAGGTATTTGACGAGAACACCGCCTGTTTCCCGTGCGACCCTTACGGGGCCGCAAAACTGGCTTGTGAACATCAACTTCGCGCGTTCTTTGATTATCATGGTGGTCCCGCCTACACGATTTTCCGACCGCACAATGTCTTCGGCCCACGCCAAAACATTTCCGATCCCTATCGGAACGTGGTCGGAATCTTCATGGCTCGTGCCCTTCAAGGCAAACCAATGCCTATTTTTGGTGACGGTTCGCAAACCCGCAGTTTTTCCTACATCTCAGCCGTTGCACACGCGATTGCTTCCGCTCCGTTCGTGCCGGAGGCGCGCAACCGCACGTTCAATATTGGCGGCGATGAGCCGATGGCCGTGCGAGACCTGGCCGAGAATATTGCTCGCGAAATGGGGGTTCCTCCGAATCTGGAGTTCCTTCCAAGCCGCAAGGAGGTGCAACACGCCAACTGTCGCCACGATCTGGCGCGCCAGGTCTTTTCGGACGCCTACGGGAAGGCACTCGACATTCGGTCGGGACTGCGGGAAATGGTGAAATTCGTCCGCAGCCGTCCGGTTCCACCTCCCACCGAGTGCCCGGCCCCCATCGAGATTTCAGACCACTTGCCCCCCAGTTGGGCAGGCCGGTTGGCTCCCGGGCGTTAAACCGCCGTCTGCTGTAATACTTTATGCGCCGAATGACGGTTATTCTGCCCGTGTACAATGGTGCCAACTATCTGGCGTCCTCCGTAAAATCGGTCCTGGCCCAGGAAGAAGACTTTGAACTGCATATTCTGGACGATGGTTCCACGGACGACAGTCCACACATTGCCCAGGCCACAGGTGATTCTCGCGTTCGTTACTCCCGAAATGCGGGACGCTTTGGGCTGTTCAAAACGCTCAACCGTGGGTTTACAGAGGCTAGAACATCACTCGTCCGAATCTGGGCGCACGATGACCTCATGTTGCCCAGGAGCCTGTCGGGCTTCGCCGACTTTGCCGATGAGCACCCGGAGGCCGGCATGGTTTACTGTGACTTCTTCTCCGTCGATTCGGCGGGGAACCGCACAGGTCACGAAAGGCTTTTTGATCCACAAAGGTTGAGGACGCCTGCTATCGCTGGCCCTGAACTTTCCGCACTCCTTTTTTTTTGTTTTGGCTGTTTGCCGGGCAATGTTTCGACCGTCATGCTTCGCCGCGACGCATGGGAAAAGGTGGGCGGCTTTTTGGAAGGCATCCAGCAGGCACCGGACTACGAGATGTGGATCAGGCTCAGCCAATCGTTTCCGGTTGGCTTTATCCGCCACAAGCTTATTGAGCTGCGCGATCATCCCCTTCAATTGGGGAAAGCGGGCCAAAAACAAATGACCACGACGGAGGAAGAACTCCCCATTTTTCACGAACTGCAACGGCGATTAGAGCCGTTCGTCTCGAAGCCTGAGTTTCTCCGCTATTGGCGACACCATCGCGGACGCCAGCACGTCCATTGGATTGTTCGTTCCGTTCTGCGTGGAGACACAAAGAATGCGGCGCGCGGCTGGCGTACCGTGCGTTCTTATGGCCAGGCCTACTCGCAGCTCCTGTTTTGGCTCATCAGTGGCAATGGGCGTTTCTGGACCCAAAGCGGCGCGGGCTTTTTTGACTCTAAAGCACCCGCCCTGGATCGTTTCCATCCATGACTTTCGGAATATCCCCACTCCAGGAATTGCAAATCGACTCAGCGGTAATCACCGTGCTGAGTCTCTTGGCCTTGTGGTTTCGATTTTGGTCGAAGCGTTTGATAACGGCGGTTGCGGGGCTCCACGCCAACGTCTTCTTGTTTCTCGGCGTTGGCCCATTGCTTTTCACGTTCTACGAATCTGAGCACGAAAGATTGCCTTTGCCCGATCTGATCGAGGCCATGGCAACAGGTGCCAGTATGTTTTTGATTGGATATATTTTCGTGGTCGCACTGGATTTATGGTTCGAGCGTCCTGCCCAAAGGGTCAGTTACAGGCCAATTGTTGCCCCCCCGACGAGTTGGGCCTGGATCATTCTGCTCCTGGTCTTTTCGGCGAGCGGCTACGCTGTGACTGCGCTTGGCGGCGGCACCATGGGTGCGGGAACAATTTTTCCACTCCTCAAGAACTTTCTTTATCCCGTCACCATGCTGGTCGTGCTTCGGTTCGACCGCAAGGATGTTCAGAGTGCCTTGCTTTGCTCAGGTGTTCTATTGTTCGGTCTATTCGTCTCCCTGCGCTCAGCCTGGCGGTCCGAGTTGATCATGTTCCTCGGCTCGATGGGGCTGGCGATGTTGCTGCGATCCCCGAAAAGCGCCGCCGTTTTTTTTATTACCGGGGCGGCGACCCTATTTGTCCTGATTCCCTTTCAGAACTACAAGAAGGCAAACTACGAAGAGACCAGCAGAAGTCTGGCTCAGGCGTTTCGGGAATCGCAAAGCCTGAATTTACAGGGCCGCACCGACACGGTGAAAGAGTTCTTTGGCATCCGAGTCAATTCAACCCGTGAGATGGGGTATGTGCTGAAGGGCGTTGAATATGGAGACGTGGATTCGCGAGATGGGGCGACTTACTGGGAGGCCCTGCTCCAGTTGATTCCCCGGCTTGTCTGGCAGGACAAGCCCTCCTTTAATCAATTTACCGGGTATTACCTCAGCCGTGCGATTGGTCTGGTCGGCCTCGATGATGAAAATACGAGTTGGGGGGTAAATCTGTTTGCCGAATTTCTGGTGAACTTTCCTGCCGCTGGCCTGGTTTTATTTGTTCCATTGGTTTTTTTGTTGTTCTTGATAATGGATCGGTTCATGGTGCGCGTCTTTTCGACGCCCGCTGCGTTTTGGTTGATGGAATGTTCGCTGTTTTTTTTGTGTTTTCAATTGGTCGGCGTTGTCAATGCCGCCACGTTTTATTTGTGGACTTTCATTTTTGTCTTCGCCTTGGATCGTTTTGCACCTCACACCCGGCGGCCTGTCCAGAATGCATACGTTGATGCAAAATCCAAAGCCTAAGGTGCTTTTGTACGGCGAAGGTACCCGGGCCGGGAGCGGTGCCTGGTGTTACGTGGAATCGCTGCGTGACATGGGCCACGAAGTGGAGGTGTACAGCGAGCGGATGGCCTTGGGCCAGCTTCGCAAATCATTCCTGGCCCGCATTGGCCGTAAGCTGTCCGGCATCACATGGGAGCCTCGCCGCAAGGAACATGTTGGTGGGTTGCTTTCGCAGGTCGAACGATTCCGACCGGAGATCGTGATCATACTTAAAGGGCTCCATATCGATCGGGAGGCGGTGCAAGCGATGCGCAAGCTGGGGTCATGGGTTGTCAACATCAACCATGACGACTTTTTTAGCCAAAATCGGAACAACCGTTCTTCCATCCAGCGGAAAGCGATTCCCGCCTACGACCGCATTTTTGCAACGCGCGAGGTCAATGTGGCCGAAGTCCGGTTGTTGAACCCCAATGTCGAATTTTTCCCATTCGCCTACTACCCGAAGATACACAAGGTAGTACCTATTCCGATTGCACAGCGCAAAGAATGGGAGAGCGATGTCGTATTCGTCGGGACGTGGGAGCGCGCACGGGCCGGTTTGCTTGATCAATTAATCAGCAAAGTCCCGGCACGGTATGCCATTTTTGGCAGCCAGTGGGAAACGACTAAATTGAACTCTCCACTTAGAAAGGCTTTTCGTGGTGGTGAAGTCGCGCTTGAGCAGATGGCGATGGCTCTCGGCGGGGCCAAGATAGCTTTAGGTTTCCTTCGGAAGGAAAATCGAGACGACTACACGCAAAGGACATTCGAGATTCCGGCCTGCGGCGGAATGCTTCTTGGCGAAAGAACGTCGCGCCAGCAAAGCTGGTTCAAGGAAGGTATCGAAGCGGAATATTTTGATCCTGAGTCGCCCCAGCAACTTTGTGACAAGGTGCGCTCCTTATTGGAGGAGTCAGGCAAGCGAGAACAGATTCGTGAGGCGGGCCGGCGTGCTTTGTTAAGGCAAAAGCACACCTATTGTGATCGACTCGAACACCTTCTGGCCGTATTCGCAGAGCGAAGGTGAACAGAACACTTCTTCATGATAGTTCTTCACCTAACTTCATTTCTCCGGCAGGAGTTTGGCGGCCCGGTAACGGCTTTGGTTGGGCTGGCTTCCGCGCAGGCTGCGCTCGGTATGGAAGTCGTGGTGGTCGCGGTAGAGAACCGCGTTGACTCGTCCCTCGTTGCACGCTTAAGGGAGGCGGGAGTCAAAGTTTCCGTGCAGAAAGGACGAAGTCCCTACGGTTGGAGTCCTGCGACATGCGAAGTTCTTCAAGATGTTGTTTCGTCTGCGGCTGTGGTGCACATCCACGGCGTTTGGGAACATGCCCAACATCTGGGTGCGGTCGTTGCCAGTGAGTTCGGTAAGCCTTACATCATTCGCCCATGCGGCATGCTTGACCAGTGGAGTTTGCAGCAGCAACGGCTGAAAAAAAGGATTTACCTCGCCTGGCGGCTCCGTCGCCATCTGAATCGAGCGGCAGCAATTCATTGCACGTCCGACTCCGAAGAATCGGGTTTGAAAGCTCTCGGCTGCAAAACCTCCGTCATTGTCGAACCCAACGGCGTGGATGTGGCTGAGATTACCGCTGCGGAACCCGGAGAGTTCCGTCAACGCTACCAGATAGAGGAGTCAACACCGATCGTTTTGTATCTCGGCCGGCTCCATCCAAAGAAGGGCGTTCATTTGCTGGTCCAGGCTTTCGCCAGGCTGAAGAATAACACCGCCAAGCTGGCTATTGTTGGATCGGGTGATGCGTCCTACGTCGCCAACTTGCGCCATAATTGCCAAAATCTTGGGATCATGGATCGAGCCATTTTCACCGGCGAACTGTGTGGACGTGAGCGCTCTGCCGCCTACATTGATGCGAACGTGTTTGTCCTACCGAGCAAGCAGGAGAACTTTGCGAACGCGGTGGCAGAGGCCGTGGCCGCTGGCACCCCGGTGATCGTTTCGGATTCCGTTGCCCTCCATACGGCGGTTCGAGCCGCCAATGTCGGGTCAGTGTGCCGGTTGGACGCGGAGGATATTTCAAAAAATATTGAATGGTGGCTGGAACACAGAGAAGAGTCGGCGTCAATCTCCGGACGCGCGGCTTCGTTTTGCGCCAACTATTCATGGCCGGTCATTGCAAAACGATGGCAAACACACTACGCGAAGATTCTCCGGGAGATGAGCCAGTGACTCTGGCAGGAATATTTTGACCCTGCGCCGCTGCATTCGGAGTGGAGTTTTCGTGGTTCTTGCTCTCGTGATGGCCGCTTTGCTGGCTTATGCGTTCAGGCGTCCTTTATTGGCGAGCCTGGGAAACCTTTGGGTCGTGGATGAGTCGGTCCAGCTTGCGGACGCCGTGGTGGTTCTCGGCGGTGGATTGCAACAACGGCCTGCTGCTGCTGCTGGAATCGTGGCGCGCGGGATTGCGACCAACGTGCTGGTCGCGCACGTCAAGTCCCTGCCAACGGACACGCTTGCCATTACCGAGAATGAATCCACGCGCGCGCGAAAAGTGCTGATGACAAATGGCGTTTCGGAAACGTATATCCATTTCCTCGGGACTAATGTCAGCAGCACCATCGACGAAGCACACGCGCTCCGTGCGTGGGCCCTTGAACATCATCCGAAGGTCATCATCATTCCCACCGATCTCTTCCACACCCGCCGTGTGAACTGGTTGATGGAAAAACAACTTCACGATCTCCATGTCGATGTCCGTGTCATCGCGCTCGACAACCACGAATACAACCGCACCAACTGGTGGCAGCACGAACAAGGCGTCATCGCCTTCCAGAACGAAGTCCTCAAATACTTCCTCTACCGATGCAAATACTGACCTGGAGTGCGGCGACTCGTCGCCGCCTTCCGGTCTTAGGCGACTTGTCGCCTCTTCCCGGGGACCACAGGCGTCCCGCAGTCCCGTGAATCCTAATCCTATTCTTAATCCTAATCACGCTCGACCCCATCCGTGTCATCCGTGTCATCCGTGGTTAAAAATTTCCGCTTTTCCGCTTTCCTTGGCCCGTGAAGTCTGCTCCTTACTTCAGCGGGCAGCTTTCTACTTTCAACTTTCCGTTTCCGGAAGTCCCGTGGTCCCGTCCTCCGCTTTCCCCATTTCCAAGGTAGGGCGACGTCACTCCGTGCGCGCCGTCCCGCGCATTTCAGCCTTTCAACATTCTGTTTTTCTACTAATCTTTCTTCATGAGCACGCTCGCTGACATTGAGGCTGCCGCGCAGACACTCCCGCCTGAGCAGCAAGCGGAGTTGCTTCGCTTCCTCTCCATTCAACTGTGCGCTTCGGACTCCGCCGCCGGAAAAGCGCGCCTGGTGCGCCAGGGTGATGATGTCCTTCTGGAAGCCCCAGTTGGCGCACCCCCCATGACGCCGGAAAATGTGAAGCGGATGCTTCAAGATTGGCCATGAGTTGGTTGCTTGATGTGAATCTTATTTTGGCGTCACGCTGGACGACCCATCCCGAGCATCTTCACGCGAAGGCATGGATCGAGTCAGTGGATGCATTTCACACTTGCGCGATCACCGAACTGGCCTTTGTCCGCATTAGTTTGAGTGTCGCCTATCAGGCGACTTGGGACGAAGCACTGGAGACTTTGAGAAAACTGCATGCACGTTCGGGATATCAATTTATTGCCGATGATGTGGACGGAGCGGCTTCTCCAAAGACCGGGTCGAAAGACACCACCGATGCGCATCTGGTCACGTTGGCGAAACGGCATGGCTTGAAGCTGGCCACATTGGACGCCACGCTGCTGGCCAAACCGTGGGCGGCAGGAGCAGCCGAAAATCCCCTGTCATCCTTTATCTCCTCATCGTGATCTCTGTTTGGTCCCGCCGTCGTGTTGTCCCGTGAATCCTAATCCTACTCTTAACCGGAACCATGCAGTTGAGCCACGGATGGAACACGGAGGAGGGACGAGGATGGCTGAATGGATGGGCCGGAGAAACCCACTGCTCGGTGCGTGGTGGTGCCGTCCTGCAAAACAAACGCCTGCCTGATCCAATCCGTGTTTCATCCGTGTTCCATCCGTGGCTAAAGAATAGTTCCGGCTTAATCCTAATCACGCTCGACCCCATCCGTGTCATCCGTGTCATCCGTGGTTAAAAACTTCCACGGCGAATTCACGGGCTTGCCCAACCATTTGATTCGATGTCGCATAGCGCCTCCAAACAGATGAGGTTCACGAACTTTTCCACTCCATGCGAGAACCGGGCGTTTTCGTTCGCAGAATGGTTGCAAAGCAGTCGTTTGCCCGCCTTGGTGAATACGCCGTGAAAAACTTCCGCTTTTCCGCTTTCCTTGGCCCGTGAAGTCTGCTCCTTACTTCAACGGGCCTCGGCCCGTGAAGTCTGTTGCTTACTTCACCGGGCTGCTTTCTGCTTTCGCAATTTCAGATTTTGAGAATAGCTCTGTTGTCTTGTAATCGTTGGCCGGCTTGGCTGGTGATCACTGTGCTCGCGCTCGGCGCGCTTTGGCTCCCTTTGATTTGGCTGCTGGGCGCCCAATGGTCCATCTACGAACAATACAACTACGGCTGGGCAGTGCCGTTCCTATGTCTTTACCTCCTCTGGCGGCGGGCGAATGAGAAGACCACGGGACGACAGGACTACGGGACGACAAGCCCGCGTGTCACTCCGTGCGCGCCATCCCCAGTTCAAGGTTCTGACTCAAGCAGCGTGACGGAGCGCGGCTCTCCCGAGCCGCAGCACTTACTCCACCGCCCGGGCCACGCGAAATTTTCCGCATCCGCTCCGGCCCAGTCTGCTGCGGCTCAGGAGAGCCGCGCTCCGTGGCCGGCTCTCCCCGCCGCCTCCTCGGTGGCGCGAGACCCCGTCGAGCCGACCTCCGTTCAAAGTTCCGAGTTCAAAGTTCAAAGTTCAAAGTTCCTCCCGTCCCCCGCCGTCGCCCTTTCAGCGTTTCAGCTCTTCGGCCTTGCAGCTTTTGGCCTTCTCCTTCTGCCCACGCGCATTCTTCAGGAGGCCAATCCCCTCTGGCGTTTCGCCAGCTACGCGCTCACTGCCGAGGCTGTCGTCATCACGCTGGCGCTGGTCTTCTTCGCCGGCGGAGCCCGGGCTTTGCGGCACCTGGCCTTTCCGATCTGCTTTTTCCTCGTCGCGGTTCCCTGGCCTACACCGGTCGAAAGCGCGATCATTCAATCGCTCACCCGGCTGAATACGGTTGCTGTCATCGAAATCATGAATGCTCTGGGCGTGGCGGCTCTGGCGCATGGCAATGTGATTGAAGTCAGCACGGGTCTGCTCGGCATTGATGAGGCGTGCAGTGGCATCCGCTCTACGCAGGTGGTCTTCATGCTCGCACTTTTTTTTGGTGAACTGTGTCGTCTGCGCCTGGGGGCACGGGTGGCGTTGCTCGCGGGCGGTCTCGCCATCGCCATGCTGCTCAACATCGGGCGCACCTCCATTCTCGTGGGCCTCGCCGCGCATGGCGGCATCGCCTTGTCTGAAAAGTGGCATGACCTGACCGGTGTCACCGTGCTACTCGGCTGTTTCACCCTCATCTGGCTGCTCAGCCACTCTCTGCAATCTCGTAATCTTAATCTTAATCCTAATCTCGCTCCTGACTCGCCGATCCCCGCTCGTAGCTCGCTGCTCGCCGCTCCATGCTTTCGCACCGACTCACCCACTCACCCACCCACCCGCTCACTGTCTCCCTATCTCACTGTCTTTGTCTTTTCCCTCCTCAGCGTCCTCGGCACCGAACTCTGGTTCCGGCTGCACGAGCGCGCGAACGTTCACGATGAAGCCTGGTCCGTGATTCTCCCGACGACGCGGGCGGGCTTTCGCGAAACTCAGTCTTCACCCGAGGTGCGGGCGGCACTGCGTTATGACTCGGCGGTGACGGCTTCCTGGCGGAACCCGGACGGGACGGCCTGGCAGTTTTTTTATTTCCGATGGAATCCGGCGTCGTCCGTCCAGGGCCGCGTGCGAGTGCATCTGGCCAAGAGTCATCGGCCCGAAGCCTGCCTGCCGGCCAGTGGTTGGAAATTGCAACGCGAGTTCGATCCCATCCGAGTGGGCTTGCCTGGCGCGCCCGTGGTTTTTCGGGCCTATGAATTCTCGGGGCGTGATCCGCTGTTTGTGTTCTTCGCCGTTCGCGAGGATGGAACGGCTGTGGGTGGTGCCGCCAACATGCGTCAGTCCCATCGTGTCCGCTGGCAGGCGGCCTGGGAGGGGAACCGTGGCCTCGGCCAGCGCGTCATCGAGATTGCCATCTCCGGCGCACGCGACGCACCGCACGCGGAGGAATTGTTGCGCGAGGAACTGCCAAAATTAATTCGCTGACCTTTTCCATGAGCCACGCACTCGCCAAGCCGGAACGATGCAGTTGAGGCGCGGCGCTGGAATGGCCTCCCCGTAGGACAGGCTTCCAGCCTGTCACCACCAACCTTTTTGGAGTTCATCTTTCGGGGAGCAGGTCTCGCCCGGCCTGAGACACCAGTCGCCTTTCCTTTCAGTTGGTGGAGACAGGCGAGACGCCTGATGGGCAACACGCCCTCAATAGTGTTTGCCCAAGAAGCAGAATGAGGCTGTGGCGGTTGGGGCTTTGTGCTTGTTGGAGGGTGCGAATGTTGGGGTTATCTTTGAGCGGTTGCGGGGATTTCGCTGTCTGAACCCGCAACATTCGCCGCCATGCACCATCCTTTCCAAGCCCAGCCCGAACTCCAGATCACACCCATCGAAAAGATTCGGCTGCCGCTCAAGAGCCGGGACGAACTGCCGCCGATCCTCGCCGGACTGCAATGGATTTGGATGCACCCCACGCTCAAGGCCGAGATCCTGGCGCTGCTCGAAGCCAAAATCCTTGCTGGCAAACAACGCACCGGCCGCACCGGGATGGACCTCTGGCAAATCCTCGTGCTGGGCGTCGTGCGGCTGGGCTTGGACGCCGACTGGGACCGGATGGAAGATATGGCCAATCATCACACGCTGATTCGCCAGATGCTCGGGCTGCCGGCCCTGCCGTGGGCTGACGAGTCCAAAAGGTTCGGCCACCAGACCCTGCGGGACAACGTCGCGCTGCTCGACGACGAGCTGCTCCAACAGATCAACGCGCGGATTGCGGCGGCGGGAAGAGAGGTGTTCGCAAAAAAAGGCGGCGCGCCCGTCGCGGCGCTTGAGCTCAAGGTGGACACCTATGTGCTGGAGAGTGACGTGCATTTTCCCACCGACCTGAACCTGACCTGGGACGCGGGCCGCAAGTGCGTGGACTTGATCGTGAAGTATCGCGACCAGTTTGGCTACGCCTTGCCCGGCTGGCGCAAGGCCAAGGAATGGCGGCGGCAACTCAAGGCGTGCGAGCGCACCACCAGCCACATTGTCTATCGCGGCGGGCCGAACAAGGAAGTGCGGATGAAACGGGCCGTGCGCGACTATCTGGCCGTGGGCCGGGAACTGGCCGCCAAAGTGCGGGAGAGCCTGTCGAGCCTGTGCGACCAGCCCGTGGATCTGGCGCACTGGGAAGCGCTGGAATACTTCCAGCGGATGTTGGACAAGCATCTGGACCTGGTGGACCGCCGGTTGTTGAAGGAGGAAACCATTCCGGCGCACGAGAAAGTATTTTCCCTGTTTGAACCGCACACCGAATGGATCCAGAAAGGCAAGCGGCGCCCGAACGTGGAGTTGGGCCACCGGCTGTTGATTGCCACGGACCAACACCAGTTGATCCAGGACTACGAGGTGGCGGTGGGCGTGGCGGATGTGGACCGGAGCGTGCCAGTGGCCGACCGGTTGCTGGGGCGCTACGGGCCGGACAGCGTGGCCAGCCTGAGTTTTGACAAAGGCTTCACGCGGGCCGAAGACCGGGACTTGTTGAGCCTGTATGTGCCGGCGGTGGTGATGCCCAAGCGCGGGAAAAAGAACGCGGCGGAGACAGAGCGCGAAAGCGAAAAGCAATTTGTGGCGCTGCGCCAACAACACAGCGCGGTGGAGAGCGAGATCAACAGCCTGGAACATCATGGATTGAACCGGTGTCTGGACGTGGGGATCAAAGGATACCTGCGCTACGTGGGCTATGGTGTGCTGAGCTACAACCTGCACCAAATCGGACGCCAACTGCTGGCGCGGACCCCGGGCTGAAGCCGCCCGCACCGACCACGCCCCCCAAGTCCGACAGGCGCAGTGTCGGTGTCGCCGGAGAACTTCAACGATGGGAGCGTGGTCGCGCGGAAAAACCAATCGCGGCCGCCTCGCCAGCCCCCTCCACATCCCATGCCGTTTCCGAAAACGGGAGTTTCCGGCCAGAAACTCAATAGTCGTACAAGCCCGCATCCCTCGAGTAGCCTCCGCCTCCGCCGGACCCTCCTTCGCCTCCCATCAACTCCCCAAAAACATCGCCCATGTCCGCTTCGATCTTCTCCGGGTCTTCGCCCGCTTCCAGCCGTTTGATGGCGGTGTCCATTTCCTTGGGCATCGTTCCCGGGGGCATCAAGTCCCGCATCTTCTTCATCATCTGCGCGAGGTGACGCGGGTTGTTCTCGTCCAGGTGCTCCAGGTCGCGTTCGAACTCGCTCATCGCCTGCATCATGCGCGGGTCGTCCAGGTCCGGCGTGGGTGGCTGCGTGCCATCGCCAGGGTCGTGGGCCGTCGGCTTCTTCAAGCCCCGCGTCAGGGCGAACTGGCTCATCTGCTTCGTCAATTTTTTGTTCCCGCATTTCGGGCAGACGGGCCGGCGCTCGGGATGCACGCGTTTCGAGAGAAAGCTGAAAATCCTCCGGCACTTCGGACACGAAAATTCGTAAATGGGCATGGCCAGTTGTCTCCGATGAAGGGCCCAAGTTCCAAACTCTTTTCCCGTCCCGGCCCGGTGCATCTTTTCACGGTGTTCCTGGTCGTGGGACAGCCGCCCCCGGCTGTCGTTCGTCTCGCGGGCCCCGCCCGCAGTTCGACAGGCGGGGCCTGTCGGACGGATGTCCGGCGTGGGCGCCGGTCCCACTATTCAGTAACAGTGTCCGGATGGCCCCCGGTGCCCCCAAGGCAAACGCATCTAAACGCTTTGGTAGATCTGGGTTTTAATTCGTCTGCCCAAATTCGTCTGCCACCTTTCATTCCGGCAGCGGAGCGGCAGACGAATTGGGGCAGACGAATGGAAAGACATCGTCGCTGATCCTCAGACGCGCTGACGCTGGGCCTGGGAGCGCCGGCTTCCAGCCGGCGTGTTCGTCGGTGAAACCAGGGATCGCGCCGGCCAAGATGCCGGCGCTCCCAGGCTGGCCGTAAGAACAGTGTCCGAATGAAACCCGTGCGATAGGGGTGCCTCTCGGGGGCGTGTTGCTCAAATGGAAAGGCGTCGCGGACAGCCCTGTCCGCAGTTTTTCCATTCGTCTGCCCCAATTCGTCTGCCGTCCGGCGATTTGGCCAACTCGCCCCCCGATGAGTCTTGATGCGTTGGCCCTGCCGGCCACCTGAAAAATGAAGCGGTGCAATAATCGTTCAGAAACGGTTCACTTTGTTGTCGCTTGAACTCCGTGCTTTTCATCAACCGTGTCTATCCGCCCGACGACGGCGCGACGGGCCAACTGCTCGCGGAACTGGCGGAAGAACTCACGCGCGCGGGCTGGCGCGTGACGGTGCTGGCGGCCGGAGTCTCGAAAGCAGAAAGCAGAAAGCAGAAAGTAGAAATTCACCGCGTGCGCGGCCTCCCCTTCACGCGCGCCTCGCTGGTGCGCCGCGCGCTCAGTTATGCTTCGCTCTATCCCGCGCTGCTCTGGCGGGCGCTGCGCCTGCCGCGCCACGACGTGATCGTGACGCTCACCGATCCGCCGCTGCTGCTGACGCTCGGGCCGCTGTTGAAGTTTGTGAAGCGCGCGCGTCTCGTCCACTGGGCGCAGGATGTTTATCCCGAAGTGGCGGAGGAACTCGGCGTGTTGCGGAGGAACGGTTTTGCCGTGCGCGTGCTGCGCGGCTTGTCGAACTGGTCGTTGCGCCGTCACGATCAAATCATCGCCGTGGGCCGCTGCATGAAAGCGCGCCTCATCGCACGCGGTGTTGATGAATCTAAGATCTGCGTGATTCCGAACTGGGCCGTGGGCGCGTCCCTTACTCACCCTCTTAATCTTACTCCTAATCCACCTCTCCCCTCCGCTTCCTCGGTGGCGCGAGACCCCGTCGAGCCGTTCTCCGTTCAAAGTTCAGAGTTCAAAGTTCAAAGTTCAAAGTTCAAAACCGGCCACTCTCAACGCCCTTTTACGGTGATGTATTCCGGCAACTTCGGCCTGGCCCATCCGTTCGAGACGATCATTGAGGCGGTGAAAATGTTGGACGCGGCCGCGTCGCGCGAGGCGAACCACCTTGCTCCCGTGCGCTTCATCTTCGCCGGCTCCGGGCCGAAACTGGAATCCGTGCGCACCGCGCTGGCGTCGTGCGCCAACGTCGAGTTCCGTCCGCCTGCGCCGCTGGAAAAACTTTCTGAATCCCTCGCGGCCGCCGATGTGCATCTCGCGTGCATGAGCGACGCGCTGCTCGGACTGGTGGTGCCCAGCAAAATTTACGGCGCGCTCGCGGCGGGACGGCCCTGCCTCTTCCTCGGTCCGCGCGAGAGCGAGGCGGCGAGGATTATCTTGGAGTCGCGACGCGGACTCGTCTTCGATCCGCAAACCGGCGGCGCGGAGCTCGCCGCCGTGCTGCGCCGCTGGGCGGCGCGCGATGCAGAATTTTCGGCCTTGCGCATCGCTTGCGCCATTCCCCCTCCGGGCGGCGTCCCGCTGCCCGCCTTCCTCCGTGCCTTGAGCCTGTCCACGGCTTCGCACTGACCTCGCTCCCTCCGGTGCGGGTGGGGTGCGGGTGGGAGTGGCAGGCCGGAGCGCGGGCGTCCCGCCCGCCTGAGTGGAACCAGACGTCGCTCCGCCCAAGCGGCGTGGAGCGGGCGGGAACCTTCCGCGCCGTCCGGCGGGCGAGACGCCAGTTGTGTTCGGCATCGGAAGTGCGCGGAGGGCCATGAATGAAAGTGATCGCCCCCATGTACCCTTTTCATTGTACTTTCGTTCCCCGCCCGGCTTTACTGGCCCCGTGGCTCGCGCTGACGATCTCCGTCTCGATCCCGCCCAGCTTTCCGGCTGGCGGCTCCTCGAGGATTTTCGCGCCCGCCTCGA
>Ga0163150_10001903_pt1 | contig 33852 bp, 34 predicted proteins | sample OliLakLV19P2IB_FD_148628 | JGI IMG/M metagenome (GOLD analysis project Ga0163150, IMG submission 148628) | Freshwater microbial mat bacterial communities from Lake Vanda, McMurdo Dry Valleys, Antarctica - Oligotrophic Lake LV.19.P2.IB | ecosystem: Environmental > Aquatic > Freshwater > Lake >...
TTATAATAGAGATATCCTTATTATTTCCAAACACACACATGAACACAGGTTCAGAAAATAGTACGCCGAAGCGTTCTCATCTCATAGCAGTCGTACTGCTTGTACTGCTCGCTATTGCAGCCCTCGTTATCTGGCAACAGAATTCTGATGCGGTTGCATCATTGACGCAGCCAAGAACAGCAATAATGTCTACTAGTACAACTAATACTACAACAACATCTGAGTCAACTCCTACACTTTCTGGCAAGCTGACACCAATCTTCACGCCAGAAGCAGTTCAGTAATTCATCTGTAAATAAGTTATTTGCTTAAGGCAGTGCCAAATAGGTGCTGCTTTGAGTAAATAGAGGTAAACGATAATTGACAAAATGTACAAAAAAAGGAAGAATGTAATCGTTTATGGCTACAGACTTCCGAGGTAACGGCAAGACTGGAGAGTTCCATGTACCTCTCTCTAGAAAAGGCATTCCTAGGGAACGGGTGTCTGATGGCAGTTTTGAAGTTGCAGATGACGGATCCGCAGTAACCATGCAACAAGAAGGTATTGTACAGAGACTTCGTAAAGGAATAGAAGAGAATGAGTCATGTACAGACTGGGATACGCGAAAGCTGGAAGATGCTTCTAGTACTCGTGATGCAAAAAGTCGAGAAGCTCTTCTGCGCCAATGGCTAGAAGATAAGCTCCCACCAGAAGCGATCACCCTACTGCTAGAAAAAACTCCAGAGAAGGGATCCCTTATTATAGAAGATGAAAGTGGCCAATCCTTTTTTAGACTCAGCCACCTCGGTGGCGGTGCACAAGGAGTAGTGGAGCTGATGTATAAAATTCCTAAGGAAAGTACTTCCGAGAAAAAAGGAAAGCTAGTCGCAGTAAAGATACTGAATCCCACAAAAAGCGGAGGCCGCTCTTTCTCAGAGGCCGAGTGGGACAAGGCATCTCAGCGCTTTGTGCGAGAGGCAGCAGCTCATAAAATGCTGCAAGAAAGTGGTCGTGCATATGTTTCCGCTGAGTTTGATTCGATAGGAATGATCCAAAATCAGCCCTATTTTGCGACGGATTTTATCCCTGGAAATAACCTAGAAGACTTTATCCAAGCAGCACGTATCAATGGTCAGTTTCCCGCAAAGCTCAGTATAGATCTTCTACTACTTACATTGGTTAACTTATACGAGGAAAACAAGTTAGGTATCGTACATAGGGACATTAAACCTCAGAATCTATACGTCACCAATACAGGTGATTCGAAAATTCTTGACTACGGCCTCGCTCGCATCCATGGAGTTCTTGACCTAGGAAATGGTGTAAGAAATATCACTGTCACCGAAGAAGGCGCTGGTATGGGAACACCAAATTTTATTCCCCCAGAAGCACAAGATCCTACCAATCAAACCATAAAATCTGACATACATTCTGCGGTACAGTCCATTATGCTTCATGGCTTAGCAGATTGCCCTCTTCATGCAGTTGAAACCAAGGGGGATAAGTTATGGGCAGCGAAGAACAAAGATCCTGTAGAAGCAAAGAAAAAGTTGCGAGATGCGCTCACGACCTTCCTTCCAAATAAGAAGGGGAAAAATGAGCTCATCGCTGCTCTATGCAAATGTCTTGACCTTGATAAAGACGAACGACCAGATATCCAAAAACTAGTAAATCTTCTATTACCTTTTTCTACATTCGATAGTCCAGATGCCGAACATTTTATTGATGAAGTACCACGAGGAAAACATAAACTAAAAGTATCGCATAAAAATACGACGGTGCTGCCAGGGCCATCGAATGAGAATATTACTGAGACTGTGCGCAGCCGTCCTGAATACAGAGTGAAGAGGTACATCGACGCAACACGTCAAAGAGCGAAGAAAATTTTTGGCTTAACCCTTGCGGCTCTAGGAACTGCAGGAGTTACGACAGGATTACTGATCACTCAAAATGCTGGCAAACCAAAGAATGGAAAAGTAGATGGAGCGAATGTAGTAGATGTTGCCAAATCAGGTCAGCCAGATATAACGCCTGCAACAGAAGTGAAACCCGAGCCGATAATGTTAGGTTATAAAGAAACCATGGAAAATACATCTCTCTGTTCTGCGGAATGGAGTGGTGATGCCATTACAAAAATCACTCTTCTAAAGGGTACAAAGTCCGAGTTCAGCATAGGGGGAAAAGGACTTGTGACAGTAACGAAGGCTGGAGAAGTTTATGTCATAGCTTGTCAGCCTAAGTTAGAGGATATTTTAAAACTAATGAACGTTTCAAGTCTTGATGAAGTAAATGATGCTATAGACTTAGGTAAGTCATGGATGGTCATTGTTGACCCTTCATCTTCAGATCAAGTCGTATGCATGGGTGATTTGGGTTATGCCATTTTCCATGATAGCGGCAATACAGAATCAGCAGATACTACTGTTTATTCTGACTTTAATGCTGATATGAATCTTGCCTCCCTTGATGAGAATAGTGAGCGAAGTAAGTACTCTTTCCCTGGACAAACAATCGAGTACGCAAATGATGAAACGCTATTCCGGTTAACCCATCAGTTCCCAGAAGAATTTGACCCTCCATACAATCCTGACGCAGGTAATGCTTGGACAATAGGAAATACAAGACGTGCTGTTCATGCTAAAACTATAAAATTTGTACCAAGTTTAGGAAAATTTATTGAAAATATACGCAAGTCACAGCCGAAACCTCCTGAACCTCTACCACTGGTGGAGCTAGACTATCAGGAAGTGTTACCAAAATCAGCGCTAGTGAGTGCCGAATATCAAGACGGTGGCAACGCGATAGAAAGGCTTACTTTTTTTGAAGGAACCAACCCCATCACAAGAAAAGATTTTGAGTATGATGGGTGTAACGACGTTTTCTGAACTAAGTGAGTCGGCATCTCAGGAAATTAGTCAGAGTATAGAGAGGTATGTGGGAGAAGCCTGGATTCTGGTGGCAGATGGAGAGATGCAAGTCCTAAAATGTGGGCATCTTGGGTACGCCGTCTCACATACTGGCAGTCAAGAGTTAATGATGCATTCCTTATATGGGAAGCATCTGGCAAAAGGAAGTTTGTCAAAACTAATAGGTGTTATCGGAGTGCAGAAAGATGAAGCTAAAGTACTAGCAACGAATGAGAATACCGAAGCCCAGAAGAATGAAGAAAAAGTAGTAACAACGGATGAAAAAAGTGAAGCAACGAAAGATGAAGCTAAAGTACTAGCAACGAATGAGAATGTTAAATTTTTGGATCTCAGTGATTTATATAATGATCCGCAATGGCGAAGTATGATGTCTAATATTTCGGATGAGAAAGTCCCTCATGATGACCTACATAGTCCATTATTGGGCGGTGAAGGAAAATTGCGTGTCTCTAGAAGCAAGGCAATTAAATTTGGCAAGACATCGATAAAAAAAATTGCAGACGAGCTGGATAGAGTCTTTCCCCTCGATTAAGGAGTTATAAGTGACTGGAGTAACGGACTTACTTTTTCAGTAACGAAAATACCCTCCATTTTCCTCTCTTTCTCGCTTGACTGGCCTCACGGACACTCCTAAGATACCTCGGCTGTGAGTAAGCCTACGTATTCGTAATGGCTCCAATAGGTGAAGGTTTCGCGTTCTGCGGGACTTCGACCGCTCACTAGCGATCGAAGCTCTTTTCATCCGTGGCGTAACGATAGGTTCTGATCACGAAAGTGATCATTCTCCCTTCGACTCCCCCGCTTACGCAGGGTCGCTCAGGATGAAAGAGCAAAGCTCTTTCACAGCATCGTGTAGTAGAGAAATTATGTGGTTCACAATAAAAGTTTTTCCTTTGAAAAATTAAAAACAGGAACACGCAACCTGTCTAAAAAATAGCGAGATACGTTTTTTTATAAGAACGTGTCGAGCCATGCTCCTCAGCATCCACGCTTTGCGTGTGGTGCTGAGTTGAGCACGAATTCTTTTTCGAAGAGTTTGATCCTGGCTCAGAGTGAACGCTAGCGGCGCGCCTAACACATGCAAGTCGTGTGGGTTTAGACCCACGGCAAACGGCTGCGTAACACGTTGGAACCTGCCCCGAACTCAGGGATATCCCGCCGAAAGGCGGAGTAATACCGGATGGTCTCGTAAGAGTAAAGCTTTTGCGGTTCGGGAGGGGCCTGCGGCCTATCAGCTAGTTGGTGAGGTAATGGCTCACCAAGGCAATGACGGGTAGCTGATCTGAGAGGATGATCAGCCAGAATGGAACTGAGACACGGTCCATACTCCTACGGGAGGCAGCAGTGAGGAATCTTCCGCAATGGGCGAAAGCCTGACGGAGCGACGCCGCGTGGTGGATGAAGGCCTTTACGGGTCGTAAACACCTGTTCTGAGGGACGAAATTTTTGACGGTACCTCAGGAGAAAGTATCGGCAAACCCTGTGCCAGCAGCCGCGGTAATACAGGGGATACAAGCGTTACTCGGAATCACTGGGCGTAAAGCGTCTGTAGGTGCCTTATTAAGTCTGCGGTAAAAGCTCAGGGCTCAACCCTGAGAGCGTCGCGGAAACTACTAAGGTGGAGCAGTGGAGAGGCATCTGGAATGTCACATGTAGGAGTAAAATCCGTAGATATGTGATGGAACGCCAAAAGCGAAGGCAGGATGCTAGCCACTTGCTGACACTGAGAGACGAAAGCGTGGGGAGCGAAGGGGATTAGATACCCCCGTAGTCCACGCCCTAAACGATGCGAGCTCGATGTGGGAGGTTCTCAATTGCCTTCCGTGTCCAAGCTAACGCGGTAAGCTCGCCGCCTGGGGAGTACGGTCGCAAGACTAAAACTCAAAGGAATAGACGGGGACCCACACAAGCGGTGGAGCATGGGGTTTAATTCGATAATAAGCGGAGAACCTCACCTAGGCTTGACATCTCGGGAATTTTCTAGAAATAGGAAAGTGCCGCAAGGAACCCGAAGACAGGTGCTGCACGGTTGTCGTCAGCTCGTGCCTTGAGGTGTACTGTTAAGTCAGCGAACGAGCGCAACCCTCATCCTATGTTGTATTTTCATGGGAGACTGCCGCCTCCAAGGCGGAGGAAGGTGGGGATGACGTCAAATCAGCGTGGCCCTTATGCCTAGGGCAACACCCGTGCTACAATGGCCGGTACAGAGAGCTGCAAACCCGCAAGGGGAAGCCAATCTCAAAAAGCCGGTCTCAGTTCGGATTGAAGTCTGCAACTCGACTTCATGAAGTTGGAATCGCTAGTAACCGTGAATCAGCTATGTCACGGTGAATATGTTCCTGGGTCTTGTACTCACCGCCCGTCAAGTCATGAAAGGTAGGAGCACCTGAAGCACCCTTACTCTTTTGAGGGGGTACCACGGTGAAACTACTGATTGGGACTAAGTCGTAACAAGGTATGTGTAGGAGAACCTGCGCATGGAACATCTCCTTACCAGGGAGTATCTCTGGAACTATGCTCTGGTCGGTAATAAGTCCGCTTCGGCGGATGACCAACATAGATCTAATTTTGAGCGGGGATTACCTTCCCTGCGAGCAGAACTCAGCACCGCAACATTTGCGGTCTTGGGCTCTGGTTCGCAGCGGAACCCCGAGCAATCACAGAAATCTCTACTACACGATGGCGTGAATTTGAGTGAGGAAATAAAAGAATGAAAAGAAAGAAAGGAAATAAAGGATCCTTGATTTCTTTTATTTCCTGTTATTCTTATATTTCTTTATTCAATTTTTCGTCGTAACGTTTTTTGTCGTCTTACAAAATTTTCGTCGTACTTCTTCGTGAGCGAAGCGTGACAAAGTACAGGTTCGGATTTGTACTTTGTAGCGAAGCGAACGAAGAGAAGTACAGAAAATTTTGTTGAGCGACGATTTTTCCTGCCCGTCCGTAGTCCGAAGGACGTAGGAGGGTCTCTACTTTTTTCTAAAAAAAGTGGAAAGAAGAAATTTATGAATCATGCGCAAAACTTAGTCTGGTTCGCTCTCGTAACCCTTCCGGCACTTTCTCAATCATCTCCCCGATAAACCCATCGATATACAGCTTCCTCGCTGTTTCTTCGGGCAGCCCACGCGACTGCAAGTAAAAGAGCTGCTCGGGCGTCACCCTACTCACGGTAGCCGAATGACTCGCTTTCACATCATTAGTTTTGATCTCCAGTCCCGGAATCGCATCCACTTTCGCACTCGCATCGAGCATCAACACTTCTTCGGTGAGGTACGTTTCTGTTCCTCCACCTTTGAGACCAATTTCGATCATGCCATTTGCCTTCACATGCGCCTTGTCTTCAGCGATTCCTTTCAGATAGATCTCCCCTCCCCCATTCTTGGCATGAAAAACATTGCGCACATCGATCGTTTGTTGTTGGCTTTTTTTAGCAGTAAACGTCCAGTTGATCTGACTCGTCGCATTCGCACCACAGATATCAGAATGAAGGTCGTACTTCGCTTTCTCTCCACCAATCGTAAAGAGATGCCACTGCATAGAAGCTGATGCACCAAGTGTCGAATGTAGTGCAGCATCCGTGCCATGCGAAAGAAAAATGTAGGTGAGTTCGCTCTTCGTTCCAAGATTGACGTCGATTGTTATAGGTTTCTTCCCCTGTGCAGAATAAAACACAATGCCCTTCGCTCCTGCCGCAACGAAAATCGAAACAGTAGAACAACCATCAAGAATGAGCGGCTTTTTTTGCGTTGCAGTAATGCGATGAGAAACGCGTGAAGATGCCATAGAAAGTGGATTTATGGTACACTAAGATCGATGACAAAGATCCCAGAATCAGATAGTAATAAGGATGTAAGGCGCGTAGAACCTGTGCCTCCAGTATTAACAATAGATGATAAACCTCGAGAAGATCCGCTCGTGAAGCAAGAGGGAGAGCAAGAAAATAAGAAAGTGGAAGCAAGTGTCACGCAGAGAATGTTCAACCATCTCCAAGAATTAGCTCTCTCAAGATATCAACAGCAAGGAACTCAGCAAGAATTTTTAGCACTCTCAGAAGACCATTTTAATCTTGTAATAAACGATGAGGCATTTGATGCAGAAAAGAGAGAGCAAGTCATTGTATGGAAAAAAAAGTTGGGCATCTCTTAACAAAGTTAATGAAATTTTATGAAAAGACACTCACCTTGCCAGGGGCAATCTGAAATTGGTTTTGTAGGTCAAAACTCGACGCAAGTGCCGATTGTCCCCACAAAACTATCAAAAACTGTTGCAAAAAATCGTTGTGCTCTTGATCGATTTCTCGCAGATGTGTTCACTGGCAATACCTTCGATCTCACCAAAGAGGAGGTGGATCGTTGCAATGTTTTAAGTGCTAAAATGCCAAAGCTGATGAGTGATAAAGAACTAGCTATAGAAGTGCAATTACTTGCAATACGAACCTCTCTGCATCCAAATATTCCAAAGTGGGCAAAGATCGCACTCCTCGAATATCGTCGTCTCCATGGGCTTCTCAGTGAATAAAATTGACTCCAAGCGACTAAAACGCTACAATGCTTCGATATGCCAAACACACACATCACTCTTAATATCAGTCTTACTCCCCGGTCTCTCGAGAAGTATTTCGGGTTCACCGATGAAGAAATCGATCAGCTGAACCAGAAAACTCCTCGGATGATCGACTTTGAGAAACTGCAAGTTAGATCTAAGAAAGGGAAAAAGAAATAACTGGAATAACCTAAGTATATAAACTACTCTTCTCTCGATGTCTCTAGACACCCATCCCCCATTCGATCAAGCAGAACAGTACCAATCGCTACTCGATTTGCTGCAAAAAGCAGAAACATCTAAACCTAATATTGATCTGCTAACCAGCATCGCAGATGGTTTAGTAGCTGTAGGGATACCACTTCCTCGTGAGGCGCATACGCGTCAATGGGATAAGTCTTTCTTTATACATGGTAAAGAAGCAGGTACAAATGGTGAAGAATTCCAAAAAAGATTTCATCACTACATCTCTCTACTCACAAATGCTCTTGAGAAAAAGACCTTCATTTCTGTGCAGCAAAGAATCCATCAGGAAGGCATGATACAATGGATTGATCAAATGAAAGAACTTCTGAAAAAAACGAAGCCACGATAAACTTATCCCACCGAGCCTTCCATCTCTAACTCAATAAGACGATTCATTTCTACGGCATATTCTAGGGGCAATAATCTTACAATGGGTTCTATAAAGCCATTCACAATCATCGCTTTGGCCTCTTCTTCTGGTATACCGCGAGAGGTGAGGTAAAACAGGTCTTCTTCGCTCAGCTTTCCCACAGTCGCCTCATGCGCCACTGTGACGTCGTTATTGCGTATCTGAATGTCCGGCACCGTATCCGTACGACTAATGTCATCGAGGAGCAATGCATCGCACTCGATATTGGCAGTGCAGTCGTGTGCGTGTGGCGCGATTTTTAGAAGTCCGCGGTACACAGAACAGCCTCCGTCTTTACTGATGGATTTACTGATCACTTTACTGCTCGTATGGGGTGCCATATGCAGTACCTTCGCCCCTGTGTCCTGCCACTGGCCTTTGTTGGCGAACGCCAACGCCATGTGGTCAGCACGTGCACCTTCGCCGACGAGGACGCTGCATGGATAGAGCATCGTAACACCTGAACCCATGTTTCCGCCGATCCATTCGATCGTTCCGTCGCGTTCGACGATCGCTCGTTTGGTATTGAGGTTATACGTATCTCGACTCCAGTTCTCGACTGAACTGTATCTGCACTTCGCGCCAGGCTTTACAAAGATTTCGACGAGACCAGCATGCAACGCTTGGCTGCCGTACTTTGGTGCCGAACATCCTTCGATGTAGTGCACATCTGCCTCGTCTTCGACGATGATCAGCGTGTGCTCGAACTGGCCCATATTCTTCGCATTCATGCGGAAATAGGCCTGCAGAGGCTCTGTCATCTTTACTCCCTTTGGCACATACAGAAACGTGCCACCACTCCACACAGCCCCATGTAGAGCCGAAAACTTGTGGTCGGTCATCGGCACGCACTTCATAAAATATTTTTTTACGAGTTCTTCGTGTTCCCGCAGTGCGACGTCCATGTCCAGAAAGATTACACCTTTCTTCTCCCACTGATCTTTTAGTTTATGATAGACGACTTCGCTTTCGTACTGCGCTCCCACTCCCGCTAACATTTTGCGCTCGGCCTCGGGGATGCCGAGGCGATCGTAAACCTTACGAATCTCCTCTGGCACTTCTTCCCATGTATCACTCTCCCCTGCTCCTGCAGTCGCGTAGTAGATGATGTCATCGAGATCGAGAATGGAAAGATCTGCTCCCCACGTTGGCATCGGTTTGTCTGTAAATATTTGTAACGATGCGAGACGATGCTCGAGCATCCACTGTGGCTCTTTTTTCTCAGCACTAATCATTCGAACTAGCTCTTCATCTACACCGCGTTTCGCATTGATCGCGTATGGCGATGGATTTGCTTCGTCAAAAACACTTCTATTCAGTCCCGCAAAAATAGGTTTCGACGTCTTCACGTACTCATTCTACGCCAAAATACTCTCTCAAGTAGTTTTCTGATCAATGAAATCACGCTATGCTACTTATTCTCAATGTATAAGCCAAGTGCACCTCATGGCTTTCTACCTACAGAAGAGCATGAACACGCATGTGAGGCTTTGTTAGAAGCACTGAAAGTGCATATTCAACGATTTCGCCGAAGCGCAGAAGAAAAATGTTCTGTGAAAGAAGATGGGAAACATCAAATACAGGATCTACGTAAACAGAATGGGAGTATGTTTTCTAGTAAAGCGAAAAGAAAGGAGGCACCAAAAAAGGCGCATGAGATCAGGCGCGAGATTCGCAATCAAATCCAAGTGTATGTAAGTGAAATGAAGTATAGCCTCGTGCAAATTAGCTTCTTTCAGTCGTTACTCGAAGATCAGTTTCTAAGAACAGAAAAACAGTATCCTACAATTGTCGATATGTATCGAAAAAGCTATGCAGATGTAAGTCAACTACTAACGATGCCGCTACAGCCAATTCTCTCTGCGGCGACTAATGCACCACGAGTGGAGCAACTTTTTTTAAAGACATGGCTCGAAATTCGCCATCGCTTGATGCAAACTTTTCAAGCAGGAAAGTTCTCTCTTCCCTCCTTGGAAGATTTAGGATTTTATATCCAAAATCAACGCAGTATGGATTTTGCGCTATAATGCAATCATCTGCCCCTTGCAACAAAGTGATGAAGTCTCTCGATCAGAAAGCCAAGTACTGCATATATCGCAAACTGGATCAGTAATGTCCACCAGTCACCGAACTGCTCATGCACAGGCCACATCAGTGAACCGATGATGGGCGTCCACGTGAAGAACCCGAACATATGTCCTGCGAATCCTGCGTAGAGCAAAATTACCGTAAGTCGTGGATAACGAAACGCATGAAGCGTATACGCGATACCAAGAATGACTGCAGCCCATAAAAATACTGCAAGATTAGGATGTACATATTGCCACGCGACAACCGCAGCTGGGTTCCCTTCTGCAGCTAACTCATTGAAAAGTCCGTGCTGCGTGATAGTGTGATCCAAATACAGCGCACCAAGAAAAAGGAGGACAGGCGGCAGGTAGGAGCGAGGAAGAGTCATGAAAAAGAGAAGAAACTAATGTCGAAACGCACGTGTTCTTGTCGTCACCATCGCGAGACCTAGCTCATCTGCACGTGCAAATACGTCTGCATCTTTGATGGAACCTCCGGGTTGGATAACAGCACCGATGCCATGCTTAGCTGCTTCTTCGATGGAATCTGGGAATGGGAAGAATGCATCGCTCGCAAGCACTGAGCCTTTCGCATTCTCTCCTGCACGTTTCAGTGCGATCCACGTGGAGTCGACTCTACTCGTCTGCCCGCACCCGATACCAACCGTAGAAGAATCTTTCGCGAGCACGATTGCATTCGACTTCGCATGTTTCACTACTTTCCACGCGAAAAGAAGATCTCGAATTTCTTCTTTCGTTGGTTTTTTCTTGGTGACAACTATCAGATCTTTTTCCGTGATGTGTTTCATGTCATCATTTTGAATGAGCATACCACCAAATACAGAGCGGTAGAGAGCATGTTCCGAAAACTTCGTATCACCCATATCCAGAAGTCGAATATTTGGCTTACCTTTGAGGATTTCGAGGGCTCCAGCATCGAACGAAGGAGCGAGAACAACTTCGACAAAGATTTTCTGATCCAGAATTTTTTTGGCGATTTCCTCAGAACATGCTCGGTTCAACGCGATGATGACACCAAATGCAGAAAGTCTGTCGGTGTCATACGCAGTTTGAAATGCTTCTTCGATTGTAGAGCGAACAGCGATACCACTCGGGTTCGCATGCTTCACCATCACAGTCGCAGGCTCAGAAAATTCTGACACCATGCGCCATGCGGCGTCACTATCGAGCAAATTCAAGTAGCTCCAATCTTTCCCCTGCAACTTTTTCCACGTCGGTGTAGAGCGTCCGTAGAACGCAGCGAACTTCCCCCATTGATGTGGGTTTTCCCCATACCGTAGCGGTTTTGTGTCAGTTAGAACAATGCCGTCAGTAAGTCCACCCGTCATGTGTTCCGCAATCAGTGCATCGTATGCAGCAGTGTGTGTAAATACTTTTGCAGCGAGTGTGCGCCTAAGTTCCAAGGAGGTTTTTCTGTCTGCGCGCAATTCTGCGATGACTTTTTCATAATCATGTGGATCACAAAGAACCGTAACATCGGTGAAATTTTTTGCTGCTGCACGAAGCAGTGTTGGACCTCCGATATCGATCTGTTCGATCGCTTCTGCAGGAAGTGGTTTTTCCAGTGAAGGCGTTAATCCCATTTTTTCAACAGTGTTTTTGAATGGATACAAATTCACAATCACAAAGTCGATCGGTGCAATACCGAGCTCTTCTGCTTGGATGCAATCCTCTTTTTCCGATCGACGAAAGAGAATGCCTCCTGCAATCGTTGGATGAAGAGTCTTGACACGACCGCCAAAAGATTCTTTGGTAGCCGTTACATCTTCTACTTTAAGAACTGGAATTTTGGCTTCCTTTAGAGCTTTATACGTCCCTCCGGTAGAAATCAGCTCTATTCCAACCGCTTGTAGGGCCTGTGCGATCTCGATCAACCCTGTTTTATCCGAAACGGAGAGAAGGGCACATTTTTTTGGGGTGGGAGTCGAAGGCACAACGAGAGTGTAACAGTGTGGAGAAGTGTTGTGAATAAGCCATTTTTCTGGTACAATAAAGAGATTTATGTCGCCAAAAGAAAAACAAAAAAACGATGAGGCAACGAAAGAAAAAGTAGTACTAGCGGTTCAGCCCGCTCCTACTGCAATGCCAGTTGCGCCAGTGGTACCTGCGGCTGCCCCAGTACCTAGTAATGGCAAAGCTATTTTGATCGTAGAAGATGAAAAACCGCTTTCACATGCGCTAGAGATGAAGCTTAAAAAAAACGGTTATGAAACGAAAGTCGTTCTTAACGGACAAGAGGCATTGGATGAGTTAAAAATAAAGAAGTATCACATGATTCTTATGGATTTGATCATGCCTGTGATGGATGGATTCGAACTCCTGACAGCAATGCAAGCAGCGAAACTCTCCGTTCCTGCCATTGTGCTGAGTAACTTAGGGCAGGAAGAAGATCGAAAGAAAGCGGCTGCACTTGGTGCAATCGAGTACTTCGTCAAAGCCAATACACCAATTTCTGAAATTATCGCCCGTGTTCAAAAATCCATTTAAGTTATGCAACTCACCAATCCAGAACTTGGCAAACTACTCGTAGACCAGAGCTATCTCTCGGCGGAAGAGTTTGCAGATGTCTTACAAGAGGCAGAAGAGAGAAATATCGACCTTAAAATCATTCTCTTTGAAAAACGACTTCTTACATCAGCGCTATTGGAAAACGCGCTCGCAGAGCACTATGGGCTTCCGTACTTTGATATTGGTGCAAGTGCGCCATCACGTGAAACTATTCATGTACTTCCAGAAGATTTTGCGCGTACATATACAGCTGTCTGTGTTGCGTACACAGCAGATCTGTCGATCACAGTCGCTACATCCGATCCATCTGAAGAGGGTTTGGAAGAAGCAATACGAGTAAATATTGGTCATGAAAAGTATATTCCAACTGGCAAAAGGGCGATAGAAGCTGAAAAGAGTAAAAAGAAAGCGAGTATGTGGGCAAAAAAAGGAGTGAATGGTGCAGTGAAAAAATTTGAAGGCACTGTTACACTCGTCTACTCGCCAAAGTCGATGGTGCAGAATGCATTCTCACTCTATCGAAAACCACTCGCTACCAGCTTCCAATCAATCTTAGAAAAACAAAAAAAAGGTGCACCTGAAATTTTGGAAGAAATTTTTGATGATGCGATGGGACTAAGGGCATCAGATATTCACTTTGAGCCACAGGAGAAAGATGTCATCGTTCGCTTCCGTGTTGATGGAGCGATGCATGAAGCAGGGCGTCTGCCAAAGCAATTTTATGAAGGTATTGTGAATAGAATCAAAATTGAAGCAAACTTACGCATCGATGAACACTACGCAGCGCAAGATGGCGCAATTCGCTATAAATCAAAATCTGGAACCATGGACGTGCGCGTATCCATCATCCCAATTGTTGATGGAGAAAAGGTGGTAATGCGTCTGCTCTCTGAGTACGTACGAAATCTCACACTCGCAGATCTCGGATTTTCTGATCACTATCGTGCGATTTTGGAACGTGCAGCTAATAAGCCGTTTGGAATGATTCTAACCACGGGGCCAACTGGAGCTGGTAAATCTACAACGCTCTATGGACTGATCAAGATGCGTAATCGACCTGATGTAAACGTCTCAACAATTGAAGATCCAGTGGAATACAAGATTCCTGGCATTAACCATATTCAAGTCAATATTGGAACGGGGCTCACATTTGCAAAAGGTCTTCGTGCTCTCGTGCGTCAAGATCCAGACATCATCTTGGTTGGTGAAATTCGTGATACAGAAACTGCAACGATCGCAGTGAATGCAGCGCTCACAGGACACTTGCTGTTTTCGACGCTGCACGCAAATGATTCCGCAACTGCCGTCCCGCGTCTGATCGACATGGGAGTTGAACCCTTTTTGCTCGCGTCAACATTGGAAGTAATCGTCGCGCAGCGACTTTCGAGACGTATTTGTCCGAACTGCCGCTTCAGTTTTACCATTCCTGCAGATGAGGCACGTAAACTTTTTAAAGGTGCAGAGCATTATTTTGTAGATAATGATCCAGTCAACTTTTATAGAGGAAAAGGCTGTCATGCCTGTGGTGAAACTGGTTATCGAGGTCGTGTTGGTGTCTATGAACTCTTGGAAATTAGTAAGGAAGTAGAAGAATGCATTGTGCAGAAAAAAAACAGCACTGAAATTCTTATGAGTGCACGTAAAAATGGATTCATGTTTTTGTTTGAAGATGGGCTAGAAAAAGTACGAAGCGGCGAAACTACAATGGAGGAACTGCTGCGTATCGCAGCGCCCCCAGAAGAAGAATTCTTTACTAAGCCCAATGACAGTGCAAGACCCAAAACAACCAAAGGTGAAAAGTAGTGAAGAATCAGTAGAAGCTACGCAAAAAGTCTCACCTTCAGTGATGACTGAATCCTCTGGTGCCCAAAAAGAAGAATATGTAAATGCAGAAGAAAAAATACAAGGAAAAGCAGCGCAAGCGACGCCGAAAGTAGAGGCAGAAAAAATCGAGAAGAAAATAATCAATACTCCGGGAAGCCCAGAGGTCAATCCTCCACAAAAAGATGAAGAAAAACCGAAAAAATCTCACAGACTCTTCGGTAAAAAAGAAAAGAAAGTAAAAAAAGAAACTGGACCTGAAAAAAAATCTACTCTGAGTAAAATCGGTGCAGCAATTGGTAATATTGGTCTTGGAAAAGAAAAGGCACGATTTATTGAGAACCTGGCTATTCTTCTTAATTCAGGACTATCGATAGTCGATGCCCTAAAAACAATCCATATGGAGATACGAGTGAAACCAATGAAAAAATTGGTCACTCGTATCATCGATCAGGTAGAAAGTGGTATGCCGCTCTGGATGGCGATGGAAGATCAAAATTTCTTCACAACGTACGCTCTCGCGCTGATTCGTATTGGGGAGGAGTCGGGTGCTCTGGCTCGAAACATGGAATATCTCTCCGTTCAGCAAGAGAAAGATCGTTCATTAAAAGGAAAGGTAAAAATGGCGATGATCTATCCAAGTATCGTCATTTCGCTCACGATGATTATCACATTGGGACTTGCTTGGTTTGTACTTCCACAGCTTGTAGGTGTGCTATTGGCTCTTGACGCAGAGCTCCCACTCGTCACAAAAATTATTATTTGGGTATCCAACTTTTTCCGAGATCACGGGGCGATTGCCGTACCACTGATTCTCCTCGGCGCCATCCTTATTGTCGTGATTTGTAAGTACACACGCTTTCGTGGCCCAGCACAACAAATTATTTTTCGCATTCCTGGTATTGGCTCGATGGCGAGGTCGGCGACCATCGCTCGCTTTGGTGTCATCTTAGGAAGTCTGCTCAAAGCGGGAGTACCACTTGTTGAATCTATCCACTCGATGGGAGAAGTGACAGATATTGTCAGTTACAAGAATTTTTACTTTCGATTAGAGAAAGAAATCGAGGTGGGGCAATCATTTGCGTCAGCATTTGAAAGTATGAAAGAAACATCACGCCTTCTTCCTGCATCCGTGCAACAGCTAGTTATTACGGGTGAAAAATCTGGAAAGATAGCTGAAATGTTGCTCAGAATTGCCGATATCTATGAAAAGAAGGCAGAAGACTCCGCTCAGAAGTTGCCAGTTATACTCGAGCCGATGCTCCTCCTTTTCATTGGTGGGCTCGTCGGCACCATTGCATTTGCTATCATTGTCCCTATCTACTCCATTGTAGGAAATGTAGGTCGATGATCTTTCATACTCTTCCCTTTCACTTTATGTCTACACGATCAAACGCTAAGAATATCCAAGGACGTGCACGTGCACCTGGATTTACTGCACTGGAAATTCTGATGGCTCTCGGCATTATCGCTGTCACAGCTGGAACAACAATGCCGCTCTATAGACAATATCAAGCCTACGCAGATCTTGATACTGCAACTGAGCATCTGGTCCAAGCACTACGTGCGGCTCAGACGTTATCGCAGTCAGGAAAGTTCGATTCTGCATGGGGTGTCTATCTCCTTGATGGAACTCTTTTCGCAGGAGAGCAGTATGCGATTCGCAGTGAAGATCAAGATGTACGCTTTCCTCTGCCAACAACTGTAGATATCGAAGGAATGACCGAAGTAACATTTAGTCGCGTCGATGGACTGCCAAGTGCGATTGGATCAATTTGTATTGTTTCAACACTCACTAATCGTTCACGATCATTGACACTTGATCAAGCTGGCAACGTCACGGTCTCATCGATATTCGAAAGTAATTGCACAGGTGGAGTGTATGGAGATAGTTCTGGAGGAATTGGAAGCTCTGGTGGCGACACTGGATCCACCACAGGAACGACGAGTGGAGCAACTTCCGGGACGACATCAGGGACCACAAGCGGCACGACATCAGGAACGACGAGTGGAGAAACTTCCGGGACGACATCAGGGACCACAGGTGGCACGACATCAGGAACGACGAGTGGAGAAACTTCCGGGACGACATCAGGGACCACAGGTGGCACGACATCAGGAACCACATCAGGAACGACGAGTGGAGAAACTTCCGGGACGACATCAGGGACCACAGGTGGCACGACATCAGGTACTACGAGTGGGACAACTGGTGGCGACACGGGTGGAAGCACGGGAGGAGGCGGAGGAGATCTCCCTTGCGACGTCCGTTACGAGCTCGATAAAAAGTCAGGAAAAGTAACGAGTACTGGAACGAGCGATATCACAATCAAAGTTCTTGGGTCACAAATTACCTATGGTGCGGGTGGTCCAGTCATTCCAGTTCGTGTCAGCGCAAGTATCGATGGTGGAGTAACGTGGCAAGATCTCTTTGGCGGTCGCGCTGTCACATCAAATGACACAGAAATACTCTCCAATGTTCCTGCGAACGCAGAGCTGGTTCTACGCTACAACGGTCGTTATTCGTGGCTCTTTAATAAAACGTACACATCAAACGTAAGTGATGGGCATACGTTTATTCTGAAAAATGGGGACACATCTCCTGATTATGCACCATTTGCCAATCAGCAATCACTACTGAGTTTCTTAAAGCCATATATCAGCGCACAAAATAAAGTTACGATCGGCGCAAAGGATCTCTTGTATCTTGGGGAGTTAGGCACGCTCGATCAGCGAAGCTCGGACTTCCAAGATATAGTCATGCTCGCAACCTTTAAAGAGAAAGCAACGACATGCACAACATCGAGTAAGCCACGTGTGAAAGTCAGTTTCCAAAGAATCGTGAATACTGGAAAAGGTGATATGAAAAATGCTGTGTTTGTTGGGCCGCAATCTCTCGCTTTTGCGGAAGAGCAGTGGATCCCTTTGGTTGATCCGAATGGAAATACGATTATCGATAATGGTCTTGTAGAAGAGGTAAAGGGATTCTCTATGGAACGTGGAAATGGCTGGATTCGCATCATTGCACATGGTTCGCATGCGAATAGTGGAGGGAAAGAAATTACTGATGCTCGATTCCTATTTAACCAAGCAATCATCACTTCTATCGTAAATGAAGTCGATCAGAATAAATCTGAAAATCCAGTCGATGGGCATACGGATGACACATCGGCGGGTGATGAATTTGAAAATGGTCCAAATGCAAAGAGTATGGTCTTCAAAACGCGTACGACAGCATCTGATGACGGTGTCATTCTGTACTGGGTTGCAGGAAATCCAAGTGATGCAAGTAGTGCAAGTTCTGCTTCTAGTAGTTCTTCGTCAGTCCAGACTGTCGATACGACCGATCCTTGCTACGTGCCGCATACAATCAGCGCGGGCGGAACAGTAACTCTGGGAAATAGTGCAGATATTGCGATTCGTGTCGCTGGATCGGAAAGTACCTACAAAGCGCGTGGACCTCGTGTCAGTGTTAGGGCACAGATCTCGCTGAACGATGGGGCAACATGGCAGCAACTCTTTAACTATCGCAGCTTGCGTGGCAATGAATTTACAACGATTTCAAATGTCCCATCAGGCAGCAAAATTCTTCTTTCGGTCAATGGTCGATATTCATGGGTGTTCAATAAAACTGTTGCGTCGGGAAAAAGTGATGCACACGTACGCGTCCTTAAAAAGGGTGAGACCTTCTCTGGACTCAGCACCTTAATACAAGGTGGGGAAATGCGTAAGTTCCTAAAAGATCTTTTGGGTAATGATGGAAATTCACGAGTAGGAAATAGAGATCTGCTCTATCTATTTGAGCTTGGAGAGATCGAAGATGCAAATTATCACGATGCGGTTCTCGTTATGTCTATTGATAAGCCAGTCAGTCGTGGTGGATGTACTACCGCTAGTAGTGCATCTTCTTCTATGTCGTCATCTGCCTCTTCTTCATCATCATCGCTCGCAGGAAACGTCGATACAGATGGAGATGGTGTATTGAATGCCGCTGATCTCTGCCCACTTAATACAAAATTCCCTGAAGATGTGCCGACTGAGTATCTTACATTCAGTCGTCTCGCTTTCACAAAAAAGTTGGATAAGAAGAATCCAACCATTATGCGTGATGGACCGCGCACGCAGGTGAGTCCTTACACAATTGTAAGCACACGTGGTTGTTCATGCTCACAAATTCTCGATGCGATCGAAGGTGTCGGTTATCATCGCTTTAATGAATTCCCATCACTGTACAGACAAATGCAAAATCTCTTCCAATTCTATATCGATTCTTCAAGGCAATTTGGCTGTAGCGATTCTCTTATCAAAATGATTTCTGATAGTCGGTAATTTCTTCTATGCCTGTTCATGCATTGTCCCTCTTCACAGAAACGTGATTCTCTGGAGCCGCCTCACGGGCGGCTCTTGAAAAGATGGGCAAAAACACAGCGTGGGAGTCTGCTTCTTGAAGGAATTATTGCCATTGGTATATTCGCACTATTTTTAAGTGGTGTTGGATTATCACTCGTTGCAGGAGAGCGCTCTACGATTGCTGGCGGAGATCGTGCACGAGCAGGATTTTTAGCTGAAGAACAACTCGAAGCTGTGCGACATATGCAGAAAAATAATTTTAGCTCCCTCGTTGCTGGTACCTACGGACTCACCATTAAGAATGGAACATGGGCATTCTCGGGTACATCAATAACGCTGAGCAGTTTTCGTGCATCAGTCGTGCTAACGTCATTTGGAACTGATAGAATGCAAGCCGCTTCCAGAGTCGCATGGAATTTTGGAAGAGCACGATCGGGAAGTGTCCTTCTGACAACGTATCTCACAAACTGGAGAAAACAAGCAGTGGTCGGAAACTGGGCAAATACAACGCAAGAAGCGTCGATCACGCAGAGTGGATCGCCTACATTTCAACGAGTCGCAGTAAGCGGAGATTACGTGTTCGTGACATCATCAACTGCCGCAGGCCTCTATATCTACAATATTACGACTACGACTGCACCCGTTCGTGTTGCATCAGCATTCTCGCTCGATACTGCCGCCTACGGTGTTGTCGCAGTTGGCGATCGTCTCTACCTCGCGACCGGAAATTCCACACAAGAAGTGATGGTGTTTGATATCAGTGATCCTACACATTTATCTTTTGCAAACCTTCTTAGCACATACAATCTTCCCGGAAGTGCTGGCGCACGCTCTATCGCTGTCTATGGAAACACAATCTACGTTGGTACTGTAGACGATTCCGTTAATCATCAGTTTTATGCGCTGAGTGTAAGTGAGACAAGTGGTATCGAACTCTTAAGTTCTCTCGCAACGAGCGGAAGTGTTCTGGATATCAATCTTAGTGAAGGTTATGCATATATTGCATCATCAAATAATGTAGCAGAATTGCAGGTAATCGATATTATCGATTCAGAAAATGTGCAATATGCACCAGGAACAGGTATCGATATGACAAATACATTTGATGGTCTTTCATTTATCACCTCTGGTACATCAGCACTTATAGGGCGCGCAAATGGCAGCGCAATAGAAGAGCTCGTACTGTACGATGTAGGAAGTTCGCCGGTGCCATCTCCACCTCCGGGCCCTTGGGCACTCGAAATTGGTGGAAATGCGAACGTACTAGCAATTATTGAGGGAACGAAATACATTTTCGTTGGGGGTAATGCAAGCGCGACAGAATTGCGAGTGGTGGATTTATTTGCACTTTCGCGTAATGCCACTTCAACACTCAAGACCATCGATGTTGGCGCAACGATCAATGGCCTGACGTATGATTGGGTGAAAGATCGTCTATTTGCTGTCACTCCGACAAAATTTATTGTGTACAAACCTTAATGAAACATCTTTCTGTCACTCAACGGCATTCTGGATATGTGTTACTACTCGCCACACTCTTTGTTGGTGCTATCGCATCGATTGTACTGACATCTGTACTTCTATTAGGAACAAATTCTAGCTTAGTACATTTCTCTGTTGAGCAGGGAGCGAAAGCATTAGCGGCCGCACATGCATGCGCAGAAATAGCGCTGCAAACGTTACGAGAAAATCCTGGATATGCTGGCAATCAATTCTACTATCCAGACAGCGTAGAAACGTGTGAGGTTCTGCTTATCGGAGGTACTGGTAATACAAATCGCTTACTGTGTGTTGAGGGAACCACTGGCAATACAGTGCGTCGACTCGAAATTGTTATTAAAAAAATCTATCCAAAAATTGAGATTTCATCATGGCGAGAAGTTGCTGCTTTTTCCTTGTGTGAATAATGCACGTACAAAAAAAACGCTATGGCTTTACCCTCGTAGAACTACTTCTTTTTATGGGCCTTTCTGCAATTATGGGGACAACACTTATTTCTGTCTATATCGCAACACAAGAAGCTCGATTACGACAGCAGGGCATTGCTGCTGTGGAGCAACGTGGAACGCAGATATTAGAAATGATCGTAAAAAATGTTCGTCGTGGAGAAAAAATCCTCGCTCCATTACAGGGGAAAAGTGGGGCGGTACTCACCTTACAAATGGGTTTAAATTCAGAATTTCCAACGATTTTTGGACGGACTGTTAGCGGTCAACTACTGCTCATTCAAAAAACTTCTACCGCAGCATTACTTTCCCCAAAAGTCACTATTTCAAAACTCCTCATCAAAAACATTGAAGGGAAAAGTGTGCAATTTACCTTCTCGCTAACAGCAGCAATTCCATCGGTACCACCACAAAAGTATACAAAGGAATTCGCAGGGACTGCCACTTTGTATGTAGATGATCAGAGTGATGCAGGTGGATGCGGTTCTTGTGCAGTTCCAGTGTGCACAGCGGGCACATATCAGTGGTTCCATTGCGTGAGTGATACCTGCTTATCTGATAGTGAAAAATTAATGTGTCCCTAAAGTTCGGAATCTAAAAAAAGATTGACGTGAAGAGTTAGTGTGACCAAATGTCACAGATTCTTCGTTCACTCTGTTACACTATCTTTCTGCGATACGGAGTTTCTCTGTATCTTCCATTTTTTTCCTCTCTTCTCTCATGTCAATCCGTTCACTTAAAGCGGGATTCACGCTCATCGAGCTTTTGCTCGTGATCGGTATCATCGCTATTCTTGCTGCCATCGTTATCGTAGCGATCAACCCAACAAAGCAGCTGGGTGATGCACGTAACGCTCAGCGTCGTTCAGATGTAAATACGATTCTGAACGCTGTGTATCAATACTCTATTGATAACAACGGTAACCTTCCTTCGACAATCACAACAACTGCCACTGAGATTTGTCGTTCCGCTCTCGGTACAAACTGTACTGGTCTGATCGACCTCAGAGTTCTCACGGGTGCGTACCTCGTTGGTCTTCCAAATGATCCACAAGAAGCTGATGTCACTACTACTGGCTATACAATTGTCAGGACTTCAGGTCGCATTACTGTTGCCGCTCCAGGAGCTGAACAAGGTGCTACGATCACAGTTACTCGATAATTATTTGATGAAAATAAGGAAAAACCCCGTCCGCATTCGTGCGACGGGGTTTTTTTATCGCGACATATTTTCTTGACTCTGCCAGTGACGAACACTGGAAAGCGTAGACTTCCTGATAAACTACAAATCGTCTCTTCACTTCCTTCTACCACTTATCATGTCACTCCGTACTATACAAAAAGGTTTCACCCTCATCGAGCTTCTGCTCGTCATCGGGATCATCGCGATTCTCGCTGCTGTTGTTATCGTTGCGATCAATCCAACAAAGCAGCTTGCAGATGCACGTAATGCTCAGCGTCGATCAGACGTGAAATCAATTCTCGATGCTGTGTATCAATACGCACTCGATAATAATGGAAATATTCCTGCAGGCATTACAACTACTTCTAAAATTATTTGTAAGAGCGGCCCTGCTGTCGATTGTGATGGTGCGAATGCAATTAGTTTAAATACACTCACAGGTTCGTATGTTGTTGCTATTCCTACAGATCCACAGGTTCCAACAACATCTACAGGAACGAACTATTTCATTATGCTTACGAGTAATAGTCGCATCACTGTCTCCTCTCCTGGAGCTGAGCAAGGTGCTACGATCACAGTTACTCGTTAAGGTCATTCTGCCGTAAACACAAAAAGAGGCTCCCTAGAGCCTCTTTTTGATAAACGCAAACGCTTCCAAGAACGCTCGAAAACTGCTATAATAATATGATGCAATCACCGAAGCAGACATCGACAATCGGCAAACAAATTCTCGGCGCAGTGATAGGAATGTCACTCGCAGGTGGTGCGTATTATGCAATGAATTCATTATCTACTAATACACTCTCAGGACTCTTAGTTGGAACTGTAAAGATGTCAGATAATCCTAGCCAGATACGAGTAAGTAATATGAATCTCGATGATAACGAACTGCGTGGTATCGCAACACGAGCGCGCATGTTGGCATCGGAAGTTGCAAAAGAGTTAGGCACGGCAGAACTTATAGTCGAATCAGAACCAACAATGGTGACTCGTGCTTTTGATCGTAAAGAGGAGCGAAAAGTGCGCTTTGTTGTAGAGAAAGTAGAACCGAATAACCAAGTTGCTGCACAAATTACAGCAACAGACATCCATAGTGGCGCTCCAAAAAGAATGGAGATTCCTGTGTATGAACCAGTACAAGAAGTGAATACAAATCGCGTAGTCCCTCCTTCGAATGCTCTTCCTAATGCTGGTCTCGGTACTTCACTGGCGCTCGTTCTAGCGTTCATTGGATCACTCGTAGTGATGAGAAAAAAGATCCTCGCACGAGCGTAACGACCAAACTCACGGTACGATAGGAGTGTGAATGTCTCTCTTATTATCTTCGGGCTACTCGGACTCGCGCTTGGAAGTTTTGGAAATGTGCTGCTCTACCGCATCGCTAGTGAAAAGAGTGTTGGTGGTCGTTCATTTTGTCCTCACTGTAAAAAAGGCATCCGCTGGTATGATTTGATCCCCGTACTCAGCTTCATGCTGCTCGGTGGTCGCTGTAGATCGTGCAAGAAGAGCATTTCGGTTGGGTATCCACTCATAGAGCTAGCTTCATGCGCTCTCTTTGTACTGGCTGCGGTCCTTTTTCCCACAGACATCGTCGTTGGATTTCTGATTGCCATTATTCTTTGGAGTGTATTGCTCCTCTCTGTCTACGACATCCGACATCAGCAAATCCCTGACCTCTTCACGATTGTCATCGGTGCATCAGCACTGACACTCGTCATCCTCGGTTCTACCTCAGCAGTAAATGCATTCCTCGGCTTCGCTGTAAGCATGCTCTGGTTTGGGCTTCTCTGGCTCTGTAGTAAAGGTCGCGCTACTGGCTCTGGCGATGTTTTTCTCGCAGGAGCGCTAGGGCTTTGGCTTGGGTTGTGGCACAGCATCATCATGCTACTGCTCAGTTACATTGTCGGAGCGCTGGTAATCCTCGTACTGCTGATCATGAAAATCATTCCAAGAAAAGCACACCAACGCATTCCGTTCGGACCATTTCTTGCCATCGGAGCATTGCTCGCATTGCTCGGTGTTGGCGAGTGGTATCTCAGCTTGATTGGATGATAAAGAACTAAAAAAAATAAAAGTAATCAAAGGAAATCGAGGATCCTATTTTTTTTGTATTTCCTTTCATTCATTTATTTCCTCACACGTATAAGAAAGAGGCCCCGCTTCCATATCGACTGTATCGACAGGGAAGCGAAGCCTCGAAAGATTCTTACGAATAGTACGTTTTCCTGACCCCGACGTGCGGGCGGTCCCCTTGCGGGGAAGAGCTATTCATACAGATATTGTATACTTTTGATGGTAGATGTCAAGTATCGCTTGCACTACATGTAGAAGGGAACTCACAGCTACCGTGTTATGCTGAAAGTATGAAAAAGGTCGCCGACAACCGCCGTGCACGTTTTGACTACGATATCGCCGAAACTATAGAGGCGGGAGTGCAGCTTGTGGGCTCCGAAGTAAAGTCCTGCAGAGCAGGACAGGTAAGTCTAGCGGGTGCGTATGTGTCTTTTGTCAGTTGCAAGCCAGTACTGAAACATATGAAGATTAGTCACTACGCCAATGCAAGAAAAGATGACCAGCCCGCTCCAGACCGAGACCGCGAGCTGCTTCTACGAAAAGTAGAGCTAGAACGCATCAAGTCTCTGCAAAACCAAAAGGGAACGTCTATCATCCCGCTAGAAGTACGTGCAGGGAAATATATAAAAGTTCTTCTCGGTATCGGCCGTGGACGGAAGCGCATGGATAAGAGACAAAAGCTGAAGGATAGGAGTGTCGAAAAAAGACTCCGCACACACGGAACGGATTAAATGTAGAATAGAGAAAATTATTCATTATCAATTATCCATTTTTCATTCTTTACGTGTCCCTCCTTCCTAAGCAAATCCAAACGGCTATCGATGAGTTCAGTAAGCTTCCAGGTATTGGACCAAAATCTGCCGAGCGACTGACATTTCATTTACTTCGAAGTAGTAAATCATCACCCGAGCGTCTGGGAACGGCACTCGGACAGCTAAAGCAACATTTGGGGTACTGCACTGTGTGCCAGATGGTCGTTGCCGGAGAAGGGAAATGTACAATCTGCACGAGTCGTGAGAGAAATCAGGAACAAATTCTTGTCGTCGAAGAACCACTCGAGGTCATCGCATTCGAGAAGTCTGGCTACAAAGGTCTCTATCACGTTCTGCACGGCGTCCTCTCCCCTATCGATGGTATGGGCCCAGAGCAGCTGAAGCTAAAGGAATTGATTGATCGATGTACTGCAGGGAACATTGCAGAAGTCATCATCGCGACGAATTTGGATGTGGAAGGAGAGGCAACGGCAAACTACATCAAAGAAAAAATAAAAGGCACTGTACCGACGATTACGCGTATCGCACACGGCCTTCCTCGTGGTGCAGATATCGAGTTTGCAGATCAAGTGACACTTCGAGAGGCTGTTGCAGGGAGGCGGAAAGCCTAACGACTAGTATGTCTGTTCGTGTTCTAAAGGATTGAACCCTGCCGCAGTGCGAGTTTCTTGTCTGCCAGCGAATACTCTACCTCCTGCATCAACTTGACGTTCCAGTCCATCATCACGAGCGATCTCATCAAGAGCAGAGTCCTTCTGATTTATTTGCACTATCTGCATTGCACCGTTAGGACCACGAGCTTGTACATCGAGAATGTTAACCATAAAAAATATTGAAAGAAGTAAGCGCGACGCAGTCTGCCTGATCAGAAAGTATCGTCAACCTTCTCTTCTTAAAAAACGTACAAATCGCTTCTACAAGCTAAAAAGTCGCATATTAAAGTAGAGACATCCTACTGGGACGTCTCTACACAAAATCATGAAGTGTGTTTATTGAATCTCGTATGTCAGCGTGACGAAGGAAACTATCTCCTGTTCACCAGCTGGAATGCTGAGTGCCATGTCTCCACCACCTCCTGCCATCCCCTCATTACGCGCCATCATCGGAACAGGAATGGAGCCATCTCCACTTTCAGAGAAACCAACAATACCGACGAGTCTTTTGCCGAGTGTCCCTGCCAGTACTTTCGCTTTCTCTTTCGCTTTTTCGATTGCCATCGTGCGTGCCTCTTCACGAAGTTGATCTGGATCATCGATAGAGAACTGTACATTTCCAGCTTGGTTGGCACCTGCAGCTGTCGCTGCTGTCAGCACTTCTCCAACTTTTTTCAGATCTCGTACTGTGACACGGAGAGACTGTGTCGCCTCGAATCCACGAGCAACCTGCGTGCCATTCACGTAGTCGTATGCTGGGTTCATCCAGAAGTTTTCTGTGCCGATATCTTTTTCCTCGACACCCTTGGCTTTCACAGCAGCGATAATCTTATCGATACTCTTTGTAAGATTATCGATAGCAGCCTCGGATGTTGGTGCACGTCCTGTCTGGACACCAAAACTAAGGGTGGCGATGTCTGGAGCAGAGTTCACACTCGCCTCAGCACTCACAGAGATTTGTAGTGGTGGATGACGGTCAGCCTGCGTCGTCATGGCCGTACCAGCGAGATAGAAGAGGCCGCCAATCGCGACGGCAATAAAAAGTGGTAATGAATTTTTCATAAAAATGGGGAAGGAGTACTAAGCGTATCGCTGTAGTAGACGTTCTTCAATTGAAATAATGACAAAGAGATGTATATCCGTAGCGGAGGATCCATATCCTCCGCGTTATTCACCATTCATGCGAATACAATCCGATCCTTCACACCATAGCGCGCATATCCTTCTTTCTCGAGTATATGAGCCAAATTCTCTCCTCCGCTCTCTACAATCTGTCCTTGGACCATCACATGAACATAGTCCGGAACGATGTACGTAAGCAGTCTCGCATAGTGCGTGACGATGAGTGCCGAGAATGTCGGGCTCCGCATACTATTGACTCCCTCGGCGACAGTTTTCAGTGCATCGACATCCAGTCCTGAATCCGTTTCATCGAGGAGTGCTAAATCAGGAGAAAGTATTTTCATCTGCAAAACTTCGGATTTCTTTTTTTCTCCACCAGAAAATCCTTGGTTCACAGAACGATCCAGAAAGAGAGGATCCATATGGAGCTTCTTTGCGTGTTTCTCGAGAAGTGTTGCAAACTGCAGTGGCGAGAGACGTTTTCTTTTTGGGAAACGTTCTGTCATCTGTGCTTGGTAAGCAGCGAAGAGGAAGCTGCGGAGTGTTACACCTCGTACATCCCTCGGGTACTGAAACGCAAGAAAGAGGCCCGCACGCGCACGTTCATCTGCAGAGAGTGTTAGGAGATCTTTGCCATGGAACTTGGCTGATCCTCCCGTCACATCGTAATGTGGATGCCCCATAAGTGCAGAGACAAATGTCGATTTACCAGAACCATTCGGTCCCATAATGGCGTGGATTTCGCCTGGGCGAATGCTTAGTGAGAGATCGCGTACTACCACTTTCTTCTCGATGCCAACCCGAAGCTTGCTGACGCTGAGAAGCGCCTTCGTATTCTTCATGGCTTCATTGTTGCAGAGTGGAAGCGATCCGAAAAGGAAGGTAGTCTATCTCTATGCCAAAAGTGACATTTATCCTCCCGGGTGGCCAGAAGAAAGAAGTGGAAGGCACGCAAGGTGAAACAGTGCTCAGAATTGCACTGGAGAACGGTGTACCAATGGAAACCGCCTGTGGCGGCAATGGCTTCTGTACAACGTGTATGTGTAACGTGAAGGAAGGTATGGAGCATCTGACGCCTCGCAACGACCGAGAGGAAAACATGGGTGTAACCGATGACCCAAAACGTCTCGGATGCCAAGCGAGAGTAGAAGGAGATGTGGTGGTGGAGATAGTGGATACATGATGCTGGCTAGTGGCTTGAAGCAATTAGCTATTGGCTTGTTTTCGCAACTCAAACTAGCCAATTGCTAATCGGCCTACGCCGTTGCCTTCGACGCCAGATCTGAAATCTTCTGCTTCACTCCTTCGTTGTATGGTTCGATCCGGTTGATACGTCGATAGACTTCTTCTGCCTTGGCAGGTTCCTCGAGTTGCAGATAACACTCTGCAAGAAGATGAAGAAGTTCTGTGTCCTTGGACATACGAACGAGTGCTTTTTCAAGTAGTGGTGCTGCGTCTTTGTATCGACGAGCGGCGATACACGCACGGCTAAGCGCTGCACTTCTCTCTGGAGTCTGCGGATCACGATTCAGTGCTTCTTGGTATGCGTAGCACGATTCTACGTACTTACCCTGCATGTAATGCGCAAGACCGAGGTTGGAATAAAATCCAAGATCTTCACGCTTGGTAATGAGTTCCTGATAGAGCGCTTCTGCTTTCGCATAGCGCTCTGTTGTGAGGTAAAGCTTTGCGAGATCCGCTTGTGCATCGATGGAGTGAGGCAAGACTGTTAGTGCTTGAATCAGTAACCCTTCTGCTTCAGCGTATCGTTGCATCGCAGTTTCTTTCTCCGCACTACGAAGAAGTGAACGTACTTTTTGTAGTTGAATCGCAGACATACGTGGATTCTTTCGTGGTCGCTCGGAAGGCCGCTCTTCGGTGTGTCCTACTCCACGGTCTTCAGCAGATTGAAAGCGTTCGCGCGTAGAACGCACAAAGCGTCGAACAGAACGGTTGCGTAGAGCGATACGTCCTGCGAGGAGAACCCCAATGGCTGCCAAAGTAACGGTGAAAACAATAATGTATGTCATGTGGCCAAGAATATTAGCATGAGCCCCGGGAAACCGCTAGGGTAAAGGCTTCAAAGGCCAAACCACGGTTCGTGTTAGTTTGGAGTGCTTTTACGAGCTGTGTGTACTCGGGCACCCATGATGCTCTCTCTTCGATGGAGCCATGTTCACGTAATGTGAGAGCGAGATGGAGCAAAAATTCCTCTGCCGATGTTCGGCTCTCTTGAGCGGGCAAGATGAGCGAAAGCCGTTCACTGAGTGATGTCGTTCTCCAAAATGACCTGGCTCGTGTGTGAAGTTGTTTAGCATAACGTAGTGCCTCAGGATCTTCTTGCAGAAGACGAAGTGTCCCTGGGGCTCCGTTGGATAAATGAAGGAGGAGTTCTTCTTCATCTTGATTTTCGGAATCGATGAGTGTGGTAAGTAATGCACGAGGGACGCGATCGAAAAGAATGGTGCGTGTGCGCGACGTAAGAGTAGGAAGCAGTGAGCGCTGATCTGAAGTCGTTAAAAGAAACACAACACGTGATGGTGGCTCCTCGATGATTTTAAGAAGTGCATTCGCAGCTTCACGATGCAGTCGTTCAACATTCGTAATAAGACAACAGTGATGTGCGCCCTGCGGCGTTTCGTGCAGCTGGTCGATAAGAAAATGTACATCATCGATACTGATGGAGTCTGTTTTTGCTGTTGGCGCTTTACTTCTAAGTTTCTGCTGCACGTTGGAGAACCGACTAATCTCTGTCCAATCTTCGTGAATGCCTTCGATCCAGAGCATATCAAGTGCAAGAAAATCTGGATGAATGAGTCTCTCAACTTGGGTTCCGATCAGCTTCTTCTCCTCAGTCGTTTTGGTGCTCGCAAACAGTTCGACCGTAAACCAACGAGCGATTGTGCTTTTGCCGATATGTTCATGCCCAGAGAAAAGATATGCATGCGCCACATTATCTTTAGCAATATCGTGAAGCAACTGCGCCTGCTGTTTCTTATGGCCAACGATAGTCTCGGAGAGGGTGGGCATCAGAAAAGAAGTATACCACTCATAGATAGAAAGTATGGCTGCGCATTACAACGCCTTACAAGACGCCGTAGCAAGACTTCGTTTTTCGAGCGCCCGTAGGAGCACCGCACTGTTTGAGGAGCGAAGCGACGAGTTTGCGGTGCGTCGCGAGACGAACGATTGTATTGCAGGCGACGAGTACAGCGCCGGAACCTTTTGGCTCCACCTTTTCGGTGACGAAAAGGTGGAAAATTAATACAGTGCTACACACCGTGATCTTATCCAGCTCCATGACACTTCTTATACTTTTTGCCACTTCCACATGGACACGGATCATTCCGTCCTGCTTTGGAAAACGCATGCGCTCCGCCTTTTGGAACCTGTTTTTTCTGAGCGCGCTGCTGCCTAGCTCCAAGATGCTGCAACGTTCCTTCGATCTCCGCGTCATTTGTTTCGAGATTGTCTGGTGCTTCCAGCGTCACCGTCCTTGTTGCAAACTGATGGAAATTTACTTGGAGTAATGCACGCACTGTCGTCGTCGCAATACTTGCGAGTAATTTTTGGAAAAGACGGAATCCTTGGTCTTGATATTCGATGAGTGGATCTCGCTGCGCGAAACCTGAAAATGCAACTTGCTCACGCAGGTGTGCCATCGCATCGATGTGATCCATCCAATGTGAATCCACAGATTGGAGTGTCAGAATCTGCTCTGCACGAGCCGAAACTTCAGGTGTCACTTCTTTTAGTTTTTTTGCGTACAGGTTCAAGATTAATGTGCGAAGGTGATCTGCTACTTCTTCTGCATTATTCATTGTTTGGATATCCCCATCTGATGCAGCGCGGCCAAGATCGGGATGTAAGTTCGTGAGTGCTGCACGCAAGGCTTTAGTTTTCCAGAGCTCTGAGTCGATTTCGTTGCAGTGAAGCTCTGCAAGCGCTGTCACTTCTCGTTTCATCATTTCTTCGGAATCTAAGCGAAGAGAAGAGTCGATTCCTTCATGTGCTGCAATCGTAACTAAAAGTTTCTGACGACGCTTGTACATAATCTCTCGATGCTTATTCATAATATCGTCGTACTGCACGACGTGTCTCCGAATATCGAAGTTCCGTCCTTCCACTTTCTTCTGCGCACTCTCGATACTGCGCGAAACCATCATGTTCTCGAGCGGAACATCTTCAGGAACTTTGAGTCGCACCATCATGGTTTTGAGTCGGTCTCCTCCAAAGAGACGCATAAGTTCATCTTCCATACTCACGTAAAATCGGCTCTCACCAGGATCGCCCTGACGACCAGATCGTCCACGTAGCTGATTGTCGATACGTCTTGCTTCGTGTCGCTCAGTGCTAAGTATCGCGAGCCCGCCAAGCGCTTGTATGCCGTCACCAAGCTTGATGTCGGTACCACGACCTGCCATATTTGTCGCGATAGTGACAGAGCCTTTTTGGCCAGCTTTTGCCACAATCTCCGCTTCTTTCTCGTGATGTTTGGCATTCAGCACTGTGTGTTCGATCTTCATCTCACCAAGAAGCAAGCTCATGACTTCGGATTTTTCGATCGACGTTGTTCCGATGAGCACTGGCTGTCCTTTTTCATGTCGTTCTTTCGCTGCATTTGCAACGGCTTGAAACTTCGCCTTCATCGTCGCGTACACCGCATCAGAGTAATCTGTACGAGCGAGCACTCTATTTGTTGGGATCACGAGTACAGGGAGTTTGTAGATGGAAAGAAACTCCTCTTCTTCTGTTTTCGCCGTTCCTGTCATTCCTGCTAGTTTTTCGAACAGACGAAAATAATTTTGAAATGTAATAGTTGCGAGTGTTTTGCTTTCACGTTGTACTTCGACGTGCTCTTTCGCTTCGATGGCCTGATGCAGACCATGACTGTAGCGACGGCCCGGCATCAGACGTCCTGTAAATTCATCGACGATGATCACTTCGCCATCTTTCACCACGTAATCGACATCGCGCTGGTAAATAGCATGTGCGCGGAGTGCCTGTTCGATGTGATGGACTTCTTCAAATCCTTTTTCGGTATAGATGTTTTCTACACCTAAGAGCTGTTCCATGTGTTTGATTCCTCCTTCCGTCAGTGTCGCTGCACGCTGCTTTTCATCGCGAAGAAAGTGTGTGTTCTCGGTCAATCCTTTTGCATACCCGGCATAGAGCTGATATTTCGCAGTCGATTCGTCAGCAGGTTGGCTGATGATGAGTGGAGTTCTGGCTTCATCGATGAGGATGGAATCCACTTCATCCACAATGGCGTAGTGCAAACCACGTTGCACTTGGCGGTCGATGGAAACAGCCATGTTGTCGCGGAGATAATCGAACCCAAATTCGTTATTGGTGCCATACGTCACATCGGCGTTGTACGCTTCTTTGCGCCCATCGTGATTGATGCCGTGAACGATAACGCCGACACTGAGGCCAAGTGCTTTATAGAGCACTCCCATCCATTCACTGTCACGCTTGGCGAGATAGTCGTTGACGGTAACGACATAGACACCTTTGCCTGTGAGGGCATTCAGATACACCGGCAGCGTACACACCAGTGTTTTGCCTTCTCCTGTACGCATTTCTGCGATCGCCCCACGATGGAGTGCAATCGCACCCATAATCTGCACATCGAATGGCACCATGTTCCACTTCTCAGTGCGTGTGCCGAGTGACACCTCGGTCCCGACCAAAAGTTCGCAGGCACGGATCGCAACTGTAAATGCTTCGGGTAAAAGCTGATCGGTCGTTGCGCCTTCCAAGTATCTTTTTTTGAATTCCTCAGTTTTCTTGGGCAGATCCGCAAGTGTCAGTGCTTGAATATCAGCGGATTTCTGGAGTTCACGAACACGCTCCACAAGTGGCTGCAATTTGCGCAATTCTTTCTTGTTTGGATCGCCGAGGATTTTATTGAGGGCATCAAGAATGGCCATTGGATAGAAAGTATAGCGGTTTTTGAAATAAAAACTCTATAAGAAGCAAGAAAAATTGTATGGTGTATCTTGTATCTCGCATACACAATACCAAAGACAAGAGACGAGATACATGTACTACGCTCACAACTCCCCTTGAGCGGAGATTCCGCAAATCTCCGCATTGCTGGGGAGCGGCAATGGTAAAAACGTATGTTATGACGCGAAAGTTATCGAACCTCCGCTGCGACGGGCTACAAAATTTCTTTATTTAATTATACATTTTTGATTCTCTACGCTCCCCTGCCGTACCACGGCAAAAGCGACTTTTTTTCGAACGTTGCAGTTTTCACAAGATCCGGCAAAACATCTTCAAGTGATTGTGTTTTTTCGATTTCCTTGAGCATCGGAAGTTTCTGTCGTTGTTCATCCAGAACCTCTCCAATAAATGCTGTCTCCTCGGTTATTTCTTTCTGAAGATCAGTAAGTGAAAGCAGTGTCGGCTCTTGCCACTTTTTGGCGAACGTACCAAACCCGCGAACGAAGAACGCTTCTTTTTTGGTTGAGTGAATCCAGAGTGCCCCCTCCCCTTTCTCCCCTCCCCCGTTCTGGGGGAGGGGCTGGGGGTGAGGGCGTGCCGGAGAAAGGAGTGACAACACCCGAATCTTCCAGAGATCAGAAAGGTGTATGCCCGCCAAAGGAATCCCGAACCTCCACTGCAGTGTATTCATCAGCGTGATACCAGTCCGAAGGCTCATAAATCCACCAGGTCCAGTCACCGCCATCAGGTGTGTGAGCGAACTGAATTCTGCGCTGTGACTCTCTAGAAATTTTTCGATCTGAGGTAAGAGTGCCGACTCATCTTTAGAATTCTCGAGAGGTGCGACAGTAGCGCCAGCATCCGTCACTAGGCCAAGTGAAGCCGTGTATGAGCCGATATCGAGAAAGAAACACTGCATACAGGTAGAATACATGGCGTGAGTCCAAAACTCTCTATTATCATTCCGACCTACAAACGGCCAGAGACCTTGAAGAAGTGTCTGGAGCACATCGGTATGCAAACGAATGCTCAAGATATAGAGGTGATCGTCGTTAGTGACGGACCAGATGGAGCAACAGAAAAAATGGTACGCGAATACACAATACTTAATACACAATACTCAATACTCTTCTTCTCCGTTCCTAAATCCCAACAAGGCATTGCACGAAATGAAGGCGTGAAACACGCGACTGCAGACCGAGTGCTCTTCATCGGTGATGATATTTTTTTAGCACCAGATGCATGTGAAAGGCATGTGTGCCCCCGCCCCAACCCCTC
>Ga0163150_10001905_pt1 | contig 33814 bp, 26 predicted proteins | sample OliLakLV19P2IB_FD_148628 | JGI IMG/M metagenome (GOLD analysis project Ga0163150, IMG submission 148628) | Freshwater microbial mat bacterial communities from Lake Vanda, McMurdo Dry Valleys, Antarctica - Oligotrophic Lake LV.19.P2.IB | ecosystem: Environmental > Aquatic > Freshwater > Lake >...
GCGGGTATCTTGCGCCGCATGGCTGCGTCCCCTCGCGACAGCGCTCCCTCCGCCCCTCTCAGCGACGCGCCCGCCGGCGCGGTCAAAGCTCTCGCGGCTCACTTGCAGGCCAAGGGCCTCAAGATGACGCAGCAGCGGCTCCAGATGCTGCGCGCCGCACTGGCCCAACCTCGCCACTTCACGGCCGACGAGCTGCACGAGCGACTGCGCGACGAAGGCCGCGCCGTCTCGCTGGCGACCATCTACCGCAGCCTCGCGGTCTTCGAGGAGGCCGGCATCCTCGAGGGCCACGACTTCGACAGCGGCCAGCGCCGCTACGAGCGGCGTCTGGAGCGCGAGCACCACGACCACATGGTCTGCCTCGACTGCCGCGCGGTGATCGAGTTCGAGAACGACGCCATCGAGCGTCTGCAAGAGAAGGTGGCCGCCGCACAGCGCTTCCGCATCCGAGAGCACCACCTCACGCTCTTCGTCTCCTGCGACGACTTCGCCAAGAAGGGCCGTTGCCGCCGCCGTGACGAGAAGCTGGGCGGGAATCGTAGCGGGTAGGCTCCCTTCACCTCGACGCCTCGACACCTCGACACCTCGACACCTCGACACATGGGCGGCGCGGCCCCTTCGCGACCCGCACCTCGGCGAGCGCGCCCGGAACCACACGCATGGCGACCCCTACGCGAGCCTCCCGTGCCACATCTCCGGACGGCGGCGCCGACGACGAGCGTTGCATGGCGCTGGCCCTCGACGAGGCACGCGCCGCCGCTGAGGCGGGCGAGGTCCCGGTGGGGGCCGTCGTGGTCGTTGACGGCCGCGTGATCGCCCGAACCCACAACCGCCGCGAGACCGACAAGGACCCCACCGCCCACGCCGAGATCCTCGCGCTGCGCGAGGCCGCCCGCGTGCTTGGCGACTGGCACCTCGAAGCCGCCACCCTCTACGTCACGCTCGAGCCCTGCTTCATGTGCGCCGGCGCACTCGTGAACGCCCGCCTGGGCACCCTCGTCTTCGGCGCCCTGGACCCCAAGGCCGGCGCCGTCGGCAGCCTGGCTGACGTGCCCTCTAACGCACGCCTGAATCATCGCCTACCCGTCCGCTCCGGCGTCCTCGCCTCCGCCTCCTCCGACCTCCTTCGGGCCTTCTTCCGCGCGCGCCGCGGTTCTCCCTCCCCGGACCATCCCACCGCTCCTTGACCTCGCGCCTTCCCCTCCCTACGGTCTTCCCCCTCACCGCCGCGGAGAGGTGCCAGAGCGGTCGAATGGGCCGGTTTCGAAAACCGGTGTAGTCGCAAGGCTACCCAGGGTTCGAATCCCTGCCTCTCCGCCATTATCCTTCGTTTAACGCAGTATTTGGCCGAAATTCTCCAAAGTACGAAACGCGGGCCGCGTGAGGCGGCGGCCCGCCGCGTCACCCGGCGTACCCCCAAGTTTTCATCCCGGGGGAGGCCAGGGGGTCAGTGAAAATGCAGCAAACGTGAGAATTTGGCCAGTTTGAGGCGATCCGTTCGTTTGGGCCAGTTGGGGGGGTGCGAGGAGCTACACTGGGCTCCGTCATGGCCCGACGGCGCCAGTTCGGATACGTCTTCCGCAAGCGGAGACCCCCCTCCAAGTCGAAGGACAAGGAGGGCAACGATGCCTACTACCCGGGCTGGTACATCCGCATCCGCCAGGGGGAGGGGGAGATCCAGCGCTACGCCGGGGGGGACAAGGCCACCGCGAGCGAGTTCCTCAGGCGCCTTCAGACCGAGGCCGAGCAGATGCAGCTCCTCGGCAAGGCGCCGGAGAACCACCGGACCTTCGGGCAGTTCGCGGTGGAGTACCTGGCCTGGTCGCAGCGCGTCCACACGAAGGACACCCACGATCGTGCCCGCAGCCTGATCCAGGGCGCGCTGGTGGCGCGCTTCGGTGAGAGCCTGCTGCAGGCGATCACGCAACCGGCCGTCGAGCGCTTCCTGATGTCGGGCGCGACCTGGAAGGCGGGGACGCGCAACCGCTGCCTCTCCATGATCTCCTCGATCTTCAAGCGGGCGATGGAGCTGGGGCACGTGCGCGCCAACCCTGCGGTGGGGGTGCGGCGCGGCAAGGAGGACCGCACGCCGCTGCCGCTCGTCCCGGCGGACGACCAGCAGAAGGTCCTCGACGCCCTGCCGCCGCACCTGCTTCCGCTCGCGCTGCTCGCGCTCGACACAGGCGCTCGGCAGGGGGAACTGCTCCGACTCCGTTGGGCCGACATCGACCTGGCGGCCAAGCTCGTGCTGGTGCGCAAGGCGAAGAGCCACCGCCCGCGCGGCTTGCGCATGCCCCAGCGGCTGCACGCGGTGCTCGCCGCGCGCGCGAAGGAGCGGGGAGCGGGCGCCGGCCCTAGCGACTTGCTCTTCCCCGACTTGATCGGCACCGACGGGCGGCTCAAGTCGTGGCCCCACCGGCAGTACAAGGCCGCCGTGGAAAACGCTGGCTTCCCTGGCCTGCGCTTCCACGACCTTCGGCACCTCACCGCGATCAACCTGATTCGCGGCGGCCTCGACCTGCCGGCCATCCAGGCGACGCTGGGCCACACCTCGCTCCAGAGCACCTATCGCTACGCGGAGTATTCGGACGGGTCAGCCGCGGAGAGGGCGGCGGATGTGCTGGACAGAATGCAGGCCAAGCTGGCCTCGAAGTCAAAGGCTTCACAAGCCTGAGGTCACTGGTTCAAGTCCAGTCGCCGCTACCACTCCCCTTCTGCACAGGATTCGTCGCAGGATGCCCGAATCGGAGAAGTCGGGTCGGCCCCATACGCCGAGGCCGGTGTCCACGGAATGTCCGCGTTCGCGGGGCTGCACGATGAGAGCCCCCGTCACGGCCCCCGTCGCCTGGCGCACGGACACGATCTGCGTGGCCCCCGCTCGACCCCGGGACAAGCGTGCCCTGAGAGCCCTCCGGCACGACCGCGCCGACGCCGTCTGCCCTACGGCAGGCCCCCCGGCGGCTGCGCCACGGAGAGCGACGACGCCCCAGCATGAGTCGCGGACCGGGTCTAACTCTCCCCCCGCGACATCGACCAGCCCGACGAGGTGGCGCTGGCGTTCATCCGGTCGGCCCTCGCCCACAACCCCCCGCACTTCGGTCCTTTGGGCTGTCCTGGGCCGGTCCCGGCGCTCTGACCCGCCCCGGGGACGCCCCCGGGCCGGGGGAGGGGCCTGCCAGGGCCTGGAGGCGGCCCTCTCCCGGGCGCGTGTCCGGTCTCGGTCTCGCCCGACCGGTCGATCTTGACCAGATTGGACGGCCGGAGTACGCGTGCCCGCATGCCGCAGTTTGGCCGCAAAGGCGATCTCGTCACTGTTGCCTACATCACGGGACCCCGCCACCTGTGGCTTGGCCTTAAGTTCTCGCTAAAGCCCGTCGAGAAACCGACGGTGGTGAAGCAGCCGCCCATAGGCACCTGCGCTCATGGCCCGATCGACGAGCGGCTCCTCGTCGAAGCAGTTGTCGCCGCGTGCCACGAACTCGGTTCCCATGCCGAGCGCATCGAGTCCGTGGAGAACGACTCGCCCGTCTACAGCCTGTACGCCCATTGCGCGCGCCTGCTCGTGGAACGTGCGGTGAAGGGGGAGGCGTCGCAGTGACGAGTGGGGGCGAGTTCGAACGGGTCTACACCGTGGTGGACTTCTACGACGGGCCGCGACGCGGCATCGCTGACTTCCACGGCAAACCCCATCTCTATGAGTCCGAATCGGAGTACTGCGGCGAGGAGTACCGCCTCTCCGCGGTCACTCCCGCTATCCTCCAGGCCGCGTTGGAAGATTGGGCTATCTGGTGTCGCTGGGACCTCGCTTTCCACGAGGGTCGGGCCTCACTCTCCACACATCCCGCTCTGCCCGAGGACCGAGCCCGCTACGACGAGCTCGCCGCCTTCCTCCAGGCGAATCTTCGACTCGATCCCGCCTCGACGGTTCGCGCGCGTGGGGAGTTCGAGGGCGTCGAGCGCGAGGCGCCTCGCGATGTCGGAATGTCGGGCCTGGGTGTCCGGTGGTCGCCGATCGCGAAGACTGGAGGTCGCGGTCCCGGCCCTCCCTGACCCTTACCGGACGGTAGATGCCAACAGTGCGGGGCGCAGAGCTCCCCGCCGAGTAGGTGTCGGTGCGGCTTGCTAGGGTGCGTCCGGACAATGGGTGAGTCTGCCCTCAAGGAACCCCCGGCCATGCTTGCCATCGAGCCCTCGCCTGAGTCAACTCTGACCGTGAACCACTTGGCCAAGTTGCACAGTAGGGGCTGGACGGTGCTCGAAGGCACGAACCCCGAGACGCCGCTCGTCGAAACCGCACGGCTGTTCGGTGTGCCGCTGACGGGCCGAGGTGGCACGGTCGAGAAGATGTTGGCCCCCAAACGCCGGGACGATGCCACCCCCAACAGCATGAGCGCGCAATACGGTCTCGATGCGCTTCCCTTTCACACGGACACAGCACACTGGTCGTCACCCGCGCGGTTCGTGGTGATGCGCGCTCTGTCGAACCCGACCAAGATCCCGACACGCCTGTTCGATTCACGGCTCCTCTTGAGCGCGGACTCGGCGTTCAAGAACGAGGAAGACTTGCGCGTCGGAGTCTGGCGCGTCGTTGGGATCAACGCGCCCTTCGTGTGCTCAGTCCTCGCTGAGTGGAGCGGCGCACGGGTCCTTCGGTGGGACCCTTGCTGCCTGGAGCCCGTAGATCGGCACGCACAGAGCGTGCATTGGTACCTGAACTATTACTTGGAACACCTCAAGGAGGAGAAGTTCGTTTCGGTGGCTCTGGAACCGGGGCAAGTGTTGGTTTTCGACAACCACCGGGTCCTACACGGGCGGGCACCCGTACCCGAGGAGCAGGCTGCGGGTCGCGCCCTTGAACGCATCGTTGTGGGAGCCAAGGCATGAACCCCGCCCCCGACATGCAGTGGTCCGCCGATGCCCTCTTCGCCAAGGCCCGCCTCTATGTGGATAGGGCGTTGGAGCATACGGAGGACGACGAGCTGTTTCCGTTTTGGGCGTCTCTATCTCTTGAGTTTCTGTCCAGAGCCGCACTCGCGTACGTCCACCCCACCCTGCTTGCTGAGGTCGAACGCGAGGACGACGGACGCAATCTTCTGTACGCTCTCGGACGCCAGCCCAATGTCGGCAAATTCTCCCCCAAGTCCATCCCGCTTGCCATCGTCTACCGGCGGTGTGCTGCTGTGATTCCAGAGTTCGTCGAACCGCGTCGCAAATTGTGCGAGATGATCACCAGCCGCCGCAACGAGGAGCTCCACAGCGGAGGGAGCCCGTTCACTGCTGTTGCGACTTCGACTTGGCTGCCTGGGTTCTACGACGCGGCGCGTGTCCTTCTCGCTTCGATGGGGAAGGACCTTGCCGACTGGCTCGGAGCAGAACCCGCAGGTAGGGCGGACGAGATGCTGCGGGCGATGGGCGACGAGGCGGCGAAACAAGTTCAGAAACTCATCTCTGCTCGCAAGACCATCTGGGGCGGCATCGACGCGGTCGAGCAGAATGCCAAGGAGGAGACCGCAAAGAAGGAGGCAACGCCGGACAAGGGCCACCGCGTAGACTGTCCGGCGTGCGGATCGGTTGCTCTTGTGAAGGGCGACTCGATCATTACCCAGCCGCCTAAGGCCGATGAGGGCGGGATTCAAGTGAAGCACTCGGTCCTTCCGGATCGATTCTGGTGCTTCGCCTGCGGCTTAGAGATCCGGGGTCATGCGCTTCTCTATGCTGCTGGCCTCGGGAATGTCTACACCGCGACCGTCCGCTACACCCCCGTCGAGTATTACGCGGATGATGTCGAGCAGTACGCGAAGGAGAAATACGGCGGCGACGGGTACGACGAGTACTGCAACGAGTGAGAGTCGTGGCCCCGGGGAGGGCAACCTCTGTGTGGATGGGCCGCACCACAGCCGAGCTCCTCGAGCAAGTCGCCGCCGCCCCGCTCCCAGCCGAGGAACACCGGCAGTAGGGACACTCCCGGCGGCCAGGGCCAACGCCCAGATCCAGTGGCGGGCTCCGCGTGCACCATGAGGCAAACCCGGTTGCTGTCGCTACCGACCGGTAGATGCAACGACGCGTCCGATCCCTCCGACGCCCCGGTCTCCGTGCGCTCGGGGGGCAAGGACGGGAGGCAGGGGGAGTGCCGTGCCAACCTCCTTGCCCGCGCGCAGCGCCGCGCCCCTCCAGCGGCGCGAAGAAACGTCCGGTGGGTTGAGGTGCCAGGGGGCGCCGGCTTGTGGCTCGGCGTTCAGTGTCCTACGCTACGCCCGCGTCCTCTGGAGCTACGCGATGTGGCCCTTCAAGCGAAAGCAGCCCGAGTCGCCAATGCAGACGCCCTCGATCTTCACGAGAAAGAACTGGGTGGACGGGTTTTCGTTCAGCCATGCGATAACCGCGACGTGCTCGGGCCTCGGCTCGGCCACGATCCAGACCGCGGCCTTCGCCCCGATGGACGTCCGGTACGTGAGCAACTTCCCGAGGTGGGAGTGGTCGCTCTTTTCAAGTTGGTTCTCGATGACGACGAGCCCACCCTCTGCGTCCTCGGCGACGAGGTCGACGTTGAAGTCGCCGCACGTCCGCTCGCGCTCCGCGCTGGTTAGGGAGAGCCCGAGGACATCGTTCAGGACCTCGATGTTCTCCTCAAGCCACTTCGTGAAATCGAGAGCCTCGTGCTTCCAGACCTCGCGGAGCGCAACGCGGCGAATCTTGCCGATCATCGTGGCACTCTACTCGCCGCTTTCGAGATGCCATCCCTGGGTCCGGGACGCGGCCCTGGTCCTGCCCGGCGCTCCACCCCCGGCCTGCCCCGGGGCCCGACAGTCGCCCCCGTCGTGGGGGACTCCCAGCCACCTTCTTATGGCTTCCGTTCGGATGCGATAGGCCTGTCAAGTGACGGCCGCACGGAGCCACTTCGCGTCGCCTCAGTCGGAGCCAGTTGTAGCTCTGCAGGGCGCGTCGGGGGGTGGTCAGCATGCAGGGGTCTGGGGCTCCTTCCCGTGGGCTCGCCAGCAGCCGAGCGCCGGGCCCTCAAGGGGCCCGGCGCGTCGCCGGCGGGGTGCGGAACGAGTGGGCCTCCATCACCACGACGTGGGCGCGGTGCAGGAGCCGGTCCATGGCGGGCGAGGCCATGAGTTCGTCGGGAGAGAGGGGGTACCACTCCTCCACGGCCCGGTCGCTGGTCAGCACTATGACGCCGCGCTCGTAGCGGGCTCGGATCCTGGAGTGACCCATGCGCAGACCGACTTCCCTCATCCTGGCGTACGCTTCCGGGGCACAGAGGGCCGCTTGTGCGCGTGACCCTAGCGAACCCGGGATGCGCCTGACCGGGGGCCTTGCGTCGAGAACCTGAACAGGGAGTGCCGGATGAAGTGGCGGCTGGCGACGATGCCGGGGGCCTGCAGGTCGGCGACCGGGGTACGCATGCGTGCGTCGTCACGCAGGCGGCGTGCGGGGATCGGGGCGCTCGTGCTGCTCGGTTTGGGCGGGTGTCTCAAGCGCACGCAGGAGAGCGTCGAACTGGAGGCGAACGGCACGGTGCGGAGCTCGTTGGTCGCCACGCTTGATGTTGTCGCCTTGCTGCGCATGCAGGCCGCGCTGCAGGAGGCCGCTTCGGGCGGCCTGGGCGGTGTGCCCACGGCGGCTGAACCGACGGATGCCGAACTGGGTAAGCGTTCTGTGACGCACGTCTGACATTGCTTCGACGCCGTGGCACGCTTCCTGGCTCGGAGGTGGCCATGGATGCGATGACGGTGCGAGAGGAGCGGGCCGAGCTGTTGCGGCTCCGGCGCGAGCGCGGGCTGACGTACGCGGACCTGGCAGAGCTGACGGGGATCGCGCCGGGGACCTGGCGCTGGTGGGAGCGGCGGCTGGGTCGAGGCTTGAAGCCTGCGCCTGCGAAGAGGGCTCTCGGCGCCCGGTTCACGGAGATGCGGCTCGATCGTGCCGCGGCCGGCGCCGCGTGGGCCTTCGAGATCGAGGTCGGCGAGCGCGTGGTACGTGTGGCGCCGGGCTTCGAGGGCGCGGCCCTGGCGCGGCTGCTCGAGACGCTGGCGTAGCGGTGCTCTCGCTGCCGCCCAGCGTGCGGATCTTTCTGGCGCGGGATCCGGTGGACTGCCGCAAGGCCTTCGACGGGCTCTGCCAGGTGGTGCGTGACGTGTTTGGCGACGACCCGTTCTCGGGGGCGCTGTTCCTGTTCTTCAACCGTCGCCGCAACCGGGTGAAGGTGCTGGTGTGGGACGAGAACGGCTTCTGGCTGTTCGCCAAGCGCCTGGAGCGCGGCACCTTCGGGGTGCTCGACGTGGAGGGGCGCAAGGGCGAGGCGCGCGTCCAGATCGCGCGCGCCGAGCTCTCGATGCTGCTCGAGGGGATTGATCGGAAAAGTGCCAAGTTCAGGAAACACTTCGTGCGTGCCGTACGTCTACAACGCAGAGATGAGCACGCAGGAAGCCCTTCTCGCTGAGGTCGCCGCGCTGCGCGACGCGCTCGGGCGTGAGCAGCGGGAGTCGGCGCGGCTGCGGCACAACATCGAGGTGCTCGAGCGCATGGTGTACGGGCCGCGCACGGAGCGGCGCCCGGGCGAGGAGCCTGTGGACCGGTGGCAGGGGGTGCTGGCCTTCGCCACGCTCGCCGCTCAGGGCGCGGAGCAGGCGCACGCAGCGGGGGCCGCGGCGAGCACGACGCCGGCCGAGCCGCCGCAGCGTGAGAAGCAGGGCCGGCGCAGCACCTTCCCTGGGCACCTGCCGCGGATCCGCACGACGTTCCGCCTTCCCGAGGAGAGGCGTGCGTGCGGCTGCGGCGGCAGGCTCGAGCCGATGGGCGAGGACGTGACGCAGGAGCTCGAGCGCATCGAGGTGACGGTGGTGCACGAGATCGCGCGCGAGAAGTACGCCTGCGCGGCCTGCAAGTCCGCCGTGGTGACGGCGCCGGGGCCCTCGCGGGTGATCGACAAGGGCCTCTTGGGCGTGGGGTTCCTGGCGCACGTGCTCACGGAGCGCTTCCAGCACCACATGCCCTACCACCGCCAGGAGCAGAAGCACGCCTCGGAGGGCCTCTCGCTCTCGCGCTCGGTGCTGTGCACGTCGGCCTTGCGCTGCGCGGACCTGCTCGAGCCGGTGCATGCGCAGCTCAAGCGCGAGGTGCTCGCCGGCGACTTCCTGGGGACGGACGACACCTCGGTGTCGCTCCAGGAAGGGTCGGACGGCACGAGCCGGCGCGCGTTCGTGTGGCTGTACCGGGACCTGGCGAAACGCCACGTGTTCGACTTCACGGAGAGCCACAGCCGGGACGGACCGGCGGCGATGCTCGAGGGCTTCAAGGGCTACCTGCAGGCCGATGCGGCTCCGGTGTACGACCGCTTCTTCGTGCCTGGCGGGCCCAAGGAGGTGGGCTGCTGGGCGCACGCGCGGCGCAAGTTCGTGGACGCAGAGTCGAGCGACCCGACGTTGGCCGGCGAGGCGCTGCGGCGCATCCGCCTGCTCTACGAGGTGGAGCAGCGGGCCAAGGAGCTTGAGCCCCAGGCACGGTGGACGCTGCGCCAGACCGAGGCCCAGCCCGAGCTCGAGGCGCTCTTCGGCTGGATGGGCGAGGTGCGGGGCCAGGTGCTGGACCGAAGCCCCATGGGCGAGGGCCTGGACTACGCGCTCAAGAATCGGGCGGCGCTCACGCGCTACCTCGAGGACGGCCGGCTGCCGATCGACAACAACGCCGTGGAGCGCGGGCTGCGAGGCGTGGCGGTGGGCCGCAAGAACTGGATGAACGTGGGCAACGAGGAGGGCGGCCGCCGGGCCGCGATCCTCTACAGCCTCGTGGAGACGTGCAAGGCGATCGGCGTGGACCCGCGGGAGTACTTCCGGGACGTGCTGCTGCGCATCTCGACCTGCTCGGACGTCGCCAAGCTCACCCCGCACGGGTGGAAGCAGCACTTCCAGGCCGACGTCGCCGCGCAGCGACAGGCCATGCTCGATCGCTTGCTCGCCGGCGCGCGCTAGCGCCCGCCCACTTCGAGCCAGACCTCTCTCGGATCTGCATCCGAACGGGCGTCACAGAACGCTTACTCGCGACGTAACCCGTTCGGGGGACGCTGGGGGGTACGCGGCGAAGGTGCGGGCCGGTTCGTCTGCGCAACGCCGTGCCGTGCGAGGGGTTGCGCGGCCTGGGTCCCGTTGCGGGCCGGTGAGGGATCGCGGCTCGTCGCCGCGGCAGCGTGCCGTCAGGCGAGGCTGAGGAACGAGGCCGTAGGATCCTTCACGAAGCCCGCGATCTCCACGCCGCGCGTTCGGAGCAGGCGGGCCACGTCCTCGGTCGTGCAGTTCCCCAGCTGGATCCAGACGACTTTCGGTGGATATCCCTCAAGGGCACTGCGCTGATGGAATTCTGCGTCCTTGGAAACGAGAACGTAGCCCCCCGCGATAGCGGCCTGCCACACGCGCTCGTCGTCGGCACGCGACAGCCCCATCCCTCGCACGTGGGCTGAGCCCGGGAAGGCATCCGAGAGGAGGCCCACAAGGCGGTGGGACAGGTTCTGATCGAACAGGAACTGCAGCGGGGTCAACGCGGCGGGATCGTGGTGAAGCGCCGTTCGCGGTCTGCCGCGAACGCCAGGCAGGCGCGGATGTCCTCGGGCTCAAGGTCCGGGAAGTCCGCCACGATCGCCTCGGCGGTCATGCCGGAGGCGAGGTACTCCAAGACCTCGTACACCGTGATCCTGAGTCCACGGATACAGGCCTTGCCTCCACGCTTGCCGGGCTCGATCGTGATGCGCTCGCTGTACGTCACACGGGGAGTCTAACCGACTTGGGCACGGTGGGAGCGGGAGACGGGCAGGCGGCCGGGCCCCGCCCTAGACACATGCCGTCTGGGCGACTGAGCTTCGCCCCGCCAGGGGAGGGCCAAGAGGCGAGGGCCCGCACCACCAGCACATCAGCCCAGGTTGGTGCCGCGAACTCACGGCGCCCCGCCGCTTGGGGGCTGGGGCACCAGTTGCGGGCCGGTGAGGGATTCGGTTGCACTCCTTCGATGGCTGCCTCCATGCTGCGCACCTGGCTCGCGAGCGCCTCCTTGAGCCGAGAGGCGCGCCATGCCGGGGCTCCGTCTCGGGGCCCTCTACAGGAGTTTGGCGGCCGAGTACCCTGTCGAGAGCTCGACTGGAGAACGTCACGTGTCCTAGCGGGCAGTCGGGTTGGAGCCTCGAACTTGCGCCGCACCGGCCCCCTCGTCACCTGCCTCCTGCTCGCATCGACATGCTTGCCCAGCCTGGCGGAGCCACGGCCTGAGCCTCGCGGTGGCGCGCCGCGGACGTGTTCGATCTCCGGCCGCGTCACGGACGGCGGTGTGGGTGTTTCCGCCACGGTGCAGTTCCGCCACCGACTCCCTGGCCCAGAGCAGCGAGAGCCATAGTACCGATGTAGCGCGGTCGCGCACAGCCAAACGGACCAGATGGGAGCCGCGTTCGGAGGTCACAAGCCTTTCGGCCGCAGTTGTTGCACTTCCTGCAACAACTTCCGCACGCTTGAGTTCCCCAGCCGGGAAGACGGCTCGCGAGTGCGTGCTGATTGCTCCGGCGGCGCGGCGCTCGGCCACCGCGTATGCGAGGACGTCGGGATCGTCCCACGATCGCAGCCCCACCTCCTTGACATGGGCGACATCGTGGCCACGCGTTCGCAGGGCCGCTCCCAGCAGAAGGGGGATGTCTTCGTCGAGGAGGCAGCCATGCTTCCCCGTAGCCGAGGGTCGCACGATCGAGGCCCCCATGACAGGGATGGATTGCATGTTTGTCTTCGACGACGGACAATCCTCAAATGCGACGTTGGGTGCCGTGGCTGTTCCTGGGCGCGCTCGTAGCGGCAGCATGGCTGCTGCTGCGCCGTACCGACGAGCGGGTCGCGCCCGCCGAGCCGCCGACGCGGGGGCCGCAGGCACCGGGGGGCGAGTCGGCGAAGGAGCCCACGCTGATCGCCGCCCCACCGCGCGGGTCGGCCGCGTCGAACGCGCCGCCCGCCGCGCCGTCCGCGGCCGATGCGGAGTGGGACGCGTGGTGGCAGAAGAACGCGCTCGAGAACCAACCCGTCGCAGTCGTCGGGCGCGTCACCCGCCGTGACGGGACGCCGGCCGCCCGGATGTCGGTGCGGGCCATGCGCGCGGATCCCTCCTACGACGAGACACCGTGGGCGACGCGGACCGACGCCGAGGGGCGCTACGAGCTGCGCGGCCTCGACCTCGGGTCGTGGCGCATCGTGGCGCGGCGACGGCTGGGTGGCCGCGGGCCTCTCCGACAACCCCTCCGCGCCGCGCGCCAACGACCCCTACCTCGTCGTCGTCACCTCCGGACCCGCCGCGCGTGTGGACATCGTCGTCGAGCCCGCCGCCCGCGTCGTAGGGCGCGTCGTCGGTCCCGATGCGACGCTTGTGCCAGGGGCCACGATCGAGGCGCTCCCAGACGTGACGGGAGGGGGGTCCCGGGGGGACACGCCACTGGAACGATCAGCGGACCCCTGTGAGACCACGACCGCCCAGGCCGACGGCGGCTTCACCCTCGACAGTCTCGTGCCCGGAGCGGCGTACCGGGTGCGCGCGCGCTCGCCGGAGCACCTGCCATCGCTTCCTCACGCGGTGGTGGCCGCGCTGGGCGAGCCGGTGTCCGTGGAGCTGGCGCTGCGCACGGGGCGCTGGATCGAGGCGACGGTCGTGGCCGACGAAGGTCGTCCCGTGCCGGGCGTCGAGCTGCGTGCCTTCGAGCAGGGCTCGTCGCGGTGGGAGCGGCGGGCCGCGCGACGCGAGGCGCTCACGTCCTCCGCCGGTTCGGCACGGCTCGGGCCGTTCGAGGCGCAGCCGGTCGAGATCATGGTCGTTGCGAGTGGATACGTGAACAGCATGTCCCGGCGGAGGGATGGGGACTGGATCGTGCCCCCGAGCGAGAGCACGATCACGATCCGTCTCACTCGCGGCCTCTCGATCGCCGGGCGCGTGCTCGGTCCGGGCGGCGCTCCTGCCCCCCGCACGGAGGTCCAGGCCCAGCTCCGAAGCACGCACCGGGGCGGCTGGTCGATCAGCGGCCTGCCATCCGTGGAGACTGACGACACCGGATCGTTTCGCATCGGAGGGCTGCCGGAGGGTCGGATCACGCTCGACGCAATCCAGCGCGACAAGTCGCCGCCGTGGGTGGGGCTCCTCGAGGTCGATGCGGGCGCCGTGGACGTGGTGCTGCAGCTGGAGACGGATTCGCGGCACGTCGTGCTCAAGATCCTGGGGCCCGACGGCCAGCCCATCCCCCACGCGCTCGTCCAGCACCTGCCGATGGCGGCGCAGGAGGCGCGCAACGGACGTTTCGAGATCGAGTCGACGCACCTGGACCATTGGGACCTGGATGTCGTGGTCTCCGATGCGCGCGACGCGGAGGGGAAGCCTCTCGGGCTTGCTCCGGCGCGCTTGACCCTCCCGAAGGGGCGGGGGGGCGAGATCGACGTGCGCCTTGCGCCCGGATCGGCGATCGCGGGCCGCGTGGTCGACGAGCTGGGCGATGCCATCCCCGGAGCGCTGGTGCAAGCCGCCGCGGGCGCGTCGTCCCGAGGCGGCGCCGAGGAGCATGCGCCCGCCACACGGACCGCGGAGGACGGCAGCTTCCGTATCGCCTCGCTCGGCGACGGACCTCACATCCTGACGGTTGGCCCCCCGGAGCCCTTCGTCGCTATCGCCCCGCAGAGCGTGGTGGCGGGGACCGAGGATCTGCGGCTCGTCCTGCGCCGTGGCGTGAGCGCACTCGTGACTGTGCTCGACGGCGAGGGGCGACCCGTACAGGGAGCGGGCGTCTACGTGCAGGGCGGGGACGCGCAGGATGCAGGGGGGATTGCAGCCGACGACGCCTTCGACCAGATACTCGGGCTCCTCCGCAACGCCCCCGGACGCGAAGAGCTCAGGACCGGCGTCATGGGCACCGTGCGTCTCCCGCCGCTCGATCCGGAGCAGAGCTATCGCGTGCGCGTCGTCGGCCCGCGCGAGGGTGCCGACTTAGCCGAGGCCACCCTGGACGACTGGCGGCCCGCGGCGACGACGGTGCGGCTGGCCCGGTCGTGGACCGTGACCGGTGGCGTCCATGACGAGCAGGGCCTCCCCATGCCGCGTGCCCGCGTCAACGCCCGCACCGAGTCAGCCGCCCAACGGTTCGCGACCGCCGACGAGGAGGGGCGCTTCGAGGTACGCCAGCTCGAGGCAGGTGCCGTGGTGCTCCGCGCGAAAGCCAGCGGCGGCGCATCGCTGCCCGAGGGTCCGGAGGTGCAAGCCAGGGCCGGCGACCAAGACGTGGTGCTCGTCGCGCCAGCCGGTCAGACGCTGCTCGTAACGGTCGAGGGTCTGCCGACGGGCGAGTGCGAGCTCGAGGCGTTCCTGGAACTGGAGCAGCGCTCGCCGCGGGACTGGAACCCCGTCGTCCGGGGAAGCGCGGTGGACGCGCGCACCGTACGGTTCCGCCACCTCGAACCCACGAAGACCTACACCCTCTGGATTCGGCCGTGCGAGCGGGCGCTCGACCTCTCGGCCTGGGTCACCGGAGTCCGCGGCGCGGAGCGCGAGCTGTGCGTGCGGATGCAGGCGGGTCGCACCGTGCGGGGGCGCCTCCTTGGGCTCCCGGACGGCCTCGACAGCGTCGACCTCGAGGCGATGCGCGGCTCGCTCAGGCTGGACGCCGCGGTGCAGGAGGACGGGCGCTTCGAGATCCGGGGCCTCCCGGAGGGGGACTGGACGCTGCGGGCCCACGCTTGGGTTGGGAACGACGCGGTCTACACCGGCGAGGCGCAGGTCGCCGCGGGCAGCACTGTCGAGATCCCAATGAAGTCCTCCTCCGATGAGCCCTCCGGGCGCTGACCAGTGAGCTCGACCCGCGCTCCCTTCGCGGCACGTGCCCCCAATCGCGCCCCTTGAATGACAACTGGACGGCGCATCATTAAAGACGATGAGGTAAGCGCGTCCAGCCTCCAACGTGTCCAGCAGCTTGGTTGCCTTCGGGAGGTTGCGGGGCCCTTCGCAAGTAGCTTGCACCGCTCACGGGTCGGAGCCGCTTCGGCGGCCTGCACCTTAAACGCGTAGACCACGAGGGCCTCTGCCTCAGCGTCGAGCTTGGTGACGAGCGCCGCGACGTCGTCAAGGATCATCTGACGGGTCAGCACCATGGCGCCGCGCTCGTAGCGCGCGCGGATCACCTCGTAGAGGTCGAGGGCCTCCTGGCCCTCGAGCGGTCGCAGGCCCACGTCGTCCACGATCAGAAGGTCCGGGCTCGTGTAGCGCAGCAGCCGCTTCTCGTAGCTCTGGTCGGCCCGTGAGGCCCGCAGCGCCACCAGCATGCGGTGCGCCGGCGCGTACAGCATGCTGTAGCCCGCCCGGCACGCCCGCTCGCCCCGCGCCTGGGCCACGTGGCTCTTGCCCACGCCCGTCGGGCTCACCAGCAGCACGTTCTCGTGCTTCTCCACGAACGCGCACGTGGCCAGATCGATGATTCGCGCCCGCGGGATGCCGGGGTTGATGCCCCACTCGAAGTCCTCGAGCCGCTTCTGGCCCTCGAAGGTCGCGCGCCTCAGGCGCACGTCCAGCTGCTTGCCGTCGCGCCGGGCGATCGCGTCGCTCAGCAGCCGGAACAGGAACTCGCCATGCGAAAGGTCCTCGTCCACGGCCTCCTTCACGCGCAGGTCCAGCGTCGCCAGGAAGCCCGAGAGCCTCAGCTTCTTCAAGATCGGAACGATCTCATCCTTCGGTGCCATCTTTCACCTCCTCGGGGGGAACGGGTGCGAGCCCGGGCCGGCGCGCGAAGCGCGCCCCCTTGATCCAGCCCAGCTCGAACTGCCCCTCGGGCAAGGGCTCGAGGTCGAGCCCCTGCACCAGGATGTTCTTGATGCCGCGGTAGTCCAGGCACCCGAAGGCGCGCGCACGCCTGGCCGCGCGCTCGGCCCGCACCTTGGGGTAGCCCTCGAGCAGCCGCACCACGGCCTGCACCTTCCGCAGCTGATGGAGCACGTCGTCGGCCGCGAAGAGGTCGCCGGCCAGGCGCTCCACCTCGACGCCGATGCCACGCGCCTTGGCCAGCCAGTGCTCCTTCGAACGGTGCCGCCACGGCCCGCGGTGCTCGGGAAGGTGCGCATCCACGGTGATCCGCTGCCCACGCTGGGCACGCGTGTGCGTCGCCACCAGCGCGTCCTCCGCGTGGATCGCCACCTGGCCCTGCCCCACGCGCACCCACACCTCCTTGCCCACCAGCGTCCAGGGCACCGAGTAGAACGCGCCCTCCACCTGCACGTGCACATCGCGATGCACGTGCGCCTGCTTCCAGAGCACGGGCTCGAAGCGCGCCGCGGGCAGCGCCAGCAACGCCGGCCGCTCCACGGCCTCGAAGTGCTCGCGCACCACGCGGCCCGTCGTGCCGTGGCGCCGCTCTGCCGCCACCTCCACGTTCCAACGCCACAGCGCCCTGCGGTCGGCCTCGATGTCCACGCTGTCGTGCGTCGAGAGGAAGCTCGTGCGCACGTGGCGCACGCTCCGCTCCACCTTGCCCTTCTTCTCCGGCGCGGCCGGCGGCGCCGGGTCGATCGCGAAGCCGTAGTGCCGCGCCAGCTCCCGGTAGCTGCGGTTGAGCACCGCATCGCCGTCCACCCCGAACGCGGCCCGCACCACCGCCGCCTTCAGGTTGTCGGGCACCAGCACCCGCGGCACGCCGCCGAAGTGCTCGAAGGCCCGCACGTGCAGCCGGATCCAGGTCTCCTCCTTCTCGTCGAACACCAGGTCGACGTACATGTGCCGGCTGAACCCCAGCGTCATCACGAACAACCAGCTCTTGCGCAGCATCCCGCGCACCGGGTCGTAGCGCAGCCCTGCGTAGGCGAAGCCCACCTGCGCCACCTCGCCCGCCGCCGTCTCGACACGGATGGCGATCGACTCGGGCGCCGGCCCACGCTCCCCTGCCAGCCGTCGACACAGGCGCCGAACCGCCGACACGCTCCCGGCGTAGCTCGTGGCGTGCAGCCTGAGCCAGTCGTGGATCGCCGTGGGCTGCGCCCCCTTCATGCGCTGGCGGTCGATCTCCTCCCGCCACGGCTCCACCGTGCTCGGCGGCGGCGGCCGCGGCGTCGGGGGAGGCATGTGCGCCGTCACCGCCGCACGGAGCACCTCCGCGGCGGGCAGCGCCCCAGCCTCCCCCTCCAGGAGGCCCGCCGCCCCCAGGGCCTTGGCGTAGGCCGCCAACGTGTTGCGCCCCATGCCCAGCATGCGAGCGACCTCGCGGGCGGTGCGCCCCAGGCGGTGGAGTCGGACGAGCTCTTGGAGTCGGTGCTTGTCGGTCCTGTGCCTCGCCATCGGTCCCTCCCGGACGGTGTGTCCGAGGAGGGTGGCCAGCGACCTCGCCCTTGGCTCCGTTTGGGGCGACGCCGGGTGGCTCCGTTTGCCCCGACGCGCCGTGGCTCCGTTTGGGGCGACGCCGCCTGGCTCCGTTTGACCCGACGCGCCCTACGTCACCGCGGCGACCGCTGGCTCCGATTGGCCCGTCATGAGGTGGCTTTCATAGCCCGTCACGCGACACCTGGTCGGACCTGCAGTCCGTTGCAGCTGTTGCACTCTTCGCAGCAGCTGCTTACCCCTGGCCTCCCCAGCAGAGCGGAGGAGGGTGGTCTCCCTTCGATCGCAGGCGGGTGGACATGCGGCAGCTCCCCGTTAGTGGGCCGGTGGGGGATCCCGCTCCTTTGCTGACCTTCGAGGCGGTCCACTTCAGGCTGAGTTGAGGGCCATTTCCAGGCTTCGCATACGATATTTCTGAAATGTAATCGATCGCATACTTTAATAATTGTAAGCGATCGACGACATTATAAGATGTCTCCGATCGCTTACGTCCCCTGAGGACCCCATGCGCCTGCGGACAGCAACAGACGTCGGAGCGGCGATCCGAGGGCGGCGTCGTGCCCTCGGCCTCGACCAGAGCAGCCTGGCCAAGCAGGTCGGCGTGAGTCGCCAATGGGTGATCGATATCGAACGGGGGAAGCCCCGAGCTGCGCTCCGGCTCGTGCTTCGCACGTTGGAGGTGCTCGGGATCATCCTGCGGATCGACGGGTCGACACCCGCGCCGTCGAGCAGCCCGTTGCCCAGCGGAGCCATCGACCTGGATGCCGTGCTGAAGGCCCACCGTGAGCCCCGGGGGAAGCGCACGTGAGCAGCAAGGAGCTCATCGCGCTGATCTGGGACGCCGAGGCCGGACGCGTTCACTGCAACCAGGTCGGCCGGCTGCGGTTCCGATACTCCGACGCCTGGCGGCAGAGCAACGACGCGCTCTACCTGTCGTTGTCCATGCCGCTGGCCAACGCCGAGCATTCCCACGCGCCGACCGATGCGTTCCTGTGGGGCCTGCTGCCCGACAACGAGGTCGTTCTGGCCCGGTGGGGACAGACGTTCCACGTCTCCCCACGCAACGCCCTCGCGCTGCTCTCGCACGTGGGGGAGGACTGTGCGGGGGCGGTTCAGTTCGTCCGGCCGGATCGCCTCAAGGCAGTCCTGGGCGCAGGCCCACAGGATGTCGTCTGGCTGAGCGACGCCGAGGTCGCCGAGCGCCTGCGCGCATTGCGCGCCGACCAGGCCGCATGGCGCAGTCCACGGGACACGGGGCAGTTCAGCTTGGCGGGCGCGCAGCCTAAGACGGCGTTGATCTTTCAGAACGGGCTGTTCGGGGTTCCCGCCGGCCGTACCCCCACCACGCACATCCTGAAGCCGCCAAACCGTGACCGACCCGGCCACGTGGAGAACGAGCACCTCTGCCTCACGCTTGCGAGGGCGCTGGGTCTGGACGCAGCGCGCTCGGAAGTCCGTCGTTTCGGCGAAGAGATCGCGGTCGTCGTCACGCGCTACGATCGCGTGCTCACGGCCGAGCTCGCGGGGCAGGCCGCCGTACAAGCAACCGAGCGTGCAACGGAAGCGGCGGCGGCGGCTACGTCGAAGGAGCCAGGGGCGGCGGCGCGTGCGGCGCTGGCGTCCGCTGCGGCCGCCGATGCGGCGGGGCAGGCGAGAGCTCTGACGGCCCGGGCGAAGGTGCAGCCCCTTCTGCGACTCCATCAGGAGGATCTGTGCCAGGCGTTCGGGCTGCCACCCGCGTCCAAGTACCAGAGCGAAGGAGGACCTACCCCTCGCCGCATCGTGGAGCTGCTGCGGGAGCACTCGAGCGATCCCGGCGCGGACGTGGCTGCCTTCGCGGACGCCCTGATCTTCAACTGGTTGATCGCGGGGACGGACGCCCACGCCAAGAACTACTCGATGCTTCACGCTGCCGGTGGCCGCGTGCGACTCGCACCGCTTTACGACTTGGCGAGCGCGCTGCTCTACCCCGATCTGGACCCGTCGCGCATCGGGCTCGCGATGCGCATCGGCGCGGAGTATCGGATCCGAGACATCGCCCGTCGTCAGTGGATCGACTGTGCAAAGGACCTGGGTCTTGTTGAGACTCGCTTGATGGAACGAGCGGTGGAGCTCGCCACGCAGTTCCCCGACCGAGTGAGCGAGATCGCTCGACACACGGTCGGCGAGGGCCTCGATGCGACGGTCGTCGCGAAGCTGGCCGAGCTGCTGACCGCCCATGCTGGCCGCTGCCTCAAGACCCTCGCTGGTTGATCGGGTCGCTGCTCTCAGGGAATGCCGGTGCTCCGTACGGCGCGGCGGGGGACCGACGGCCGGCACGAACGGCAACATCGTCACCTTCGCACTGCCAGGCGGCTACCGCGTCACCTCGACCGGCATGAAGGTCCTGAAGCACGACGGCTCGCAGCACCACGGCATCGGCATCCTCCCCACGATCCCGGTCTCTCGAACGAGGGCGGGTGTCGCCGGGGGACGCGACGAGCTGCTGGATCGCGCCGTCCAGGCCGTGAGATAGCGCGCCAGCGCTGTTGTCCGTCTGGTCTCGCGGCCGGCGGTTGCCCTCCTGACGTGGTCGAGCTCCCAAGAGCCCGCGTGCGGGACGGCGCGGCTGGGGCTCTGTCCTGGGGAAAGTGCAGCCAAGGAGGCGCTTGTTCTGAGTCTAGTTGTCGCTGAGCATACCGACGCACGCGCCCCCCGCACGAGCCGCGTCAGATCACGGCGCCGTGACAACCGGATAGAGCGAAACCCACGTCGTGGCGCTCGCGTCGATCATGACGAGGCGGTACTCGTAGGACACGCCCGTAGCGACTCGGTCGTCGAGGAGGGTCAGGGTCGTCGCGGGGAGCGGACCGGCACGCAGCCGGAACACCGCCGAGTTGACCCTGCGTCGCTCGATCACCCATCCCCCGACCGTGATCCCCGGAGTCGGCGATGGGGCGATCCAGGACAGCTGCACGCCGCCCGCGACCGCGCTCGCGGTGAACGACCCCGGGGCGACCGACGGGGGTACGTCCACCGCACGGATGGCCACCGTGCGGGTCTCACTCTTGACGCCGAGGGTTCCGCTGTCCCCTCGGAGGAAGTACTCGTAGCTCTTCGTGGGGACGAACGGACCCGGGTCCAGGAATGTCGTCGGGTCGGTGGGAGTGGCCCTGTGGATCTCCACCGCTACGGTGCCTGGCCCGACCTCCGCCCGGTAGAGGACGACGTCGTACGGATGCTGCGGCTTCATCCACTCGAGCTTGACCTGGAACGGGGGGCTGGCCGCGAGGTCGCGCTGTGCACGGACCGTGACGAAGATCGGGGCCGGAGGCCCGAGGAGGTCCGGCACGATGACCGAGAGGCCCGCCGATGGATTGGGCGGGTCGCTCTCAAGCCCCGTGTCGTCTACCGCCGTCACCCGATAGAGGTACTTCGTCCCCGCCCCTCCGAGGAGGGGATCCTCGAACCAGCAAAGGCTGCCGCTCTGAGGCGCGTTCACGGGTGAGGAGCCCGCGGGCAGGGTAGGAAATGGCGCGGAGGCCATGGCAAACGGGAGCGGCTCCACGTTGATGCGCTCGAATGCCGGCGACGGCCCGTCGATCGCCCGGTACACGTTGAACCCCCTGAGATCCGTGGCGGGGGTCGGAGCCGAATATCCCCAGTAGAGGATCACCCCGTTGCGCGAGGCCTTGACGTCGGCCACGTGCGGGGCGTAGCGGTCAAGCTCGATCAGCGAGAGCGCGCGCGCCTTGATGTCGGGATCGAGCCATTCAGGGAGGTCCTGGAGGCGCAGCTTCGCGCGATGGTGAAACTTGAGCGTCACCGTCAGCGGGCGCGCTCCGTCGGCCGGACGGGAGGCCGGCGCGGGAGCCCACTGGGCCATGACCTGCACCAGCTCCTCCAGCAGGTACTGCTTGGCACCGATCGTCACCGTGATGCCGGGCAGGTTTGGGTTCAGTCCCAGGAGGCGTTCGGACGACGCGGGGCTCTGGCCCGGCCTCTCGGTGTCCCGAACCCCGACGGAGAGCGCGGTGACGACCCCCCGAGCCGTCCACGACGGAAGGGCCGCCGAGGAGCCACGGACGGTCGCCTTGCGCCCGCGATGGTCGCCCCGGCCCGGCCACGGCGTCTCGCCAAGCGCCGGCGCGTCGTCGATGTCGACGAGCAGTACCTGTCCTTCGGGTGGTCTCCGGCGGTCCGGGATGCGCCACCGGTACGCGAGCGACTCCCCCGGGGTGTCCAGGCGCCACGGCGTGCCGGTCAACCGAACCCCGCGGACCTCCAGGGCCTTCGCCACCTGGTTCGAGAAGTCGAAGTGCCACTCGAAGGCGCTCGCGTTGCCCGTGAGGGCCTGCGAGAGCGCCGAAGACTGGGGGTCCGTCGGAAGGAGCTTCAAGTGAAGCACGGATGCGCCGATGGCGACGCGACTCGCATTCTGGGGGAACGCGACGCGACCGCGCTTGTCGGCGATCGACGGGATGGCCATGCGGCGGACAGGGTCCGAGATGGTCGGCTGATGCGTCCTCCAGAGGAACGAGATCGACTCCGTCTCTTCCCACGGGATCGCGAGCCCGTCACAGTTGATGTCGCCCAGCGCTGGGGACAGGTGAGCCTGGAGGGCCGTTCCGGCGTCGAGGTCAAGCGTCACCAGGTCGCCGGAGATCCTCGATCCGTTCTTGAGCAGCACCTCCGCGGGCAGGGGCAGCGGCATGGTCTCGCCCGCGAAATCCGGGGCGGGGATCCCGACCCCCGGGCTACGGGGGTCTAGGACCGACGCGTCGAGGGGATAGAGCCCGACCTCGAGACTGCTGATCATCTTCGCGGCCATCGCTGACGGGAGCACGACCGTCTCGTAGGAGTCGACGGTCTGGGCGAGCAGCGCGGCACGCTCCGTGGCGATCTTGCCCAGCACCTGCGCGATCGTGGCGTCCCACTTCGCCTGGTCCCGCTGGTCGGTCGCATGCTGCGCGGCCAGGGCGTTCGCGACGGTCGGCGGGAGCGGCGTGCCCTTGCGGATCACGTACGACAGGGGTTGAGCGAAGGCGGGAGGTGTGAGATCGGGGACGGCCAGCGACGTCCTGACGTTCAGATCCGTCTTCATCCCGGCCAGCGGCCCGTCCATCACGAGCCGGTAGATGTAGGTCGTCTTCTCGGACACCGAGGCGTCCTCGAACGAGAACGCGAGTGCAGAGCCGCTCCATGGCTGCGTCGGATGGAGCGGAGTCAGCCCAATCTCGGTGTCGTGGGGCGGAGTCGCCGACTGCGGCCCCCGCGCCGTTCGCTCAAGGTACACCGTGCGGCCGGCGGGCATCGCCAGCCGCAACGTGAGCGCGATGTTCACCCTTCGATTCGTATCGTCCCAGGCCGTTGTGAAGGTCTTCCACGCGAGCGGCTCGGGAATCGTGTAGGCAGTGGCCTGGACCTCGCTGGTCACGACGCTGGATCGCCCGATCCAGTCGAGGGCGCTGATTCGATAGAAATACTGCGTGCCATGCTCCGTCTCGCGATCCAGGTAGCGGTAGCCCGCCTCGGGGCTGGACGCGTTCTCAGGCGTCAGCGGAAGGGCCGCCGACGGGTACGTCCGCTTCACCTCGAGGACGGGGCCCTCTCCCATCCGCTCCCACGTGCCGTCCGCGCCGACCTTCCGCTCTACGACATAGGCGATGACGGCGTAGGCGCTTGGCACATACGGAGGCGAAGGCGGGTTCGTCGACGGGGCCGAGGAGGTCCACGACACGCCGATCGGGGACACCCCCGACGACGGCCGCCGCGCGCCGGGCCGGTCGGGCAGCGTCGTCGGCATCGCCTCCGCCTTCGGGAGGGTGGGCGGCGGTACCGGCGGCGGAGCGATTGGGCTCACCCCGTCCACGTGGCTGCACAGCCTCTCGCGCGCGGGCGTCCAGATCGTCAGGACATAGTCGTACAGGCCCGAGGCTGTCACGCCCGTGTCCACGACGCCCAGCCCCATCGTCTCCAGCGTGTCGAGCTTCAAGCCGAACCGGGTCACGAGCACGAGGTAGGCGAAGTCCCGAACAGCGCCCGCGACCTGGGCCGCCGTCTCGTTCGGGGGCAGCGGCGCCTCCACATAGCGGTCGGGGTCCAGATAGTGTCGGACCATGTCGCGATACAGCGCCTTGTCGGACGCATCGAGCGGGGACGACTCCAGCGCATCCTCGCGCAGCGCCGCACCGCTGGAGCCGTTAGAAGGGAGGACCCGCGTCCAATTGCCGACGCCATGATCGGCCCGGTAGAGACGCGGTTCGCCGAAGACATAGGTCGCGACCGGGGGGCTGCCGTCGGTCGGCGTGGACATCACGACCGTGGGGCACAGCTGGGCCCAGCGCAGGACGATGGCAGCCGTCATCGGGATCGCACCCAGACCGCAGTCGCAGCCGGTGGGATCGACCAGCACGCCAGGGGGCAGCGGCGGGCCCGGCGCAGCGGTCGCCCGATTTCCGAAGGAGATCTCCGAGATCTGACCGGCGACGACGGAAACACCCTGGGTCGTGGGCGTGGTCGCCTTCCATCCCGCCCGCAGCGTCTCGACGACCACGTAGTGCCGGACGGGAAGATCCGTACAGCCGATCCCCTCCTTCTGCGTGACGATGGTGGCGCTTGCGCCCTCCTCGTCGGTCGCGGTGAAGACCCAACCCTCGAGCCCCCCCTCGCCCGGGTCCCTGACGCCGTTCCCGTTCAGGTCGTTGAACTTGCGCACGCAGAGCCTGCCGGTCTTCACTCGGTTTCCGAAGGTCACGTTCGCGGTCTTTCCGGCCGTGACGCTGACGCTCTGCGAAGTCGGCGTCGTCGCTACCCAATCGACACCCGGGGTCTCGGCCACGGTGTAGACGCCGACAGGCACATCGAGGCAGACGGTCCCGTTCTCCTGCGTCCTGAGATTCGAGATGGCGACCTTCTCGCCCTTGACTGTGAACGACCAGCCGGGGATTCCAAGTTCGCCCCGATCCTGCACGCCGTTCCCGTTGAGATCGTTGAACTTGTGGACGCAGAGCGTGCCCGTCACAACGCTGCGACGGTTGCCGAAGACCACGTCCACCGGCTTCCCGGCGGGGAGCGTCACGACCACCGGACTCGCGGTCGTGAGCGACCAGCCGGGCTTCTGGACCTCGCCGACCGAGTACGTCCCCAACGGAAATTGCGCACATGCGACGCCCGCCGCGTTCGTCGTAAGGCTCGTTGCAGCTCCGCGAGCGTCGGTCACCGTGAACGTCCAGTCGGGGAGCGGCGGCTCGCCCTCGTCCTGGACGCCGCTCCCATTCCGGTCTTCGAACTTATGGACGCACAGCGTCCCGACAGACGGCGGCGGCCCGGGCGGCTTGGGCTGCTGCGGCGTGGGCGGCCTGGGGGGCCTGGGCGGCTCCGAGGTCGGCGACGGCGCCGGGGGGCCGACCGGCCGCGGGGCCTTCACGCTCACCACGATGCGCACGACGTCGCCCAGGGGACGCGGCCCGGTCTTTCCGAGCTGATACGCCCACTCGACCGGGGCTCGCCCGTCCTCGGTGAAGCGGAACGACAGCGCCGTCACCTGAGCGCGACCCTTGTTCCCGGTCATCGGGGCCGCGCTGCTGCCGTCGGCGAACTCGAAGACGGTGGCAAGGGCTCGCGGTGCCCCCCGCGGGGCGCCCGGAATCGTGATCCACTGGAGGCCGATCGCGACGAGGTCTTCGCTCTTGCGCGTCACGTCGTTCAGCACGAACGCATCTGTGGGCGTGATGCCTGGGTGGCCGCGCGTCTCAAGGACGAATCGCTCGAGCAGTCCCTTGTGCTCCTTGCCTCGCTCGTCGGTCACGGTCACCCGCGCAGACCACGGGTCGGCAGCGATCGCGGGCCTGCTCGCAGCGAACGAGAGGGCACAGAGGACGACAGCGAGGGCCGCCCGGCGACCCACCGTAGCGCGGCGCGCACAGTTCACGGTTGATCCACGTTTGCGGAGAGCGTGACCGTCTTCACCAACAATTGGACCTCCAGCGTGCAGGCGGCGTGGAGGTGGATCGGGGGGTAGCCGACGCTGCAGTCGGCGGAGAGATCGAAGCCGAGGCCGCAGGCGTGCGCGCCGATGGACGCGGAGAGGTTCCCGCTGAAGCCGAACGCGGGCTTGACGGTCACCGTGACGTCTCCACCCGCGGCGATCTCCCCCGTCACGTCGCAGACCTTGAACTCCTTCGTGAAGCTCCATCCGACGTGCGCGCCGACGGCGATCGTGAACGTGTCCGACGCCCTCACCCAGTCCACCATGAACCAGGAGGACGCGGTGATCCCGCCGCCCACGTCGGGGAAGATCCTCGCCGTGACCGGGCTTGTCCTGGTCCCCACGTGCAGGTACGCGCCGTCGGGCCCGACGTGCATCGCGGCGAGCCCGTGGACCGATGCGAGGTGCGGGAACTGGAATGGATGCTGGTCGCTCTCGCCCAGCTCCAGCGAGAGGTCGAAGGTGGAGGAGGTGGAGTCGTAGACCATCGAGGCCTTGACGATCCGATCCATGTTCGAGGAGTCCCCCATGGCCGTGAGCAGGTTCCCGACGCCGTCGATGCGGATGATCAGCGGCTCGAACAACACGGTCAGGGTGACGTTGGCGTGCAACGTGTACCCCATGTCGGGGTAGGTCCCGATGGTGACGCCTGCCTGGAACGCATATCCGCTGGCAAACGATGGCGTCCAGTCGTAGAGGTTGACGCTCGTCGGCGTGAGATGGTGCGAGACTCCGCCGTTGACGCCGTAGAGCGCCAGGCCCGTGTTCCCGATGGGCACCCCCAACGACGCCATGGTAAAGCTCCCCGAGACGCCCCAGTACGCGTAGTCCGTCGAGGACGCGATGTCGCGATCGTGCCCCGAGACGAACTGGACCTCCGCCTGAAAGCTCGCGCTGGCCACCGAGATCGTCACGTCCACCTGCCCGCGGAACTCCTTCTTCGTCCCGCTCTCCAGGTACTTGACCTTGCCGTCGATCGTCACGGTGTTCTTCACCGAGGCCTTGACGCGCACCTCCTCCACGGCGAATCCACCGTTGCCTGCGAACCACCGGAACTTGTCGGCCTGGACGTCCACCGAGATCCCCCACGCGTCCGAGAGGGCGAGCCCCCCGCTCAAGCCCAGCCAAACCTGGTTGACACCCGGCGCGACCGGATAGCTCCCGCAGCCGATCTCGCGGACGTCCACCCCGAACTTCATGAACTCCCAGTGGGCGCGATCGCGCAGGTCGATCCAACCCCCGCCCGGATCGACGGTCCCGTCCGAACGCAGGCGGAAGTTCTCGAAGGCGAAGCTCGTCGTCGGGAGCTCGAGGGAACCATCCATCCGCAGCGTGGGGAGGCCACCGCTGCTGCCGAAAGACGGCAGTTCGAGGGCCAGGGCCGAGAAGCGCAGATTGACGGGGAGGCCCGGGTGGCTGCCGAACGCGTGCGGGCCGTTGGGACTCGGGTCCATCGCCTTCAGGACCAGGCCCTTCGCCGCGTCGTACTCGGCGCTGATGTCGACCCAGTCGAGGAAGGGCTGCGCCTGGAGCTGCCCCTCGATGCTCACCGCCTCGACGTCCCCGTGCAGAAAACGGATCGAGAACGCCGCGAGCGCCAGCTGGAAGTTCTTGGAATCCTTGATGCCGACGCTGGCGAGTGCTCCACCGCCGGCGTCGATGGCGAACAGTCCCGTGATGCCACGGTCCCAGAGGAGCCCCTTCACCTGAATCGTGGCCCCCGGGTTGGCGGTGCTCTGGAACGGCCACGGAAGGGTCGCCTCGGCCGTCTCGAGCAAGAGTCCGGTCCAGTGGGGGTCCGAGGGCGCCGTGACGCCGGGGACGGTCGGGAGCGGCGTCTGCGTCTCCGAGAAGTCGATGACCGCGTTGATGTCGCTCAACGTGACCGCTCGGCTCCCTTGACCGACCACGATCTGACCGATGTGGACCGTCGCCATGACGCCGCCCTCGTCCACGGTGCCCCCGAAGATCACGGGGCTGGTGAGCAGGGGACTCGTGAGCCGACCGTAGAGGCAGCCCGAGACGAGGGCTCCGTTCTCGAAGTGGAAGTAGGTCTTGTCGGCACCGGCCGGCGCGTCCGACGGCTTCACCGACGCGACACCCGGGTTTGTCGCGAGAACCGTCAGGGTCAGCTCGGAGATGCTCATGTCCGGAGCGTCGGGGTTGCCCTGGATGGTGAGCCACCCGCTGAAGCTCCCCGCATCGCCGAGGGGGATGACGAGGTCGGTGAGACCCAGGACGAGCACCGTACCGTCGTGGATGCCCGGCATCGGGAACGCGAGGTCGCCGGCGTGGATGACGACGCCCATCCAATTCGGATCGGTTGAGGCTGTGAACCCGAACGACTGCGAGGCGTCCACGCCGAAGTCCGACACGTGGGCTCCGAAGTCGCCGATCCCAAGCCCAAAACCAGGCGGCGGGATCACGTGATCCACGACGAACTGGAAGTCCTGGCCGCGCTCGTAGGCCACCGACAGTCCGCTGAAGCCCGCTGTCGTGCCACCTCCGCCGTCCTGGGCGCCGGGCAGCATGATGGTGCCCCCGAAGGCTGTTCCCGAAAGCGCCGGAGTCTGCGTGGAATGCATCGTCAGCGTTCCCGAGGTGATGCTCACCTCGACGCCCGAGACCTTCCCCGTCAGCGGAGCTGCGACCGTCGTCGAGATCCTTCCGTGGTACGTGAGGGCGCCGGTGCCGACCCATCCCACGCTCAGGTAGTCCAACGGGGCTCCGCCCGAGACGGCGGCGGTGCCGAACGCGACGTGAGGGGCCGTCAACCAGATCCCCCTCCAGGCCTTGCCCACGTCAGGCGCCGCACTCGGACCCCCGATCTGGACGGTCTGGACCGCCGGGCCCGAGAGCTCCTCGGTGCCGGAGCCGTCGACGCGCAGCGTGAGCGGCAGGGCGAGCCTCACCCCGAGCGCCGAGACGGTGTCGTTCGGGTTGGTCGAGGAGACAGTGAGCGTCCCGAGGGGGCCGTCGCTCCAGGCGAATCCGCTCGCCGTGACGGTCAAAGCCGACGTCGTGCCGAAGAACGAGGGCAGCGCTGCCGTCAGCGCCTGGAGCGCGAGGCCTGTCCATGTCTCTGGCTCGTTGACGGAGGGAGGGTTCGCCGACGCGGAGAGGTCGAGGTCCGCCGTGACATCGGTGAACTTGAAATCCCCCTCACCGGCCGGCCAGGGGATCTCGATCTCCGGGATCGTGATCTCGGCGATCACTCCGCCATCCTCGTCCACCGTCCCGCCGAACGGCACGGCGTTGCCGATCCCGGGGACCGTGAGCTCGCCGTAGAGGCTGCCCGACGCGAGCGCGCCATGGAGGAGCTGAAAACACGTTCGGCCGGCCAGGTCGGCGGGCGGGCCCGGCAACTCCGCGACGGCCGGGGGCTTCGACGCCGCCGCCTCGATGCCAAAGCCGTGGGTGGCGACGAGCGCGATGTCCGCTTCGAGCACGAACCACCCGCTGACGTCCCACGGGATCGGCGCTGCGGGGGGCAAGGGGACGCCGATCACGAGGTCCTTCACCGCGAGCGCGAGCGGGCCGCCCGAGACGGCCCAGGGGAGGGGAAGCGCGAGGTCGCCGTCGAAGACCACAACGCCCGTCCACGCGGGTACGAGGAGCGCGTCCCGATCCGCCTGCGAGAGCGTCGCGAGCGCGGCCACCGACGCGGCCGCAAGCGTCTTCTTCGCCGAGGCGTCGATCCCGAAATGCTTCGCGTGCGCTGCGAAGGTGCCGGCGGCGAATCCTGCCGCCGTGTCGCCGGGTTGCGCCGTGTGCTCGACGACGAACTGCAATTCGTCGAGAGCCCCGTAGGCGATCGACACCTTCTCACCCGGCGCGAGCGTGGCGTGCTCGCCCGGCTGCGCGCCCGGCAGCGTGATCGTCGCGTCGAATGTCCCCGAAACCGCAGCCGCCCCACCGCTCGAGTCGAACGTGAGCGTCCCGCCACTCAGTCGGGCCGTGACCCCCAGCAGGGCGAAGGACAGCGGCTTGGCGAGCGAGGCGACGACCTCGCCCCGAAACGCCGGCGTGCCAGAGATCCCGTTTGCCCATCCCACGCTCAAGTACAAGAGCGTCGCCGCGCCGGCCGCCGGCGTCGCGCCGCCGAAGGCCACCGTCGCATCCTTGAAATGGATCCCCTGCCACGCCTTGCCGTCATCGGCAGGCGAGCCGATGTGGTCGGGCAGGATCGTGCCGATGGGTGCCGCCTGAGTGTCGGACAGGTCGATGCCTAGGGTGGCGCCGGGCCCGAAGGTCACCCCGAGGGCGGAGATCGATCCCTGCACCGGAACCTCTACGTACGAGAGCCCCGTCGAGGAGGAGACAAACACGATGCCGGCGAGGCTGATCGGGCTCGGCATCGTCAGGGTGAAACCCAGCCCGGAGGGCAGGGCCGGAGCGGCGATCTGGCCGACAAGGATCTTTACTGCCCCCGTCGAGGCATCGAGCGACAGTGCAGAGATCTTCACGTCTAGGCCGATTGCGACCGTGAGCGTCCCGTTGTTCGGGGGTGTCAGCGAGATCGTCCCCGCAGTCAGGACGTTCGCCGCTGCGTTGAACGTCGCTCCCGACCACGTCGCGTCCAAGGGGTGCGCCGTGCCTGCCAGCACGAGATCGAGAGTGCCCGCGCCGCTGACCGTTCCATTCGACGCATTGACGTGCCACGTACTGCCCGTCACGGAAATGTGGAAGGGCGCGGAGGGGGAGCCGGCGTCGACGGCCGTCGGATCGGCCGCCCACGCCCGAGGAGCGGCGGCGAGCGCGCAGGCCATCGCAGTTGCGACGAGGAATCGGCGAACGATCGATGCCCTCATGCGCTACATGCTGCCTCTCGTCGCAGCTGGCGCTCGAAGTCCCGTCGCCCCACCGGTTGCGGCCCGAGGATCCTACCAAGTCGGGGGCCCTCGCGCTGCTGCCAGTTTCGACAATCTACTGCTTGCATTCGAGTTGCCGCCTCAGGCGGGCGGAGTGTCACCTCAACTCGTGGGCGTCTCCAGCTCGGGGAGTGTTGCCCGCTCTCGTCGGTGGGGCGCTCGTTGCTCGCGACACTTGGGGGAGAGGTGCTGTCCCGTGCCAGTGTCGCGACACGAGCCGAGTACCTGAACCACACGGGCGGCGCAGCAACAGGCCCTTCGAACGTGCCCCCCTGGCGGGGGGCGCTGGACCCACCAGTTCCCCGGCTGGGGAGGCACTTGGCATGCCCGCTACAGCCCCCCTGGCCCTCGGGTTGAACGACCCATCCCGGAGTCCCATGCGGCCTTGGTGGAGGCTGGGGTTCAAGGGCCCGGGGCGCCTCGCGTTTGCCGGACCTGGCCGCGCTGCTCAAGGATCCCGACGCCGAGATCCGCCGTGCCGCGGTCCTCTCGATCGGTGCTCTGGGTGGGAAGGAGGCCCTCCCTACGCTGGTCCGGCTGGCGAAGGAGGATCCTGCCCCCGCCGTTCGAGCCGCTGCCCTCCAGGCGATCGAGAAGCTCTCCAAGTGATTAGCGCCGGCCTCGGCTCACGCGCCGTGCTGAGTCTCGGTCGAGAACGCACGTCTCCGTCGAACGCTCGTCTGGCGAACGCGTCTGTCCTCGGTCGTGTACTTCTTCCTTGCCATGGCCTGCTCCTGGTCAGGGTCCTGTTTCTACCTCGACCATGTGGCGCAGGCGGAAGGGGCAGGTCTAACCACCAGTGTCACGACGATCGTGTCGCCCTCACGGATCGTCACCTCGACTTCCTCGCTGCGGCCACCGGACTTCGACCACGCCTTGAGGCGACGCGGACCAACACACATGCGGAGCGGGGCCCGGCCCTCGGCGCCGAGAGACACGCTGCGCGACATCGTGTCGAGGTCGCCGTCGTAGGGAAAGTCACCCACGGGGAGCACGGTCAGCGTCGCTCCCGGCACGGCGCCTCCGTCGGGGTCCACAACGCGCACGTCGCCGATGCCGCCGGGAGTGAGGACCATCTCCAGGCGCTGCGACGTGCTCGGATCCACGCGGCGCAGATGCTGCGGGAAGCCCCCGCCGCGAAAGCGCAGCAGCAGCGGGCGTGCGGGCATGTGGGGGATGCGGAAGGCGCCTCGCTCGTCGGTCGTGGTGGGGAGCACGTACGCTGGGTGGGCCCAGCGCTCGGCGACGGCGACCTCGACCCCGGCCACGGGCTTTCCTTCCACGTCTCTCACCTCGCCCGCCATCTCGACTCCAGGCACGAGCCCCAGCGTGCCGAGGTCGCGCCGTGCTCCAGGGGCCATCAAGGGAAGATCCACGAGAGTCGGAGCCATGCCGTCGTACGGGATCACAAGCAGGCTCGGCTCGTCCGTTGGGATCTTCGTCTCAAACCGGCCCTGCTCGTCCACCAGGAAGTTGACACCACCGGTTCGATTGCGTGAGAGTACCGCCGCGCTCACTTTGGTTCCTGGGGGCAAGCCAACGAGGGCCGTGACGCGTGCGGGCTTTACGCGCTCCAGGCGCACCAGGAGGGAGCTGCCGTCGGGCACGACGTCGTCGAGGCTCACTGCAAGCAACTCTGCGTCGCCACCATAGGCCTGGAGGCGCCGTGTCCCCTTCCCGCGGCCAACTCCGCTGAGGCGGAACACGCCGGCATCGTCGACATCGCCCGAGACGAGACGATCCCCCTCCCACGAGACCGTGGCTTCCACCACGGGCCAGCCCTGCGGGTACACCACGCGCCCGCGCACGACGCCCTCGGTGGGCACGGTGAGCTCCAACGTGGCCACTTCGCCGGACACGAGGGTCGTCTCGCGTTCCACGAGCGGCCTGCCGTCGAGCCAAACGTGGATCGCCACAGGTCCCGGCCCGGTCCGGATCGACGCGACCTGGCCATCGTCCTCCATCTGCAGCGTCCATTCGGCACCCAGGTCGTTCGAAGAAGTCCCGTCCTCGACGGGCCACTCGCCGGGCTCCTCGCCAGGCTGCAGTGCGAACCAGACGAACTCCCCTCGCACGTCCAGCTGGCGGATCTTGACGCGCTGACCTCCCGGCAGCGCCAGGCGAACGCGCACCGTGGCGGGAGCGGGCAGGGGCACATCGCACCGTTGCCGGACGTCGGAGAAGCGCAGGAATCCGCTGCGTACCTCGTAGGTGTGGGACACGCGAACCACCACGACGAAGTCTCCCTCGCGCGGAATCCCACGCAGGATGTAGTGACCGGATTCGTCCGTCGTAGAGCGGGGTACGGCGGGCTCGTCGGAGACGTACCACTGGCGCCCCTCGCGGCGTGGTGGGACGGGCTCGTCCGCAGCGACCAGCGACACGCGCAGCCCCGCAGCCGGCTTTCCGTCCCAACCGGTCACGGTGCCTTCGACGCTGCCGACGTCGTTCGTCGCCGCCGACGCGACGTTTGGTGCGGACGCGACCGGTGTGACGCCGGTGCCCGCGCCCCCCGCGAGGCCTGACAGCGTCGGAGCCGCAGAAGGAGGAGGCGTAGCCCGTACGTGGGCGGAAGCGGGAACTTCGGCGCCCGGTCCTCGCGAGAGGCAGAGCACTCCCAGCACCACTAGGACGGTCAGTGCGAGCAGGATCCAGCCCGACGGCCTCACAGCGCCTCCACCTCGGCATTGTGGCATCCCGGCCCGGGGGGCACGGGTCGGTCCGCTACCGGCGCGCCGGCCTCGCTTCCCCGCCCGTCGCGCTTGTCCCTGGGTGGCGCGCCATCCTGCGCGAACCCGGTCTGGGTTCCGCCGCCGGCACTTGGCCCTTCACCTCGATCCGCGCAGATCAGCTTCGTGGACTCGCTCGAGGTCGTGCCGCTGGCTCTGCCCGCCGCGCAGGGAGTCCATGACCCCGGCTCAGCGCGCGGAGCGGAGCGCGAAGATGCGGGCGGAGCTGGCGAAAGTGTAGTGCTGCCGGACGGGCGACAAGCGGCGCTGATGGGCGGGCGCCGTCACGTTGCCGTCACTCGGTGAAGGTGACAACGAGCGTCGGTGGTGTGCTACCGCGCGTGCCCTCGGCGTCACCGAACTGGGCGAAGCGACCGGTGGTCAGGTCCGCGAGCACATTCTGAAAACGCAGACGGAAGGAGGAGCGCGTACGCCCGGCCGCGATGTCGGCCGCTACTTGAGCCGTTACGTCCAAGCTCTTGGGCCCGAGCGTGGCGTCAGCCGAGAGAACGCCGATGTTGCTCGCCAGGGTGCCGCCGTTGAAGTCGTCACCCGAAAGGCTGGTGCCGATGTTGACGTGATCGAGGATGGCCGGGGCGCGCCCAACGTAGGTCGTACCCGTGACGCTGAACTGGGTCAGTGTGACCACGGCCGAGACAACATCTGCCCCCGCAGGCAGTGGGGTCAGGTCGAACGTGGACATGGAGCGCATCTCGAATGCTTCGAGGGGCGGTCCCAGGACCACGAAGTTGCCAATGATGAGCTCCTGCGCGGGGAGCGCAAACCCGTTGCGCAGGAGCCCATCCATGCTAGGGATGCCGAGCAATGTAGCTTGACGGGGTGCATCCGATCCGCCACCCCCGCCACCCCCGCCACACGCGCCCAAGGGA
>Ga0163150_10001909_pt1 | contig 33746 bp, 33 predicted proteins | sample OliLakLV19P2IB_FD_148628 | JGI IMG/M metagenome (GOLD analysis project Ga0163150, IMG submission 148628) | Freshwater microbial mat bacterial communities from Lake Vanda, McMurdo Dry Valleys, Antarctica - Oligotrophic Lake LV.19.P2.IB | ecosystem: Environmental > Aquatic > Freshwater > Lake >...
TCAGGAAGCAAAGCCTTGGGCATCGACGGTCTCGCTCGCTTGGCAGTGTGCTGCTACTCCACACTACCCAAGCAACCGCCTCTTGTCCAGCTAAATCTTCAGCTTCCCCCCGTAACTAACGCATTACGCTCAATGGCAGTATTTCAGCGACGGTCCATCAAAGACGTACGAGTGGGAAGGCGGGACACTCGTGTTCAAACATCGGACAAACAAGGAAACAACCGTTCTTTCACCGAAAACAGCACTGCTTGTGCAGGCTCTGAAGACCTTAGGGGAGAACCGCATCAATGATTCGGTCGTGGACACGCTCCACGCGAAGTTCGACAAAAAGGAACGGGTTCGCGCTATCCGGGAGGCTCGATACGCCACGTCGTGGGTCTATGAAATCATCAAGCGGCTGGCGGCAGAGAAGGAGCCACGCCATGCGTGACATGGCCCGGCGTCCGGAAAGGGACAGAGGAGAGCTGTTCAGGGCCACCGCCCAAGCCATGCGCGTGCACGAGGCCATTGTCGAGAAGGATTTCTGGGTCTGCTGGATTCTTGATTACCTGTTCCAGGACAGCCCGTGGAAAGACCGAATGGCCTTCAAGGGCGGGACAAGCCTCTCCAAGGCGTATGGAGCCATCGAGCGGTTTTCCGAGGACATTGATCTAATCCTCGAATGGCAGTTGCTCGGTTATTCCGGGGCCGAACTGTGGGAGGACCGCAGCCCCACAAAACAGGATGCCTTCGGCAAGGAGGCCAACCAGCGGACCGCGGAGTTTCTGGCGCGGGATTTCGCGCCTGTCTTGATCCGGGATTTGAAGGGCCGTGTTGAAGCTGACATTCAAGTCGTGGCCGAAGGCCAGGACGTATTCATTCAATATCCCAGGGCGTTTTCACTGGAGGCCATACACCCGCAGATCCGGCTTGAGATTGGGCCTCTGGCGGCGTGGGTGCCCAATGAGGGAAAGGCGGTTCGCCCTTACGCGGCCGAGCGGTTCCCACGTTGTTCACACAACCGCACACGACGGCTCGGACCATCATTGCCGAACGAACGTTCTGGGAAAAGGCGACGATCCTTCATCAAGAGGCCCATCGCGGCCCGGACAAACCTCTTCCAGCCCGGCGCCGAAACTGAGAGTCTTGTGACACCTTAAACCCTTGAAGCCATTCCGAGCCACATCCGGGTGGTTGATAGAAGCGACAAGTGCCTCGTATTTGACTACCGGTTTTACAGAGGTTTCTGAGGAGGGGTCTTTTGCGACTTGATCTGCTCGTAAAAGGGCGCAAGCCGCTGGCGGTTATCCTTGGCGTCCCGAGCCAGAGCTTCAAAGCGGTAGGCTTTGTCTTTGAACTCAATCAGCAACTTCTCATCTAACTTGAAGTTGTTGATCTGCTTTATCTTGCGTGTGAAGGTATCCTGTGAGTTTCCCGAAGTCCAAAATGAAATCTTGTCGCCATCGATCTTGAGTCTTCCTGTGCAGGACCCGAGCAGGTGATGGTGAATGACCGACTGGGCGATTTGCACTAGGGTCGTTTCCGTTTCGACCGGATCGGAGACAGCCGGTTCCAGAGCCGGGGTTTGGGTCTGCGGTACAGGAGGCACTGTAGACTGGAGGGTCGACGAAGGTGCAGCTTTGGCCTTTCCGAGCTGCACTTCAAGGATGATCGCCTGAGCGCGTTCGACCACAAGGCTTCGGTTATGGGGTTGGTAGCCCTGTTTTTCGATGCGCAGAGCATAGTTGCCTGCAGGAATGCCTCGCTGTCGAAAGGGAGTCTCGCCCACCCTTTTGTTGTCGATGAAAACGATGGCCTTTTCTGGAGTCGATTGAATCTCAATGCGGCTTACGAGGAAAGACGAGTACAGCCAGAAACACGCGGCGCCTAGCGTCGTCACGAGGAACAGAACTGTCGTCAGCCCAACATTCCAAGACCGCTTTCGGCGGGCGGGCAGGGTTGAGGCGAGGTACTCTTGGATGATCTTCCGTTTCACGGATTGCGGAATGGCTTCAGCTTCCAGAATGACTGCCGTGGGCGGTCCGGTTTCTGGGACCGCGGTAGGTGAATCGGATTCAGAAGACTTCCTCTCCAAATCCGGCATAACGGCTCCAGGCAATGGGCTTGGGCGATCCGTCTCGGGCGCCTTGGAGCCAAGGTTCAGCGCTTCGGACTGCTTCTTGCCCGAATCAGAACTGCAAACACCTTCCTCGTTCGCTGTTGCCTCCCCGGGCCTAATCGTTTCTACAAACATCTGCTGGCTGAGTCTCACGTAATCGCGCAACGTGTGGTTATCCGGCTCGAGTTCCGACAGGAATCGAAACATTCCCAGGCACTGTTCGTAGTGTTCCTTGTCGAACAGGTCCATGGCCTCCTTCTTCAGATTCTCGACATAAATCTCAAGCTGTTCGAGGGAACGCTGGTCTTCCCATTGCCTCTGAGCCTCTTTCATCAGCCAGGACGCCTCCGTGTTATTGGGATCCACGCGGAGTGCTTCATCCGTGATACTTATGCACGTCTCGTAATCTTTGACTTGAAAGCAGGTTTTGGCCTGAAGAACCAGCTGCTCAATATTCGACATACGAAAGTCCCTTGTGGCCGGCGCTTGGCCGCGACGATTTGGCAGAGGGGGGGCCAGCAGTATCTCGCACTAACTCAAACTTATTCATCGACCATTCGGGCCTGAAGCATATGCAAGAATTGGGACTCAGGAACGATGAAAGGGCAGATGGCGTCACGTTCGGCAGGCCGCGAATAGAGTCGATTCTCAATACTCGATCCACCCCATGTCATGCATAAAGATCTGCACCCAGGAGGGGCTCCAAGGGCCGGGGCGTCCTTTGTCCTTGTTGCCACTGAGCGCATGACTGGCAGACATGATGGACAGCAGCAGCGCGATGAGGGCAAAAACGCGAAACTTTCGGGAATGAAAATACCGGTCAACCACCGGGGCGAGGCTGATGAGCCAGAACGGAATGAGCCAGAACAACCAGCGCGCACCCTGGCAAACTCCGCCGTAGTTGTTCGTTCTCAACGTGTAGAAAATCAACAAACCCGCACTCAAGCCTAGCCCCATTCGCTGGATGGCTTCCAACGCCGGCTTGCGCTGCAACATGCCGTAGAACGCGATGAAGAAGACTGGCGTCAAACTAAAAATACCGTGGTGACCCAACAGCAGGTTAAACAGGTAGAACCATTTCGGTTCGTTGGCGGCGTCAATGCCACGAGGGGTGCGCCAGTAGCTGCCTTCGTACTGGTAGTAGTCGGTGTTGAAGTAGAGGTAGTAAGGAAGGAAGCCACCGGTGGAAATGTAGATGGTATACATATAGGCCGCAGCGACCACGATTGCCGGCGGCAAGAAATACTTCAGCGTCTGTCGTGGGTGACTCCGGAACAGCAGGCCCATCAGTGACAAAGCAAACAGAACGGCCACCATCTCGTTGGCAACGGTCCACGCGGCAAACAGTCCGCACAGCGTGAAGTAGTGCCAGGCCGTCTGCCCGTCATAGCGAATGCGGATTGCACAATAGAGCGCAAAGAAGGCAGCCCAGGCTGCCTGAGTGTGATTGTTCAGCGCCGCACTGTAAGAGGTCAAATACGTGCCGAAAGCTGCGACCAGGATGCAGAACAGACGCGCGGCCAGGCCGATCTGCATCCTTTCCAGCAACTTTCCATACAGAACAACCAGCATGCAGAAGGGAACGATGCTGACCAGCAACACTATAAGCCGGGTAACGATATGTGCCTGGTGGGGAATGGCCCATCCGGTCATCGCTCGGATCAACCAAGCCAGTCCCGCCAGGATTGTGGGCAGGAGCGGAGGTTTGCTGGAATAGAAGTGCCCGTCACGACGTACTTTGTCGATGGTGGAATAGGGTGCCTCGTCAATAATGTAGCCTTTGCCGTTGGTCAGGCTCCAAACCGTGTTCCAGCGTGAACCATCGTTGGCTCCCGAAACCATCTGCAGCCTGAGCATCACACCGAGAACGAGTCCGGATGCTGCCAGGGCGATAAGCATCGTGATCCACTTCAGCTCGTTGATTTGAGTCTCTCTCACCATAGTCACGGAAAAAACTTTTCTGGATCTATTTGAACTTTAGTCGCGGTTCCATTCGCAGACATCGCCAAAAGCACGATGTCTGCGCCACCCGAGGTAGTAGCGAGCGACCTCAGACCACCGAGGGGTTGCGCCTTCGTTGACCGCTGACCCCTCACCCGGCCTAGGGCCACCCTCTCCCCACAAACGGGAGAGGGAGTTGCTTCAAATTTGACCGAAGTTTGAGGTTCGTTGGCAGCAAGCTAACCCTAGTTGCCTTCGCACTGTTTAGTCTGGCTCAGGCTGATACAGATGCTGATTCCTGCTTTGGCTGGGCCTTCCTATCGAAACCCGATTCTCTCAGCGATGCTGTAGCTCCGACCAGGGTCGCCGCCTTCCCCACCCAGTCTGGAAACAATCAATTCCGCTAGAATGCCGGCAGACATCATCTGTGCGCCCAATAAAAGCGAAGCTGACGAATAGATCAACACCGGACGAGTGCCAATCGGGCGATGACCCGTCAGCCAGAGCCATGCGAGATAGGCCAATCCCAAGAACCCGGCGGCGAAGGCAATGAGACCCGCAGTACCCAGGAAATGAAGCGGGCGTTCACCAAACAGAGTCAAAACCCGCACGGTGAGCAGGTCGAGCAGGCCCTTGACGAAACGCTCCACGCCATAGTTGGACTGGCCATGGATCCGAGGGCGGTGCTGAACTTCCATTTCTGTGACCTTAAAACCCCTGGCGTGAGCAAGCAGTGTAATGAAACGGTGCAACTCTCCATAAATTCTGATTTCGCGGACAACCTCGACTCGATACCCTTTCAGCCCGCAATTGTGGTCGTGGAGCTTCAACCCACTGGCCAGCCGGATCATCCAGTTAAAGATTCTGCTTGGAATCACCTTGTGCCAGGGATCGAAGCGGCGTCGCTTCCAGCCGTTGACAAGATCGAACCCGGCTTCGAGTTGACGAATCAGACCGGGTATCTCCAACGGATTGTCTTGCAGGTCTGCATCGAGCGTGACAACGAACTCGCCGCGGACACATGCAAATCCTGCGCTCAGCGCCGCTGCCTTGCCAAAATTCCGGCGAAAACGGATGCCCTGTACACGAGGGTCACGCCGGGCCAGCTGTGTGACCTCGAACCAACTCCCATCCTTCGAGCCGTCATCCACAATGATCATTTCGGCTTGAAGGCCGGCGCTCCGAAGCACCTCGTCAATCTCCCGATGCAGAGGCGCGAGGTTCTGCTCCTCATTCAGCACAGGGATTACGATGCTAATCATTTTCATTCTTTCGTTTTCGGAGCAGGTAGAGACAACCGGCGACGAACAGCTCTACCGATACATGCGTGATCCGGGCCAGAATTGCAACGAGCACTGCGTTGCTTGTCCCAATGCTCGGCCCCAGGGTCTGCATCAAAACCCACTCTCTGACGCCGAGGCCGGCTGGAACAATGAACACCGCAAACCCACCCACGATGGCCAGCGCCATGCTGCCACACGCCAGCAGAAATCCCACGAAGCTGAAAAGCGAAATGCCGAGACTGCCGGCGATTGCCACCAGGCTCAGTCCGGCCGCCGTCCATCCGGGAATGCAGTAGCGGAACCCTTGGAACCAGGTGGCATAGGTGATTGCTGCAATGGGAATGGCGCCCGTCTTTCGGAAGGACCGCGCCGTCCAGGTGGTCAGGCGGCCAAACACAGGCGGCAGCACCGCAAAAAGCAAGCCAGCCGCCAGTCCGCCCGACAGAACGAGCATCACTGGCCGGACGTTGCCGGCTGCCAGCAGTGCAGCCAGCGCCAGCAATGCTCCAGCCGCCATCATAGCGAGGGTTTCATAAAATGTCGAAGCGATGATCACGGGTGCTGTCGCAGTCTGGCTGTCGATGAGCGCGCAGCGGATGAGAACTACCCAGGCCTTGCCGGGAAGGTACTTTCCAAGCTGGCTGGCGAAGTAGGCACGCTGTGCCTCCAGCCTGCCTGGACGGCCACCCAGGCCTTGCACTGTCTGGCGCCAATAAGCCGCAAAGCAAGCCAGCGCCGTTGCGTACAACGCCGCGCCCACGAATAGCAGAGGCAGATCAAGCTTCGGTCCCCTGCCCTGAAGCTTACTCAACTCCGAAAATATCTGACGGCCAGCTGTGTAGACCAGGATGCCTGCACAAAGCCAGCGCGCCAAAACGGTCAAGCCTTTTCTCAGTCTTGAGCGCGACGGCATCAATGCGGGCGGCGAGGTGGGCAATTCAGCTCGGGGTGATTGAGGGAGTGGTCAAAAGAGAGGCAGAAGTGCCAGCTTCGAATCAAGCTGAAGCACCACGGGAACATCGGGGTCAGGCTGGAAAGACATATCGAGGAAAATCTGGACGCCGACAGCCTGGGCAATCCAATTGGGCGAATCAACAACTCATCCAAACGCCGCCGCACTCACGGGGTTGCGGCAGCGCTGGTGGACTACGCTCAAGGAGCCAACGGCTGAGCCACTTTTTCAAAGGCAACCGACAATACTATTTCTTCTTGTTTACGGCCTTTTTGAGCTCCGCTCCAGGAGCAAATTTGGCCACTTTCTTGGCTGCGATTTTAATTGGCTGACCGGTCTGAGGATTACGACCGGTGCGGGCTTTCCGGCTTGCGACAGAGAAGGTCCCGAATCCTACAAGGGTCACGCGACCCCCCTTCTTCAGGTCGCCTTCAATGCCAGATACTAGAGAATTGATGGTAGCTTCAGCTTGGGATTTGTTGATCCCGGCATCCTTGGCGACTCGCTCGATCAGGTCTGCTTTGTTCATGATTCTCTCCTCGGTGAGTTAAATTTGGTGGCCAGCGCGCTATTTGGTGTGGATGGGTTATACAATGGCGCAGGTAGGCCGTCAAGGCGTTTGTGGACAAAATTTTGCCGCGGTCGCCCGGTTGAGGCACACCAGGAGCGACAATCAGGCGGCTGCGAGGAAGAGACAATGACAGACAAGATTGTGATCTTTGTTACGGTGGGAAATTCAAATGATGCCGCTGTGCTGGCGAAGAGCCTGGTTGAAAAACGGCTGGCTGCCTGCGTCAATCTGCTGCCCGGCGTTGCGTCTTGGTATTGGTGGGAAGGGAAAGTGACCGAAGACCAGGAGGTGCTGTTGATGATGAAAACATCACGCGACAAGTTTGCGGCGCTCGAAAAGGAAGTCCTGCGGCTGCATTCCTACGCCGTGCCCGAGGTGATTGCACTGCAGATCGTGGAGGGTTCGAAAAATTATTTGAACTGGATTGAGGAGTCGCTGAAAAGCGGGTGATGATCGCTGAGGTTTCGAATGCGAGGTTCTCTCAGATCTCAGATTTGAAATTTGAGATTTCAGACGGAGAGTTACATTCAGTCACTCAGCGGCCTTGTCTTGTGATCGTGCGATATTCCCCTCGGTAACCCTTCGCAGTTCTTCCGGAAATTCCTGCCGCTCTTTCTCAGACTGAGCCTTGCCACGAACTTTGTCGGTGAGATAACGCGTGCCTTTGATGTCCGAATTCTGCAGCGAATCCGCCCAGCCTCGGAGCTGCCGAGAGATGCTTTCAGCTCGGGACTTCAGATCTGATAACTCAGGTTTGAGACCGCAGAAAACTGGCAACCGCTCAATAAAGCAAATCATCGACCGCGACTCACCTGCCGAACCTCTTGAAATGTACAAGAAGGTCAACAATTCCTGAGTCGTGCCGCCCTCAAAACCTTCAGCAATGTTATTCGAAATCGACAGGGAAGCACGTTCAAGCTGATTGCGAAGATCGCCATTGCCACGAAAGCAGGGCTTCGCAGTCGATGCAAAGATCTGAGTTCCAAACTCGATCGACGCCTGCCATACGGGCAGGTCTTCGAAACGCTGGTATTTCATAGGATCTTCTTTTGGATCTCAAATGTGAAATCTGAGATCTCAGGAACTTGGCATTCGAAACTTCAGACCATGTGAAGAGCGAGGTTCGAATGTAGAAGGGCGACCGACGCACTTCTTCACAGGCCTCTCTCGTCATCCATCTCCCGGAAGTAACCCTTCCGTTTCAGCACTTCTCTGGGCTTGCTGCCATCGGCCGGGCCAACAATGCCGTCGCGTTCCATCATGTCGATGAGCCGCGCAGCGCGCCCGTAGCCGAGGCGCAGCCGGCGCTGCAGCGTGGAGGTGGAAGCCTTGCCGATTTCCACGACAATGCGCACCGCCTCGTCGTACATCTCGTCTGCCTGGCCTTCCAGCTCCGTCAGCTCGCCTTTCTCTGCCCCATCTTCAACGATCGTTTCGTTGTAAATTGGCCGGGCTTGGGTTTTCAAATGCCTGACGATTTCCGCCGTCTCCTCCTCACTGACAAAAGGGGCATGGACGCGAATCATTTTGGAGGTGCCTGGCGGTATAAAGAGCATATCGCCCTTGCCCAGCAACTGCTGGGCGCCCATCTGATCAAGAATCGTGCGTGAGTCAGTCTTCTGGGCAACCCGAAACGAAATGCGAGATGGCAGATTGGCTTTGATCGTTCCCGTCAGAACATCCACGGATGGACGCTGCGTGGCCAGAATCAGATGAATGCCCACGGCCCGTGCCATCTGGGCGAGGCGCATGATGGAGTTCTCCACGTCCTTCGACGCAACCATCATCAGATCCGCCAGCTCGTCAATGACGATCACGATGAACGGCAGCGGTTTTCTTTCCTCGCCGCTCTCTTCCGGGAACAGGTCAAGTGTCTTCGGTTTCTTCATCAAAGTGTTGTACTGCTCGATGTTGCGCACACCCACCGTAGCAAGCAGTTTGTAACGGTTCTCCATTTCATTCACGGCCCATTTCAGAGCGTTGGAAGCCCGCTTCGGTTCCGTGACGACTGGTGTCAGAAGATGGGGGATGTCTTCATACAATCCCAACTCCAGCCGCTTGGGATCCACCATGATGAATTTTACATCCTCGGGTGAGGCCTTGTAGAGGATGGAGACAATCATGGCATTTACGGCCACGCTCTTGCCTGCTCCGGTCTGTCCGGCAATCAGGAGATGGGGCATCTTGGAAAGATCGGCAATTGCGATCTTGCCGACGATGTCTTTACCCAGTGCCATCGTGAGCTTAGACTGGGAACTTTGGAATTCGACCGACTCGATGATCTCTCGCAAGAAGATCGTCTCGCGCCGAATGTTGGGAACCTCGATTCCCACGGTTGATTTTCCAGGCAGACGATCGATCCGCACCGATTCGGCCTTCAGGGCCAGGCACAAATCGTCGACCAGATTCGTAATCCGGCTGTACTTGACGCCCGCTTCTGGCTTGAATTCGTAGGTTGTAACGACCGGGCCCGGATGAATGTGCATCACCTGCCCGTGAACGTCGAATTCCTTGCATTTCTCCATGAGCTGCTGAGCCCGCTGCATCAACTCCTTTTCATCCACCGCTTCCTGGCTGCCGGGGAGACGAAGCATACTCACGGCTGGAAAAACAAAGTCGTGCGTGCCGGTGGCAATCACACGCGCTTTCTCGACCTGAACTCGTTTCTCGGTGATATGCGGCCCTGGCTCGGAGAAGTCCATGTCCCGCGGGGATGGCTCTTTGGGAATACGCTTCGCCGAGGCGGTTCCCTTCTCTTTCAGGTCGGCGACATTCTGGGTAATCACCGTGGCAGGTCGAGTCTCCCCGCCATCTTGCTTCAGCTTCTTGCCGAGTGCGACTCGCTCCTTGTCCTTCTCACGAGCCTTTCGCCACGCCTGCCAGCGCCCCTTCCAGGACTCCAGGAACGCCAGGCGGATTCGCAGAAATGCGATTGATTTGGCGAATGAAAAGGTCGTGGCCACGAAGAGCGAGACAAGGAAGAACGACAAGGCGAGAATCAGGGACCCGGCGAGGTTGAAGCGCACACGCAACCAGTCCGCCAGAAGATCGCCCGCCAAGCCGCCCGCTTTCAGAGTCCAGCCAAAGCCAAGAAAGTTCGGGAAGAGCAATCCGCAGAGCGCACAGGCTGATCCGAACAGCACCAGCAGACCGGCAGCCTTGAATCCCGGGTTTTCGATGACGCGCGAACGCAGCCAGCGCCACCCAAAGAGGGCACACACCAACGGTAATACGAACGCCGGATAACCGAACGCTTGAAGCAAAACGTCCGCGAGTGTTGAGCCAAACTCACCCGCGAGGTTTTCCACGGTGCCGTCTTGCAAACGGTTGCGCGAGGTATTGAATGAAGGGTCGGTTGGATGGTAAGAGAACAGGCTCAAGAGCAGGAGTGCCGTTAACGTGAACAGCATCAATCCAACCGCCTCGTTCGCCCGAGGATGCTTTGTAGGCACTAAGAAGTTCATGGCCGGAATCCTGCAAATTGAATGAGAATCAGAATGATAATTCCCAGTGCGATACGGTAGACAATGAACAGCTGCAACGTATTTCGTTGCAGATATCCCATCAGAAACCTGATCGTCAGATACCCGATGATCAAGGACGACAGGAACCCAAAGAGCATCGGCAACCTGTCAGCGTCCTGGATTCCTGCCGCTCGAAGATCCAGCAGTTTTTTGAGCCCCGCCCCGGCAGTGATCGGAGCAGACAACAGAAATGAAAATCGAGCCGCGGCCTCCCGCGTAAACCCTCGAAACAAGCCTGTCGCAATAGTGATGCCTGATCTTGAGGTGCCCGGGATCAGCGCCAGGGCCTGTGCGCAGCCAATGCTGAATGCATCTGGGAAGGAGACCTGCCCCAGATCCCTGTTGCGCATCGACAGACGCTCAGCGAGCCAGAGCAGCAGCGCTACGCCGATCAAGGCTATTGACAGGATGAACGGGCTGCGCAACGTCGTCTCGATCGTCCTCTGAGCCAGAAATCCTGCAACCGCAGCCGGCACTGTGCCGCAGATGATTAGCAGCAACAGAGCGGGTTGCGAGCCTTGAAGCTTACGGTCGCGCTGAAAGGCGCCAGCCACCATCTGGAGCCAGTCCTTCCAAAAGAAAGTCAGGATGGCGATCAGGGTGCCCGCGTGAAGAACCACATCAAACGTCAAGCCCTGATCGGGCCAGCCCATAAACCAGGGCACCAGAATCAAGTGGGCAGCACTGCTGATGGGCAAAAACTCCGTCACTCCCTGAACAGCGCCGAGGACGATGGCTTGAACTAGGGTCATGAGGCCTGGAGTCTCTGGTTTCTCGTCTCAGTGCGGGTTCCGACGGTCTTGTATTTTAGTCCGCCCAATTGAGACTTCTTGAGATAGTTCATGAAACCAGCTAAGAGCCTGCCTGTGTGGAGGGCCTGGTTCACCAAGTCGTCAAATTGAGCCTGACTCAAGTAATGCTGATCGAAAGCAATAGAGCTGTGACCGAATTTCTCCTGCGGAGCCTTTCGCCAATGATAGAAACTGGATGAATTCCTTATCTCCGCCACGCTCAAATCCCTCGGCGATATTCGACATAACTGAAACTGCCGCCCCGCCGAATCTGGTCTCTCAGACCAAAGTCCCTTGCAAATTTGCCTTCGGAGGTTAGCTCGTAGATCGCATTCGTAAGCCTCCGAGCCTCTTGCCACGCCTCGATCTGTTCGAACCTCTCAATCGTGGCCACGACATTCTCGCTAATTGCGAAACGGGCGCTGAGAAAGACAAGAGACCCGAGACCTGAAACAAGAGACCTGAGACCTAGATCTCCAGAATCACCGGCAGCACCAGCGGGCGTTTCGAAGTTTGTTTGAAGAGATAGCGCCGCAAATCCGTTCGGATCTTCTCCTTGATCACCGCCCAGTCGGTCACTTCTTCGAACGTTGACTCCTCCAGCGTCTTCAGCACGCGCGCCTTGGAGTCGCTCATCAGCGAATCGTCTTCATCGATGAAAATAAATCCGCGCGTGATGATTTCCAACTGACCTTCGAGCTTGCCGGTGGCTTTGTTGATCGCCAGCACGGGCAGGACAATGCCATCTTCCGCCAGGTGCCGGCGGTCGCGCACCACGACCTCTTCCACTTCGTCCAAGCTGCCTGCATCAATAAAGATGCGCCCCACCGGAACTTTGCCCACGATCTTCGCGTCGTCCTCAGTGAACTGGATGCGGTCGCCGGTTTCAGCGATCAGGACTTTGTTTTTGACTGCGTGGACGCTCTTGGCCAACTCGGCATGCCGAAACAGCTGGCGATACTCGCCATGAATTGGGACAAAGAACTTCGGGCGCACCAAGTTCAGCATCAGCTTCAACTCTTCTGCACAGGCGTGGCCAGAAACGTGAACCGGAGGGAGGGATCCGTCGTCGTAGTAAACATGCGCACCATGCTTGTAAATATGATTGATCATCCTCGAGATCGTCTTCTCGTTTCCGGGGATGATGCGCGCAGAGATGATCACCGAATCCTCGGGCTCAATGACAATGTTCTTGTAATTGTCCACCGCCAGGCGCGGCAGCGCGGCCATGGGCTCGCCCTGGCTGCCGGTCATCAGCATGGCAACGCGTTCCTTCGGAAGCTTGAGCGCAGCCTGAGGTTTGATCAGAATCCCATCAGGAATCTTCAGAAAGCCCAGCTCACTAGCGGTTTTCGTGTTCGCCAGCATCGAACGACCCGCCAGCACCACCTTGCGGTTGTACTTCTGAGCGAGATCGAGAACGATCTGAATTCGGTGTATCGACGACGTGAAACAACAGACAACCACCTTCTTTCGCGCATGATGGAAGATTTCATCCAATCGCTCGATGACAGTGGTTTCACACGGCGTGAACCCGGATCGTTCGCTATTCGTGCTGTCTGAGAAGAGTGCCAGCACACCACGGCTGCCATATTCGGCGATTGTAGGCAAATCCATGACCTGCCCGTCTAGCGGCGACGAGTCGATCTTGAAATCTCCCGTATGGAGGATGGTGCCGGCGGGGGTCGTAATAGCCAGCATCACAGCATCCACGATGCTGTGGGTGACGTGGATAAACTCCACGCGAAAGTCACCAATCTGTTCCACCTGTCGCGGTTTGACCGTGACGAGCTTGGCTTGTTCAAGCAAACCGTGTTCCTCCAGCTTGCCTTTCACCAATCCCAGCGTATAGCGGGTTCCGTAAACCGGGACATGCATCAACGCGGGTAAAACAAAGGGCAGCCCTCCGATGTGGTCCTCGTGACCGTGTGTGAGCAGGAATGCCTTGACTTGTGACGCGTTCTCAATCAGAAAGCTGATATCGGGAACCATGATGTCGATCCCCAACAGCTCTTCGTCCGGAAACATCAGTCCGGCGTCGATGACAATCATCTGGTCCTCATAACGGAGGACCATCATGTTCATCCCAAACTCACCCAGGCCACCCAGAGGTATGGCTTCAACAATTTTTGGATTCAAGGTTCGCCTTTATCTTTCTTTCCATATACTTGCAGGAGTCTAACACTTTTCCACATTTGAAGGAATGTTTTTAGCTGCCACAAATCCGGTGTTTTCACTGGATCGGAGATGCTTAAAGAGGCTGATGAAGTCCTCCAGGGACAGGGCTTCGGCCCGGCTGTCGGAAGCGTGTCCCAACCGGCCCAACATCGCTTCCAAACTACCCTTATCGGCCGATCCTTTCAGGCAGTTCCACAACGTCTTCCGCCGTTGCGAGAAGCTTTTCTTGATGAATGCAAAGAATGCCAGTTCTTGATCCAAGTTTAACGTATGTTGAGTTTTAGGCTCGAGGCGAACCACGGTGGAATACACCTTGGGCGCAGGTTGAAACGCGCCGGGTCGCACATCCATCAGCTTCCGGCACGTGAAGTAGTATCCCGCAACGAGCGTCAGCACTCCAAACTCCTTGCTTCCTGGCGATGCCATGAGTCGGCCGGCTACTTCAGCCTGCAACATGATCGTTGCCGACTCGATCATCGCCGCCTGCCTACCCAACCACTCGATGATTGGGGAGGAGATGTAATAAGGAAGATTGCCAACGACCTTCCATCGACCCGAGGGTAGCTGGAGCCTTCGCATGAGCGGCGTTAGCTCTAGGTTCAGAACGTTCTGATTTAGGAATAGCACTGAAGAATCGGAATACTGGTCCTCGAGTCTTTCGAAGAGATTCTTGTCCAGTTCGACCCCAATAAACTGCCGTGGCTTTGACGCTATGTGGCGGGTCAACGCACCCGTTCCACAGCCAATTTCCAACACGGTATCCGTGGCTGCCAACTCCAGACTATTGACAATTCGACGAATGACGTTTAGGTCGTGAAGAAAATTCTGCCCGAGGCGTTTCTTGGCAACTACGAGTTGGCGGTTCACCATGCCCTCAATTTGAACTCCTGGAGTGTCGAGTCACAACCCAGCGCGTTCAGAGCGAAACGAAGCGGGGTTTTTGTTGCATCAGAAAATCAATTTCGATACCTTACCTCGTTGCTTTGACGGAAGTGGGCCGTTAGGACAGTCATGCGCGTTCTGTATGTGGCTTCAGAGGCAGTCCCTTTTGCCAAGACGGGCGGGCTGGCCGACGTCGTTGGGGCGTTGCCAAAGTTCATTCGGCAGTTGGGACATGAGGCCGTCGTCCTAATTCCCAAGTACCGGGGGGTGAAGTCACGCAAAACACTGCTGCCAAGCCTGACCATTCCGCTGGGAAACAGCCTGAAGTTTTGCGCCATCCACGAGGCCGAGCCGGTTGATGATGTTCGTTTCTTTCTGGTCGATTATCCGGATTTCTACGACCGCGAAGAGTTGTACCGGCACGCCGGCAAAGACTACCCGGACAACGCCGAGCGCTTCGCTTTACTTTCTTTGGCAGCTTTGGAGTTTGCCAAGCGAGCGCCGCTGCCCCCCCAAGTCATTCACTGCAACGATTGGCAGACCGCGCTGCTACCGGTTTACCTGAAAACGTTGTATCGCAACGATCCTTTCTTTGAAAAGACAAAAACACTGCTCACGATTCACAACCTGGCCTATCAGGGGGTTTTTCCACGCTCCACCATGCCACGACTTGGGTTGCCACCCGAGCTCTACAACACGGAGCAGATGGAGTTTTACGCCAGCATCAATCTGTTGAAGGCGGGCATCGTGTTTGCAGACAAGCTCTCAACGGTCAGCGAGAAGTATAGCCAGGAGATCCGAACGGTGGAGTTTGGTTGCGGGCTGGAAGGCGTTCTTCGGAAGCGTGCAGCGGACCTGACCGGCATCCTCAACGGCGTGGATTACGCTCGTTGGAATCCGGAACAAGATCCGTGGCTGGTCTCCAACTACTCCGCCGAAGATTTGCAAGGCAAACAGCAATGTAAGATCGATTTGCTGAATCAATTTGGCATTCAGAACTCGGGGGACCGGCCGCTGATCGGGATCATCTCGCGCATGGCGGATCAGAAGGGCTTCGATCTCCTACACGCGGTAGCCGGCACCATGGTGCAGGAAGGTTTTTCGATGGTCGTGCTGGGAACCGGCGAAGAACGCTACACCCGGTTCTTCCTGTCGCTGCACGAAAAGTATCCAGCGTATGTAGGCACGAAGATCAGCTATGACGAGTGGCTGGCCCACAAAATCGAAGGGGGAGCCGACCTCTTGCTGATGCCCTCCCGGTTCGAACCGTGCGGGTTAAATCAGATCTACTCGCTGAAATACGGTACCGTGCCTGTGGTCAGAGCAACTGGGGGGCTGGATGACACCGTCCAGGACTATTCAGAGTCACCCCAGGGCACCGGATTCAAATTTGACGGCTATTCCTCGGAAGAGTTACTGATCGCGGCGCGAAGGGCGCTGGAGGTCTACCGAACGCCCGCTCGCTGGAAGGAGCTGGTCAGGAACGGGATGAAGCGAGACTTTTCATGGCACCGATCGGCCCAGCGCTATGCCGAGCTTTACCAGTCGTTGGTTTGAAGCGCTGAACCATCCGTGCGTCGAAGACAATTGAGCAACACCCTTAGGAAACGGAGAACTTACAGTGGGCGCTAATACAGTGGAAGTAACGGACAACAACTTCGATATAGAAGTTCTGAAGGCCAGTGTTCCAGTTCTGGTCGATTTTTGGGCAGAATGGTGCGGCCCCTGTAAAGCCATCGCCCCAACGATCGATGCCGTGGCCAAAGACTACCAAGGCCGCGCCAAGGTCACGAAACTGAACGTGGATCAGAATATCGCCACCTCGTCACGCTATAACATCAAGGGAATTCCGACGCTGCTCCTGTTCAAGAACGGCATCGTGAAGGAACAGATTGTCGGCTCAACCTCCAAGGAATCGATCTCGAAGATTATCGATAAGCATCTCTAAGAAGCAGTCTGCAACCGGCGGTCAGCTAAAACTTGTAGCGCAGACCTTGCTTTTCAGAGGTCTGCGGCTTTAACTGTGGCGGCTTGCAAGCAACCTGGATTCAAAGCCGCAGACCCCCATAATGCGTGGGTCTGCGCTACAGATTCGGCTGTCTCCTGAACGCTAGGGAACCGTCATGACAAACATCGTGGTTATTGGCGCCCAGTGGGGCGATGAAGGTAAAGGAAAAATTGTCGATCTGTTGACTGAAAAGTTCGACATCGTCGCCCGCTACCAGGGTGGGCATAACGCAGGCCACACTGTCATTGTGAAGGGAAAGAAGTTCGTCCTGCATTTGATCCCGTCAGGAATTTTGCATCGCGGCAAGGTTTGCCTCATCGGCCCGGGCGTGGTGTTGGATCCCAAAGCGTTTCTCAGCGAAGTGAAGATGCTGGAGGATGAAGGCATCCCCGTTCGTGGCAACCTTTTCATCAGCAACCGGGCCCATCTCATTCTGCCTTACCACCGGGCTGTGGAAAGTGCCGCCGAGGCGGCCCGTGGTGACAAAAAGATTGGCACAACGTCACGCGGAATCGGTCCGGCTTATGAGGATAAAACAGGCCGCCGGGGTGTGCGCGTCATCGATCTGTTCGATTCTGAGGGACTGAAGGAGATTATCTTCACAGTCACCGCCGAAAAAAACTGTCTCATCCAAGCCTTATACAAGGGTGAGGCGTTGAGTCCGCAGCTGATTTATGAAGAGTATCTGGGCTACGCGGCTCAGCTGAAGGAGTTCGTCGTCGATAGCGCGTCTTATCTGAATCGCCAAATACGCACCGGCAAGAAAGTCCTGTTCGAGGGTGCTCAGGGAACTCTGCTCGACATTGACCACGGCACCTATCCTTACGTCACTTCTTCAAGCGCGTCGGCTGGAGGCGCCTGTATCGGCACCGGTGTGGCTCCATCTCTAATCACTGGCGCCATCGGCATCGCCAAAGCCTACACGACTAGAGTCGGCTCGGGCCCACTCCCCACCGAGCTGAATGGGAGCACAGGCGAAACCATTCGCCAGCGCGGCGCTGAATATGGCGCCTCGACCGGGCGCCCCCGCCGCTGCGGCTGGTTTGACGGACCCGCAACACAGTACTCAGCCCTGCTCAACAATCTGCAGGCGATCGCGCTGACGAAGCTGGATGTTTTGGATGAATTTGCTGAGATTCAGGTGTGCACCGGCTATGAGTACCGAGGTTCAAAGCTTAGCGAATTCCCGGCTGAGATCAAGGTCCTGGAACAGGTGAAACCAATTTACAAAGCCGCCGCCGGATGGCAATCCCAAACAGCAGGCATTCGCAATTACGCCGACCTGCCCGACCGCGCCAAAGACTACCTAAAACTGCTTTCCAACCTCACCGAAACGGAGTTCTCTTTCATCTCCACCGGTCCCGACCGCGAGGACACGATTGTCGTTCCCGGCTCGTGGATCGCGAAGACGCTCTAAGGCGCCAGCTCTTTGGGATTTCTAGGGTGCCTGCTGCGCGTATGCCCGCACTCGCCGTTTCAGGTTTTCCACCAAAGATGCATGCCTTGAATCTGCAGCCAGGTTCTGGGCTTCGTGCGAGTCCGCTTCCAGATCGAAGAGCTGTGCACCTCTTCTACCGTCATCCCAAAGTGTGTAACGCCAGCGGGCGGTTCGGATGCTGTAGCCGTCATAGTCACTGCCTCGGCGAATCTGGGTGAAGGCGGCATCCTTCACGGTGGCGGACGGATCCTCAAGCACCGGCTTCAGGCTTTTTCCATCCAGATACTTTGGCGCGGGCAGGCCGCAGAGATCGGCTAGCGTTAGGTAAAGATCCACCAGTTCAGCCAGAGCCTTTGAAGGCTTGCCGTTACCTTTCGCGCCCGGTGCAACGACGATGAGAGGCACGCGGGCTGAATTCTCAAACAGGCTCATTTTCTGCCAAAGGCCGTGCTCGTAGAGGTGATATCCGTGATCGCTCAGCATCACCACGACGGTGTTTGAGGCAAACCCCAAACGATCGAGCGCCGAAAGAACCCGGCCCACTTGCGCATCCATGAATGTCGTTGCAGCCCAATAGGCCTGGATCGCTTCACGCCGCTGCCGGTCGGTCAGGGTTTCTTGCTCTTTCCTGGCGCTGCCGTACGCTGCCTCCGGCTTGCGGGTTTGGTCATCTGCTGAAAGGGCGGGCAACGCAATCGTATCGAGGGGGTACAGATCAAAATACTTCTTCGGCGCGACATAAGGCGTGTGCGGACGATAGAAACCAACCGCCAGAAAGAACGGCTTGTCTCTCTTCTGTTCAAGCAAACTGATGGCTGCCGTAGCGCCAAGCCCGTCGGTTTGTTCAGAGTCTGTCCCTTCCGCAGCCAGCCAGCTTAAAGTGCCTCCGTAACTGCCCGGTGTTAGCGTAAAGATCCGGTTCTCCTCAGCCTTATCGCGCCCGGCGGGATTCACAAAATATTCCCACGATGCCACATCATCCAGCCCGCTGGTGCCAATCTGCCCGGGAACACCGTAGTGATAGAGCTTGCCCACACGAGCCACAAAGTAACCCTGCTGCCGGAACAGTTGCGGCAACGTGACCGTGTCGGGCAGGAACTCGCGGAAGTGGGGTGTTGGCTTGTAGTCGGTGGAAAATTGCCCGGCCCGTGGATTGGACCGAATCTGAGTGACGTTGGGCCGCCGCCCCGTCAGGAAGGAACTGCGGCTGGGACTGCAAAGCGGAAACTGGCAGTAGGCCCTTTCAAAGCGCACGCCCCGCGCAGCCAGCTTGTCGATGTTCGGCGATTGGACCCGCGAGTGGCCATAACTCCCCAGGTCGCAATTCAGGTCGTCGGCAACCAGCAGCAGCACGTTCCGCTTCGCCGGTTGGGCTTCACACGTCAACCCCGTTGCCAGCAGAAGGAAGACGCAAGCCACGCGCCACAGCGTTTGCTCTGCTCTCACAGCCCTGATCTCCAAAATCGTTTTCGTCGCCGTCCTCGTGCTCGTCCTCGACCAATGGCGAGACCTGTAGCGCAGACCTCCTGTTTTTCAGGAAGGTCTGCGGCTTGGGGCCAATTCGGAGCCAAATACCGCAGACCGCAAAAAGCACCGTCTGCGCGACAGATTCTCATCGGTCGTGGCTCTGCCGCGCGGCAAGAAAGATTATCTTGAAATCGTTCTCGTGCTCGTGCTCGTCCTCGACCAATGGCGACTACGACAGCCAGCACGAGCACAGAAGATCATTTTTGCCACTGTTGCCCGTCTCTGCGCCAGCTTCACTTCGCCAACGGCACTGCCACTCCGCCTTTGGCCTTGCTCTCGTCCGCGGCCTCCATGAATGCAAACATCTCCAGCGTCTCGTCCGGGTTTACCGGTGCGACACCTGTCTGGAAGAACTTCACAATTTCCACCAGCAAGGGCCGATACCCCCAGGGCTTGTCCTCCGAATGAAGAATTGCATTCTCGCCGAAAACAGCAATTCCATAGTCCTCTTTGCCTTTCCGAATACCGCGAACCACACCCAATCGTCCGTCTTTCCACCTGCCGGTCACAATGTCTGTGCTCTCGGTGTTCACCCGCGAGACGCTCTCGCAACCAGGTCCCATGACGGTGAACAGCATCTCGACTGCATGAATCCCATACCACATCAAGTCGGGGTGATGGGGTTCGGTGGGTGCGGGGCCGTAAACGTTGGAACCAAGAACACTGCCAGCTTCAGACGCAGACTTCAACCGCTTCGTCTCATCCCAAAAGCGCAAGCTGGAGGAACTGAACCAGGGGACGCCGGCTGCGCGGGCCAACCGGGCAATCTCTTTGGCATCCCGGTAGCTTGCGGCCAGAGGCTTGTCGATAAACACTGGCTTCTTCGCTGCCAGGACCGGTTTCACCTGTTCCAAATGGGGCCGGCCATCGACGCTCTCTAGCAGGACCGCGTCGACCTTTCGGCAAAGAGTCGGGATGTCGTCCACAATCTCCACCTTCCATTTGTCACGAAGCTCGGCGGTGAAGCCGTCGATGCGGGTCCGGCTGGACTCAATATCGGGACTTCCCCCTTTGAAGGCAGCGACAACCCGTGCGCCGGGAATGTGGTCAGGATTCGATGGATCGTTGAGCAGCTTCGTGAAGGCGATGACATGCGACGTATCCAGGCCGATAAGTCCAACCCGAATCGGTTGAGCCGATTGTGCTACGACGGGTGAGACTGCGATCGAGAAAGCGAACAGCGCCAGAACTGCATTTTTTTTCTTCATGAGGAGTCTCCAGAATGCCGAGGGAAAAGGTTTACCTGTTCTTTGCAACCCCAACATTTCCATAAATTTGATAGACGATCCGGGCAAATACTGCTAGCGTTGCCTTCGAATTTTGCCGAAATGTAGCACGTTTTTCGGCTGGGCGTGACGAAGTTCCTTTGGAGACGCTGGAGACTTCCCCGAACTCATAACCGGCCTGGCCCCTGCGGAGGCACTGCATGTACACCGATCATATGTTCCAGAATAAAGAGAACAAGTCCGTGCGCGGAGTTTTCTCCGGGTCGTCTTTGGTCTCTGGAACTGCGAACCTCCTTTGGAAGGCGTTTCAGTCCTTGAACCGCACTCTGCCGGAAGGAGAACTGCCCGCACCGAAGTGGGCTCCCGGTAAAATGCTCAAGAGCTATGAGCGATCGGCGCCGACGCTGGGTTTCCCGCGCGTGACCGACTCGCTTTGTCCGAAGTGCGTGCCTGAAGTTCGGAACTCAATTATCCGGGGCGAGCGAGATATCTCCACAATGGTCCACGAGAACCCGGGTGCGATCAAGGCGCACATTCTGGAAGAGAATGGCCGCATTCTGATGCGAAAAGTGTGCGACAAGCATGGCCCCTTCGAGGATGTGCTTTCCACCAGCCCCGACTTTAGCCGGCGAATCGAAGGACTGTTTTTTGGCAGAGACTTTCGATGCGCGGAAGACGCGGACATCCATCGTCATGGCAACTCCACCATCAAATATGGCCGTGGAGCAGTGCTCACGGTCGACCTGACCAACCGCTGCAACATGATGTGCAACCCGTGCTTCATGGACGCCAACCAGGTGGGTTATGTGCATCAGCCGGAGTGGGAAGACATTAAAGCCATTCTCGATCGCGCCATTTCCTTTAAGCCGAAGCGCCAGGTCATTATTCTGTTTTCCGGTGGCGAGCCCACCATTTCGCCTCACTTCCTCGAAGCGGTCGCTTATGCCCGCAAGATTGGCTTCTACAGGCTGATGGCGGCAACCAACGGCATCCGCTTTGCCCAAAGTGAAGAATTCACGCGCCAGGCGTTCGAAGCGGGTCTGCACGGAACCTACCTGCAGTTTGATGGCACCACCAACGAAATGAACCAGCATCGCGGCGTTGGCAATCTGTTCGACGTCAAGTTGCGGGCGATTGAGAACATGGCCAAGGTGGGGATGAAGACAACCCTGGTGACGACAATCGTCAACGGCGTGAATAATCACGGCATTGGCTCGATTGTCGACTTCGCGATACGCAACATCGACAAGATCCAGACCATCGCCTTCCAGCCGGTTTCATTTACCGGCCGTGACGAAGAAGTGGATGACGAGACGCGCTATGCACAGCGCTATACGCTCTCGCAAATGACGGAGGATCTGAAGCAGCAGCTGAACGCCGACTGGCAACCACTGCGCGACTGGTTCCCGCTGTCCTCCTACAGCGCCTTTACGAGCGTGATGGATATGTTGCAGGGAGCCGATGCTCCCTGGGGCTGGAGCGCGTGCAATTGTCATCCGAACTGCGGCATCTTCACCTTGCTCGTCGTGAATCGCAAAACCGGCGAGTTCACGCCACTGTTCAAGTTTTTTGACTATGAGCAGTTCATTCGCGACGTGGCTGTTATCACCGACACCGCTCGCGGCAAGACGTTAACCGCTGCGCAACTGGCCCTGTCCATCATGCGCAATTACAAAGCCGGCAAGGCTCCCAAGGGATTCCCCATTCAACAGGTGGTGAATCTCTTTAAGCCCAGTTCCACCAAATCCAATAGCGACCGTAATGACCGGATGAAGACGCGCACAAACCAGGATGAATGGCGCGTGCTCTGCGTGGAGGGGATGTGGTTCCAAGATCTGTGGACCTACGACTTCCGCCGCACCGAAATGTGCGTTATCCCGTATGGCACTCAAGAGGGTGAAATTTCTTTCTGTGCCTACAACACGGGCGTGGGCTGGCGTCAGATCATCGAGAACATGCACCAGACGGCAACCTTGGCTGAATGGCACCGTACCGAGGGACGCCACGAGATCTTCGCCAAAGGCAAGTCAGTCCAGCTCAAGACCACCCACCACAACCTGGCGCTTCCGATCATTCAGCCAAGTTCCGGAGGCAGCAGCGGATGTTGCAGCAGCAGCAATCCGGGATTGCTGGAGAAGGATCGAGAAATTCTGGCGGCTGCCAAGATCGGGCAATCTTGACACCTCAGGTTTGAAACTTTACTTCAGCCGACCGGCGATCAAACGCAGGCCTTGTCAGCCTGCGTTTTTTGTTGGCCTATGTTTTCAGTCGCAGAACTGGCCAAACTGTTACAACTCTCCTTTCAAGGCGAAGGGACTCGTGTCCTAACCCACGTTTCCAGTTGGGAAGAAGCCGATGCCTCGTCTTTGATCTTCCTAGATGCCAAGAGCCTTGGGGCAAAAGCCTCCCTATCAGCCGGCTGCGTTATCGCTCTACCGCAGTCTGTCAGTCCCAGCTGGACCGCCATCCTTTCTCAAAACCCTAAACTGGATTTTGCCCGTGCGGCGAATCGCCTTCTCCCTCGCCCCCGCGGCACAGGAGCGCACCACCTGAGCGCGACGGTCGAACCGGGAGCAACCCTCGAACCAGACGTTGACCTGGCCGCCGGCGTGGTGGTGTCTGCTGGCGCTCGCGTAGGCCGTGGATGCATTCTCCACGCCGGCGTTGTCGTCGGCAGCGGATGTGTGGTTGGCGATGACTGCATTCTCCATCCCCGCGTCGTACTGTACCCCGGCGTCCAACTCGGCAACCGTGTCACCGTTCACGCCGGCACGGTGATCGGCGGTGACGGCTTCGGGTACGTGTTTGATGGGCGCGAGCAAGTCAAGTTCCCGCAGGCGGGCGGAATCGTCATCGAGGATGACGTTGAGATTGGTTGTAACACCACAATCGATCGGGGCTCGCTGGGAACGACGAGGATCAGCGCTGGCGCCAAAATCGACAACCTGGTGCAGATCGCTCACAACGTCCAGATCGGCCGCGCTGTCGTCATCGCCGCCCAGACAGGGATTTCAGGCAGCACGGTTATCGAAGACTTCGCCGTCATCGGCGGACAGGTGGGTTTCGGCGATCACGCGCGTGTGGAAAGCGGCGCCATCATTGGTTCCAAAGCTGGAGTGCTTCCTGGAAAGATTGTCCGAGGAGGCGAGGTCTATTGGGGTATTCCGGTACGTCCGCTGCGGGAATACAAAAAGCTGAACGCGCTCTTTGGGAGGCTGCCGGAGATGAAAAAACAGATCGAGCAGCTGCAGGAACAGGTCAAGCGGCTTGAAGAGGAGATGAAACGCCGCAGCGGAAACGGAGAATGAGAAGAGTGCCGAGTCGTCGCGTATTATCTTGAAGCTGGAGGTACCAAACATGAGCCTCGAAGAACTCGAGTCAGAAGCCCTCAAGCTGAACCCTAGCTCGCGAGCAAGACTTGCTGAAAGACTTTTGCGTAGCCTTGAGGATCTCTCAGAAGAGGAAAACCAACGACTCTGGGCGGAGGAAGCATTGCGTCGTCATGAGGAGATTGACAACGGCGCGGTAAAGGCTCGTCCAGGCAAAGAAGTGTTTCGGGATGCACATTCCCGGCTGCGATGAGCCGTCAGTTTTCCTTCCACACAACAGCCGAGAAAGAACTCAACGAAGCCGCCGCCTATTACGAGACAGAAAGTCGTGGACTCGGTGCTGCCTTTCTCAGAGAAGTGGAGCACGCGGTCCGGCATGTCCTTGAGTATCCAGAATCGGCTCCTTTAGTCAATCGTCTGGTTCGCAGCAAACTCGTTCGGCGTTTCCCGTACAGCGTCATGTATTCGGTCATCCCGAGAGGTATTCGAGTCCTTGCGATCTCAAATCAGAAGCGCCGTCCCTTCTATTGGCGCGATCGCAAGTGACTCTGCCTGTTCCACTCTCCGCAGGCCCAACCGCAGCGTGCATCCGACCGCCGCAAGAGCGCGGCGGCGGTGACGCTGGAGTCGATATTGGCTGGCCGCCGCTCTGCTCTTTCAGGTGTCTCCATCACCCGGTATGACTCGTTATGAATCTTTCCAGAACATGGTTCTCTCTTCCTCGTGTTCCCGAGTCAGAGGCAATGGAGAGTTGCGAAGAAGCTGAAGCCTACAGTTCAGCCGCAGCTCAAGCCCACCTGGACCATCTGGACAATAGCTTTGTCGATCACGTCCTCTCTCTAGGTGTGCGCTCGGGCGTGGCACTCGACGTTGGCACGGGACCTGGCCAGATTCCAATCAAACTCGCGCTCAAACTACCCCAGCTTGAAATCGTCGGCATCGATCTGTCTGAAGCCATGCTCGGAAAGGCCAGGAATGGTGCTGCTGCTGCTGGCATTGAGAGCCAGGTTCGCTTCGAAGCGGGTGATGCCCGTCGGCTCCCCTTTCCTGACCATCAATTCGATCTGGTAATGTGCAATTCCCTGCTGCACCACACCGCCGACCCGTTGGCCTCTCTGAACGAACTGGCGCGTGTCACTCGCCCGCAAGGCGCGCTACTGTTGAGAGACCTGAGGCGGCCTTCGGCTCTTGTGTTTCCGTTTCACATCACCTGGTTCGGAAGACACTACCGAGGCTTGATGAAGCGCCTCTTTATTGATTCGGTGCGAGCCGCGTATACGCTTCCGGAACTGAAGGATTTGTTAGCGAGATCGAAAATCGTGGGTGGAAGTGTCTTTCGGAGAGGCCGATCCCACATTGGGATCGAGCGCCAGCGTTCTTAGATTCAGATAGCAGTGCTGCCGTTCCCGTCTGCCCTTTTACTTCTTTTGAGCTTTCGCCTTTGGTTTGAGTTTGGCTTTCTCCTCTTCAGCAAGCTGAATTTCCTCGCGGCGGACTTGTTCGCTCTGCCATTCGCGATGAATCCTGGGATAAAAGCGATCGGGAAATTCAAGTGCCCAAATCTGCTTGCGGATCACCCAGTTGGCTGGCTCTGAAGCAAAGGCCTTTCTCCACGACAGGATGGTTTGCGACAGCTTGCCTTCGCGGTGAAACACCACACCCCGTCCAAAGAGTGCCCTGGCATTCCTCGGCTGCTGCGCCAACACGGTGTCGTACTCCCTGGCCGCCTTGCGGTATTGGCCCGTTTTCACCAACAAATCCGCCAGTCTTAGCCGCTTCTCAACACCGCGCGTTATCGACTTCAGTTGCTGGCTAAGGTCCGCAATTTCCTTCTTGAAATTGAATTTGGGTCTCCCGGGAAACCGGAGGGGCTTCTTGCTCCATTTCTCGGTAATCAAGTCCTCAATGATTTTTACGTTCAAAGTCTCACGAATATCAAACCCACCGATCTTGAGATACCGAATGATCCCGCGCTCGTCAACATAGTAGCCGTTTGGCAGATGATCGAAGCCATAAGAATCCCAGAGGCAGTCAACCGAATCGACTGCGACAGGGAACGTCACTCCCGCCTCTTCAACAAACGGGCGCACGACCTCCGGCCCTTGGCCATCCATCGCCACTGCAATCAGCTCGAATGGCTCTCCTTGATGCCTCAGGTAGAAGCTCTGCCACGCCGGCAATTGCTCGCGGCACAGTTCCCACGAAGCCCAAACAAAAAGAATTACCCGCTTGCCGCGATAGTCGCTAAGCCGCAACTCGCGGCCGTCGAAGGTGAGGAAAACAACCTCGGGAGCAGGATCGCCGATCTTGATAGTGCGTTTCTCTGGCATCATCACCACGCTTCGGAGACGAGAAAAAGGCGCCGGACCAGTGAAATACCGGCTGGAAGCATCACCCAACTTATAGTTTGAAGCCCCCGGTCTTGTCAAGGAAGGGTGGCATCCATCCAGGGCCACGTCAAAGTCTCGTAAGTCGTTGAGCTGAGGTGGAGCCCTTGCTAACGCGCGGGCTACTGAGTTTGGGTCACGCAGCAGTTCAGTAGCCCGACCGTAAGGGAGGGCTCACGACTTTGACGGGACCCTGGGCATCCATCTAACGACGGGCACACGATCGAAGGACGCCGGACAAAGGACTGCACAAGCGAACTAGCTTAACGGAGTTTCAGGGATGCCCCGTTTACTTCGCCTGCCGTCTGCCAGCAGCATGATCGACTGGGTCAGTCGCACCGGATCTAGCGGTCGCGTCAGGTGTTTCTGAAACTGCGCCAGAAGAGCCTTGTCACCCAAGTCGGTGGGCGCTTCGTTTACAATTGCCAGGGTCGGAACAGCCGTGCCCTGGCGTCTCCCTTCCAGCGCTTTCAGCAAGCGGGAGCTGTTAGGTCCAGCCATCTCGAAATCAGCCACAAAAATATCGGGCGGCTTTCGGTTCATCAGGGCAATCGCCTCCGCCGTCGAATAAGCCGCCGTCACCCGAGCTCCGTAGCGCGTGAACACAGCCTTCAGAAACTCTCTCTCGGCCACCTCATCACTCATGACCAGAATGCTCAGCCCTCGCAAACGAGCGACTTGAACATCATCGATCAGTTCATCTTTGTCCGTGCCAGGTCCTGAAGAAAACGCCAAAGAATCGTGGACATCCTGATGACTCAGAAGCGGAAGCTGCACGGAAAATGTGGCGCCGTTCCGTTCGCCAGCGCTTGCGGCATGCACTGAACCGCCGTGCAGTTCCACTAAATGCCGCACCAACGCCAGCCCCAATCCCAATCCTCCATGGACGCGGGTGCTGGAACTATCGGCCTGGCGGAAACGGTCAAACACATAGGGAAGAAATTCTGCTGAAATACCCTTGCCTGTGTCCGTAACGGTGATCTGTGCAAATCGTCCGGCCCGTTCGAGCCGGACCTCCACCTGCCCTTTTGACGGCGTGAACTTGACAGCATTGGAGAGCAGATTCCAGACCACCTGTTGCAGCCGATCCGGATCACCAGCGACCAGTCCGGTGGCCGGGTCCAAGGTGCGCAGGAGCCGGATGGACTTGGCGGCGGCGGCAGGCCGAACAGCGTCCAAGGCAGCCTCAATCACCAGGGCCAGTTCCACGGGGCGCACGCCCAGCAGAAGTTTGCCCAGGATGATGCGTGAAACATCGAGCAGATCCTCGATGAGCTGTGCCTGGAGGCGGGCGTTGCTTTCAATGGTTTCAATCGCGCGCGCGGCCGTGCCGGCATCGAGTTCACCGCTGCGCAACAGCCTTGCCCATCCCAGCATGGCAGTCAGCGGGGTTTTTAACTCGTGCGACAGTGTCGCCAGAAACTCGTCTTTCATCCGATTGGCAGCCTCGGCTTCAGCGCGAGCCCCGCGCTCGCGTGCCAGCGCCTGACTCAGCTCCCTCTCGGCGTTGCGATGTTCGCCTCCATCGGTGAAGAAAGCCAGGTTTGCCGGGCCGTCTTCGAGCTGGATGCGGGCCACATCGACGCGAAGTGGAAATGTTGATCCATCCCGGAGAAGCCCCCTCGTTTCGTAGCTGTTTGGAACCGCTTCGCCGCGTTCGCGCCGACGCACCTGCTCGGCGATTTCCTTCCTGCATTCGGGAGCAATCTGGTTCAGCAGCGACTCGCCCAGCACAGCCGATGAATCGGCATAGCCAAAGAGCTGAAGGTAGGCCCGATTGGCATAGAGCGTACGACCTTTGCGCGCCAGAGTGATTCCCACCGGCGCATTCTCAGATAAAGCACGAAAAAGGGCGTCCGCAGTGCTGCGCCTGTTTTCAGCCGACGGGCGGCGTCTCGCAATGGGATGGGAGAGTTTTGTTAAGCGCACGATTGGAGAGCGTTCTTGAGCAGCCCGGAATGTCACGCGCTCGCTACAATGAAAGACCGGAGGTCCTTCGGGGATCCCGGCTCCTGACAAAGGAGCGTCCTATCTCGGATTCTTTGTGGTCGCCGAATCGCGTGCCTTCACGAACTCATCCAGGTTCGACTTATCCACGAGTGTCGCGCCAGTATCGACAAACCGGGGCAATATCGCAAAGGGATCCTGTGCGGCCGGCGAACCCTGCGTGCTGGCCTGCTGATGGTGCAGATCGTCTAGCATCTTCAGTCCGAAGAAAGCCATCGTCAAGGGTTTTTGGGCAATGGTCGCGACAATCACGCCTTTCCGTATCCATTCGAGTGTTTCTTCGTCGGTGTCCATTGCTACGACAATCTTGTCCTTGGCGCCTTTACGGTTCAAGACTTCGGCAACTTCTTTGGCAGACTGCGCTTCGAGGCTGACGAAAGCATCCACTTTGGTCGTTCCCTTATCGATTACATCTAGAGTCTTGTCAAAAGCAATGCGCGGGTCGCCATGAACATCGACGACTTCAACTATCTTGATCTGGGGATGGCTGGCAAACACTGACTTATAGCCGTCAAGCCGTTCTTTGAGGTTCGCCTGGTTCGGCATCGTGAACACCATGACATCCCCTTTGCCCTTCAAATGCTTCACCGCCACTTCGGCTCCCATCACTCCAGCCTGATAATTGTTCGTGCCAATGAACAGCAGTCGCCGGCTGCCGGGCGAGTCAGAATCGATCGTAATCACCGGGATGCCGGCGGCAATCGCTGCATCAATCTCGGGCTTCATGAGCGCAGGATCTGCGGGCGAAACCAGAATGCCGGCAGCTTTCTGGCGGACGGCCTTCTGAAATTCTGCGACCTGGGCCTTCTCATCGTAGGAGTTCGGACCCACGAACTCCGCCCGAATTTTCATTTGAGAAGCTGCCCGGCTGAAGCCGCCCCCAGCTGCCTGCCAGTAAGGAATCTGGATGTTGGTAGAGATTAGAAAGTATCGTTCCTCCGGACTGTGCAGAGATTGTGAACAACCGGGGACAAAGCACAACAGCAAAATGAAGAGAACAACTCGCAGAAGCCGGGATGGCAGGAACATGGACGCCTCCTTTCAGAAGGCTGAAGGGCAGAGGAAACTTCAATGCAACGCGAAAGCGTACTATCTGACAGAGACGCAGGGGCTGTCAAGATTCGCGCTTCAGCATGTCGCGCCTCAGCTGACCAGGGATCTGTTAAAGTCACCTCCAACCAACAGATCCAGATGTATCGGAGAGGTGCAATGACCGGGCAATATCTGCTTCTTCTTGCAAACCCGCACCGCCCAGACATCCCGGCTTACAGACACCCTGCGACGTGAATTCCCGGCGGCCGGGCTGCTCATCGCAACCGGGTCGGGAATCGGGTGCTCTGTCGGCCGATAAATCTGTTTGCATTGCTTGGGTTTTGATCTACACTACCGCTACTTTCTGGACTGCGTTTCATCCACTCAAGATCCGCACTGTGCAAGGATCTCTAGGAATATCAAGATTTCGAATGGCCGAGATCAAGTTTGGCACTTCCGGCTGGCGGGCGATCATCGCTGCGGACTTCACGTTCGAGAACGTACGCCTCGCCACCGCCGGTATTGTTGAACTGGTTAAGAAATCGGGCCCGCATCCGCGTGTGATTGTGGGATGTGACACCCGGTTTCAAGCCGACAAATTCGCGTGGGAATGTGCTGAATTTCTCTCCTCTCGGGGAGTTCACGTTTGCTATTGCCAGAATCCCGTACCCACGCCCACGATCGCTTTCGAAATCATCCGGCGCAAGCTGGACGGGGGGATCAATTTTACGGCCAGTCACAATCCTGGGGAGTACTGCGGCCTGAAATTCTCGAGTGCCGATGGCGCACCGGCGCTGCCTGAAATCACGCGGCAAATCGAACAGAACATTCGGAATCTTCAGGCCGGTCCCACGGTCTGGAATGAATGGACTGCGCAGCCCGAGTTCATTGAAGAAATTAATCCCGCTCCAGAATACCTCAAAGCCCTGTCGGCCAAGATCGACCTGCATCTCATCCAGAAGTCCGGGCTAAGAATCAGTTACGACCCGCTGTATGGAACCGCCCGCGGGTATCTCGACAAACTTCTCGCGGATGCGGGCATTGCCGTCAGCATCATCCATAACTTCCGCGACGTGTTGTTCGGGGGGCATCCTCCAGAGCCGGCCGAGGAATACCTGGAAGACCTGCGGTCCGACATGAGACGCCATCAATCCAAACTAGGCATTTCCACTGACGGCGACGCCGACCGGTTTGGCATCCTGGACGAAGATGGCGCGTTCATAACGCCCAATCAGATTATTCCTTTGTTGCTGGACTACCTGATTGAGACCCGTGGCTGGAGCGGCGGAGCCGCCCGGAGTGTGGCGACCTCACACTTTCTGGACGCGGTGGCAAGAAATCACCAGCGCGAACTGCACGAGACTCCGGTTGGATTCAAATACATTGGTGAACTGATCAAGGCAGACCGCATCGTCATCGGCGGTGAGGAATCTGCCGGGCTCACCATCAAGGGACATGTGCCGGAGAAGGACGGCATTCTGGCCTGTTTGCTCGTAGCCGAAATGGTGGCCCGGCGTAACAAAAACCTGAGGCAGCAGCTGGCTGAGATTGAAAGCAAGGTTGGATCGTTCTATACAGTCCGCCTCAACCTGCATTTGACGCCGGAACTCAAGGCAATGGTAAAAGCAAAACTGGCAAGCCCACCCACCACACTGGGAGGCAGGCCGGTGGTGAAACTCAACCGCACCGACGGCCTCAAGCTGATACTGCAGGATGGATCCTGGATCTTGCTCAGACTCTCAGGAACCGAGCCGGTGGCCCGTTGCTATGTTGAGGCCCACAGCCCGGAAGAACTGAACCGGTTGACCGAAACAGCCCGTGAATTTGTGCTCGGAAAATAGACCTCAATCTAACATGTCACAACCCAAGCAACATTCCTTCTTCCATAGACTCTCTTTGCTGATGGTAGGCGTGGTTAGCCTACTAGCGCTCACCTACGCCATCATCGGAAATAATGGCTATTTGGAATTGAAACGGCGCGAGGGACAGAATCGCGAATTGAGGGCCAAGGCTGAGCAGTTGCGCGGTGAAAACAAAGCGATGCTAAGCGAAATCAGGGCTCTCAAATCCGATGCCAAACTGATCGAGAAGATTGCGCGCGAAGAGTTGGGCATGGTGAAACCCGGCGAGGTAAAAATCACCACGAATCCGGCCCGCCAGGGATCAGCCCCTTCCAGCCCCTAGCTCCGGGAGGCTGCGCCAAGCCCCTCTCCGTCATTCCCGCGAAAGGATGTCACCTCGGCGGACAGTAAGCCGGGGTGGGAACCCATCTGGACGGCTCGTCTTTCCATCCGTCGCCAGCCCGCCAGGCAGTGTGCCGCCGAGCTTCAAGCCTTTAAGCTCATCCCTCCGTCAACCAGCAGGACTTGTCCGGTAATGTAGCAGCCGGGGTCCAGAAGGAACCGGACGGCTCGGGCCACATCTTCCGGCCGGCCAAATCGGCTTACCGTGCCCTGTTCAATATATCGATCGTACTTTCCAGAGCTCACCGAACTGGCTGCCATTCCGGCGATGGTTGCCCCTGGAGCGACGACGTTAACCTGAACGGAACGACCGCTCCACTGCTTGGCCAGAATTCGGCAAGCATGAACGACCGCCGCCTTCGGGGCCGCATAGTTCAGACTGTTTTCAAAAACTCCCACTCCCTGCATGGAAGACAACAACACAAGGCTGCCAGGCACCTTGCGGACAATCATGTGCTCGCCGACCGCCTTCACCAAGAGTAACGGTGCAATGAAGTTACTCTCGTACGACCGGGCCAGGTCGCCAGCCGTCAGGCTCTCCGAGGGCACGCGCGCCGGATCGCCTACGAAGCAAGCCATGCCGTCGATTGAACCCGTGAACTTTGCCGTTTCCTCCAAATAACGACGCCGGGCCTCTTCCTCGCGCAGGTCTCCTTCAATCAGGTGGACCGTGCCACCGATGGTCGATTCGAGACTGGCTTTCACAAGCTCTGCTCGCGTGCGATTCGACCGGTAACCAGCCACTGGCACAGCTCCTTCGGACAGGAGCAGAGCCACAAGGCACGCGCCGAGCCCCCCGGTTCCTCCGGGAACCAGAATCACCTTTCCTTCGAGGGGCCGCGAACCAAAGTGGAATTGGAAGCTTTCCACTTTCTGCTGTTCGACGGGATCAATAAATCGAGAAGTCATTTTGGGTGCTACCTCATCGAATTGATATCCCGGTCATCATCCAGATCAAAATGGCAGACTCGATGGGAACCGACCTGTTACGGATTGAGCACTGCCTATCTTGAGACTTTGGATACCCTAAAAACGGCAGTTCAAACAACCAGGGAGACACACAGAGAACTCAGGGCGAGACTCTAATGTCCAGGCATTTTCGTTTTCACTCCGGAGGTAAAGGAAAATGGATTCATCCGGCGTTCAAACAGTTCTATGGTCCGAGTTTTTCTAAATTCATTACTGTTCGCGGTTCTCAGCGAAAACATCTCCGCATCTCTGTGTCTCTGTGGTGGCCTGTAGTACCTTTCCAGGATTACTGTCCCTTCAACCGAATGAACAAAATGAAATCGGTCGACTGCGGCACGGCACCCGACTGCCGAAGCAGAGTGGTGATCTGTCCCCGATGGTAGCTCGAGTGGTTCACCACGTGGAGCAGCATGTCGCTCAGGACGTTGGAGCAGGCTTTGCCTTCCGTTGTCTTATATCCGCGACTGCCGTCAAGGTCCGCCTGGGTCAACTGGCTCGCGAACTCTTGCAGACCATGATCAATCGCACGCAAGCGCTGGCTGGCAATTTCAACAGTTTCAAACTCTGACTCAGGCAGCAGACTGACGGGCAAAGACCCTTTCCAACGCTCCAACCAGATCCATTCGGCCGCGGCAATGTGCGCGATGATGCCTCGAATGGAGCCGTGACTGGCTTGCTTGTTGCTGGTGAAGATGTCCTGCCCGATCGGTCGCAGCGACTCCAAAACACGCTCATTGGCCCAGCTGTTGTAGTCGTAAAGTCTTTGAATTTCTATGAGATTCACGAGATTCTCCGCTCAGGAGCGGTGATTCATCAGCTGTATGAATGCCTCGGGGGGCAATCCCATTAAAGAAGTTTTAGACGCTCTTGTAAATCGAAGAAAATCGAGTTGGCCTCCCGAGGCCGAGTGCCGCCAGGGCGCCCAAGGTCACCAAACCGCACGAAGACTGCATAAATTCTCAATTTCTCTGTGAAGAGTTGTCCGGATATGCCGAATAGTGAGACTGCGAAAGCAACGGGAATCGTCCTGGCGACCTTAGCTATGGGGTTCCTGAAATGGGATTGGTGGAGAAGGATCATGGAAGATCTGACCAGAGTTGCAGCACTTGTAGCGATTACCCTTCTGTCCATTCAAATGGGCTTGTTTTTCAATTGGGCGTTGCTCTCGCTAATGCTCAAAGCCATGAACCGTCTCAGGCCAACTGCTTCTGCTTCCGCGAAGTCCTCGCCGACTTCTCCAAACTGGGCCTAGCTAGTTTCTGTCGCGAAACTCGAAAGCCCTTCCTGTGAGGGCTTCTTAACGTTTTTGGGGCCCATGAAATGAAGTCCTTCTAGCGACGTTTCCCGACGCGGTGGGCAG
>Ga0163150_10001910_pt1 | contig 33745 bp, 27 predicted proteins | sample OliLakLV19P2IB_FD_148628 | JGI IMG/M metagenome (GOLD analysis project Ga0163150, IMG submission 148628) | Freshwater microbial mat bacterial communities from Lake Vanda, McMurdo Dry Valleys, Antarctica - Oligotrophic Lake LV.19.P2.IB | ecosystem: Environmental > Aquatic > Freshwater > Lake >...
CCCAGACCCCCTCTGCCCCCGTCCCCATCGCACTTCGTCCGCACGTCGTCATGCTGAACAGAATCATCGATTTTAGCCTCCGCCAGAAGTTTGTGGCGCTGGCGCTTGTCGTGCTGGTCGCCTTCGGCGGCGTTTCGGCCCTGGTGAATCTCCCTATCAATTCCCTGCCGGACGTCACGCCTATCCAGGTGCTGGTCATCACCAAAGCCGGCCGCTACTCGCCCATCGAGGTGGAGAAGTTGGTCAGTTTTCCGATCGAGACGGCCATGAACGGCCTGCCCGAGGTGAAGGAGGTCCGCTCCATCTCCCAGTTTGGGCTGTCCGCCGTGACGGTCGAGTTCGAGGAATCCACGGACACCTACTTCGCCCGCCAGCTCGTCAGTCAGCGGTTGCAGAGTGTGGTGGATGTGCTGCCGGCCGGCGTCTCCGCCCCGCAGCTCGGGCCCATCTCTACGGCGCTTGGCGAGATCTATCAGTACCGCGTCCGCGGGGACGGCCATACGCTGACCGAGTTGCGGACGATTCAGGACTGGCTCGTGGCGCCCCAGCTCAAAACCGTCGAGGGCGTCACGGAAATCACGGCGTTCGGCGGGTACGTCAAACAATTTGATGTGATCATCTCGCCGGACCGTCTGCGGACCTATGGGATCGGGCTCAAGGAGGTGATGGAGGCGATCGAACAGAACAACAGCGTGTCCGGCGGTAACTACCTCACCCATAACCGCGAGCAATACATCATCCGCGGATTCGGGCAGATCGGGGCGGCGGCGGATGTCGAGCAGGTGGTGGTGACACGCCTCGGCGGCCGGCCCATCTACGTCCGCGACGTCGCCACCGTCCGCGAGGGGCGGCAACTGCGCCAGGGGGCTGTCACGCAGGACGGGGAGGGCGAGGTGGTCACGGGGATTGTGATGATGCTCCGCGGCGGCAACGGGCGGGACGTCATCGCGGCCGTCGAGGCCCGGGTGGAGGAAATCAACGCCGGCCTGCCCGAGGGCGTGACGATTGAAAAGTTTTACGACCAGTCGGATCTCATCGAGCGCACCACCGGCACCCTGGAGGTCAACCTCGTCGAGGGCGGCCTGCTCGTCGTCGCGGTGCTGCTCATCATGCTCGGGGAGGTCTCGGGGGCGCTCATCGTGGCCTCGGTCATCCCCATCTCGATGCTCTTCGCGTTCATCGGGATGCGCGAGTTCGGGCTTGCGGCGAACCTGATGAGTCTGGGCGCCATCGACTTCGGGATGGTGGTCGATGGGTCGGTCGTGATGATCGAGAACATGGTGCACCGATTACAGGAGAACCAGCGCCGGCCGGTCCAACAAGTGCTCCGCGAAGCCGCGCACGAGGTCGCGCGCCCCATCTTCTTCGGGGTGCTCATCATTCTGCTCGTGTACGTCCCCATCGTCACGTTCGAGGGCATGGAGGGCATCCTGTTTCGCCCGATGGCCATAACGGTGGCGACGGCCGTCCTGGGGTCCCTGATCCTGACACTCGTCTACATCCCCGCCATGGCGGCCATCGTCTTCCGAAAAGGGATCCGGATGCGCCGCAACTACCTCATGGAATGGCTGCGTCCGCTGTACCGCCGGTTCCTTGAGGCGTTCCTGGATCGTAAGGTCGTCGTCTTCGGGGTCGCTCTTGTGGTTCTGGTGGGTGCGCTGCTGCTCGTCCCGTTGCTGGGCACCGAGTTTTTGCCCGAGCTAGACGAAGGGTCGATCCTGGTCGAACAGGTCCGCATGCCCAGCGTGACGCTCGAGGAGTCGGTCGAAAACGCCAACTGGTTCGCCGGCAAGATCATGGCGAACATCCCCGAAGTGGCGACGGTGGTGCCCAAAACGGGACGGTCCGACCTGGCGAACGACTGGATGGGCGTGCACCAGACAGACGTCTGGATCCTGCTCAAACCGCGTGAGGAATGGCGGCCGGGGGTGACGAAGGAGCGCATCGAGCAAGAGATCCAGCCCTACCTCGAGTCGGAACCGGGCCTTGCCTACAACTTCACCCAGCCGATCGCGATGCGCGTGGACGAGCTGACGAGCGGCGTCAAGTCCGATGTCGCCGTCAAGGTCTTCGGCGAGGATCTGGACGTGCTGCAGGGCATCGGCGACGCCATCAGCCGCGTCTTACCTGCGCTGCCCGGGACTGCCAACTACTTTGTAGAGCAGACCATCGGCCAGCCCTATCTGAACATCGACATCGACCGCGCGGCGGTGGCCTCGTTCGGGTTGAATGTGGATGAGGTGCAGCGGATCGTGGAGGCCGGCATTGGCGGACAGGCGGCCGGCGAGGTCTTCGAGGGACAGCGCCGGTTCGACATCGTCGTTCGGTACCCCGAAGCCATTCGCGACGGGTTTCACGACATCATGAACGTCCCCGTCTCGCTGCCCAACGGCGACCACATCCCGCTGAACCGGGTGGCGCGGATCCACGCCGAAGAGGGGCCCCGCGAGATCGCGCGCGAAAACGGCTGGCGTCGCGTGATCGTGGGCGTCAATCTCGATGGGATCGACATCGGCACCTATGTTTCGAACTTGCAGGACGCCATCGAGCGGGAGGTGGATATTCCCGCCGGCAACTTCATCGTCTACAGCGGCGCCTTCGAGGAGCAGCAACGCGCGATGCGGCACCTGCTGGTGGTCGTCCCGCTCGCGCTCCTCATCATCCTCGTCCTCCTCTACATCACCTTCGGGCAGATGCGGTATGCGTGGATGATCTTCCTGAACCTCCCCTTCGCGCTCTCCGGCGGCATCTTCCTGCTCTGGGTCCGCGACATCTACCTCTCGGTCTCGGCCAGCATTGGCTTTGTCGCGCTGTTCGGGGTGGCCGTGCTGAACGGCGTCGTGCTCGTGGCACACCTCAATACGCTCCGCGCCCGCGGCCTCGGGGTACGGGAGGCGACGATCACGGGCGCCGTGGACCGCCTGCGGCCGGTGCTGATGACGGCCCTCGTGGCGAGCCTCGGGTTCATCCCGATGGCCTTTAATGTCGGCCCCGGATCGGAGGTGCAGCGCCCGCTCGCCACCGTCGTGATCGGCGGCCTCTTCACCGCGACGCTGCTCACCTTGTTGGTGCTGCCGATGGTCTACCACTGGCTCGAATCCGGCCGCCCGATGCGGAAGGAGGAGCATTGGGATGAGACGCCGCTGGAAACGTCGCCGAAAACGCTAGCTGAATAATGAGGATGGGTAGATCACATTGGATCGGGATGGCGATGCTGCCGCTGATGGCCGGCCTCGCCGGCGCTGCGGGCACCGCCGTCGCGCAGCAGCCCACCGGCTGGCTGACCGTACAGGATGCGCTCACCTACGCGGAAGCGAATAGCCCCGCCCTGGGCCGGATGCGCGCATTACAAGAGGCCAGCGCCGGCGAACGCCTCGCCAGCTTCGGGATCGACGACCTGCAGGTGAGTTACGCCCGCGAGGGCATCCCGACCGCCGGCGGCGACTTCAGCGAACAGCGCTGGGTGATCGGGCAGTCGTTTGATTTTCCGCTGCAGACCTACTACCGGCTCAAACGGGTGGGCGCGCAGTCCTCGGCGCTGACGCACGGCGTGGAAGCCGCCCGGCGCGACCTGCGGAGCCGCGTCAAGACGGCGTATACGGAGGTGCTCTACACCCAGGAATTGCTCCATCTCAGCCTGCAGAGCGTCGAACTCGGCGAGTCGCTCAAAGCGGCTGTCGCGGCCCAGGTGGCGGCCGGCGCCGCCGCGGAGCTGGACGAGATGAAGGTGGATCTCCAACTCTCGGAAGCCCGCAGCGTGCTCGAGGATCGACTCCGCCTCTATGAGGACGCGCGGTACGCGCTGTACCAGGTGATCGGCCTCGATCCCGGGGAACAGGTCTATGGCGTCGTCTTCCCGGATACGATGACGTATCTCGATATCGCGCTGTCTCAGCAAGAAGTGCTCGCCCGGTTGCCGGCGCAGCCGGAACTCGCCGGCGCCGACGCCACCGTCCGCGCCGCCCGGCTGTTCACCCTGGAAAAACGCAGTGCAGCCCTGCCGCGGCTGCAATTGGCCTATTGGCCGCAAGACTTTGGGGGTGGCTACCGCTTTCGGGCGTTCGAGGTGGGCTTCACCGTCCCCCTCTGGTTCGCCCTCAATAACCGGGGCGCCATCGTCCAGGCCCGCGCGCGAGAGCAATACGACCGATGGAGCCGGCAGGACGTCGGCCTCACCCTCAAACGGGACATCGAGCGCGCCTGGCACGGCTACGAGACCAGCAAGCTCACGATCGACCGCTACGCCGAAACCGTCCATGCCCTCGCCGACGACCTCCTCGCCCGCACCCGCGAAGGCTACGAACTCGGCCAGCTCGACCTCCTCACCCTGCTCGATACCCAGCGGACGTATCTTTCGGCGCAGGCGCGGTACTACGATGCCCTGCGCACCTACTACGTCAATCTTATCGCGCTCGAACGGTATCTCCAGCGCGAATTGGTCTTTACCAGGTAGTCGAGGCCGCCTTTTTTCCTCCTGCGAGGGATTTTTTTGTCGTGCTCGAACTCCACGAAAAAACACTCGTTGAAGTGGGCTATGCGTAAAGCTACGTCACTGTTCCTTCACCTAGCTTCGCTGACTGCCTCGTGCTCGCAAGGCCCGGTGGAAAAGAGCGAGAGTACCGACATGACATTTTCCATTCAGGTGGCTGGGCCAGAGCATGCTCCTCTGGCGGAAGCTATTTGCACCCTTATCGAAGACGCGGCCAAAAAACGAGGGACCGGTATCGCCAAGCGGGACCCGGAATATATCCGCAAGAAAATGAACGACGGCAAGGCGGTCATCGCGCTCTGTGGCGACGCTCTTGCCGGCTTTTGTTACATCGAGACGTGGGGCCACGGGAAGTATGTGGCCAACTCGGGCCTGATCGTGGCGCAGGAGTACCGCAACTTCGGGCTGGCGCGTCGCATCAAAGAGCATGCGTTTACGCTTTCCCGCGAGAAATTCCCGCAGGCGAAGCTGTTCGGGATCACGACCAGCCTGGCGGTCATGAAGATCAACTCGGACCTCGGCTATCGGCCGGTGACGTTCTCCGAGTTGACAACCGACGAGGAGTTCTGGAACGGCTGCCGCAGCTGCCCAAATTTCGATATCCTCACCCGCACCGAGCGCAAGATGTGCCTTTGCACCGGGATGTTATACGATCCGGAGGTAGAGGAAAAGCGGGAACGGAAGACCACGGAGCAGGTGCTCGAGGGCCAGGAAAAGCCCGTGGAAGCGGCGCATTGACGCCGGGCGACGTCTGAGCCTCTGACTATCCAGGCGGCCGGCATCAGAGCCGGCCGCTTTTTTTCGTGCCGATGGCCTGCCTTCAGGCCGTATACGGCTCTTCAACAGCCATTAGTTCTTCTAATTCCGGCAACTCAGGGACCCGCTCGAACGAGATCGACTCTTCCTCCGCATGGTCATCAGACGCCGCACGCTTCGGCTGGGGCAGCGGGAAGAGGTCGGCCGTCGACACGCCGTTGCCATCCAGCTTTTCGATGATCTCCCACAGATCCGTCGTGATCTCGATGAGCTGGTTCGAGCGCTCGCGCTCTTCTTCAAGCTGAGACTGCAGCCGCTTGTTCTCGGCGCGGAAGCTGACGTCCAACTTGCACAGATACTGATACATCTCCTTCAGCGCCCGGGCGTGCAGCTCTTTTTGCTCCTGGAGATGGGTGATGTGTAATTCGCAGGAGGCCAGTTTTTCCTCGCAGGAGGCGCGTTCACCCGTTTCCGCCACAGGGGTCTCGGGAGTGGCGTCCGCTTGCATGAGCTTGCGCAGGAAGTTCTTCGTCATGACACACTGAATGGCTAGAGGTTCGTGCCGCGGGACGGGGGGATCGGCGGTAGAGCGATAATTTTAAGCTTCGCAAGATCTGTTCCACAATCCTTGTCTCACGCCGGCGGCAACCGCGCGAACGCATCGAGGGCGGCGTCTCGCGCGCGACCGTGCTCGAGCATTGGTTCCGGATACCCCGCGCCTGCCGCAAAGAGGGGGGCCATCCAGGGGGCATGCACCTGTGCGGCCGGGAATCGAGCCAGTTCGGGCACCCAGCGGCGGACGTACGCCCCGTCGGGGTCGAAGCGCTCGCCCTGGCTGACGGGGTTGAAGATCCGGAAGAACGGTTGCGCGTCGGCCCCGCAGCCGGCGGACCACTGCCAGCCCTGGGTGTTGTTCGCCAGGTCGGCATCGACGAGGGTATCCCAGAACCAGCGCGCGCCGGCCTGCCAGGGGATCAAGAGGTCTTTTGTCAGAAACGACGCCACGATCATACGGACCCGGTTGTGCATCCACCCGGTGGCCCACAGTTCCCGCAAGCCGGCATCGACAATCGGATAGCCGGTCTGCCCGCGTTGCCAGAGACGCAGCGCGGCGGGGTCCTCCCGCCACGGGAAGGCGGTGAAGCGGGGGTTTAACGGCTGATCGGTGGTGCCGGGAAAATGGAACAGCAGGTGATAGGAGAACTCACGCCAGGCGATCTCGCTCAGAAACACCTGCGCCGGCTTGTCGCCCGCCGGCATACGCTCGCGTACGGCGCGCCAGATGGTGTGCGGGCTGATCTCCCCGAAACAGAGATGGGGGGACAGGCGCGACGTGCCCGGCCGGTCCGGGCGGTTGCGGTCCGTGTCATAAGCGCCGGCCGGCCCATCCAGGAAACGAGCCAGCGCCCGCCGGGCCCCCGCCTCGCCCGGCTCCCAGACGCCATAAAAGCCGGCGTCCCACGGGAGAGTCGGAAGGAGACGCAGCCGGTCAATGGGGACAGAGGCCGGCATCGATGCGGGGGCACGCCCGATCGAGAGGTTGACCTCGGGCAGTGGCGCGCCCAGTTCGGGTTGCTGCTGGAGCTTTTTCCAGAACGGGGTGAAAACCCGGTAGGGGGTGTCTCCGCCCGTTCGGATCTCGTCCGGGTTGTGGAGTAGCGCCCCGTTGTGGATGGAAACCGTGACGCCCTCGGCGCGCAGCGCCCGCGCCACGGCATCGTCCACCCGACGACCGGCCGGCTCATACCGCTCGTTCCAGCAAATGGCCGTCGCCCCGGTTTCGCGTACCAGCGCCTGGATGGTTTCCAGCGACGTCCCTTCACGCACGACCAGCCCCGTGCCGTGCTCCACGAGCTGGCGGTTCAGCGCGGTGAGAGCATGGTGCAGCCACCACCGGCTCGCGGCGCCGGGTTGCCACGGCGCCTCCTCTTCCGGGGCCCAGATGAATAGGGGGATGACCGCTCCCGGCCGGTTCAGCGCCCAGGCGAGCGCCGGATGGTCGGAGATGCGGAGGTCGCGACGAAACCAGACAAGCGTGGCGGACATGCGGGACGGGGCTAGTGTCGGGCAAAATAGAACCGGCCGGCATGTATCGCTACATACCGGCCGGCCAAGGGTCTATCGGATGGAGTTATTTGATCAGGAGCATCGTGCGCACCTGCGATCCGCTCGGACTTTCGATCCGGTACAGGTAGCTACCCGTGGGCAGGCCAGCGGCATCGAAGCTGACCTCCGCGCGGCCGGCGGCCATCGCCTGGTCCACGAGTACGCGCACCTGGCGGCCCAGCATGTCGTACACAGCAAGGCGAACCTGCCCGGCTTCGGGAAGCGCGAATGCGATGGTTGTCACGGGGTTAAACGGGTTCGGGTAGTTGGCCTCGAGGGCAAACTCCGTCGGGACGGCGTCGATGGCTTCGTCGGCGAGGGCGACCTCATCGAAGGCTTCTTCGCTGTGCCCGGAGATACCGGCCGAGCGGCCCACCTTGCCGGCCGAGTCGATCACGACAAACGAGGCGCTCAGGGCCGTGCCCGCGGTGCCGCCGGCACGCTTCTGGTCGTACGGCGTGGCCACCAGGGTATGATCGCCGACCGGGAAGGCCCCGTTCAAGTAGTCGCCGCCAAGGTCGCCAAACAGGGCGAATGGCGCGACGTTCTCGAGCCGGCTGTAGCCGATCGAATCGATCTTGAACCAGACGCTTTCGACCCCATCGCTCACGTCAGCCCGGAGGTTGACCTTCGCGGGTAGCGCGGCGACATCCAGGGTGTCGCCAGGCATGAGATGGACGAGATCCATATCGGTTTCGGCATCGACCAGCACAAACCCGGTTACCGCGTTATCGCTACTGACGACCGTGAAGGAGACGGTGGCCATCTCCAGCATCATCCCGCCGGCGTTGGCCTCGGCAAACGCTTTCGCCGTCAGCGTATGCGATCCCACGGGCAGCCGCCCGCCGGCAAAATTACCGTCGACATCGCCGAAGAGGGCGTAGGGCGCGTCGTTTTCAACGCGGATCGCCACGAGGTCATTCAGGTCGAACTGCACGCTGCCGGCATCGCCGGTCAGGTTGGCACGCACGTTCAAGCCCAGGGGCAGCGCGTTCAGGTCGAGCATCGCGCCGTCGACGATGGGGTCGAATCCCGCTATCGGCTCGTCCGTCGCCGCGTCGATCAGTGACAGGCTGGCGCCGGCGGGTACGTTGGCCGGCAGCAGGGCCGTGGTGCCGTCGGCGAAGACGGCGAGGAGGCCAAAGGCCGGGTCGGTGCTGTCGGCCGGGGCGAGGAAGCCGGAGGCAAGGACCGCAATGGCGGCATTAGCGGCGCCGGAGAGGTCGGCCACGTAGGAAGCGGCGACGGCGCTGTTGTCGGCTAGTTCGATGTCGATCGCGTAGGAGGCCGGCGGGACGGACAGGTAGCCGGCGAATCCGCCGAAGCTGATGTCGTCCACCAGGATGCCGGCGCCGCGTGCGGAGACGTCGACCGTCGGGGCGTCGGGGGCGCCGTGGAAGACGAGGAGTTCGACATTGCCGGCGGTGGCGGCGGCCTCACGGGCGGGGGTGTAGATGAAGAGGTCGAACGCCGGGTTGCCGGCGCCCGCCAGCGGATCGCCGGCGGCGACGACGAGGTAGGTCTCATCGGCGGCGAGGCCCGGGGCATCGATGGTTTTGGTGAACACCGGGCTGCTGTTATCCGCGGCGGTTGCGCCGGTGATGTCGATCTTGACGGCGACGCCGGCAGGGAGGTCGACAAACGGCGTGGCGGAACGGAAGACGAAGTCGTCGAGGGTCAGCACATCGTTGATGTAGACGTCGACGACGCCGGCGGCGGCGTAGGGCGAGTTGTGCACGACCTGTACGCGGGCCGTCTGCGCGAGAACAGATGGGGCGGCCAGGATGAGAGCCAGGCAGAGCAGGAGGAACCTGCCTGGTGCGCTGAGCTTTTTAGAGCGAGTTACAATGTTCATAGCTAAATACGAGTCTGGGTGATTAAACGTGGGCCCCACCCGCGGTGGGTAACATCGAAGGTGGGGCCGTTCTCAGGGTATTGGTCGTGCTGCAGCTTTTCCATAACACAGCCGGCTGTGTAATTGACTACCCCGACGTGTATCTCGCAATAAACGCTTCCGAACGAACCCACGGTATGTACTGGCGTACCCCCTGCGATCTCCATGCATGACATCCCGTGTTCTACCACCCGCCCTCGTTGCCATCCGGCCACGCCGACTCGGGTGCGTCTGGTCGCGCTTGCGCTCTCCTTGATACTTATGGGTGTCGAATCGGCCAGCGGCCAGGCCTCTCCCATAGAGCGGCTGCGCGCCTTCTTCCTCGCAAGCGTCGAGGACGAGACCGCTATCGAGGCGGCGAACGTCTACCTGACGTCGCTTCCGGGTGAGGCTGCCCCTGAAATACGCGCGTACGGCGCCATATTTGAGATCATGCGTGCCCGACACGCCTTCTGGCCCGTGCGCAAGATGCACCATCTGAACGCCGGCCTGCCCGTGCTCGATGCCCTCGTCACCGATCATCCTGACCATCTGGAGATCCGGTATCTTCGGCTCATGGCCTGTTATTATCTCCCCCGTTTACTGGGAAGGGGATGGTCCGTCGAGGCCGACCTCCTGGCGCTGGCGGAGCTGCTGCCGGGGGCGGCGAGGGCGTATCCGGCCGGGCTTTATCGCGAGATGGTGCGGTTCGTGGTCGACTCCGAGGTGGTATCCGAGGAGCAACGGCACGGGTTGCGCAACGCGCTCGCGGCGTCGGAACGCGCCGGCGGCGTCACCACGGGGCCGGCCGCCGGAGGATACTGATCCACCTACCGGTCCACCTGCAGATTCAACGCGTACGATATGATCGACGAAGTCATACTAGTAGATGCGGACGACCGCGTGCTCGGCTCGGCCGAGAAGCTGTCTGTCCACCGCGACGGCCAGCTGCATCGCGCGATCTCCGTCTTTGTGCTGAATACGCGTGGGGAAATGTTGCTGCAGCAGCGCGCCAGCGACAAGTACCATTCCGGAGGGCTGCTCTCGAACACGTGTTGCAGCCATCCGCGGCCCGGCGAGGCCACGGAGGCCGCCGCGCATCGCCGGCTTCAGGAAGAGATGGGATTTGACTGTCCGCTCAAGCCGATTTTCTCGTTCACCTACCGCACCGATTTTGGAAACGGGTTGATTGAACACGAGCTGGACCACGTCTTTCTGGGTTATTTCGCCGGAACGCCGTCGCCGGACCCCGCCGAGGTCGAGGCCTGGCGCTGGATGCGCGTCGATGCGATCGCCGACGACATGGCGCGCCGGCCCGAGGCGTACACCTACTGGTTTCGGCACATCTTCCAGCGCGTGGTGGACGTGCTCGATTGATCCGGGTCTATTCTTTCCCGACCTGGATGCCCGCCAGATGCTCCAGCGCCTTGACAAGCGCGTGATTACCCTCCGCGCCGAGGCCCTGGTGCTGGAGGGTGCCGTAGAGTTGATAGACCAGGCTGGTGCCCAGCATCGGGACGCCGAGCGATTTGCCGGCCTCGAGTACGAGGCGCAGGTCCTTTTGCTGGAGGTCGATCGTAAACCCCGGACGCCAGTCGCGCTTGATCACCTGCGGGCCGCGGTTGCTGAGCATCCAACTGCCGGCCGCGCCGCCGGACACCGCCGCCAGCGTCTTCTCGAGGTCGAGTCCGCCAGCCTCCGCCAACACCAACGCCTCGCCGACGCCGAGCATCGTTACTACGACCAGGATTTGATTGATAAGCTTGACCGTCTGTCCCGCCCCGACGCCGCCGACGTGCGTGATCGTCTTGCCCATGGCCTCGAAATAAGGCATCGCCCGCTCTACCTGGGCGGCCTCCCCGCCGACCATGATGCTCAGCGTGCCGCGTGCGGCCCCCTCGCTGCCGCCGCTGACCGGAGCGTCCAGCATGTGGATGCCTCGTTCCTGCAACCGCTTCGCGATCCCGCGCGTGGCTTCCGGGCTGATCGTGCTCATGTCGATCACCAGCGAGCCCCGAGCCGCGCCCTCGAGCACGCCCCCCTCGCCTAGAATCACCTGTTCGACATCCGGCGTGTCGCTAACGCAGGTGATGATCATCTCGCAGCGCCGGGCAAGGCTGGCCGGGTCCGTCGCCTGCGTGGCGCCCGCCACCACCAGCGCCTCCGCGCGCGACGCCGTACGATTCCAGACACACACTTCGAAGCCGGCCTTGAGGAGGTTGGCGGCCATGCCGCGCCCCATGATGCCCAGCCCGATCAGACCGACGGGAGTTGCCATAAAACGGATACTACGTTATTGGGTGGAAGGTGGCCACATGATAGGGGAAAAGCCATTGCGCATCAACCCGCTTTGGAAGCGCCGGCGCAGGGCGCGGGACAAAAGGCGCATAGGCGTTGCGTGGAAGACCCAGTCGGCGTGCGCGGAACAGGAATCGGATCCCCCGGGGCGTTGCCTATCATAGGACCACCCACTGCCTATCCTGGCTGAAAACCCCCAAAACGATATGAACCTGCTCCGCATCAACGATCAGCTTCTGAATGTCGATCTGATCCAGACGGTTAAAATCCGTGGCAACGAGGTCACCCTGTATCTGCTCGATCTCGAAATCCAGTTTCATGGCGAAGAGGCGGTGGCGCTGAAGCACTGGTTGCTCAACAATGCTCGGGACCTCTCGAACCAGAAAATGACGCAAGCCCTCGAGCCTTCCGGCTACAGTTCGGGAGATGGAGCGGCAAATTCGGGCGTCCAGCTGTTCAAAGTGCCGCTTACCTAACTCGTTTATCTACGGCCGGCCACAATTGACCTAACCAAGCTGTGTCTAAAGTGTGGAATCTTTGCCTCAAAAGCATGGAGCCAGCCGCAAGCGAGGAGCTATGTGGCGAAATTATATCAGAATGAGGCTTCGGCAACCCGGGGAGCGAACACAGGGGGATTCCCCTACATGGCGCTCTTCTCTTTGAGCCAAAAGTAGATAGACGGCCTCATAGCGATTAGTTATACTAGTGTTGATCAATTATTACCTGCACAAAACTGTACATCAACATGGCACACGAAGAGAACAACAAGGTGGGATGCGATGCGTCCCCGGGTTCTGAGGTTTCGGCACCCGTAATCTGGAATCGAAGGGCCGTTTTGAAGACGGTCTGGTCCGTGCCCGTAATTGCGGGGCTCGCCCTCATGAACACCGCATCATCGATGAGCGGAGGAATGAACGGCGGACCCGGCAATGGCGGCGGACCCGGCAACGGCGGTGGTCCCGGCAACGGCGGTGGTCCCGGCAACGGCGGCGGTCCCGGCAACGGCGGCGGTCCCGGCAACGGCGGCGGTCCCGGCAACGGCGGCGGTCCCGGCAACGGCGGCGGTTGGGGCCAGGGATCCGGTGGTGGCAAGGGCCATAAATAGGTAAGCAATTTGCTCGGGTAATAATCAACTGCAAGTACGTTCCAACAACTAAATGGGTTATGCCTGTGAGGGCTACCCCGATCGGTGAACGGTATGAGTGAACAAACCAACGAAAAGGCGACCGCAGCTGAACAGCTGCTCGAGACGGCCGAAAAGAAGGTCATCTCGCGCCGCACGATGATGCGCGCCGCCTGGGCACTGCCGGTGATTGCGGCTGTCCCGCTGCTGAACACGGCGTCCGCCATGAGTGGCTACAACTGCGACCGCAATCTCCAACGCTTCCTCGATGCCCTCCAGTCGGGCGATCGTAAGGGCGCCGCGGCGATTCGCGCCGAGTTGCAGGCCAACGGGTGCCGCTGCTAATCCTGTATGGTGCACGCAAGTGCACCGTCATGGGGAGGTGGTTGCACGGTTTTTTGACCAGGCAATAACAAGCCTTTCGAGGTATAACCTATGCTAGAAAACAACACACACGAAGTGACGCCGGCTACGGATCAGTTGCTCCATGCGGCTGAAAAGAAGGCCTTCTCGCGTCGCTCCATGCTGCGCGCCGGCTGGGCCCTCCCCGTGATCGCGGCCATGCCGCTGATGAACACGGCTTCGGCCATGAGCGCGTTCAACTGCGACCGGATGTTCGACAAGATGATCGACTCGATCAACTCCGGCGATGTCGAAAAGGCGCAGAAGACGCTCCAGCAGTTGCTCGACAACGGCTGCCGCTTCTAACCGAGCGCGTCTCGTTGACATCGGCCCGGCTCATCTAACGATGGGTCGGGCCGTTCGCTTTTCATAGGGATGGTGGGCAATCTGAATGATGTGCTGTATGTTCGAGTGAGTTGATTCCTGTATCATCCCATCCGATTCCCCACACCCGATTCCGCATATCCTGTGAAGCGCTTCGCCTGCATTCTCCCCCTTCTCTTTATTTCTGCCTGCACCACCACCCCGTCCGACCCGGCCCACATCCTCGTGTTCACCGGCGCCGAGGGCTATCGCCACGCCTCGACCGGCGCCGGCGTCGCCGCCCTCCGCGCCCTCGGGGCCGACAACAACTTTTCCGTCGAAGCCACGGACGACCCCGCTGCCCTCACCGAATCGACCCTCCGCAACGTGGATGCCGTCGTCTTCCTCCATACTACCGGCGATGTCCTGAACTACGCCCGGGAGGCCGACCTCGAACGCTTCGTCCAGGCCGGCGGCGGGTTCGTCGGCATCCACTCGGCCATCGAGACGGAAACCGACTGGCCCTGGTTCACCCGCCTCGTCGGCGCCCGCTACCACAGCCATCCGGCCGAGCCATCGAACGTCCAGCCGGCCACCCAGCGGGTGGTCGACGCCGCGCATCCGTCCACGGAAGCGCTGCCGGCCTCCTGGAGCCGCTCCGATGAGTGGCCGAATTTCGCGGACGTCTCGCCGGACGTCCAGGTTGTCCTCACGGTCGACGAATCCTCCTACCAGGGCGGCATCCACGGCGAGGCGCACCCCGTCGCCTGGTATCAGGCCTTCGACGGCGGGCGCTCGTTTTACACCGCCGGCGGCCATACGGCGGAGAGCTACGACGAGCCGGAGTTCCGCGCCCACCTCCTTGGCGGCATCCGCTACGCCATTGGCGAGGGCGGGCTGGATTACACCCGGGCACGCACCCGTCGTCCGCCGGAGGAACGACGCTTCGTCCAGACCATCTTCCTCGACAACCTCGACGAACCCACCGAACTCGAACTCCTCCCCGACGGCCGCATCCTCTTCGCCGAGCGGAAAGGCGCCCTGAAGCTGTACGACCCTGCCACCGCCGCCGGCCGCGTCGTCGAGATGCTTGAGGTCAATACCACCCACGAGGACGGTCTCATGGGCCTCGCGCTCGACCCGAACTACGCCACAAACCAGTGGATCTACCTGTATTATTCGGTCCCGGGCGACGAGCCCATCCAGCAGCTCTCCCGTTTTGTATTCGACGGCCAGACGCTCGACCGCGCCAGCGAAAAGAAGATGCTCCAGGTGCGCGTCCAGCGCCAGGAATGTTGCCATACCGGCGGCTCGATCGAGTTCGGGCCGGATGGCAACCTCTTTCTCTCCACCGGCGACAACACGAACCCGTTTTTTTCGGATGGATTCGCGCCGATCGACGAACGCGCCGGCCGCGCGCCGTTCGACGGCCAGGCCGGCCCCGGCAACACGAACGACTTGCGTGGCAAGATCCTGCGCATCACCCCGCAGCCGGATGGGACCTACACCATCCCCGCCGGGAATCTCTTCCCCGTGGGCGACTCGCTCTCCCGCCCGGAAATCTATGTGATGGGCAACCGTAACCCGTACCGGATCAGCATCGACCAGAAAACCGGCTTCCTGTACTGGGGAGAAGTCGGCCCCGACGCCGGCGAAGACAACCCCCTCCGCGGCCCCCGCGGACACGACGAGGTGAACCAGGCCCGCCAGGCCGGCAACTTCGGCTGGCCGTTTTTTGTGGGGGATACTAAGCCGTATCGGGACTACGACTTCGCCACGGGGAAATCCGGCGACTTGTTCGATCCTGCCGCCCCGATCAACGACTCGCCCAACAATACGGGCCGGCGCGAGCTCCCGCCGGCGCAGAAAGCGTTTATCTGGTACCCCTACGCCGAGTCGCCCGAGTTCCCCATCGTGGGCGCCGGCGGGCGTAACGCCATGGCTGGCCCGGTCTTTTATGCCGACCTGTTCACCCAGCGCCCGGGCACGTTTCCGGAATACTTCGACGGCAAGCTGTTCGTGTACGACTGGATCCGCGGCTGGGTGCTCAATGCCACGATGGACGATGAAGGCAACCTGCTCAAGCTCGATCCCTTCATGCCGGGCACCCGTTTCCGGAATCCGATCGACATGATGTTCAGCGATTCCGGCATCCTCTACGTCCTCGAATACGGCACCGGTTGGTTCACGCGCAACGTCGACGCCCGCCTGAGCCGCATCACCTACGAACGGGGCAACCTCCAGCCCGAAGTCGCCGCCCTCGCCGACCGTCTCGAAGGCGCTTCCCCACTCACGGTGACGTTCACGGCCTCGGCCTCTGATCCGGACGGCGATACGCTTTCTTACGCCTGGCAGATGATGGGGGGCAACGCCGTCCAGGCCACGACGGCGGAGGCGACGTTTACGTTCGACCAGCCCGGCACGTACCGGCCTACAGTCACCGTGACGGACGCTGCCGGCGCTACCAGCACCGCCTCGCTGACCGTCCGCTTCGGCAACGAGCCGCCGGCGGTGACGCTCGCGCTTCAGGGCAATACCACCTTCTTCAGCGACGGCCGGGTGCTCCAGTACGCGGCGTCGGTCACGGATCGGGAGGATGGCGCGGCGCCGGCCGGCGCGGTGGTGATGCAGGTCGATTACCTCGAGCAGGGCTTTGACCGCACGCTGGTCGAGCAGGGCCACCGCCAGGCCGACGCCGTCTCGGGCTTTTCCGTTGGCCAGCGTCTCATCGAAGGGAGCGACTGCCTGGCGTGCCACGTCGTCGACAAGCCGTCCATCGGTCCCAGCTACCAGGAGGTGGCGAAACGGTATGCCGGCCAGGCCGAGGCGGAGGACTACCTCGTCCAGAAGATCATCCAGGGCGGCGGTGGGGTGTGGGGCGAACAGGCGATGGCCGCCCACCCCCAGCTGGCTGAAGAAGACGCCCGCGCAATGGTTCGCTACATCCGCTCGCTCGGCGCCGACGCCCCGGCCGTGCGCCGGCTGCCGGCCGCCGGCACCTACCGGCTCGACGCCCACCGCCGCGCCGAGAATTCAGAAGGGATGTACTTCGTCCGCGCCTCCTACACCGATGCCGGCGCCGAAGGCATCGAGCCGATCACCGGGCAGCAGCTCATCGTGCTCCGCCACCCGAAGATCGAGGCCGAGGCGTTCGACCGGTCCGAGCGCGTCCTCGTCGCCAACGACGCCATCGCGCGGGCGTACGACGGCTCGTTTATCGCCTTTGATGGGATCGACCTCACTGGCGTCGCAGCCATCACCGCGTTCACCCTTCCGCCGGCTACCGGAACCGCCCCCGGCCAGCTCGAGCTCCGCCTCGACGCCCCGGATGGACCGCTGGTGGGGACGATCACAGCCGGCGCGCAGGAAGGAGAATTCCGCGCCGCGGTGCAGGCCACAGAAGGCGTGCACGACCTGTTCGTCGTCTTTCGCGCCGCCCAGGATACCGGCCATCCCCTTGCCCGGCTGGACTGGCTAAGGGTTGAAATGGGGAGGTAGGGTGGGGTATGGGAGTGCCTGCCCTGAGCGACGCCGGCACAACCGGAGGAGTCGCAGGGTGGAGGGGACAACATCGTACTCGTACACAGCAAGCACCGCCAAAAAAAGTGGTCATCCTGAGCTTGTCGAAGGACCTCTCGGAAAATCGGGAGGTCCCTCGACGGGCTCGGGATGACGTGCGGATGGTTACAGCCGCCTTACTTCATCAACAGCATCTGCCGGCTAAACGTCCCTTCCGGCGTCGTGTACTGGAGGAAGTAGGCGCCGCTCGGCAGTTGGCCGGCATCGAACACCACCGGCACGTCCACGCCGTCGGCGTTGGCGACGCGCAGCGGGTAGGGGCCAAACGGGGTGCCGTCGCCCGGGACGAGCACGTCGTCGTTGTTGGCGAGGAGTTCGTCGCCGCCGCCGGCGATGGCGATGTCCAGGCCGCTGAGCATCGGGATCAGCTCCAGGTCCTGCTCGATGCCCTGCAGGTGGCTGATGAGGATGATCTTGGTGACGCCGGCGGCGGTGAGGGCGTCGATCTCGGCCTGCACGATACTTGCCACGTCATCCATCACCACCACGCCGCGCGGGCTGGAGATGGTCGGCAGCGCCGGCGTCGTCGCGCCGATCACGCCAATCTGCGTCAGACGGAGCGACTGCGTCGAGGCCAGCGGCACACAGAGCGAAAAAAACAGCACAGCCATGGCTGCGCCGAAACGGAAACGTGATACCATGAGCATTCTGGAGTTAGCAAGGTGGAAACATGGCGGTAGAGGGCCAAAAACCCGGGGATAGGAACGGGTGTACTATGCAGGATTTTGGCCGGCGCGCTGTTACTCCAGTGTTATGCTATCGTTATGGAGACGTGAAGGGGGGGAGTATGGGAGTGTGGTGCAAATGCAGGAGTAAGAGATTTCTCGTACTCGATTTGCCGCGTTGACGAACCGGCAGGAGTTGCTACACGATCTGCTGCTTCCACGTCCCGCGCCGGAACAGCAGGATCGCGATCCCCGCCAGCGCGGCCTGGGCTACGGCGATGGCGATGAAGGCGCCGCGCGGGCCCATTCCGGCGTTGTGCGACAGGAAATAGGCGATGGGCAGCTGGAGCATCCAGTAGCTGACCACATTGATCCAGGTGGGGGTGCGGGTGTCGCCGGCGCCGTTGAACGACGAGACGATCACCATCCCAAAGGCGAACAGGATGTAGGTATAGCTGACGATGTGGAGGCAGTCCACCCCGAAAGCGACGGCTGCGGCCTCGGTGGTGAACAGGCGGATGAGCCGTTCGGCGAAGACATACATCCCCACCGCGACGAGACCCAGAAACACGGCATTCGCCCCGCAGGCGAACCAGACGGCGCGCTCTGCGCGATCCGGCCGGCGTGCTCCCAGGTTCTGCCCGACCAGCGTCGCCGCGGCGTTCCCCATGCCCCACGACGGCAGCAGGGCGAAGAGGATGATCCGGATCGCGATCGTGTAGCCGGCCAGCGCGTCGCTCCCGAACGAGGCGAGGATGCGGAAGAGCATCATCCAGCTGGCGGTCCCGACGAGGTACTGCACGATGCCGGGACTGGCGACCCGGGCCAGCCGGCGCATCATCTCCGGATCGACCCGCAGCTGGCTTCGTGACACCCGCAGATGCCCCGTTCCTTTGAATAACAACGAAAGCTGGTACGCTACCCCGATTCCGCGGCCAATCGCTGTGGCCACGGCCGCCCCGGTGACGCCCATCTCCGGGATGGGCCCCCAGCCGAAGATGAACATCGGGTCCAGGATAAGATTGAAGATGTTCGCCAGCCACAACACCCGCATCGCCTTCGCGGCGTCGCCGGCGCCGCGAAAGATGGCGTTGATGATAAAAAGGTAGAGGATGAGGATGTTGGACCCGAAGGCGATCGCACAGTACCCGGACCCGATCGCGATCACCGATTCCGTGGCGCCCATGATCCCCAGCAACTCCGGCGCGAACAGGACGCCCAGGACGGCGACCGGCACGGACACGATCGCGCCCGCGATCAACGCCTGGATGGCGGCGATGCCCGCTTCCTCGGGCTTTTTCTCTCCGATGCGCCGCGCCACCATCGCCGCCGCCGACATCGCGATCCCCATCCCGACGGCGAACAGCAGCACCATCAACGAATCCGTCATCCCCACCGCCGCCACGGCATCCGCCCCGAGCTTGCCGACGAAGTAGACGTCCACCACTCCGAAGATGGATTGCATGATCATCTCCAGCACCATCGGAATGGCGAGGAGGACGATCGCGCGGCCCAGGCTGCCGGTCGTGAAATCCCGCGGCTTGCCCTGAAACATGTCCTTCAATTCGGACAAGAACCGCCGCGGTACGGGGGAAGGGGTAGTCAGATCTGATAACATACCGACGGCGGAGCGATGAGAGGCCTGAACGAGCCCCCCTAAACGGTCCGCCGCCGGCAAAGGGTTCAGAGTATATGTGAGAAAAATGTGTGAACGGGGACGGTTCAAGGTCTAACGTACAAGGAATCACTTCCTTAAACCTTGAACTTCGAACCTTAAACCCTTTTCCCATCTAGGCCGCCAGCACGGCCTCAACGCTCAGGCCGAGCTGTAGCACGCGCTCGTCCTGCAGGGCGCTGCCGGCGACGGTGAACCCGGCTGGCGCCTCGCCGGCGCGGTGGCAGGGGATGGTGAGGGCGCAGCCGTCCAGCGCGTTTACGATGGACGTGTTGCGCAGCGCGCGGGTGTTGACGGCGAGGTAGTGGGCGTCGTCACCTTCGATGATATCGGCGATGGGCGGGGGGATCATGGGGACGGTCGGCATGATGTACGCGTCGTAGCCGGCCAGCTCGCGTTCGGCGCGTTCGATGAACCGCCGGCGCCAGGCCAGGATGTCCATGTACTCCGCGGCCTTGAACCCCACGCCGGCCGCCATGCGCATGTGGACGCGCGGGTCGTAGTCCGCCTGTCGGGCGTGGTACCAGCGGCGGTGGACGGCGTAGGCCTCGACGGGGGCGAGCGGCCCGTACGTTCGCCCTTCCGCCAGCATATCCAGCGCCTCGAACCGGCGCTCGACGATCTCGGCGCCGGCGTCGCGCATCCGGGCGAGGGTCCGCAGGAAGGCGCTGGCGACGGGGGCATCCAGGTCGTCCAACACCTCGTTGGTGGGGAGCAAAAAGCGCCGGCCGCGGAGCGGAAGCGGGTCGAGGGAGCGAACCGGCGCGCCGCTCATCACCTGGTCCAGCACCACGCAACACGCCACCGTGCGCCCGATGGGGCCGACAGAGTCCAGGCTGGGCGCCAGGGGGAAAACGCCTTCGGTGGAGATCCGCCGGGCGGTCGGTTTAAACCCGACGAGCCCGCAGAACGCCGGCGGGATGCGTGTCGAGCCCCCCGTATCCGTCCCGATCGCCGCCGCGGCCATCCCATCGGCCACAGACACCGCGCCGCCGGAGGTCGACCCCCCGGGGATGCGGCGGACGTTCGCGCGGTCGTACGGAGCGGCCGGCGTGCCGTAGTGCGGGTTGATCCCGAGGCCCGAAAAGGCAAACTCCGTCATGTTCGTCCGGCCGATAAAGATGGCGCCGGCGGCCCGGAGGCGGTTGATGGCGGGGGCGTCGCGATCGGCCGGCGGCTGATCGGCCAGGAGGACAGATCCGGCACGAGTTGTTTCGCCGGCGACATCGAACAGGTCTTTGATGGAGATAGGCAGTCCGAGGAGAGGGAGCCCATCGCGGCCGGCCGCGATCCGGGCGTCAGCGTCCTCGGCGGCTGCAAACGCCGCGACATCATTCACCTGCACAAACGCGCGTGAGCCCTCGCCGGCGGGGTCCAGGATGCGTTCCAGCGCCGAGGCGACGAGCTGGCGGCTGCTCAGACGGCCCGCGCGGAGCGCGCCGGCGAGGTCGGGTAACGAAAGGTCCGTGGTCACGTGCGCTTTTGCAGACAGGTGTGTAGGGGATTCTGACGTCATAAAGTGGATTCAAAACCCCGATAGTATCGGGCTTAAGCATGTGCGATATTAAGAACGAACGAACGGAAAAAGCACATCTTTCCGAAGCACATCTTGAAAAGGACGGGAGACTATAGTGGGTATGGCTCCCGTCCTGCACTTCTCTCTGGAAGATACGGCAGGGGCTCGCTTCGCTCGCGGTTAGGCGCTTTTGGATCAGGAGGCTCGCTGCGCTCGCGGTGATGAAGGCTTCCCATCAAGCCTCTCCCTTCGTCACTCGGCCCTCTTCCTGCACCCGTCCCTTATCCCCTGGAACCAGCGCTGGCTTCGGACGTGGTATGCCCACGGTCGCCGGCTCGGTGCGCGGATGCAACACCCCTTAAACCTCGAGCCTGCCACCTTAAACCATCTTTCGCCTCTGTAGCTCAGTTGGTAGAGCAGCTGACTCTTAATCAGCGGGTCCAAGGTTCGAGCCCTTGCGGAGGCACCGAAGTTTACTGCCAGCATTCCCCGCAAGTCGTTGTTTATCAATGGCTTGCGGGGTTTCTAGTTTGGGGTGGTTTCGTTCATTGTTAGCCCGATTGTGAGCGTTTGTTTTCACTTTCGCCCGCTACGGTGTTTTCATCCTGTGCGAACATCGCCGCCTCGATGGCTTCCGCCTGGGCGGAGCTGAGGACGGCCGCACGCTGCTGATATCGCCGCGTCATGGCTTCGCTCGCATGGCCCAGGGTTTTCTGGATGATCGTCTGGGGGACGCCGGCTTCCTCCGCGTAGATGGCGGTTTGTGAACGCATGTCCTTGAAGCGCACGCCACGCAGGCCCGCCAGACGCCGCACGGCCTTCCACTGGTAGTCCAGCTGCTGATACTTCATCTCGAAGACGGTGTCGTCCGGGTCCTTGCCCTTGCAGCACACCAGGAGCTCACGGCACAGGCTATCGGTGAGCGGCACGCTCCGGCTCCGGCTTTTCGTCTTGGTGTCGTTCAGGAATACCTCCCCGGTGTAGAGCCCCGATGTCCCGTCGAGGAAAATGGTCAGGTCTCGCACCCGCAGGCCTCGGAGCTTCTGCCCCATGTTCTCCCCCGCCAGGAGGACGCCACGGTCGGCAGAGGTGAGGAGGGCAATGCGGAGGACCGTTCCGAGTTCGCCGTAGCCCAGCTCTAAGCAGGCCGCGAAGAGGCGGCGCAGCTCCGCCGGCGTCAGGTGAACTTCCCGAGTGTCGTTCTCGCCATGGAAGACGACGTCTGCAAATATCCGGTCTCGCTCCGCGTTGCCCAGGTGGAATCGCAGGAGGAGCGAAATCCCGCGAAGCATGGAGCGGCGCACGGTGTTGCGCTTGCGGCCGGCTTCCTCCGCATCCACGCACAGCCGGGTGATCGCCTTCGATGTGAGGTCACCCAGGCGCATGCCGGCTGGCGCGTACTGCATGAGCATGCGCAGCCCGATGATAGCGGAACGGTTCTGCGGTGCTGCGCGCTGGTAGGCCGCGATGGCCTCGGCTAGCGTGGGATCGGTCAGGCTCCGCTTGAGGCCCTCCAGGGTGCCGACGTTGCGCGCTTTCAGGAGGTCGGGCAGCGGCACGGCCTTCGCCCGGCACACGGCATCCAGGAGGCCGTACCATGACGAGTCTTCGAGCGCTTTCTGGGCGAGTTCGTCGAGCACGCGCTCCATGTCGCGTGCCAGCTTCTTGCTGGCCACCTTCGAGGACAAGACGCCCGTGTCGCCATAACCGACGAGCCGGCGGCGCCGAACCTGGTAGTAAGGGGATCCGCTTCGTTTGTAGGGCATGGCTGTTTGCGCGGTAACGGTTAGAGAACGCGGGTGAGGCCTTCGCTGGCGAGGCTCATCGGCAGGATGTTGCCCCGTGCGTCATTGAGCCGCTGGCGGTACGCCTCGATGGCGGCCTCCAGGTCGATGGGTGGCTGGCCGGCCATGTAGCATAACACGTTGATACCCAGGTATCCAAACCCCTTACCGACGCGCCGAACGCGTGGCAGCTCCGCCTCCGGGATCTCGTACACGGATTCGACACGAGGCGTGCCCAGGATCTCGGCAACCTCCTTCGCGGTGTAGGCGCGCATGAGCTCCAGGCCTCGGGCGCCCAGCTGTTCCAGGTCGATGGCGTTCACGGGTATTTCTCCGTTGAAGAGCGCTCCGCCGCCCGGCGCCGCGCGCTGACGTTCTTCCAGCTTGCGGATCACCGCCTCGGCGATCGCTTCGTAGAAGGCGCCGGCGGGGTCGTTATGGGGTCCCTGGGTATTCATGATGGCGTGCATCTCGTCAGGGGTTCAGGTGATGCCGGTGTCAGGGCGAGACGCGCCATTGCTCGCCGGCGATGAAGGTCTGCAAGCGGTCACGGAGCCGGGCGCGGCGCAAGGCAAAGTGGGGTAGGTGGTGGCGATGCTCCGCCGCTGCTGGCCAGGTCGCATGCGTGGCGAGTGCCGGCCGTGCTGTGCGGCCCCGATCCCGGCCCGCACCCACGCGAGGATGTCGAGGCCCCCCGTGAGCATCGCGTTCACGTCGTGCCCGATGGGCGCCCATCGGAGGGTGTTGTGGAGCGTTTTGCACCAGAAGTCGGCGGCACTTTCGCCGGCACTGTCTGTGTCGAACGCGACGAGCACGAGGGGCGAACGCCACAGCCGCGCGATCCATTTGGCATGCCGGCTCCCGGTTGCGGAGCCCGTGGCCACGGCGCGCACAATCCCGGGGGCGGCCTGCTGCACGCTCCATGTGTCGAACTCGCCTTCTACCATCATGACGGGTAGGCCGGCGCCGGCGCCCTCTCCCAGGTAGAGGCCGTTGCTGGAGCCGGCCGGGCCGATGTACTTCGGATTGCCCGCCGGCCGGCGTACGTTCAGCCGCCAGATCTCCCCCTCGTACATCCACGGGATCGTTATCCCGCGTGGCATGAACACGCGCTTCGTCTGGTCGAGCCCCCACACACTGGGCGCACGCCAGGTATCTTCCGGGTGATAGCCAAACCCGGCGATCGAGATCACTTCGTCGGTGAATCCGCGCCGGCGCAGGTAGTCGAGGGCACGGGCGCCGTCGGACGTCCAGATGCGATGGGCTGACTCCTCCGCCAGTTTCATGGCGCGGGCCTGCCAGGTCGGGTTTGGCGCCCTGAGTAGGCTGGGAGTCCTGGATGCAGACACGGAAGATCGCGGCGCTGGCATGTAGTCAGGTAATGCCCCGCCGGCGATGGCGTCACGCGCCTCGGTGAACGGCATGCCGCGGTAGTCGATGAGGAACTGGATGGCGTCCCCTTTCCGGTCGCACTGCCGGCACCAGTACCGGCCCTTCTCCCCCTCCTCTGGCCACACGCGGAACCGGTCTACTCCGCCGCACCAGGGGCACGGTCCACCCCACTCTCCGCCATTCGTCGAGGACTCCCTGCGGAGCTGGCTGGGGACGATGTCTAACAACGTTTTCATAGCAGAAAGAATGATTGGAATTAGTGGCTAAGTGAGCAAGTGAGTTAATTCCAAAAAGTCCCTTACATGAGGGAAATACAGGGAAAGAGTTTTGTTTTTTGGGGTTGCTTACTCACTGTCGTACGCAAATCGTTGATTTTGAGCTAAAAAGGGGCCTCGGTAGTGACTTTATAGTCACTGTCGCCTTGTTGATCGCGGCGAATCCCTATCCCCAAGTACCAGCGAATCGAGTTAGAATCTCGGGTCTCGAAGCCCCGCTCCCGGAGCTTCCCCCCGAATGCCCGCTTCGTCAAAATCGTCTCGCCCGTACTACTCGCCCAGGTGCGATAGTGCGCGTATAGGTCGGACGCCTTGGAGCGTGGCAGGGCAATGTCATGGAGCCCCCTGCCCTTTGCTTCCTCTATCACGCAACACTCCTCGAGGAAGCCGGCGATCGTATCCATCTCCGCCCGGTAGGATGCGGTTGCGTTGAGCACTGCGGCAGGCGCCCGGAGCCCTGTCCGGTACCATTCGACGGCGCCGTCTACGAGCCACGCGAGAATCCCCTCGGCCTCCTCTTTCAGCTTGGCTTCCATCCTGGGATCCAGTCGCTCCCCCTCAAACCGGACGTTGAACGGTACCAGGTGGATACGGCGCCATATGCCGTGGTCATCGTTTTTAACGGTGGGTTTGTGATTGGTCGCGACCCAGATTTTATGTGTGGGCATGAACTCGAATTCGTTGGAGTGGAGGAAACGGGCTCGGATGGCTTCGTCACCACCTCCAGTCAGGCGTTTAACGGTCGGATCGTCGAGCACCTGCCCGGCTCCAGTCTCACTCGCACGCACGAACCGCGCATTCGCCAACGCCGCCTCACCCTCGGATGCCCCTCCGCTGGAGCGTTTCGTCATTAGGAGTTCGGGCCGGATCGATTGCGCGTAGCTGCCAAGGACAAAGGCGAGGATATTGAGCAGAACAGATTTCCCATTTGCGCCGGTTCCATAGAGGAATAGAACAACCTGCTCTCTCGTGTCTGCCGTTGCCGAATAGCCGGCGGCGCGTTGGATATAGGCGATCAGGTCTGCATCGCCGGCAAAAACGTCGTTCAGAAAACGGAGCCACCGCTCCCGAGGTGCGTCCGGCCGGTACGCTACGGGCGCGAGTTTGGTGATGAGATCCGCCTGGTCGTGCGGCTTGATCTCCCCCGTCCGTAAATCCACTGTCCCGTTCTGTACAGTAAGGAGATACGGCGCCTGGTCGAGCTGTTTGGGCACTACCGCTACGCCAGCCTCGCTCCTGGCGAGAGCGATCATCGCATTGATTCGGGCTGCACCCTCAGATTTGATACCCCATTTGAAAAGTGCCTGTTTTTTGCCGGCATCCTCTATATCCGCCGCCTCATGCTGTAGGCTGCGGACCGTTCGTTTGGCCAGGCGCTCGATCTCCTGGCTGTCATCTTTTGCCCACCGCTTGTCGTCCCAGATCAACCATTGTTTCCAGTGGGCACAATACCGGATCCGCTCCCCGTGGTCCTTGACGAGTCGCTCTGCATTGCCCAGGTCCGTCAGGTTCAACCTGCCCCGCTCGATGAGGTCACGGAGTCCCTCCCTTGTTTTGGCGAGCACATCGAAGAGGGTGAGGACGGCGGCCGCTCCCCCGCGGTCATATTCCTCGTATAGTGCCTCGATCTCGCCGGCGTACGCTCCACACTCCTCGGGCGCGATCCCATTGGGAGGCAGTCCATCGACTACTATGCGGAGTAGGGCCTTGCGCGCACTTGCTTTATCAGGCCTCATGTCCACACCCTCCGACGGCACAACCGGCCAGCCTGCTTGATCGACTCGTTCGAATTGCGTAAGTTCTTCATCGCATTAGGCTTAGGGCCTGCTCCTGGATGCGATAACACACGGGGGCGGGCCCTTACCATTTTGGTGGGATGTGTCAGGCGGTGGTAGTCCGGTGATGGGAGGAATCCTGTCCGACGTATGGGGCCTGGACGTGGCCCTGCAGGATGAGATTGGCGTAGTGGCGCAGGAGCCCGGAAACAGTGCGGCCCTCGATGCGGGCCCGTTCCTCGATGGCAGCTACCTGTTCCGGCGTGGTGCGGAACATGATTTTATCCGGGAATTTTTTCGACTGGTTTTCCATCGTCGTACATTCGGGTTGATAAAATGGGGGCGCCGCACAAGCGTGCGCACTCGTTTTCGTCGAGGGCGGGCAGGTATGGCCTGAGAAACGATGCCTGCTCGCCCTGTTATTTTAGCCACGGGTAACCCCGTAGCACCATCCATAGGCTATGTGTTTTTATGTCATAGGCTATATGTTTTTTATTTCCGGGCCCATGCCCGTATCGCGTTGCCGAAGGTTACTGGGGTCTTGTAGATGTTACTTTCCATGCCATGCGCGAGACAACGTCGCCCCAATTCCTCCCATTGCTCCTCCTGGGTACCTCCTACCTCCCGAATGAGCTGTTCGATATAGGTGCGTCGTAGGTCAGGATCTTTAATCATTGCCCTGAACTCCGCGTTGCGAAGCCGTTGTTCTGTGCTCAAACCACCGCCGGCGATCGCCTCTGCTTTCTCGTTCCCGGTCATGTCGCCCCACCTTGGCGGTAATCCTCCCTCGATCGACGAAAGCCTAAGTACGTTTTCAAGGACGGCTATCCGGTAGTCGATGAGTTCGAGCGTCTGGTCAGTCAGGTCCGCTATGCCGGGTGGTGGGTTGTCCTCGTCGTCCTGGTAGGCCCGTGTCACCTTGTCCAATCGTTTCTTGGCATGGCTTGCGAGTTCGCCCCATGTGGTCGACGGTTTGGCAGGTAGCGTGAGGAAGGGTACATCCCCTTGGTGGACATCGCCCTGGGGTCCAAGCTCGTAGGTTTGATGAATACGAGTGGCCGCCGGCATGCTCTCGTCCTCCGGTATGGCCTGCATGATGATGGGGTCCTTGTACATCTCGAGGATGAGATGCCCGTCGACGTATTCCCCGTCTTTCTTTCGCGCCTCGGTAACGCGTTTCCAGGTGGCGTCGAGCGTGGTGCCGGCCCCCTCCTCCTCCACCATGCGAAGGCACCTTGCCCAGGTGTTCGCCAATTCATAGGCGCAGGTTCTCCAGCGATCGGCGGCCGGCGCGTCGAGGCGCTCCCGGCTGTCGCGAAGCGTCGCCAGATGGGCGGCTGGGCCGGCCGGCCCGTGCTTGGTCAGCAGGTCGACGATGCTGTCCCACACTTCGCGACGGAAGGCCTCTGTGTCGCCATGCTCTTCGATGAACAAAGGCGCCTGCATTGGAGTCGCGTACCGCACCACATTTCGGCGGATGAGATCGGCATTGTCACCCATGGCTCACCTCCCTCGCCCCCTCGTCCTCCTTGCGCTTGGCAACATAGACCGTCTCCCGCTCAATCGTGTATTCGGTGAAGAGTTCGATGATCTTAATGAGGGTGGATGCATAGGTCGAGTCGCCCTTATTTAGAGCACTGGACACCGTTCCGGCAGAGATTCCCAGCTTTTCGGCAACCTCGATCCTCTTCCAGCGCGAGGCCTCTACAAGTTTTTCGGCCTCCTGTCGGAGTTCGTCGATCGTCATCTTGGTTCCTTGTCTCATGGTCCCTTGCGTGTTGTTAGAACAGAATGCAAGGGAAGTTAGTGGATTCGGGGCACAACCGAATAAGTGAATGGATATGATCATAAGAGAACTTCTGTAAAAAAACAAAAATAATTTCGGTAAAAGTTGGAATTATTCCGAGGGGCTGAGTATTATTGAACAAGAAAGGCAGTCCAGTGCAGCGATCACCGAACGGCCAAAGTCCCCAACAGCTTGCAACGTGCCCGTGCGTCTGGGCAGGCTGCGCCTGAGCGAGATCGAATTCGAGCCATACGGCCTGGCCACGCTCTCGTAAACCTGGGTACGGCGAGTCTGGGAGAGCTGGTCTTTCAAGACGGCGCTACCGGCTGCGATCAGATCAGGTACCTGGGCATCGCGAGCACGCCTTCCGACGATGCACGATCCGCGGCTATGGGTCATTGTCGATGCCTTTCCCTCCCCTATCCATCTACCTCTTCGAGGTGATGGCCGCGAACCACTAACCACAAGCCGGCGATGACCTCGCCCTCTGAGCCCATGAATAATCACTGTTCCGACCCATCACTCGTCGCCCCGATCAATCCTGTCGAACCACTTCGACCCAGCGTCACGCTCAACCCGAACGGCAGGCCGGCGAGTGAGCCCTACTGCGTGACGATCGACGACCTCTACGCCCGACTCCGGGTCGTGCGCGGCGCCCTCGCCTACACGATCGAGGACGTGCTCAACGAAGTACATGCCCAGGGTAGCAACCACTCGGACGCCTTCCACCTGATCCTCTTTTCTCTGATCGGCTCCTTCGACGACGTCCTCCGGGAAATGGAGTGGGCCGTGGGTGTCGCTCAGGCTGATGGATCGAACTGGATCCGAAACGAGGCTTGGCGTCAGCGCCGTTAGTCCTCTGTGATCACGTCTGAACACCAAACTGGCGAAGCACATCGACACACGAATCCCGCTCCGCCGGCAGGCTCCTGGTGATGCATGTCTCAAGTTCTTGACGTTACGCTTGGATGGCCTGCCGGCGGGGCGTTTCCCGACACCTATAAGAACCGTAACGCTTTCGAGGTAACAGCATGCCCGAAATCCTCAGCCCCAACGGCACCCACAACAAGTCCGACCAGCCGCCGGCCGATGGCGCCGCAACAGATGGGCGGAGCACTTCGTCCCGGCCGCCCGTTACGCTCTACGGGGCGAACGATCGCCCGCTCGAATTGCCCAACATCGAAGGGGCGAGCCGCGGCGCCGGACGTCGTGAGCCGTTCGACAAGTCCTTCCTCGATGGCCCGAAGAACTGGTTCAGTAAGCACGGGCCCGCCCTGGCCAACCTGCTGCTGATGGGGGGGAGCGCAACGGGCACCGTGGCCACGGCCCTGCGGTCGTCGCATGCGGCCGGCCTCGACTCGCCGCTCCTGGTGGCGTCCGTTATGATCCTCGCCGGCCTGGTGATCGAATGCGGTTTCGCATGGGCCTGGTCTCGCCAGGGTACCCACGACCTCGCCGGCCGGCAACGGGTTCTCGCCGATCGCATGTTCAAGATGGCCGCCGCCGTCATGGTGGGGGATCTCTCGCTCAGCCTGGCGGAGGTCGCGTTCGGGGTGGGGGGGATCGCGCCGTACTGGATCGGCGGCATCCAGCCGGCCGCGGCCGTGTGGATCGTCTACACCTTCTACGCGATCAAGGGAGCGCACCCCGAACACCTGGCGGATCTGGAGATCGTCGACCTCCGGGCCGATGCGAAGGCCGCCGCGATGCGTGACCGGGCGGACGCCTTCCGGCTCGCCCTGGCGGAGCGTAAGCACGAGCGTGCGCTCAAGTGGGCCGCGCTCGACACCCGGCAGGAGTACGCGGAGAAGCTGGTCACGGGCCGCTGGTTCCGCCGGCGCGTGAAGGGTGAGGTGAAGAAGGCCGTTGGGCAGAACCTCCTGGGGGACGTCCGGCGCAAGCTGGGGGAGCTCCCGCGCCTCCTGGGGATCGGCAAGGCTCGCCAGAACTGACGGACGTCGGGGCGTCTTCTGCCTCGGTCGATGGGGCAGGGGACGCCGGTGAGGCCTCCAGCGAGGCGCAGGCCGGGCCGCAGGCCTCCAGGGCGCCCGGCGTAAGGAAAGGGGCGTACCCGTGCGTCTGGTGCGGCCTGCCGCTCACGGGGAAGCAGAAACGATATCACAGCGAGTGCCGGCGCCTGGCGGACGCCGCGCGCAAGGAGGCAGGCACCGCGGCCGTCGACGATCCCAGGGTGTGCGCCTGGGTGGAGTGTTCGAATCCGTCAGGGAAGGGGAGGTACTGCTCCGGCGCCTGCAGGCAGTCCGCGTACCGCGCTCGAAAAAAACGGAAATAGCCATGCATCCACCGTTCGAAGAAGAGATCGTCTACCTGATGACCGGCTCCTATCTGCCCTGGCTGCCGGAAGGATGGCCGTTCATGCTCCTAGCCGCTCTGTGCTTCTGGGGCTTCCTGTCGGCCGATCGGGGCGTGAGGCGTATCCGCCGGGAGATCGCGGACGATGCCATGCGAGAGCAGGAACGTGCTCGACGCCGGCAATAGGCTGCAGATACATGCTAACGATCAAGCCGAATGGCCGCTAGGTGAATCCTGGCGGCCGTTCTTTTTTTGGATCCCAGCTTATATTACTCCGGTCACGCCCATCAATCACAATGGTGTTCGCACATGCCCGCAGCTGAAGCGCTTAGCGCTATTCAATCGGTAAAAGCCCTTTATGAGATCATGAAGGGAATTCAAGGCCTTGCAACGCAAGCTGAGATAAACATGGCTCTCATCGACTTGCAATCCAAGCTGCTGGATACTCAATCCAAGGTGATGGAGCTCGTCGATTCGAACAGCGAATTACTCGAAAGGATCAGAGAACTGAAACGGATTGATCTTGATAGCTATCATTTAGAGCCGATCGTGAACGGGGGAAACGTATTTAGAGGAAGGTCAGCGTATAAACATGCTGGTAGCGCTCGGTATTTCTGTCCGGTGTGCTTTTCAAAAGGAATGCTGACACCTCTCCAATTCAACAATAAAGGTGATCACGTTTTGCGTTGTGGAGCGTGCAGTACCAACCTTGGTAAGACTACCGACGAGAAACAAGGTAGTGTTACGCATATCAGGAGATGATCGATACAATAACCAAGTTAAACCACTTGAAATATGTCGGATCTCAAAGCGAAAAAAATCATCACTAAATTTATCAGTAAAGAACCAAATGGAAACGGCAGGAATATTTCCGGCTCAACGCTCGTCATTAAAGGTCCTTGGGGGATTGGAAAGACATATCTATGGCAGCAAGAAGTTCGCAATGTCTTTAATGGCGGTAACGTAAAAGCGCAAAAGAGAGACAGTTATTTATATCTATCTCTATACGGACTTCGTAATCTCGCGGATGTGAAAGCAGGCCTCATTTCATCGATGGTCATTAGCTACATGTCTGAGGCGCGTCAAGAAAAATGGAAGAGAAACAGTGGGGCGATCTTGAAGAGTTTTGGCCGTATAATACCATCGATTTTTGATAGGTTTAAATATGGTAAGGCATTATCTGTTCTATTCTCCGGTGTCGGAAGCGTTATCGTGTTTGACTTGATTAAAAACGCACTGATTTGTATCGATGACTTTGAGCGACGCGATGGTGTGACCGTAAGTGAGTTGATGGGGTTGATAAATCTGCTTAATGAGGATCGAGACTGCGATGTTTGCTTGATCTTGAACGATGGCCAACTTACACAAGAGGATAGTGCTGAGTTTAAGAAACTGTGGGAAAAAACGGTGGATATTCATATTGAATATGATCCAAGTCCTGAAGGTAGTTTTGATATCGCATTTTCGAATTATGAATCTGAATATAGTGAGGAAGTATACCAGACAATAAAGAAGAAATGTCTCGAGCTGTCAATCGTAAATATTCGAATTCTATATAGGATAAGAGATATGTCGAGGTTGCTGAAGTCGTCTTTGGATGCGTCTCCCTCTAGTATCAAGCTCTCTGCGTATATAACAATTGTCATTCTCGTATGGGCATATCACGCGAAACACGAAGAGGATGAAGTAGTGCCTGAATTCTCAATGTTGCGCAGAGTAGATCGTTCAATAGCCATATCTCTAGGGCTAAACGAGCACTTGACACCGACAGAAAAGGCGTTCCAAGAGTTTGATCGGAAACATATTTTTCACCCTAATCGAGGATCGGATCAGGACATCGCGAACTTGGTTGAGCGAGGATATCTAGACAACGAAGCTTTTAGGGATCACTTGAGTGATGAGATTGACGAATATGAGAATGGGCTACGTCGAGAAGAGCTCAGAGATGCATGGAAGTATTTCCAGGGTTCCTTTGACAATAATAAAGAAGAAGTTGTTGGTAGGTTTGAGATTGCAATTCGAAAGAATGCTGCGGTTCTTTATCCTTCAGATGTCGGCTCAGCACTGGTCCTGCTGCGCAATCTTGGTGAAGACGCTCTTGCGAATGAATTAGCCCACTGGTATGTCAACTCATCAACCAGATATCTACCGATCGAGAGTCTTAATTCCTATTTAAATGATGATAATGAGTTAATGAACCTTATCAACAATGCTCGCTTGTCCAATACTAGTGATCGAAGTTTGTCAGCAATTCTAAAACGTGCTCATTTGACATTTAATAGAAGCTATATTGAAGACCTTAAATTTATGGCGAAGCGACCGAGTGAGGAATATGAAGCCTTTTTCCGTGAGTCGAAGAATGATGAACTAAGAGGTGCAATAGCGTGGTGCATGAGTTGGGAGCGATATAGAAATGATAGCGATAATTTTGAGTATATGAAGGCCGTTGTCGAGAAAACTAGGGAGGCGTTAGGGAGGATAAGTGAAGATTGCGAGATCAATGGTGTTCGAGTAAAACGGTTACTTTCCTAAGTATTTTCAATCACATGATCGAGACAAGAGAAAGGCGTGGCGGCAGGTCCCCCGACACTATCGCCAGGCCATCTAGGCAACGGGGATCACCTCTAGAGAGAGGTTACTCGCCCTCACCTTCTCCTTCGGCCGCGGCCATCGTGATCTTCACGAACGCCTCTTCGAAGTTGGTATCCATCTCGAAGAACCGTCGGAATCTTCAGCGCGCGCGTGTCCTGCGTGGCCAGGTTGATCGCACTCCCGGAGTCGGCATCGGTGATCGATCCCTCACGCATCTGCTCGGTACTCATTTCCCCACCGATGGCCCTCTTGAACGCATGGAAGTAGCCGAACACGCCGAAGAGCGTCGCGAAGTTGTCGTCATCGATTCCGGTGAACACCTCGGTATAGACAGCCGGTCGACTGCCCAGGCCGAGTTTATCAAGCCGTCTAAGAATTGACGCCGGCGCCGGCGTAGCGAGCACGAACACCGATGCCCGGGGGGCGTTTCCTGCCTCCGGGCTTCGGTGTTCAGCTCCGCGGTGAGGTTGATCAAAAAGCCGAGAGCACTTGCTCGTAGTCGGATAGGTCGACCGCCGACACAGAGGCAAGCGACGCCGGTGGAATCAAGATCACCTTGATCCTCCAGCCTGCGAAAAGAGAGCCATACCCGCTTCCGGTCTCCGCGATGAGCGTCAGCAGCAGCCGGCCGGGATTGTAGCCGTAGTTCATGACGACCGAATTGTTTGTTGCCGGGATCATGTAAGGGAAGGCCACCCATGCGGTGCCATTCGTGCCGTTGTCGGTGAACGCGAGGACGAGACCGTTATTCACTATCTCTGTGGTGATCTCCGGAATGGAGAATTGCGCGGACTCCAGGGACGTCCCGGCGGCTACGAAACTGGTTTGGGTGAGTGATACGGTTACGATCTGGAGATTCGCGGCACCTGGTGGGCCGGGTTCACCCTGTGGCCCAGGATCCCCTTGAGGTCCGATCGAGCTACATTCGAAAGTTGTGGACGGGCATAAATAGAGAAGGCGGCGTATCCTGATGATTGTCGAAGTCATCACCCTTTGGAGAAGGAGGATACGCCACCATGGACAAGAATAACGTTCTTTCGCTT